>WNGC01013513.1_pt1 | contig 11176 bp, 11 predicted proteins | sample 5400051 | NCBI WGS metagenome assembly WNGC01 (sample SAMN13153368, study PRJNA577476) | soil metagenome | isolation source: 20 cm soil or saprolite under grassland replicate 2 | place: USA:California | collected 2016-06-15 | reverse complement strand
GAAGACGTCGGCCAGGATGTAGCGAACGTTGGGTCTTTTGACGCGCTCCCGATTCAGCGCGAGCATCTCGGGCGCGGCATCGACCGCCGTTACTTGCTCGGCGCGATGGGCCAACCATTGGGTCCACCAACCGGTGCCGCACGCCAGCTCTAACGCGCTGCCGAAGGGTGGCAGCCCGTCGAGCTTGCTGAGCAGGATGGCGATTTGCTTGTGATCCTCATCGGCAAAATGACGCCCAGCCACACTTCCGCCCAGACTGACGTACCGCTCGAGCTTGCGCAGGTTGTCGTCGTACTCGTTGGCGCGGGCTCGATAGTAGGCAATCTGGTCAGCGATCAGCGCGTTACCGCCAGCTTCCTTACCGCTAGTGGTCATGCGAAAGTCGCCCATGCCATCTCCACGATAGTCGGCCGTCCACGAGACTGCCGGAAGTCAGGTGCCAGGGCGTTGTCTCACCATGCCGTCCGCGATGCCGAGGTCGCTCATGTACCTTCGAGCGCTCCTGCTCGTCATGGCCGTCCTCCTCGCCCTGAATACGCTGAGCCGGCTCGGCGGCGTTCAGAAGTACGGCGTCTCCGCCGGAACGTCGCCAATTGTGGGAACGGCGCTGCTGGCGATCGTCGGCTTCACGTTCCTCCTGGCGTGCGTCGGCGCCTTTTTCCTGCTGGGCGTGCCCGCGAAGCGTCACTGGTGGCTCACCTTCGCCCTGCCCCTGCTCACGGTGGCGAACATCGTCACGGCGTTCACCATCATTCCATCAGAACATGTCGGCATCGGCCTGGTGTTGGACGTGTATCTCTACAACGGCCTCCTGACGCTCGTGTTGGTCATTCTGCTGCTGAAGCGGCCCGTGCGCGCCTACTTTGGCATGAGCCGGTCGGCGACGCGGACAAAAGCGGCCTGATCCGGATTGCCTCGCCTTCGGGCCGGCCGGCAAACTCCATGCCATCGGTGAGTTTAATTAGTGGGTGAACAGCTGGCTCGCGGTCGGCGCCGTGGCTGTCCTGGTGCTGATCGCCGTCGTCGTTATCGTGGCTCGGCCCCGTCACATTGAAGACGTGCTGCGCCAGCCGGCGCGCGCGGCCGCCGGCACGAGCACGCCTGGTTCCTTCGACCCATCGTCGCTCAGGATCTGGCTGCTATCCGCTAGATCCGAGCGCTGGACTGGCATGTTGCAGCTGACCGCGGGTGCCCGCAGCTGCTCGCTCTACTTTCTCTTCGGCCACTTGTTTCATGTGGCGAGTGACACGCTCACGGGGGAGCCAGCCCTCCAGGAGTGCCTGACATGGCAGGACATCCACTACACCTTTGATGAGAAGGCGAAACTACCCACGGAGGAGACGATCGCGCGGCCGATCGACCAGATCCTGGCTTAGGAGACGGCTTCGGTATCCCGCGAGCCCATGCGCGCGGGCTCACCGCGGTCCTCGGTGTAGTCCCGGAGGACCTTCGACCGGCTGGGGTGACGCAGCTTGCGCAGTGCGGTCGCCTCGATCTGCCGGATCCGCTCGCGGGTCAGACCCATGCGGCGACCGACCTCCTCGAGGGTGCGCGGCTCATCGTCGACCAGGCCGAAGCGCAGCTGAACCACCCGGCGCTCGCGCGGGCGCAGCGTGGCGAGGATGTCCTCGACCTCGTTGCGGAACATGGCCTCGCTGGCTGCCTCGAGCGGCGCGATGGCCTGTTTGTCTTCGACGAAATCTCCCAGGTGCGAATCCTCTTCCTCGCCAATCGGCGACTCGAGGGACACCGGCTGCTGCGAGATCTTCTTCAGCTCCTGGACCTTGTCGACCGTGATACCCATGCCGTAGGCGAGCTCCTCCTCAGTCGGCTCGCGGCCGAGCTGCTCGAGCAGCGCCCGCGACACGCGCGCCAGCTGGTTGAGGGTGTCGACCATATGCACCGGGATGCGGATGGTGCGCGCCTGGTCTGCGATGGCGCGCGTGATCGCCTGGCGGATCCACCAGGTCGCGTAGGTCGAGAACTTGAAGCCGCGCTTGTAGTCGAACTTCTCGACGGCGCGCATCAGTCCCAGGTTGCCTTCCTGGATCAAGTCGAGGAACGACAGCCCGCGGTTGAGGTACTTCTTGGCCACCGAAACCACCAAACGGAGGTTCGCCTCGGTCAGGTGATGACGCGCCTCTTCGGAGCCGGCCTCCATCTCCTTGGCCAGCTCGACTTCCTGCTTCGCGGTGAGCAGGTTGACGCGGCCGATCTCCTTCAGGTACATCCGGACCGGGTCGTCCAGGGCCACCGAGCTGACCACCTCGACCTCGGTAAGGGTTTCCTCCTCGTCGGCGTCCTGCTCGGCTTCGCCATCGGCGGTCACCGAGATCCCCATCTCCTGGAAGACCGCGGCCACGCGAACGAAGCCGTCGGCATTGCCCTCGATCGAGGGGAACGCCTTCATCACGTCGTCAGGGGCGAGGTAGCCTTGATCCTTCCCCTTGAGGATCAGCGCTTCCGCGCTCAATACCAGCGGATCGACTTGGACCCGCGCCTTTACCTTTGTCACCCGGATTTTGTACCCCAATGGTGACGTATTCAGACAGGGTTCGTCTAGTGTTTCGTTAGTTCGTACGAGCGCGCTATAACCTTATCCAATACTGCTCGCTGGCCGTTTCGCCATTTGTGGCTTTTTGCGGCTTCTTTGGCGCCAAAAGGCCGTCAGGCGGCCCTGTCGGCGGCGCCTGAGGGGTTCGCCCACTTCGCGAGCCAGGGGAGCACCTGGTCGGCAACCATAGGCCGGCTGATGAAGTAGCCCTGGGCGAGGTCGCAGCCGAGCGCGCTCAGCATGTCCCAGGTGCGCGCATCCTCCACGCCCTCGGCGACGCTCTCGAGCCGGAGGCTATGACCGAGCTCGACCGACGCCCGCACGATATTGGCTCGGTTCGCTTCCCCGGTCATCGCCGCGACGAAGGACTTGTCGATCTTGATCTCGTTGATCGGGAGCCGGTGCAGGTAGGCGAGGGAGGAATAGCCGGTGCCGAAGTCATCGACCGCGAGGCGCACGCCGAGCTCGCGGAGCTGGGACAGGGTCTTGATCGCCCGCTCGGGCTCGGTCATGATCAGGCTTTCCGTGATCTCGAGGACGAGCAAGGATGGCGGCGCTTGCGCGGCACGGACAAGCGTGGCGATCATCTCGGGGAACTCAGGGTCGACCAGGTCGCGCATCGATATGTTCACCGATACCGGGATACGGTGTCCGGCACGTTGCCAGGCGACCGACTGTTGCAGCGCCGAAACCAGCACCCACCTTGTCAGCGGCTTGATCAGCCGCGTCTTCTCAGCGAACGGCACAAACTCCATCGGTGGGACCAGCCCGCGCTGAGGATGTCGCCACCGCACCAACGCCTCGACGCCCGCGAGGCTCCGATCGCGCAGGCTCACCAGCGGCTGGAACTGAAGGAAGAGCTCATGGTCATGCTGCAGCGCCTCGCGCAATTCAGCCATCAGGGCGAGACGGCTGGCCCCCTGCCGTTCGTGCTCGGGCGCATACCGCACGAAGGAGCCTCTCGGCTGCTTGGCAACGAACAGCGCGATATCCGCGCGGCGCAGCAGCGTGTCCGGGTCATCACCGTCATCGGGTGACATCGCGAGGCCGATGCTGACGGCGACGTCGAGGTGCTGGCCCTCCACCTCGAACGGACGCTCGAGGACTCCGAGCAGCCGCGCGGCCGTCAGCGTCGCCGCGGTCGCATCGGTTTTGGGCAGCAGGACCGCGAACTCGTCACCGCCGAGCCGGGCGACCATATCTTCGGGGCGAATCTCGGAGCGAAGGCGCGGACCGACCTGTTCCAGCAAGCGATCACCGGCCTGGTGACCGAAGGTTTCATTGACTTCCTTGAAGTGGTCGAGGTCGAGAATGAGGACGGCAACCTGCTCGTGGGCGGCCCTGGCCGACTCCAGCGCGTGCCCCAACCGGTCGGCCAGTTGGACGCGGTTCGGTAACCCGGTCAGGGCATCGTGGAGGGCCTGATACTCGAGCGCCCTTTGAGCTCGCCGGCGCTCGGTCACATCGGTGACCATGGCGAGGGATCCGACGTAATTCCCGGCCTCGTCTATGTCGGGGCTGGCCTCGAGCAGCACCCACAGCTCCGAACCGTCTTTTCGCCGGAATCGAAACTCGTGCTGGGCCTGGTATTCGTGCTGCCGGCGGTCGCGATTGGCCACGAATGCCGCCTGAGCGTCCGGGTCCATGAAGGCGAGGACCGGTTTTCCCTGCATCTCTTCCGGCGCGTAGCCGAGCATGTCGGCCATGCGGCGATTGACAAACGTCGTCTCGTTTTTGCTGTCGATGATCCAGACGCCTTCGAAGGCGGTTTCGACGATCCGCCGATATCGCTCTTCACTGGCGCGGAGCTCGAGTGCGGCTTGCTTCGCGCTGCTCATGTCGCGCGAGATGCCGGTGGTCGCGATTACCGATCCGTGTTCATCGGTGAGCGGCGCAAGGCTGATGGAAACCTCGACCAGGCGACCGTCCTTTCGCCGGCGTACCGTCTCGAGCTGCTCGACGGACTCACCCTTGTTCACGCGATCGAGTGCCGCCCTCAGCTCGCCCGCCCGCTCTTCCGGCACGATGATTGACAGTTTCCGACCAATGGTCTCCGACGCTGGATAGCCGTACATGCGCTCGGCGCCGGCATTCCAACTGATGATGAGGCCGTTGAGATCTGCTGAGATGATGGCGTCGGTCGAGGCGGCGACGGCAGCTCCGTGCGCGTGTTGAGAACCGGTCCTTTACCGGTCTCGAGGAAGCGGGCGAGACCGAGACGGTGCGCCTCCCGATAACGCGCGGGAATGATGGTATCCGCCACCAACCGGCCGACGGCCTCGGACTTTGGCCACCCAAAGACCGTTTGCGCCATCGGGTTCCAGTCGGTGATGACGCCATTCGCGTCCATGGTGATGACCGCGTCGAGCGCGGTATCGAAAATTCTGCTGAGCCGTCGCAGATACTCGCCCTGCGCCACGCGGGCGGCCCTTCGTTCGGCCGCGGCGCGGACTTCGCGCTCGATGACGGGTCGCAAGCGGGAGAGGTTTCCCTTGAATACGTAGTCGTGCGCTCCGCCGCGCATGACCGCCACCGCGGCATCCTCACCGACGGTCCCGGAGACGACGATAAACGGAATATCCAGGTCGCGCTCTTTCAGCATGTCGAGCGCACGCGGAGCGTTGAATTGGGGCAGGTTGTAGTCGGCGAGGATCAGGTCCAACCCCGAGTCCAGGTTGGCTGCGAATGCCGCCTCGGTATCAACCCGCTCCCAGGCGAAGTCGAGGCCGGCGCGCCGCAGGTGCTCGGCGACCAGCAGGGCGTCATCCGGCCGGTCCTCCAGGATCAGGACACGCAATGACACAAGACGTATGTACGTATTCAGAGTGAGAAGGTGCGAGTCCTCATTCAGCGGGAGACGAACGTTGCGCCTTTGTCACAAAATTGAGCCGATTCATAGGCAAGCCTAGTCCGGATTACCTAGGCAATTGGTGCCTTAGACTGCTCCGGCAGGCACCTGAAACGAAAAGACCAGAGCGGGTACTGACGACCCGAGAGCTCAATCGGGCGTTGCTCGCCCGCCAGTTCTTACTCGAGCGTTCTTCCTTGCCACTTGTTCCAACGATTGAACGGGTCGGCGGGCTGCAGACGCAGTACGCGCCATCGGGATATGTCGGCCTCTGGTCGCGCATGCGCAACTTCCGGCGTGATGCGCTGACGGCCGCGCTCGAACAGCGGCGGGTCGTCCAGGGCACGCTGCTGCGCAGCACGATCCACATGGTCTCCACCAGGGACTACTGGCTCTTCCTATCGGCAGTCAGGATGGGCCGCCAGGAATGGTGGCGCCGCGTCACACGCAAGGGTTTCGGAGAGGTCGATATCGCGACAGCGGTGCCTACCTTTCGCGAAGCGCTCGCGGCAGGCCCTCGGCGCGCCGCTGACCTGAAGGATCTGCTGGCACGCCGCGGCTTCCCATCGATCGCCTGGAACGGCATCGGGCTTTGGGTCGACATGATTCGCGTGCCGCCGTCGGGCACGTGGGACCAGCGTAAAGCCGATCTCTATGGACTCGCGCAGACATGGGTTCGACCGGCAGCCGTGACCGAGTCGGCTGGGCTCGAGCATGTCGTTCGGCGCTACCTGGGGGCGTTCGGCCCGGCCACGATTCGAGAGATCGCCGACTGGGCGGGCATCCCCCACACAACCGTAATACCGGCGATCGATCGACTCTCCCTTCGGCACTTTCGCGACGAGAAAGGGAAGGAGCTCCTCGATCTTCCGCGCGCCCCACTGCCTGATCCCGCGACGCCCGCGCCGGTGCGATTCCTACCGACCTGGGACGCGACGCTGCTGGTCCACGCCCGCCGCACCCAGATCCTGCCGGAGCACTACCGTCCGCTCGTCTTCAACACGAAGACGCCGCACTCCGTGCCAACCTTCATCGTCGATGGCGCCGTCGCCGGAACCTGGCGCTTCCAGGGCGGCCGCATCGAGGTCAAGCCATTCGAGCCCCTACCAAAAACCGTCCGCCGAGAGGTCGACGAGGAAGCGAACCGGCTGGCTGCGTTCCACAAATAGAAACAGCGCCCCGCGATGGGGCGCCGTTTCTTTTCGAAGGTCGGAGCGTTAGCGGCCCTGTCCGGGCTGCGTCGGCCACGTGGTCGTCTTCTCAGGCTGGCCGGCCGGCTTCGAGGGCCAGTTCTGGCCCGGCTGGCTGCCACCCTGCTTCTGCGGCCACTGCTGGCCCGGTTGCGGTTGCCCGCCCTGGTCGCCGTGCTTCTTCTCGCGCTTGCTCATGCGAATGTTCCTCCTGCCGAATGAGTTCGTCGCCTCGAGTTCCCTCAACATTTCCCTCCCCCTCTGGGGGAGGGTAGGGTGGGGGTCTCCGAGTGAATCGAATAATGGCCGGAGGGGGTGTTTCGTTCGCCCGTTAGCGAGATTTCACGCGTTACCGCGACTCGGCCACGGCTTCGCGCCGATTCGCTAAGTCGCCCGCGACGACTCGCTCCCGGGTCGGTAACGACCGTGTGACTCGCCGCAGGGTCGAACCGTTCCTCCGCGATTAGACGTCCCTGAGGAAGATGACGCCATCGGCCTCGTTCAGCTGGTTTGGGTCCAGCGGGAAGTAGCCATTATTGGGCGCGGCGTCGGTCCGCAGGACCAATTTCGGAGCCATGCGGCTGAGAGCCTCGGTGAGTTGTCCTGACTCGAACAGGTATCGGCTCTCCGGGAGGGCGGAAAGGGTTCCCTCGAGCGTGTTGGGGGCGGGGGCGTTGAGCCCCTGGCGTGGCGCGCTACCGAGAGCCGAGCCCAGGACCGCGTACTGGTCGCCCAACTGCGCGCCGATGATCGATCCAACGCTCCACCACTCCAGCGACAGGTCTCCCAGGTGCCACTTGCTCCGGCCCTTCTGCAAGTGCAGGTTATGGCCAAACATCAGCGTGGGTCCCCGCTGGCCCTCGCGCGTGAGGATGGCGTTGAGGTTGTCGGCCATCATCACGTCCCGCAGAGCCCGGCGGCTGTGCGCGCGTGCAGGGAGGCGCGCCACCAGTCATGGCCCGACGTGGCAGCAATCAGTCGTGGGGACTCTGCCATCAGCACGGCCGCAAGATCGTCCGCGAGCAGGCGCAGCGTGTTGGCTTCGTCGGAGGCGCCGACCGATTGGGATGGGTCCAGGATTGCGGCGGCATTCGACCACCGCTCGTCGGTGCCAGCCAGGGCCTCGATGGCGCCCGCCGTTGCCGGTAGCAGCGCGGCCTCGAGGTTGGTTGCGAGGTAGGCCCGCAGTGCGGTGAGCGCGGGTCGCGGGCTATTGGCGCCGGTCATCTCCATCGGTGCATCGAACCCGTAGAACTCGAGCCTGTCCCTCGCGTCGCGACTTCGGTTGTACTGGCTCATCCAGGCGATGAGGTCGCGGTTGGCAGCGGCCTTCTCGAACCCATGGCTGAAGCCGGACCGCATCACCGCGTCGAGTTCTCCCTTTCCGTCTGCGACGAAGGCATCGACCGTCAGGGCGGCCAGGCAGTCCGTCTCGATCGCGATGGACCGGTACCCGTCGTGCTCGACAAGATGCTGAAATGCCTGGTTTCGCAGATACGGGAACGCCTCCACGCCGTGCATGGGCTCTCCCAGGCCGAGAAGTCCAGGCCTCGTCGGGAGCGATTCGAGAAATCGCTCAAGCGCGCTCCCGATGCCGGCGGCACCATCACCCGGGAAGGCCCAGCCGGCCTCGGCGAGGGAAGCGCCATCGGTCAATTCCCTCCCTCGATCCAGCGGATGTAGCGGTCGGCCGACTTCTGGATGGCGGCTTTCGCGTTGCGGCCAACGATCCGGTCCCACCAGCCACCGTAGATCCGATCAAACGTATATGGCTCGACCGTCGACACGATTCGCCGAATCTGGCTCGCGGGCAGCGGGATCAGGTTCGGATAACTCCGCATGAAGCTCACGAACCGGTCCGGCCCCACGGTGATGGTGTCGCCGGTGAACAGTGCGCCCCGACCTTCGGCCCCGCCGGCCCAATGGAGGACGGCGCTCCCCTCGAAGTGCCCACCGGATTGGATCAGCCTCACGCCCGGGAGCGGCTCGACGGTCCCCTGCCAGTGTTTGACGGCCGGGTCAGGCCGCATCACCCACTCGCGATCCGCCTTCGGGATGTAGATTGGCGCATTCCCGAAGGCGCGACTCCACTCCACGTTGACGCCGTAAAAGTGCGGGTGCGACATCGCGATGCCGTGGAGGCCGCCCCGTTCGCGGACGGCCGCGATGCCCTCGTTGTCGATGAATCCGAAGCAGTCCCAGAGGAAGTTGCCGGCAGGCGTCTGGACGAGCAGCGCGCGCTGCCCGATGCCGACCGGAGGATCGGCGCCGATCCCGGTGAGCCCCGGCTCGAGGCCGCGCACCTCGACGCGGTGGCCTTCGCCCCGGAGCCCGGTCAGCGTGACCCATCGCTGCCCACCGGGTGGGACGTACTGCCGCTCGTCGTCGCAGATCGCGCAATGCGACGGCGGATCCTCGCTTTCCGCCTGCTGCACGCCACAGGTGCGGCAGATGTAGGCGTCCACCGCCTCAAGATACAATCGCCGACCATGGAGATGGTGCGCGCCATCGAGGAGGCTGAGCAGCGGCTCGAGGGCATCGCGTCGACGACGCCACTGCAGCCGTCGATCCGGCTGTCGGAGCAATACGGGGCAACCATCCTGATCAAGCGCGAGGACATGCAGGCGGTGCGGTCGTTCAAGATCCGGGGCGCCTACAACAAGATCGCGTCGCTCTCGCCCGAGGATCGCACGCGCCCCGTCGTGTGCGCCAGCGCCGGCAACCACGCGCAGGGTGTCGCCTTCGCCTGCGCCCACCTCGGGATCGGCGGGACGATCTTCATGCCACGCATCACCCCGACCCAGAAGATCGAGCGGGTTGAGCACTTCGGCGGCGAGTTGGTCGAAATCCGGCTGGTCGGCGACTCCTATGACGAGTCGAGCGCGGCTGCTGAGGAATACTGCGCGCAGAGCCAGGGCATCTTCGTGCACCCCTTCGACGATCTGCAGACGATCGCCGGCCAGGGCACCGTTGGCAAGGAGATCTTCGATGCCACCGGCGGCGACGTCGGGATCGTCATCGTCCCGATCGGTGGCGGCGGCCTGGCGTCAGGCGTCGCATCCTATATAAAGGCGAAGAATCCAGCCGCCGTCGTAGTGGGCGCTGAGCCGGCCGGGTCGCCGTCGATGTACGAGTCCCTCAAACAGGGCCGCATCGTCGAGCTCGACGAGATCAACACCTTCGTCGATGGCGCCGCCGTCCGCAAGACCCGGCAGCGCACGTTCGATCTCTGCCGGCGGTATGTCGACCGGGTCGTGCTACTGCCGGAGGGCAAGGTCTGCACAACGATGATCGAGCTCTACCAGAACGAGGGCATCATCACCGAGCCGGCCGGGGCGCTCGCCCTGTCCGCCCTCGATGACGTGGCCGACGAGATCCGCGGCAAGACGGTCGTCTGCGTCCTGAGCGGCGGCAACAACGACGTCCTGCGTTACCCCGAGATCCTGGAGCGCAGTCTCGTCTACCTCGGGCGCAAGCACTACTTCATCATCGAGTTCGCCCAGAAGCCCGGCCAGTTGCGCCAGTTCGTCGACGACGCACTCGGGCCGACCGACGACATCGTCCGCTTCGAGTACATCAAGAAGACGAACAAGGAACGCGGCGCCGCCCTGGTCGGGATCGAGCTGAAGGACAAGGCCGACCTGGAACCCCTGCTCAGGCGGATGGAGCAGATTCAGCTCAACTTCCGCCCGCTCGGCAGCGAAGAGCTCCTTTATCAATATCTTGTCTAGCCACCATTTTTCCCTCCCCCGCTTGCGGGGGAGGGCAGGGGTTCCATTACCCTCCCCCGCTTGCGGGGGAGGGCAGGGTGGGGGCGTTAGCGACGGGCGACCACCAGGACCACGGTAACGACCAGTGCCACAAAGATGGTCACGTGGTAGGCGAGGTCGATGGGTCGTGAGACCCGCTCGCCGAGAATCACGCTCAATCCGATGATGACGCCGGCCAGCGCGAAGAGCGTCGTCGCCAGTCCCAGCCCCCACGAGCGGGCCCCGCGCCGCAGCACGGCGATGGCGCCAGCCCCGAGGACGACGGCAATGATTGCCTCTGGAATCGCGGCGCCGATAAAGGATTCGGCGACGCCGAGGTGAAGGATCGATGCGATGGCGAACGTCACCGCCTCGGCCAGCATCAATCGACCGACCAGGGTCAAGTTCCGGTTTGCCGCGGGCGCAGGGCTGGCGTTCATCTTCCTAAGCTACCGTCACAATGCCCTTCATCTGCGGGTGGATCGAGCATTGATAGGCGTAGGTCCCGGCTTTGACAAATGTCGTGTGAACGTCGAGCCGGCGCCCTGCAGGCAGGACTCGAAGCTGCTGTCATCCGCGCTGACGCTGTGCTGGTTTCCCTGGTCCTCCCAGGTCCACGTGACCGACTTGCCGGCCTGCACTGTCACCGGGTCGGGCTGATAAGCTCCCTGCTTTTGTGAGTCGGCAACGACCTTCACCGTGCTCGCGGCGGTTGCGGTCGCGGCTCCTTTTGCACTGCATGCCGCAGCATATGGGGGACTGCAGGCGCTGAGCGCCGCCGTGGCGGCGACGAGCACGACCAGCCCGATCAATATTCGTGCGCCGCGTCGCGGGG
>WNGC01003277.1_pt1 | contig 11176 bp, 10 predicted proteins | sample 5400051 | NCBI WGS metagenome assembly WNGC01 (sample SAMN13153368, study PRJNA577476) | soil metagenome | isolation source: 20 cm soil or saprolite under grassland replicate 2 | place: USA:California | collected 2016-06-15 | reverse complement strand
ACAAACAAAACTTACACCGCCGGCACGGTGACTACTTACGAGCCTGGCAAGACTGTTGTGGTTAAGAGCGACGAGGGACCTGTCAGTTTTGCTCTTGGTACAACTGCACGAATTGTTGACGGCGCCGGAAAGGTAGTGACAGCTCCGCTGCGATCGGGTCAAAAAGTACGTGTTTACTACACGGGCCCGGCAGAGAGTCGTACCGTTGAGCGAGTGATTGTCGAGGAATAACGGAAATCAGTTCGCAAACTTAAAGCTGCAGGATCGCTTCTGGTCCTGCAGCTTTTTTGCTGTCCATTGACGCCGACCGTGATTATCGCCAGCAGATTCCGACACCATTCTGCTGTCAGCGAGTGTGATACATTCGCTGATGGACCTCTCAACTTTGGCAAATGTGGCTACGGCATTAGCTGTTTTGACTGCTGTCGCCTTCGGCTTGCTGGAAGCGCGTCGCGCGCGGCATGAACGAGCAGAACGCGCGGCGTTTGCTGCCGTTCAGGCCATCCTTACTCCGGAATGGATGAGATCGATGATCGTCGTCCAGAGCATTCCCGACGGGTCGACAGTGTCGGAGATCGAAGGGGACGCCCGTGTGTTTGCTGCAGTGCAGGCGGTGGGCTGCATTCTCGAAGGCCTTGGCTATTCTGTGTATGCGCGGATTGTTCCTCTGCACGTAGTCGGAGATTTGCTGGGTGGCACTGCTCGACTGGCCTGGCGTAAGGCGCAGCCTTATGTCGAAGAGGAACGCCGCCGCAGTGGATCACAGAAGCATTTTGAATGGTTCGAATGGCTCGCCACGCAATTGGAACGATATTCACCGGGAAAGACCAATCTGGAGATGGGTGCCCACCAAGCTTATCAGGATTGGAAGCCGTAGCAGTTGCGTTCCGTACAGAGATCGCAGAACATTTATCAATGTCTTTCGAGCTAAAGGAAATTATCGCCGCCCGATTGGGTGAAAACTACCAACTGCACGAGCGGCACGTGAACCCGACGCTGGTGGCCGCTCAGCGGGTGATCGGGTTCGATAAGGTCTATGCGCGAGCGGAGGGCGCATACCTGTATGACATGGATAATCAGCCGTATCTGGATTTTTTGAGCGGCTACAGCGTTTTCAACATCGGGCGGAATCATCCGCTAGTGAAACGAGCCGTCCGCGACGTGCTTGATCTCGACCTTCCGAACATGGTCCAAATGGATTGCTCGCTTCTGAGTGGTTTGCTTGCCGAAGCAATCACAAAACGCACACCGCCTCATCTGAACGCGGTTTTCTTCTGCAACTCCGGGACTGAAGCGATGGAAGGCGCGTTGAAATTCGCGCGCGCTGCGACTGGCAGGAAGCGGGCGATCTCGCTCGCGAGCGCGTTTCACGGGCTGAGTCTCGGCGCGTTGTCATTGATGGGTTGCGAAAGTTTTACCGAAGGTTTTGGCCCCCTAATGGAAGGCTTTGATGCCCGTGTGCCGCTTGATGACCTCGAGGCGCTCGATCGCGAACTGCGTTCGCGCGATGTGGCGGCTTTCGTGATTGAAACCGTTCAGGGAAAAGGCTGTCAAACTCCGAAGACCGATTTCTTTGTTCGCGCGCAGGAGCTTTGCCGCAAATACGGAACGCTCCTGATTTCCGATGAAGTGCAGACTGGACTTGGCCGCACGGGAAGGATGTTTGGCGTTGAGCATTGGAATTTGGAACCTGACATCATCACGCTCGCAAAAACTTTGAGCGGCGGCTATGTGCCATGCGGCGCAATCGTGACACGCAGAGACATCTATCAGAAAACATTCAGCCGGATGGACCGTTGCGTTGTGCACTCGACGACGTTCGGCCGGAATAACCTCGCGATGGCCTGCGGACTCGCAGCGCTTGAAGTGATCGACAACGAAAAGTTAATCGAGAACTCGGCGAAGATGGGCGCCCTGTTGATGGAAAAGATCGATGCCCTGCGGGCTAAACATTCGTTCATCAAGGAAGTTCGCGGGAAAGGCTTGATGATCGGCATCGAGTTTCACGAGCCAACCGAGTTCAAGCTCAAGATGGCTTGGAAACTTCTGCACAAGATCGACAAGGTGCTCTTCGCCCAAATGGTCGTGACGCAGATGCTGAGCAAACATCGCATTCTGACCCAGGTAGCAGGTCACGCGATGGACGTGATGAAAATTTTGCCACCGCTCATCATCGGCGAAAAGGAAGTCGACATGTTCGTGAACGCGCTCGATGACGTGCTCACTGACTGCCGCAAGTTCCCAGGCCCCATGTGGGAGCTCGGAAATAATTTCGTGCGCGCCGCGCTCGGCTCGCGCAAATCCGCCGAGCCGCGCCCGGTCTCCGCGTAAGCTTTTGCGACTTGCCGCAAGCGCCGCTGAGCTCATTTCGCGAGTTCCTCCTATTGTGAAGTGCCATTAGCATTTATGAAGGCTTACACATTTTCGATTGTCGATCCTCGGTTCGGGGCGTACGGTTTGAGCTCAACCCCAAACACAGAGGATCTATTATGAGCACTGCTGTCGCCGAAGAGAAGAAGACGAAACTAAATCAGCTCGAGCAACTGAAGAACTTCACCAAAGTCGTAGCCGACACGGCCGACTTTGAATCGATCAAGGATTTCAAACCGCAGGACGCGACGACCAACCCCAGCCTCGTGTACGCCGCCACGCAAAAACAACAATACACGCATCTGATTGACGAGGTGCTGGCCGATCGGAAGAACTCAGGTTTGAGTGGCCAGGCACAGATCGAAGACATTTGTGATCATCTCCTGGTCCAGTTCGGCTGCGACATTCTTGATATCGTGCCGGGACGCGTTTCGACCGAGACCGACGCGCGATTGTCATATGACGTGGAAGGTTCGATGAAGAAAGGGAGGCGATTGATCAAACTCTACGAGGATCGCAAAATTCCGCGCGAGCGGGTATTGATTAAGATCGCATCGACCTGGGAAGGATTGAATGCAGCCGAGCAACTGCAAAAGGAAGGGATCCGCTGCAATTTGACGCTGATGTTTTCGCTCGTGCAGGCGGTGCGCGCGGCCGAAGCGAAAGTGCAGCTTATCTCGCCGTTTGTTGGGCGGATTTACGATTGGTACAAGAGAGAATACAAGCGGGACTATACTGGTGCGGAAGATCCAGGAGTGCAGTCTGTTGGGGAAATTTATACGTATTATAAGAAGTTCGGTATCCCGACCGAAGTAATGGGTGCCAGCTTCCGCAACGTCGGACAAATCCGGGAACTGGCTGGCTGCGACTGCCTGACCATTAGTCCCGAGTTGATGAAGGAGCTTTCCGAGTCGACCGACCCGCTCGAACGCAAGCTGGATCCCGAAAAGGCGAAGCAGGCGAAGATCGACAAGCTGGAGTTGGACGAAAAGAAATTCCGGTGGTTGCTAAATGAGAATGCGATGGCATACGAAAAAACGGCCGAGGGAATTCGCAAATTCGCCGTTGACGTGGTGAAGCTGGAAAAGTACGTCGCGTCGAAGCTTTAGCGTCTCTTCCTCTACCTCTGCCTCTTAATCTCAATTGTGGGGAGAGCAGATTAAGACTACGCGGAAGAGGAAGAGTTCGTGTTCAATGTCGTCTTAGTTGAACCGGAGATTCCGCCGAACACGGGCAACATCGGCCGGCTTTGTCTCGCCACGCGATCAACCCTGCATCTGGTCAAACCGCTGGGTTTTTCGCTGGATGATCGAGAATTGCACCGGGCAGGCCTCGATTACTGGGCGGAAGTACGCCTGCAACTCTGGGATTCTTTCGACGCATTGCAGTTCTCTCAGCCGGCGCACTCGCGCTACTTTTTTCTGACGACAAAAAGCAAACGTCCTTATTACGAAGTCAGCTTTCAAAACGACGATTTCTTCGTGTTTGGGCGCGAGACAAAGGGCCTCCCGGAAGATCTACTCGGCGCAAATGTTGATAATTGCATCACCATCCCGATGCATGGGACGCGAAGTCTAAACCTGGCTAACGCCGTTGCGATTGTGTTGTTCGAGGCCGTGCGCCAACAGCGCCAGGGACTGGAGGGCTGGGCGCGATGACCATCGCGTTTTACGGCAGCAAAGGCATCCAAAAACTAACGCTGCACCGTTGAATAAATAAAGTCACCAAACGGTCTATCAACCCCACATGAAAAACCTTATGAGAATATTCGTAGTATTAATTTGCAGTCTTGGCCTCGTGACTGTCGGATACAGTGCGCAGCCAGAACAAAGCAAACAAAAGAAGAAGCAGCCGCCAGCGGCGCAGCACGGACGTCCGCCTGCGGCGGGACATGCGCCGGCCGCTGGAGCGGGTCCAAAGAGAACGTCAACGGGAGCCTATCAGGCGAAGAAGGGCCAGGGTCAGGGCCAGACCTCAATGGGAACGCATCAGGGCAAAAAGGGCCAAACCTCGATGGGACCAGGACAGCAGGGTAAGAAGGGCCAGCCCTTTGTGGGACAGCAGGGCAAGAAGGGGCAAGCCTATCAAGGACAAACAGGCAAGCCGGCGAAGGGTGGACAGGTAGCAGGACCGGGCAAGCCGGGCAAACCCGGCAAACCCGGGGAAGCTGGTACGACGGTGGCCGGAAAGACCGCGAAAGCAGGCAAGCCATTTAAGCGGCAGCACTTCAATCTTCCCAAACAGCCAAACACCGCAAAGGCGCCGCCGGCGAAGTTCCAGCAGGGCAGACACATCGAAGGAAGCCAAAACTGGCGCGGGCACCAATATAATGTTTTCCGCAACTACCACTCAGAGTGGCACGATCAAGGTTGGTGGCACAGCCATTACCCGCGTGTCGTTTTCGCGTTCGGCGCACCATATTACTGGAACGCCGGTTACTGGTTTCCTGCCTGGGGCTACAACGCCAACGCTTATTATGCCTGGGATGGGCCCATCTATGCTCCCCACAATCTGCCGCCGGATCAGGTAATTGCGAATGTTCAGTCCGCACTACAACAGCAAGGCTATTATCAGGGCGAAGTGGACGGTCTTCTTGGGCCGATCACGCGTGATGCAATTGCGAATTATCAACGCGACCATGGGCTTTATACAACATCCACGATCGATGAGCCGACGCTGCGATCATTGGGAATGTCGTAATAAGTTCAATAGCACGAAGCCGCCGCGAAACATTTTTTCGACGGCGGCTTTTTGCTTCTAGGTCAACTACGGCAGTCAGCTTTAGAACAGTGCTTATCAAAGCTGCGGCCAAATAACTAAAAGCTTGTACCGGAAAAAGAACCTATTGGGAATCGCCTGACGACAATTCCCATTAGCGCAGTCTGCAATCTGTAAGACAAGCTGATCTTGTGCGATGGCGATCCTGGTGTGAAATAGTTGCTCGTGCAGCAACCTCAGTTAGTCGCCCGCGACATTTATCAGTCGTTTCGAATGGGCTCGCGCCGGATCGAAGTTCTTCGCGGCATTTCTATGCAGGTCGAGCGTAACGAAGCAGTGTTTCTTTCTGGCGCTTCCGGCGCCGGTAAGACGACGCTTCTTTATACATTAGCCGGTCTCGAGCGTCCCGAGTCGGGAACCGTCGAGTTCGAAGGCCGGCGACTATATGGTGGCGGCTCCTCTTCAGAGGCGCGTTTGCGGAATAAAAAAATGGGTTTTGTTTTTCAGGGTTACTTTCTGTTACCTGAACTTACCGCCTGCGAAAACGTCCTGCTCCCGGCAATGATTGGCCGGCGGACAACGAGGCACGAAGCCGAGCAGAGCCTCGCCGCGGTCGGCCTGGCTGATCGCATAGACCATTTGCCAGCAGAGCTTTCAGGCGGGGAACAGCAGCGCGTCGCCATCGCGCGGGCCTTAACGAACGATCCCGACATTATTTTTGCAGATGAACCGACTGGAAATCTCGATTCGAAAACAGGCGACACGATTATGGATCTTCTGTTAAATCTCGCACGCGATCGGAACAAGACTCTCCTTGTCGTCACGCACGACCTTCGTCTGGCAACACGCGGCGATCGGCAATTGCACATCATGGATGGCGTACTGCAGTGAGTGACACAGCGAAGCAAAACATCTCTGTTGGTTCTCGCGTGCGATCAGTTCGCAAAATGAAATGTTCAGAGGTTCTTCACTTCGTTCAGAATGACGTTATCAAATTACCTTGTCGCGCTTTCCATTTTGTCGCTTGAATTGCGCACTCAAACATCAGAGATTTTGTTGCCATTATGAAAACGACTGATGCAGCGGTATTAGATGAACCGAAAATTCATGAGCCTACTGCGGACGCAGTAGTTGAACCGGCAATTGAACGTCGCCCGACGCCTACGGCGGTGGGCGTCAAGGACGCGAAGATTTACATCGACGGAAAATTTTACTCCGAAGCGGACGCCAAAATTTCTGTGTTCGACCATGGCCTCCTGTACGGCGACGGAATTTTTGAGGGGATTCGTTTTTACAATGGCCGTGTTTTCCGGCTTGGAGAACATCTCGATCGCTTGTGGGATTCGGCTCGGTCGATCTGCCTGGAAATTCCAATGACCAAGGAGGAAATGACGGAAGCGCTCCTCGAGGCAATTCGGCAAAATCATCTGCGAGACGGTTACGTTCGGCTGCTGGTCACGCGCGGGATTGGCAATCTGGGCTTAAATCCGATGCAATGTAAATGGCCGAGTGTGATTATCATTGTGGCAGCGATCACTCTTTATCGTGAAAACCTTTATCGAAAGGGATTGACGATCGTGACATGTGCAACGCGCCGCTGTAGTCCCGCTGCGCTCAATCCGGCCGTCAAGTCCCTCAATTATTTGAACAATGTCATGGCACGACTGGAAGCGAATTTGGCTGACGCGGACGAAGCACTGATGTTGAATGACGCGGGCAACGTTGCCGAATGCACGGCGGACAACATTTTCGTTGTGAAGCGCGGTCAAATCATAACGCCACCTGTGACTTCAGGCGCGCTCCGCGGTATTACCCGTTCGGTAGCGTTTGAGATCGCCACCGAACTCGGCTTCAAAACGTTGAAGGCGGACATTACACGCCACGATATTTACACTGCCGATGAATGTTTCCTCACAGGAACGGCTGCCGAGATCATTCCCGTGGTTAAAGCTGATGGGCGCCTGATCGGCAATGGAAAGCCCGGCCCGATCACTGCGCGCATAATTGCGCGCTTCCGAGAAATGACACGCGAAACGGGCACACCGATTTTCGCCTAGCATTGAGCAACACCACTTCTGACGAAGAACACGTCGTGGAAACATTCGGGGTTGAATGTTTCCAAATTTTCAGGGTCTAATTAACCGAGATGTTGTGCGACGTTTGCAAATGCAATGATGCGACGGTCTTCCTGACACAGATTCTGGAAGGCAAGATGCACAAGGTGAATCTGTGCGAAGCCTGCTCGAAAGAAAAAGGTGTGCAGGATCCCACCAGCTTCGCTCTTGCCGATCTGCTGCTTGGCATCGGAGCAGCAGAAGAGATCGAAAAGGGAGCAGCGAGCCAAAAATGTCCGGTATGCGGTTTTAGTCAGGCTGATTTCAAAAAAACCGGGCGCCTGGGGTGCAGCGAATGCTATGTCACGTTTGCGGAAGGTCTCACCTCGCTTTTGAAGGCAATGCATAAAGGCACCGAACATGTGGGGAAATTACCGGAACGCGCGCAGCGGGCCATGGCGCTCAGCCACCGGATGCGCGCGTTGAACGAGAACCTACAAAAGGCCGTTGCGGACGAGAACTACGAAACGGCTGCCTCGTTGCGCGATCAAATCAGACAGCTCGAAAGCGATCTCTCCAATTCTCCATGAAATTTTCGAACATGCTCTCTAGTGCTGGAGAATGGCTGCGGGGTGAAGGCCCGCATCACGAAATTGTAATCAGCAGCCGGGTGCGCCTCGCTCGCAATCTGCGCAGCCGTGCTTTTCCCGGGTGGGCTAAGAAAGCGGAACGCAACTTAATCCTGGAGCTGGTCAGGTCACATGTGGAAGCGCTTCCGGAAATGCAGGAGTCATTCTCCGAAAGCTTGCAGGAGCTTTCGGCCTTGGACCGCCAGGTTCTGGTAGAACGCCATTTGATCAGTCGCGAGCATGCCGCCAAAGGCGGGGGGAGCGCTGTGGTAGTGAATCGCCGGCAAACGGTCAGCATCATGATCAACGAAGAAGATCATTTGCGGATGCAATCGATTCGATCGGGACTCCAGTTGAAGCAGGCTTTTAAGCTGATCGACAAGATCGATAGCGCGCTCGAGGGCAAACTCGATTTCGCTTTCGATCCGCGACTGGGATATCTGACCGCGTGTCCTACGAACGTCGGCACCGGCATGCGTGCCTCCGCGATGCTTCATTTGCCAGGCCTTGTCCTGAGCGAGCTTATTAATCAAGTAGTTCAAGCGGTGAGCAAAATCGGTCTCGCCGTCCGCGGGCTTTACGGCGAAGGCACCGAGGCAATGGGCAACCTCTTTCAGATTTCAAATCAAACCACCCTCGGTGAAAAAGAAGACGAGATTATCAATCGCCTGACCAAGGTGATTGAAACAATCATCGAAAAGGAGCATGACGCGCGTCAAATTTTGCTCCAGAAAAAGCCGAACACGCTTTGCGACCAGATCGGTCGCGCCTATGGGGTTTTGACCTATGCGCACGCAATGGCCTCGAAAGAGGCGCTCAATTTGCTCTCGGTCATGAAACTCGGGATGGACTTGGGCGCGTTTCCAGAAAACCAGCGCTTGCAGATCGATGAATTGTTTATTGAGACACAGCCCGCGCACTTGCAAAAAAGCTCTCAACAAAAGCTGAACGCCGAAGAACGCGATCATTTGCGCGCTCAAATCATCCGTGACCGTTTGAAACTCTTTCCCAAACCTGATATTAGTAAGATGGCAAGGGAGTCGGGCAACGGTTCGACGACTGCGCCATCGAACAATGAATAATTTCACACCGCGTGCTCAACAGGTCTTGGCGCTTGCTCGCAAGGAAGCCGACCGGTTTAACCACAACTACGTCGGCACCGAGCATCTGCTTTTAGGACTGATCAAGCTGGGGCAGGGCGTTGCGGTGAACGTGCTGCAGAAGATGGGTCTCGATCTCGAGACCGTGCGCATGGAAGTGGAAAAACAGGTCGGCTCAGGACCGGAGACCAAGATTGTCGGGAATGTTCCCTACACGCCACGGGTCAAAAAAGTGTTGGCGCTCGCGGGCAAAGAAGCCAAGGCACTCAATCATTCCTACGTTGGCACGGAACACATTTTGCTTGGGCTGCTGCGCGAAGGCGAGGGGGTCGCTGCCAGAGTGCTCAAGAGTCTCGAACTCGATATCGAGCGCACGCGCAACGAGATTCTCAAAGAGCTCGATCCAAACTTCACGCCGTCTGAATCAGAGCAGGAAGGTGGCGAACCGGCGAAGAAAGACATCAAGACTCCAGCACTTCGCGCATTTGGCCGCGATCTGACTGAGTTGGCGAGGAAAGGCGAGCTCGATCCGGTAATTGGCAGGCACAATGAGATCGAGCGGGTGATTCAAGTGCTTTGCCGGAGGACGAAGAACAATCCGGTGTTGATCGGCGAAGCTGGCGTCGGCAAAACGGCCATCGCGGAAGGATTGGCGCAGGAGATTTCAAACGGCAACGTGCCCGAATTGTTGAGCGACAGGCGGGTGATCACCCTCGATCTGGCGTTAATGGTCGCCGGAACAAAATATCGAAGAACGAATCAAAGCCGTCATGGACGAAATCCGCCGTTCGAAAAACGTGATTCTTTTCATCGACGAATTGCACACAATCGTTGGAGCTGGTTCGGCCGAAGGGGCCATGGACGCCTCGAACATTATCAAACCGGCGCTGAGTCGTGGTGAATTGCAATGTGTCGGCGCGACCACGATGAACGAATACCGCAAGTATATCGAGAAAGACGCGGCGCTGGAGCGGCGTTTCCAAACGATAAAGGTCGATGCGCCCACGGTTGATGAAGCCATTCAAATCTTGAAAGGTCTCCGACCCAAGTACGAGGCGCACCACAAAGCAAAACTCACCGATGAGGCGCTCGAGACCGCCGTCAGATTTTCTGATCGGTATATCACAGGACGATTTCTTCCCGACAAAGCCATCGATGTAATGGATGAGGCCGGTGCGCGCGCACGCATCAACGCCATGACGCGCCCGCCGGATGTAAAGGACATCGAGAAAGAAATAGAAGAAATTCGGTTGGAAAAGGAAGGCGCTATCAAGGCACAAGATTTCGAAAAGGCCGCAGCCCTCCGCGACAAGGAGAAGCAAACCAAGGAAAAGCTCGACGCCATTCTCAACAAGTGGCGCGAGGAGCGCGAAGAAAAAGAAGTCGTGGTGACGGCCGACGACATGATGCACATCATTTCGAAGGTCACGGGCGTTCCACTCCAGCGAATGGAGCAGGAGGAAACGCAAAAACTCCTCATGATGGAGAGCGAGATGAAGCAGCGCGTCATTGGTCAGGACGAAGCGGTCACTGCCATCAGCAAGGCTTTGCGCCGCTCGCGCGCGGACCTAAAAGATCCGAGGCGCCCGATCGGTTCATTTGTCTTTCTCGGCCCGACAGGCGTTGGCAAAACCTATCTCGCGCGCACTCTCGCGGAGTTTATGTTCGGTGACTCCGATGCGTTGATTCAAATCGACATGTCGGAGTACATGGAAAAATTCACCGCGTCGCGTTTGATCGGGTCGCCGCCCGGGTATGTCGGTTATGAAGAGGGTGGACAACTTTCTGAAGCCGTGCGACGCCGGCCGTACTCGGTTGTGCTTTTTGATGAGATCGAAAAGGCGCATCCCGATGTGATGCATTTGCTGTTACAGATTCTTGAGGACGGCAAAATTACCGACTCGCTGGGGCGGAAGATCGATTTCCGGAACACAATTATCATCATGACTTCCAATGTAGGCGCCGACTTGCTGAAAAAGCAGACCGTCATGGGCTTCGGCGCGCCGATGGAAGGACACGACTACGATTCGATGCGCGACAAAATTCTCGACGAAACTAAGCGCGTCTTTAAACCCGAGTTTCTCAACCGACTGGACGAGACCATTGTCTTTCATTCGCTCGGCAAGCCGGAGCTATTGCGCATTGTTGATCTGGAAGTAGACAAAGTGCTCGCGCGCATCAAAGCGAAGGAAGTCCACCTTGAGTTGAAGCAAAGCGCGAAGGAATTCCTCATCGAAAAAGGATACGATCCGCAGTATGGAGCGCGCCCTATGCGCCGCGCTGTGGAACGTTTTCTCGAAGATCC
>WNGC01003375.1_pt1 | contig 11178 bp, 10 predicted proteins | sample 5400051 | NCBI WGS metagenome assembly WNGC01 (sample SAMN13153368, study PRJNA577476) | soil metagenome | isolation source: 20 cm soil or saprolite under grassland replicate 2 | place: USA:California | collected 2016-06-15 | reverse complement strand
CGCGACCGGCCGGGCGGCGGCGGGCTCACGCCGACGATCGTCCCCGCGCACGTCGCGGCCTGCCCCGGCTGGAGCGCGCGAAACGGGGTGAGCTGCGTGCGGTCCTCGTGGCGCAGCGGCAGGAAGAAGAGCGCGTCCTCGACCGTCGCGAGGCCCTTGCGCTCGAGCTGCTGGGCGCGGCGGGGACCGACCCCCTTGAGGAACTGGAGCGCCGTCGCGAGACCCGGGGGTGCCGCAGTTTGCTTCACGGGGGCCCCTGTGCTATAGACTGCGCTCGTCGCCTCCGACGCGAATCCGGCCTGAAGGAGCGGTGACCTCCGACGCGAATCCGGCCTGAAGGAGCGGTGATGGCGCAGCGGTGCGATGTCTGCGGGAAGGGTCCCTCGGTGGGTCATACGATCAGCCACGCCCACAAGCTCACGAAGCGGCGCTGGCTCCCGAACCTCGTGTCGATGCGGGCCCGCCTCGCGGGTCGCGTCCGCCGCGTCCGCGTGTGCACCCGCTGTCTGAAGGCGGGCAAGGTCACGAAGGTCATTTAAGCACGGGAAGCACAAACGGGAGGGGGCCCCGCCCCCTCCCGATTGGCAGCAGGTGGGAGGCCGCCACCCCCCACCGCGGTACGACACGCGGCCTTACCGCTTCTTCTTTTTCTTCGTCGCCTTCTTCTTCGCCATGAGCGGTCTCACCTCCCCTCGTCGTGAGATTCACCGCTGCACCGATCCGCGTTACTTCTTCTTCTTCTTTTTCTTTTTGGCCGCCTTCTTCTTCATGGACGGGATCACCCCCCTTCTTCTCGCTCAGTAGCCCATCGCCTCGCGGCGCAGGTGCTCGGCCTGGTCGCGGCCGCGCCGCTCGTAGTGGAACAGGTCCGCGTAGAGCTGCGGCAGGCACACGACCTTGAGCCCGCCCTTCTCCAAGGCACCGTAGAAGACGCCCGGGTCGTAGGGCGCGAGCACGTGCAGCGTGCCGTCGGCCTCCGCGACGGTGCGGAGCCCGAGCGCCCGCGCGACCGGCGCGGGATCGCCCTCGAGGTAGCAGTGGACGACGGGCACCCGGAAGTTCGGCGCCACCAGCGACACGCCCGCGTTGAGGGTGAACGCGTACCGGCGCCCCTCGGCCGCGGCGGCGCGCGCGAGCTCGGCCATGTAACGGCGCGTGATCCGCTCGGGTGCCACGTACGACGCGATCTCGTTCGCGCGGTAGGTGTAGGAGTCCGACCAGCTCTCGAGCAGGTCCGCCGGCTTGCCGAGACAGATCCGCTGGTCCGCGTCGCGCTCCACCCAGGCGAGCTCCTCGAGCCGCTTCACGACGTTGTGGGCGTGGCCGAGGCTCACGGACGCCGCGCGCGCGAGCTCCTCGAGCCGCCAGGCGCGCGCGGAATCCACGAGGAGCACCCGCACGAGGGCCGGATGTTGCGCTTGCCCTCCTTCTCGATGAGGACGTTCTCGAGCGCCAGGTAGCAGTTGCCCGAGAGGTCGACGTACCCGAGGTTGTGGCTCTTGAGGATCCGGGCGCTCTGCGGGCCGATGTAGACGGCGGCTGCGACCGGGTAGGCGCCCGGACGCTCCCGACGGATCTCCGCCAATCGTGTCACGGCGCCCCGGATCTGCCGGGGCTGGCCCAGGGAGCTCACCTCAACCACGACGGTGTGCTCTTGCTCGCCCAGATGGAATTTCAGCATCAAATCCGCAGGCTGACCGGCGATGCTCACGTCGTCGATTTCTTCCCAGGCCTTTCCCTTCACGAGAAGCTCCCGGAGCCGCTGAGCCACCTGTCGCCGAATCTCTGCGGGTTTCAGCATGTTTCGCTAGCTCCATGCCTTTCAGCATCTGCTGAAACCATAAGGACTAATGAAAGTGCCTGTCAAGCGAAAACTTACACCTGCCGCGTTTCCGGAATTCTCGTGCAGCGCGGGATCACCCGTGGGCCCGGGCCTCGAGGCGCAGGCGGAGGCGGCGGTGGCGATCGAGACGGCGCGCGTACGCGAGCTCGCTCGGGCCGCCCTTGGCGCGCATGAGCGCCGCGAGCGCTCGCTTGTCGGCCGCGGGCCAGCGTGCGAGGGCGGGGATGAGCGCCGCGACGAGCGAGAGTTGCTCGAAGGCGCGCCGCTCCCCCCTCGACCACCCGCGCGCGCGCCCGACCCCGAGTGCGCGGCGCGCGCGCGCCGCTGACTCCCGCGCCGCCGCGACGCGGTCGCCGCCGAACTCACGCGCGACGAGACCCGCGACGAGCCCGGCCACGTCCGTCGCGCGCAGGCGATGCTCCGGCTCGGGGTCCCCGCCCGGAAGCGTGAGGTAGACCTCGCCGCCGGCCAGTCGCTTGAGCACCGGGATCGGCGACCGGTACGACCGGTCGGCGGCGAGGCTCGCCTCTTCACCGGCGAGCACGCGGAGCACCGCCGGGTCGCGCGGGCGGAAGCCGAGCCGGTGATAGAAATAGAACGAGCCCGAGCGCAGCGCTTCCGTGCTCTCGTGGCCGAGCTGGTAGCGATCGACGACGATCGTCCGCATCCGGAAGATCCGGCGGTATCCCCGCAGGAGCTCGGTCGCGAGCAGCGCCGACTCCCCCTGGCGGAACGAGGCGAAGATGTTGATGGCGAAGTCGAGCGTGCCGAAGAGCTCCCAGCCGGCGCCGTACGATACGGGCACGCCGTTCTTGAGGGCCAGAAACGCGTAGTAGCCCTCGAGCGGGAGGCGGAAGCCCGGCGCGATCCCGAAGAACGCGAGGCGTAGGCCGCGGTCCCCGTCCATCACGAGGACATCGTCCGGGTTCGGGTACGCGAAGGCGTGGAGCTCGCGCTGCCGCGTGGCCATCGCGACGCGCGCGGCGTCGATCAGCGTCTCGGCGAGGGCCCGCGGCGCGGGGCGTAGAACAGGCAGCGGTCCGGCGAGCGCCCGCGTGAGCGGCGCCGCGGGGCGCGAGAGGCCGTCCGCGTGGAAGAACACGCGCGCCGGCGGGAGCCGGGCAAGCGTGCGCGACGCGCCAGGGCCGCGTGGGGTCCAGAGGATCGGGAGCCTCAGGTTCTCCCAGAGCCAGTCGCGGGTCTCCGTGGGCAGACTCGCGCGCTCGAAGAGCTCGAGCAGCAGCGCGAGGTCCGTCATCCGCCGGCCGCCCTTCGCGACCCGGAGCCAGCGGCGCCAGCCCATGCCGCCCTCGCTGAACGCGTCGCCCTCGGCCGGGCTCGCGAGGAGCGAGAGCGTCTCGTCGAGCCGGTCGACCTCCTCGAACCGGCCCCAGGCGACCTCCGCGTCGCGCGGAAAGCGTCGCGCGAGCCAGCGCGCCATCGGGAAGGCGAAGGGGTAATCGAGCGTCGCGCCGGCGACGCCGGAGTCGTGGAGCCGCCGGCGGGCCGGGGCGCCGAGCCGCGTCACGCGCGATGGAAACGCCGCGAGGGCCCGGTCGACGCGCGCCAGGACTTCGGCATCGTCGGGGTACGCCTGCAGGAAACAGAGCGCCTCGTGCAAGCGAAGGAGCGCCGCGGCCTGCCCCACGCGGGCCGTCTCGAGCCGGGCGAGGAGCTCGAGCTTCGCCTTCCGGGCGTCGGGGGTGTACCGCGAGGCGACGGCCGCCAGGCCGTCCGCGAGATCGCGGCCCGCCGCCATCTAGACGTCTGAGCCTTCGATGCGCTCCATCGTCTCATCGTCGAGGCCGAAGTAGTGGCCGATCTCGTGGACGACCGTGTCACGGATCAGCTCGGCCATCTCGCGCTCGTCCCCGCAGTCCTCCTCGATCGGCTCCTGGTAGATCGTCACGGTGTCGGGCAGGACGTTGCCGTAGGTGGAATCGCGATGGGTCAGGTCGACGCCCCGGTACAGGCCGTAGAGCGTGTCGGGCGGCTCGATCTCGAGCTCGGCGAGCGTCGCGGCGTCGGGCCGGGCCTCGACGACGACGGCGATGTTGGCGAGCTTCGCCTTGAAGTTCCGGGGCAGGCGGCGGAGCGCCCGCTCGACGAGCGCCTCGAACTGCCGGCGCGTCATCCGCCTAGGGTCCCGCCCTGAACGTCATCTGGTGCGGCAGGGGGTAGCGGACGGGTGCCGCGTGGTCCCGCGACCCCTGCCGCACGTGCCCGCCGGTCTCGCCGGGCTGATCGTTAGCATGACGGCACAGACGGGACCCTAGAGCCCGCGGACGCGCTCGACATTGATGACGTCCTTGACCTCGCGGATGGCGCCGATGATGTCCTGGAGCTGGCTCAGGTCCGCGACCTCGACGACGAAGTGGTTGATGCCCTTCCGGTCGTCCGTCACCGTCACCTCGGCCTTGGTAATATTGCCGTTCCGCGCCGAAATTGCCCCCGTGATTTCGGAGAGCAGCCCAGGTCGGTCTCTTCCTATGTACACGGCGATGCGGACCGGCCGCTTGCCCGGCTCGTCCACGTCCCACTCGACGTTGATGATGCGCTCCCGGTCGAGGACGCTCTTGGCGACGGTCAGGCAGTCGCGGGCGTGCACGGTGAGCCCCCGCCCGCGCGTGATGAAGCCGACGATCGGGTCGCCCGGCAGCGGGTTGCAGCACTTGGCGAACCGCACCAGGAGGTCGTCCACGCCGCGGATCCGGACGCCCTGCTCCGTCTTCGCGCGCGCGGCCGCCGAGGGTCGTGGCTTCTCCGGCGCCTCGAGCGTGGCGTTCGGCGCCAGCTTGTTGAGGAGCTGGTGTACCGAGCTCTTGCCGTAGCCGATCGCGGCGAGCAGGTCGTCGGGGCCCGGGTAGCCGAGGTCGGCCGCGACCTTCCGGAGCTCCTCGCCCGCGAGGAGCGTCGCCGGGTTTAGGTGGTACTTCCGCGCCTCGCGCTCGAAGAGCTCGCGGCCGAGCTCGATCGATCGCGTCCGCTCCTCGACCTTGAGCCACTGGTTGATCTTGGACCGTGCGCGGGTGGACTTGACGATCTTCAGCCAGTCGCGGCTCGGGTGCTGGCTCGGCGACGTGACGATCTCGACGATGTCGCCCTGGCGGAGCGTGTAGCGGAGCGGCACGAGCTTGCCGTTGACCTTCGCGCCGACGCAGTGCTCGCCGACCTTGGTGTGGACGCCGTACGCGAAGTCGATCGGCGTCGCGCCCTCGGGCAGCGCCTTGACGTCGCCCTTGGGCGTGAAGACGTAGACCTCATCAGGGAAGAGGTCCACCCGCACGGTGTCCATGAACTCGCGCGGGTCCTTCATGTCCTGCTGCGTCTCGATCAGCTGGCGCAGCCACAGGAGGGACTCGTCGAGCTTGTCCTTGCCCGACCGCTTCTCCTTGTAGAGCCAGTGCGCCGCGATGCCCTCCTCCGCGATCCGGTGCATCTCCCAGGTGCGGATCTGGATCTCCACCGGGTCGCCCTTCGGTCCGATGACCGTCGTGTGGAGCGACTGGTACATGTTGACCTTCGGCATCGCGATGAAGTCCTTGAACCGGCCGGGGACCGGCTTCCAGAGCGAGTGGATCACGCCGAGGGCGCCGTAGCAGTCGCGGACGGAGTGGGTCACGACACGAACGGCCGTGAGGTCGTAGATCTCGTCGAACTCGCGGCCCTGATCGTGCATCTTCTTCCAGATCGAGAAGAAGTGCTTGGGGCGCCCGCGGATCTGCGACTCGATGCCCACCTCGGAGAGCTTCCGCTCGAGGATCGTGATGACCTGGTTGATGTCCGCCTCGCGCTCGAGCCGGCGCTTGGCGACGCGCTTCTGGAGGTCCACGTACGCCTCGGGCTGGAGCGCGCGGAGGGCCAGGTCCTCGAGCTCCGCCTTCACCTTGGCCATGCCGAGCCGGTGGGCGAGCGGCGCGTAGATGTCGAGCGTCTCCTGCGCGATCGTCTTCGTCTTCTCCGTCGGGAGGTAGTCGAGCGTCCGCATGTTGTGCAGGCGGTCGGCCAGCTTGATCATGAGCACGCGCAGGTCGCGCGCCATCGCGACGAGCATCTTGCGGAAGTTCTCGGCCTGGCGCTCCTCGCGCGAGGAGAAGGCGAGCTTGCCGATCTTGGTCACGCCGTCCACGAGCTCCGCGATCTCGCCGCCGAACTCGCGCTCGAGGTCCGCCTTGGTGGCCTTCGTGTCCTCGAGCACGTCGTGGAGGAGCCCCGCGGTGACCGTCGTGACGTCCATCTTGAAGTTGACGAGGAGGCTCGCGACCTCGAGCGGGTGCGACAGGTACGGCTCGCCCGAGGCGCGCTGCTGGCCCTTGTGCGACTGAGCCGAGAACGCGTACGCGCGCTCCAGCACGTCGAGGTCGGCCCCCGGCTGGTACTTCGGAATCTCCTCGATCAGCGTCTTCAGTTGGGTCATGACGTGAAAACCTTTGATTAAACAGGTAGTTTTACACGTCAGCCGCGCTTTGGCTACCCTTTTTTCGGGGCGGCGCGGGAGGAAGCCCCGGGAGGCGCCCGACTCAGGCCTTCGCGACCGCCTTCTTGCCGCGCCCCAGGCGGCCCTCGACGTGCTGCGTCCAGTCCACGACGATCGCCGCGGCGATGTAGGTCGTGGAGTACGTCCCGGTGATGACGCCGATGAAGAGCACGAAGGCGAAGTCCTCGAGCGTCTTGCCGCCGAAGAAGAGCAGCACCGCCGCGGAGAAGAACGTGGTCAACGACGTCAGGATGGTCCGCGACAGGGTCTGGTTGACCGCGTCGTTCATCTGCTGGGCGAACGTGCGTCCCTTGGGGACGAACCTGCCCCGGTTCTCGCGCAGGCGGTCGTAGGCGACGATCGTGTCGTTGACCGAATAGCCGATGATCGTCAGGAGGGCCGCGAGCACGGGGAGCGAGAACTCCCGGTTGGTGAGCGACAGCGCCCCGAGGCAGACGAGGACGTCGTGGAACACGGCGATGATCGCCGCCACCCCGCCGCGCAGATCGAAGCGCACCGCGATGTAGAGCAGGATGCCGATCAGGCCCGCGAGCACCGCGTAGATCGCCTGCAACTGGAGGTCGCGTCCCACCTGCGGCCCGACGAACTCCACCCGTCGGATCTCGAATTTCCCGAGCTGCGCGTCGCCGGCGAGCGCACCTTGCACCCGTCGCGCCACCTCCTCGGAGCTCACGCTCGCGAGCGGCAGCCGGATGACGAACTCGCGCGCGTCGCCGAACTGCTGGATCACCGCCTCGCCGAGCTGGATCCGGGCGAGGCTCGCACGAATCTGGGCCACCGACGGCGCGCCCTCGAAGCGCGCCTGCATGAGCGTCCCGCCGGTGAAGTCGATGTCGTACCGGAGGCCGCCCCGGGCCACGAGCGAGCCGAGACTGAGCAGCGTGAAGGCGATGGAGACGTAGTAGGCCCACTTCCGCTTGCCGATGAAGTCGTAGTTGGGGTTCTTGAAGAGCTCGATCATCGTCTCAGATCGAGATCGCCTCGACCTTGCGGCGGCCCACGTACGCCAGGTCGAAGAGGAGGCGCGTGAAGAAGTAGGCGGTGAAGAGACTCGCCGCGAGGCCGACGAAGAGCGAGACCGCGAACCCCTTCACCGACCCGGTGCCGAAGTTGTAGAGGATCGCCGCCGTCACCATGACGGTCAGGTGCGTGTCGATGATCGTCCGCAGCGCACGCGTGAACCCGGCGTCCACCGCCGAGCGCGGCGTCTTCCCTAGCCGCAGCTCCTCGCGGATGCGCTCGAAGATGAGGATGTTCGTGTCCACGGCCATGCCGACGGTGAGCGCGATACCTGCGAGCCCCGGCAGGGTGAGCGTGGCCCCGAACGCGGCCATCGCCGCGAAGAGGATCAGCAGGTTCAGGCCGAGCGCGACGTCGGCGATGAGCCCGGAGAGCCGGTAGTAGAACAGCATGAACACGAACACCACCGCCGCCGACGCCGTGATCGCGATCAGGCCCTGCCGGACCGAGTCGGCGCCGAGCGAGGGCCCGACCGTGCGCTCCTCGAGGATCGTGACCGGCGCCGGCAGGGCGCCCGCGCGGAGCACGATCGCGAGGTCGCGCGCCTCGTCGACGGTGAACTGCCCCGTGATGACGGCGCGCCCGCCGGGGATGCGCTCGTTGATGCGCGGCGCCGAGTACACGTTGCCGTCGAGGACGATCGCCAGGTGCCGGCCGACGTTCTGCTCGGTGACCTCGCCGAAGATCCGCGTGCCCGTCGAGGTGAACTCGATCGCGACCTGCCAGTTGCCCGGGGAGTTCGGGTCGGCCTGAACCTCGGCGCGCGTGAGCTCCGCGCCCGTCAGGAGGGTGCGCTTCTGCACGACGTAGGGCACCTTGCGCTCGCTCTTCGTCTCCTTGTCCAGCCGGCGCTGGTAGAGCACCTCGGAGCTCTCCGGCAGGCTGCCCTTGAGCGCCTCCTCGACCGGCGTTCGCTCGTCCAGCAGCTTGAACTCGAGCAGCGCCGTCCTGCCGATGAGGGCCTTCGCGCGCGTGGGGTCCTGGACGCCGGGCAGCTGGATCAGGATGCGCTCGGCGCCCTGGCGCGTGATGACGGGCTCGGCGACGCCGAACTGGTCCACGCGGTTGCGGATGGTCTCGAGCCCCTGGCGGACGGCGTCGTCGCGGAGGCGCCTGATCTCCGCCTCGCTCATCACGAGCCGAAGGCGTCCGGCGGCCGGCTCTTCGTTGCGCCGCTCGAAGCGCTGGAACTCGCCCGCCACCGTCAGCAGGTCGTTCCAGGCCTGCGGAGACGCCAGCTCGACGGCGCTCGTGGCGTTCCCCTCGCGCGCGATGCGCCTCGCCGCGATGCCCTTGCGCTCGAGCTGCGCCTTGAGGTCCTCGGCCGCCCGGTCGGTCTGGCTCGCCACGTGCTTGTCCACCTCGACACCGAGCACGCGGTGGATGCCGCCCTGGAGGTCGAGGCCGAGGTTGAGGGTCTGCTTCGGCGGGTAGAGGGACCAGACGGAGCCCAGGAGCACGACCAGGACGACGATGCCGCGCGTCCAGAGGTTCCTAGGCATTCCGCTCGCCCTGGACCTCCACGATGCGCCCGATGGCGGCGCGGTCGAACTCGAGCCTCACCTGGTCGGACACGCGGAGCACCACCTTTTGCTCCTCGAGCCCCGTGACCGTGCCGTGGAGCCCGCCGGTCGTGACGACGCGGTCACCCTTCTTCAACGACGCGAGCATGGTTTCGCGATCACGCTTCTGCTTTTGCTGCGGGCGGATGAGCAGGAAGTAGAAGATCGCGAAAATCGCGGCGAAGAACAAGACCTGCGTCAGCATCGCGCTCGAGCCGCCGACGTTCATCGAGGCTCGCACCCTCCGGTGGGCTCAATCGGCCGAAGCATCAACGGATAATACTTCATAACGCGCGAAAAACCGAGACTTGAATGCCGCGAACGCGCCCTCCGTGATCGCCGCGCGCATCGCGCGCACGACGCCGATGAAGAAGTGCACGTTGTGGAGCGACAGCAGCCGGTACGCGAGCAGCTCGTCCGACACGAAGAGGTGCCGGAGGTAGGCGCGCGAGAAGCGCCGGCACGCGTAGCACGGGCAGTCGGGGTCGAGCGGCGCCGGATCGCGCGTCCAGCGCGCCTGCTTCAGCGTGACCGGGCCGTCCCAGGTGAAGCACTGGCCGTTGCGCGCGTTCCGCGTCGGGAGCACGCAGTCGAACATATCCACGCCGCGGGCCACGGCCTCGACGAGGTCCTCGGGCTTGCCGACGCCCATCAGGTAGCGCGGCTGGTCGGCCGGGAGGAGCTCGGCGACGAGCGCGGTGAGATCGTACATCGCCGGCTTCGGCTCGCCCACCGCCATGCCGCCGATCGCGTAGCCGTCGAAGCCGAGCGCCACCGTCTCCCGCGTCGCGCGCCGCCGTAGCGCCTCCTCGGTCCCGCCCTGCACGATGCCGAACAGCGCCTGACGCCCGGGGCCGCGGGCGGCGTGGACCGCCTTCGAGCGGGCCGCCCAGCGGAGCGTGAGCTCGAGCGAGCGCTCGGCGGCGTCGCGCGTCGCCGGGTAGGCCAGGCACTCATCGAGCGGGTGGATGATGTCGGCGCCGAGCGCGTGCTGGACCTCGAGTGCCCGCTCCGGCGAGAGAAAGTGCGTCGAGCCGTCGACGGGCGACCGGAACTCGACCCCTTCCTCGCCGATCCGGCGGAGCTTCGCCAGGCTCCAGACCTGGAACCCGCCCGAGTCGGTGAGGAGCGCGCCGTCCCACGCCATGAACCGGTGGAGGCCGCCGAGCTCGCGGATGAGCTCGTGGCCGGGCCGGAGCAGGAGGTGGAAGGTGTTGCCGAGCACGATCTGCGCGCCCGCCGCACGGAGGTCGTCCGGCGCGAGGCCCTTCACCGTGCCGCGCGTGCCGACGGGCATGAACACCGGCGTCTCGACCGCGCCGTGGCCGGTCGTGAGACGGCCCGCGCGGGCGGCGCCGTCGGTGGCGATGAGCTCGAAGGAGGTCACAGGATCAGCGTCGCGTCGCCGTAGGAGTAGAAGCGGTATCCGGCGCGCACCGCGTGGCCGTAGGATTTCAAGATCAGCTCGCGGCCGGCGAACGCGGCGGCGAGCACGAGCAGGGACGAGCGCGGAAGATGAAAATTCGTGAGCAGCGCGTCCACGACGCGGAAGCGATGGCCGGGCGCGATGTAGAGCCCCGCCTCGCCCTCGCGCGGCGCGACGCGCCCGTCCGCCTCCGCCGCGCTCTCGAGGGCGCGCGTGGTCGTGGTGCCGACGGCGATCACCCGACGCGCCTCGGCGCGCGCCCGGTTCACCGCGTCGGCCACGGAGGTCGGAATCGAGACGCGCTCGGGCGGCAGCGCGTGGTCCTCGATCCGCGCGGCCTGGATCGAGCGGAACGTGCCGGGGCCCACGTGCAGCGTGAGCTCGTGGACCTCGACGCCTCGCCGCTCGAGGCGCCGGAGGACCGCGGGCGTGAAATGCAGGCCGGCCGTCGGAGCCGCCACCGAGCCCGACGAGCGCGCGTACACCGTCTGGTACCGCTCGCGGTCCTCCGCGGCGGGCGTCGCAAACCGCGCGATGTAGGGCGGCAGGGGTGTGAGGCCGTGCTCGCGGAGCAGGTCGTCGATCGTGCCGTCGAGCCGCTCGACGAGGCGCGGGCCGTCGGCGGCGAGGCCGACGACGCGCAGCCGCGCCCCCGGCGCGCCCCCCGCCACCAGCTCGGCGCCCACGCGGCAGCGGCGCCCCGGGCGGACCAGCGCCCGCCAGCGGCGCTCGTCCTCCGGCCCGACGAACAGCAGCTCGACGGGTCGCCCGGCCGAGTCCCGCGCGAGCACGCGCGCCGGGATCACGCGCGAGTTGTTGACGACGAGGC
>WNGC01002513.1_pt1 | contig 11182 bp, 9 predicted proteins | sample 5400051 | NCBI WGS metagenome assembly WNGC01 (sample SAMN13153368, study PRJNA577476) | soil metagenome | isolation source: 20 cm soil or saprolite under grassland replicate 2 | place: USA:California | collected 2016-06-15 | reverse complement strand
GACAGTAGCCGCCTCCTCAAAAAGAGACTCCGTGCTTCTTGAGGTTAGCGAGGGCTTTGCGCGCTTCCCCAGAGAACACATTACTGTATATACGCTAATTACGGCATTAGGTCAACTTGCACCTGTTCTACAATTCCGAAGGTGCGCAGCCAGGACAAGGGCGAACAACAGGTTACGTTTGCCGGTGACTCACGACAAAGAATCGGCACCAATGCAGCCTTGCAAATAGAGTATGGGCTGACAAATCGGCTGCAGATTAGTTTCCAAACGCCTTATGGGATCACGGCGAGCCAAAACGCCGAAGTCCCTGCAGTGTGGAGCTCGACGAGCGTTGGACTGCTCTATCAAATCATACAAAGTGATCGACCATTCGCCCTTTCGGCCGGGATGACGTTTGGAGTGCCTGTTCGGTCCACAGCCAAACTGGGCTATGAACCAAGCATTCTGGCTGCAAAGACCTTCCGGAAGCTTCAAATACATGCAAGCCTTTTTTCGGATGTGGAAGAGTGGAAACCCTCGCTCGAATACAACGTCGCGAGTGTCTATCCAATCAAGCGTCGCTGGTTTCCGACGATAGAGTTCAATGGCCGCCGGCTGGACGGCAAGAATTCGTTCTATCTGACATCTGGACTGTACCGACATTTCAAGCATCGGCTTGAGATGGGAATCGGTATCCCGCTTGGTATAGGGGGAGTCGCTGGGTCACTTGGGGTCGTAGGGAAAATGAATTGGGAAGTTGGCGGTGAACACTAAATTTGAAGCAGTGCTACACGCAGCATCTGCTTTTGTGATTCTGAATCCGGCGACCCCTGTGTCTTTTTTTGCGAGAGAGGAAACGTGAAACTCCCGCGTTCCAGATACGTTCCAGTTAGGAGCAATTTTGCCGTCTTCTGCGTTTTGGGCGTTTCGTAAAACTTAACTTAACTTACTTTCGACACGCCTGAAATTCCTCTCTGGGGTAGGCGCAGGGGTAGGCGCAGTCCATTGCGACACGACGGCGAATGTTATTACATCTGCATCAGCTGCGACCGCTGTCACCGAAAATGCGAAACGCGGAAAATCCCGTCCCGGGCGAATTGTTGTTTCGACCTGTACCGAAAACTCCGTTCAGCTATTTTCAGCCAAAGTAGCGTTGTTGCACCCAATGCACCCAAGAAGTCGTCGACCAACCTTCAGTAGTGAGTGTGGCCTAGGTGATTGACGACATGAGAGAAAATGGCGCGCCCGAGGGACTCGAACTCGCGACCTTCTGGTTACCACGCCAGACGCTCCCGGTGAAGTTCACTATGAATCAATCATTTAGATTCTGGAGCCGAGGGTGGGAGTCGAACCCACGACCTGCCAATTACGAAACGGCACCCTGCCTCTCTAAACAAACGACTTAGCAATCTTTTCAACGACTTAACTGCCCGTCATTGCCAGTCGTTGCCCGTCATTCCCCATCGTTTAGCGCAAGTTTAGCGCAAAAGTTTTCTTGCGCGCTTATGAGCTTCGCAGCCCCCAAGACCGCCCAACAGGCTCCAGTTGTTCACGATCTTCTCTATCTGGAGCTAGGAGACCCAAGGTGCAAACCTCCAATTATGTGGAATAGGGCTGGTTCTCCCGCCAGACGTATCGTTGGGTTCGGCCCCCGAGGGGGCCGAACCCAAAATGGAGGAACCAATGGCCCTGGAGTTCTCGATTTGTGAAGTCCGCTGGGAGCGATATCGGAGAGTTTCAGAGAATCCGCAGGCGAGAGAATGGCTGAAGTTTCAGGCCACGCGAGGCCTGGCAGCCAACACCATCGAAGCCTACGGTCGAGACCTGGACTCGTATCTCGGATTTCTTGAATCCCAAAACATTGCGTTCGATTCCGTAGTTCGTCCGACGATTGGAGCCTACGTCCGCAGCATTACTGATCTGGCCGTTCCCAGGGTTCGGAAAAAGGGGTTGCAAGTGAGGACAACACTCGCGCATGCAACTCTGCAACAGCATCTGACAGTAGTTCGGCTCTTTCATGACTTCTTGGTGGAAGAGAGAATCTGTGCGCGAAACCCTCTGCGCCCGGCTGTAGCCGGGCGCAGCTTCATTCAAAGACAGCACCGGCTTCCGTGGATTCCAAACGAAGAAGGCTGGCAGACCATCCTGGAAGTCTGCAAACAAGAGCCGCTACGCAACCGGCTGATGCTGGCAATGTCCTACGACGCGGCACTTCGTCGTGAAGAGATCTGCTCCCTGGAAACGACGGACATTGACCCAGCGCATCGAATGCTGCGCATTCGGGCGGAGAAGACAAAGAATCGTAGAGAGAGAATCGTTCCATATTCCCCAGCAACGAGTGAGCTGTTCGGCAGATATCTGCTCATCCGCCGGGCACTAAGTCGCGAACGAGGCCCGTTGTTCCTTTCTGAGTCGTGCCGCAATCATGGCCAACCGATTTCGATCTGGACTTGGTCCAAAGCAATTGCGCGCGTGGCCGAGCAGTGCAATCTACCTCGTTTTACGCCACACAGCCTACGGCATCTTTGCCTCACCGACCTCGCTCGAGCGACGGAAAGAACGGTGAATTTTGAACCGTTGTTCCGCGCTTGACGTTGCTCCGGGTCGGCCCCAACAAATCCGACGATCGTTACTGAGTTCAAGTAGGACATGAAAATGTCTCCTTTTTCTGCCCCATTTTTCTGGGGCACCCATCTATAACGGCGTCGGCGTTGTCAAGAGACACCGATGGTTTTGCGAGCCGGGAGCGGAGTCAAGGGCGGTTCGGCGGTTTTTGCCGAACCGTTCATCGCAGACCCTTGACGCCGCGGATGGCTCGCCAGAATTCCCACGCGACGAAGCCCACCGGGGTTCGTCTTGAACAGGATCTCTTTTTTCGCTCACGACCAAGGCTCCCTTTCGAATCCTGCGGTGGACGCTGATTCCATCACCCATCTATTCGGTCACTGACTTCCGACCATGATTCCTGCTTCAAACTCTCTCCGCGGAATCAGAGGGAGGCAAGGCGCCCACTCAAAAGCGCGATGGACCTGCGTCCACCGGGGTGCCCCTCGGGCTGCCTTGCATGCGAACCAGCTGCGCGTGATCGGCTTTCTCACGCAGCATCCAGTACAACCTCACTGCCAGCTTGCGGGCGATCGCCACTTTGGCCACGGCACTCCCACGACGGGACTTCAGTCGTTGATAATTCCGACGAAGTTCCGGATGGAACCGAGATGCCGTTTGCGCCGCTTCGACCAGCAGGTAGCGCATCATGGTGTTTCCTTGTTTGCTGATCGAACCCAGACGCTGGCGGCCTCCGCTGCTGTGTTCTTGCGGATTTAGTCCCAGATAACTCACTACCTGCTTACTGCGGCGAAAGCGCTCGACCGGTCCCAGCGTCAATACGAAGGCTAGGGCCGTCACCGGACCAACTCCACGATGAGTCATCAATCGAACGACGTCTGCACGCTTTTGTGCTTCTTCCCCAACGGCTCGATCCAACTCCTCGACCGAACCATTGAGCTGATCCAACATTTGCAGCAACTCCTTTCGACGGCGGCTGGTCCACGGTCCGAGTGTCAGGCCTTCCAATGCACGACGGCCAGCGCTGGCCCAAAGCTTTCGTCGTATGCAGACGCCCTGGTTCATGGCTAGCGTCTGCAACTGGTTCTTCACCTTGATCCGAGCCCACACCAGTTTCTGCCGATGAACCAACAGCTGCCGCACGTCTCGCTCGGCCGGCGATGGCCTCCAGACTCGTGGAAAGCGGTTGGTCATCAGCAAATCGAGAATGTGCGAAGCATCGCGCGTATCCGTCTTCTGTTTTCGTACAACTGCGGCCCGAATGCGCGGCATCTCCCACCCACAGCTCGTGCCCTAACTCGGCCAGCAATCGTTCAAACCATTGCGCGTGACCGCTGGATTCCAACCCGACACGAACTGGGCGTGGTAGAGATCGATAAAACCGCTCGGCCTCACCGCTCTCGTGTTCCAACCGGCGCTCCACGATCTCGCCCGTCTGCGGATCCAGCATTGCAATCTGCTGGAACCGTGAATGAAAATCGCATCCTATAATCAACATGGCTCGGCTCCTCTCCTCCGAGTCTTGGTCGCGTAAGCGGCACCAAGTCTACTCAGTCGAAGGAGCTGACGCCGTTATCAAATCAGAAGCGAGAGCTTCTGCTTCCAAAGCGAGCGGCTGCTTTATGGGAGGGAACCCAATGGTGTATGGGCGGAACCGGGAAAGCAGAAGCCGCGAAGCTGCAGGACGCAGGAATTAGCCTGAAGCAGTGCCCAAGAAAATGAGTGACAGAAAAAGAGTCACCTACTGGACTCAGGAAGAATAGGCGCGAGAAGCGGGGGGCACATCGCAGCTACGGCGGACTCACCGAATCCGGCAACAAAACCCTCGATTGCCGCGTTCGTACCGAGGGAGCCAAGCAAAGGTCCGACAATACTTGGTGCTCCCTCGTAGGTCATGTCTGCGAACAAGTTGACGATCCCGATGATCAGGACGAATCAGAAGGCGAGTTTTGCTACGTTCTGTCTAGCCATTTATTTGAGCTAGCCTTTGCGGAGACACGTGCGTCGAGGGACAGCGTTCCGCCGCCAACCAGCAGTAGAAAAATCAGACCAAGCAGCATACTTACGTCGGTGCGGGCTTCGTGCAACGTGCTCCAAAGCCCGTTCTTTGCAAGCGTGACGATCTTTGTCGAGTACAACGCCACGCAAATGTCGATCAGAAGCGGGACGGAGGCAAGGCGCGTAATCAACCCGACTAACAACAGCACTCCGCAAACAATCTCGACAACACCAACAAAAGGAGCCATGACCTGCGGCCAAGGAATACCGATCTTCACAAACCGTCCAACTCCCAGGGCATCGGGGAACAGGAATTTCTGAATCCCTTCCGACAGGAAGACCCAGCCCACGAGAATACGAATCAACAAGGTCGCCTTCGCCGCGCGGTTCGCCCAAGCTGTGTCAGGATTTGTGATCATGAAATCATCTCTCGTTGAATCTCAGCGTTTGCGCGAGTTCTTGCAAATCGGATCAGACGTAGTCGAACAGCGTCATGAAACCGAAGTCCATGTGCAGCTGCTGGTGACAATGGAACAACGTGAGGCCGGGATTGTCGGCGACAAAGTCGATCTCGACTTCCTGGTAGCCTCCGATCATGACGACGTCTTTCATTACTCCAGTGCTGACTTTCCCGGCAAATTTGGTGAGTTCGAAACTATGCCGGTGAAGATGGATCGGATGTATGTCGTCGCTGGCGTTGCGCATGCGAATGCGATAGCGCTTGCCTTGCCGTAGATGGTACGCCGCGCTCATCGAGTCGCTCGAAAAAACCTTGTCGTTGATGCCCCATAAGTTGAAGCCGTGCTCAGCGGCATTCTGCTTGGTGAAGGTCATATTAATGACCTCGTCAGGGTCCGCGGGAGTTCCAGTCGGTTTGGCGAATCGGGCATAGCTCCAGTGAAAAGGTTTCGGCGGGACCCATACGGGCTTTGCTTTGTGTCTGGCATATTCCACGACGATGCCCATCCCGTGGGCCCGGTCGTCGTCGGCCAGGTCACCCATGATCCACGCGCCCGGATGATTCATGTGCACGATGGCCGAAATGCGTTCGGCGGTACCCAGCCAGAGCACGGGCACTTCCGCGGAAGTCGGCACCGGATTGCCGTCGAGTGCGACAACCTTAAAGCTGTGTCCTGGTAGCGCCAGACTGCGAATCTCCGTCGCGCTGCCGTTCAAGATGTGGAAGAGCACGCGCTCTCCTTGCTTTACTCGAACAGGATCGCCGTGCCCCAACATGCGGCCGTTGATAGTGAAATAGCGATAGCCGACCTCGTAGCCGTGCGGCATTCCCTTGGCCAGCGAAGCCTTCATCGAGGACTCGCCGGCGGTTTCGAGGTCTTTCACCTTCGTCGCAGGGATCAGAAAATCCTCCGCCATGTCGCCGCCCTGGCTGAAGGACGGCTCGAATTCTTTCAGAACGAGAAACACCTCCCGGTCGTACTCTCCCGGGTCGTGTTTTGGTTCAATGTACACAGGTCCAACCTGACCGCTGTATTGTCCGGCGTGCAAGTCCGACCCGGCCCGGTTGTGCGTGTGATAGAAGCGAAAGCCCGCCGGCTGCGGCGTGAACGTGATGCGGCGCATTCCGTGCGCGGGGATAAAGGGCGTCCCTTCCTCCGCCGCTCCATCCACTTCTGGCGAAACGAATTGTCCATGCCAGTGCAATTGTTCCGGCGTGTCGGTGTCGTTGTGGATCTCGACTGTTGCCGGCTGGCCCTCCTTGAATCGCAGGAGCGGTCCGGGAAACTGATCGTTGTAGGTGACCGCCGAGACGATGTGTTTGTTTCCAATGTCCACTGCGGAAGCGCGAATGCGCCCGGTGTACTCGGGGGCTGTTTGGTCCTCGAAGTAAGAAGCGGCTCGGAGTGTTAAGGGGACAGATGAGCCTATCATTCCCGCGGTTGAGAGCACACTCGCATTGGCCAAAAATTCGCGACGCGAACTGCGCGAGTTCGTGGAGATTCTATTCATTAGCTGGACGTCTGCGGGCGATGAAGTTTCATGTGTCAAGGAGAACTCTGAGGTCATTGAACTTCGAATATTTGTAGAGCCAACTTCGCATCTGGCTTTCCCTTACCTGAATCGGCGACGTAAAGCCGTTTCAGTTCGGGCACGAAAATCGATGATTTCGCACGGTAGGCCGTCGGCACCTCTGCGACGTGTTCATAATGGTCTGCATCGCGCTGCTCAAAAACGGATGCCGTCTCACTTCCAGTCACATAGATTCGTTTGTGAGCGAAATCAATCGACATGTCGCTATTCATACCCACACACGGTAGGGTGGTCACGACTCTTCCGGTATCAATGTTAAAGACTATAAACTGCCCGGGTTTACGAGCGGCGGTAAACAGTCGATGATTCGGTTCGTCCAGGGCTATCGCATGGGCAACGTGCGCGTCCGGTGGCAGGGGCCATTTGGCAACAAGTTGGAGAGTCTTTAGATCAATGACTCCGACCTCATCCGTGCCCGTCAGATTCACATAAAGTTTTTTTCCCTCACGGTCAATGACCATGCCCTCGTTGGAATCTCCAGGAAGGCCGCCAACTTCACCGACTTGTTTGAAGGATTGTGTATCAATAATGCTGAGCACGTGGGTCTTTGCGTCTGGTGCGCCGCCGTTTTCCACATAAAAGAATTTGTTATGAGGGTTGTACGCGCTATGGTCTACGCCCTTACCCAGTTTGAGAGTGTTAATGATTTTGTAGTCTGCACAATCCACCAGTTCGACGGCATCGGTATCGCCTCCGTCCGTGACGACAAGACGGTCGGACTCGGCTAAATAAGCCATGGTGAGCGGTTGGCCGAAGCCTTTGATACTGTGAATCCGCTCTCCTGTCCGTAGGTCGAACACTTCGACTGTCTTTTGAACTTCGGACGCAAGGAATAACCGGTTGCCCTTGAGGTCCAGCCCAAAATGGTCGAAATCACCCGTGAAACCTGGCATCGGAGTGGTCGCAATCAATTTCAGTGGAGGCTTCTCCTGCGCCTTCACTAGCGCGCACGAAGCCAATGTCATCATGCAAATCATCAGTAATTCTCGCAATTTATATCTCCTAGGAACTGGAACCTGTTCGACCGACAATCAGAATAACATCTAGGGCGTTCTTCTTACCCTACGGAGCCGATCACAGATGATCTTTGATGTTTCTCGAATTCATATCTCCTTGATCTAAAACCACAAAAATTACCTTCATTCACTTCTTAGGCTGCGTTGATGGGACGTCCGGGCGCGGATCGGGCACGAAGCCGTCGCGGTTGGGTATCTTGATCTGGGGCAGGGTCTTTTTCGTTCAGTTCCGCCTTTTTTTGCACGATACCGTTCATATAAAGAATCGTGCTTCTGCGTTTGTCCGGATAGATAGATTTCCAGCAGCGAAACCAATGAGGTGAGATCCTGCCCCTCAAAGCTTAGGGCTGCAATCTGATTTGGCACAAAGCTCGTCGCATCTACCTGCTGAGCCTGCTGCTTGTCGCTCTAGTTGCCACCCGCGGTACTGGCTGCGCAACTCGGTCCTTCAGGAGCATAGGTCGACTTGTTCTCATCGAAGCACGCTTGCAGCTGTTTGCTTCCGTACCGCTCGACGGTCTGAGCTGGGATGCTGGCGGGTTTGATTTCCTTGAAAACAAACTGGATCTCTCCGTTGGGATGAACAGTCGCAAGAAGATATCCATACACATCAGTTCTTGCTTGCTTTGCCCCGGCGAGATTTGCGGGCAGCCGATAACGGGCAGCTCCAGCCGTTCCGACGATCCAGCCAGGCAGTACAGTTTCCGGTTTCGGATGGCAGACGTTGTTGTATACGTCCTCAATCAAGAAGTGCGAGTGGCTGGCCAGCACGTACACGTATTTCTTCGTCTTGTTGCGGAATGCAAGCAAGTCCTGATATACACGACGCCCACTTCTTTCCATTTGCGCCGATTCGTTCATGCCGTGTCCCGTTGAAATGCTATCGGGCAAAGCGTCATGCATGCCAACGACTACGCTACGTACGTTGGCATCGGTTTCATCGTGCGCAAGGGTGCGCTCGATCCAGGCAACCTGAGCATCGTCGAACTGATCGTAGGAGGCATTGTCTAGGGAAATGAGATCCACGCCTCCTTGAATCCAATGGTTATATGTCCGAAGTTTGTGATCACTCGGATCGTCGCGGAGTCGCTGCGTGCGGATCGTTGGAGAATCAAGCCAATCGGCAAACTGTTGGATGAAATCCGACCGGGTCTTGGGAGGAGCAAGCTCATGGTTCCCAATTCCCAGATAGACCGGAATGTCGCCGAATGGATCCATCTGCTGGGAAATGAAGTCCTGCCACTCAATCCGCTGGTAGTCGGCGATGGAAAGATGTTGGCTGCGATACTCCGGGGAAGCGAGCAGGTCCTGGTCAAAGTCGTAGTTTGCTCGGTAATCACCGAGGTGCCAATAAAACTGTGCCTTATCGGCTCGCACACCCTCGGCGATGCCAGGCATAACGATGTCTCCACAGTTTCTGGAATCGCCAGAAACGGCGAAAGACCAGTTGTCGTAGGCTTGCGCTGATAGAGATACCTGATACGCGATCAGAGCGCAAAAGAGGATGCCAACCACAAGCTTTGAACGGTGTTGTTTCAACTTTGGAATTCCTTTCTGCGAATCGGAAACGAAGTACATGGGGAAGGCAGTTTAAGCTTTCACTCTGCTTATCTCAATGACAGCGAGCAAGAAAATTCATCGTTTTCCGTATGGATGCGTACCCTTTTTGATTTAGTCGAGTGTATATTGCATTTGTACGTGTGTCAGGACCTGCGCGTCAATGGTCGTGGATCGCTTTCCTCCGTCGGAAGTCGCAGCAAGAATTGCCGTGTCATTGGGCATCGGACTTCTTGTCGGAATCGAAAGGGAGTGGTCGAACAAAGACCTCGGAATTCGAACCTTCGCGCTCACGGCCTTACTTGGAACCATCGCGGCTCTGTACGGTCCACCGATGGCCGTCGTGTCTTCGGTCGGTGTTTTTCTGATTGTCATTTTCGCGAACGCGCGCAGCTTATTAGTCGACCGGTCCCTGGAGGCGACCACATCGGCGGCCTTGCTCGTTATTTTTGTTCTGGGTGCGTTGGCAGGAGAGGGGCACCTGTTTACGCCTGTCGCGTCAGCGATTTTGCTGACGATGCTCCTTGCCTGGAAAGTGGAACTGCGCCGGTTCGCAGGGGGTTTGCAGCCCGCCGAGATTCGGAGTGCGGTGCTGTTAGGGCTATTGGGACTTGTGGTTTACCCGATTCTGCCCGACCGTTTCGTAGATAGGTGGGAGCTAGTCAACCCCCGACAGGCGTGGATAACGGTCATTGTTATCGCGGGAATTGGTTTCGTGAACTACGTTCTATTGAAGCTCTACGGCACCCGAGGCGTTTACGTGAGCGGTTTTCTGGGTGGGGTCGTAAATAGCAGCGCGGCGGCCGTGGAACTGGCGAGACCGCTCGGTGCCGGCGGCACGTCTTCCGGCGTGGCAGTTGCGGCGCTGCTGTTGACGATCGTAGCGATGTTCGCCCGCAACCTACTGATCCTCGTCCTATTTTCGCCAAAGGCGGTGCTGACGGCTGTCGGCCCCATTGTCGCGATGACCCTACTCGCGCTGATTTTTGTTCGGCGCGAGAGAGCGGGAATCGAGAATAGCTCGGGCGAGATCCATCTTGAATCTCCTGTCTCGCTCAAACGCGTGCTGACCTTTGCCGGGTTGTTTTTGCTGATTCAAATCGTCTCGGCGTTGAGCGACCGCTACCTTGGCAAGATTGGTTTCCTGGGAATCAGCGTGCTCGGAGGCTTGGTGAGCAGCGCAAGTACTTCCGCGGCGGCGGCGAACATGGTGGGCCACGGGGAAATGCGGGCGGCCTTGGCCGGTTACGGCGTCGTCTTGGCGTCGGTGGCGAGTGCTCTGGTCAATCTGCCAATCATTCACCGCAATGCCAAGAATCCCTCGGTGTCGCGACGCTTGGCGATCCTTACGGTTGTCCTGAGTCTAGTTGGCCTCGCCTGCCTCGTTCTCGAGCAGCATTATTGGCCTTTTAGGATGTGAGCCTCAGTTCAGCGTGTTAGGGTTCGCTAGCGGAAGCTTGGGAAGCGTCTGTACCCGCGGATGGCCACTCCCTCCACTTCGGCCTAAGCGCGCCGCCTACGGCGTCGCAGGCCTCCGTTTCAGGAGTGGCCATCGAAACGCAGCTATGCTCTAATGACGCGAACGTCAGCGGGCGAACTGCAGCCCCGACCTATTCCACTTAACATATAGCTTTACGTTCAAGCGCACTTCAATGGAAGGCTTCACAGCGAGCCGGAGACGAGCGCGGTTAGAACGCCGCCCTCTCGTTAGGGCTTCACCCTGTCACGGCCCAGCTAGGTCGTGAACCCGTCGGATCCCCGTCTGATAAACCCATCCGCACCGCCGTCTATGCTTTGATTAGGGATTTCCAGGCGATCCCCGACGCAGGACCCATTTTCGTAGGCGGAGACGAACGGCTCTAGCGGGCGGGTTTCCCGCCTGGTTTTAGCCGCATTTAGGCGACCTTCCTGCCGGCGGCTTGTTCGAGGAGTTCGTGAATGTAGGTTTGGTAGGGCTTGTGCTGTTTGGCGGCGAGGCGGCGGAGGCGCGCGAGCACCTTCGGAGAGATCCGGAT
>WNGC01010086.1_pt1 | contig 11183 bp, 14 predicted proteins | sample 5400051 | NCBI WGS metagenome assembly WNGC01 (sample SAMN13153368, study PRJNA577476) | soil metagenome | isolation source: 20 cm soil or saprolite under grassland replicate 2 | place: USA:California | collected 2016-06-15 | reverse complement strand
CGAAACAGGCGCACGCACGCGTGCATGAGCGCGGCCCGCTCGGCGTCGTCCGCGGAGTCTGCCCACTCGTCGAGCCGGCGCAACGGAACCAGCTCCTGCTTCAGGCGCTCGAGCATCTGGAGCGCCGGCGCAACCAGGTCGTCCGGCCGCTCGTCACCCACCAGCGCGGCATCGCCTAGCTCCCACATGAGCTCGCGCGCGAGGATCCACCGCTCGGCGCCGCTCACGATCCGGAACCCGGCCGGAACGCCCACCCGCCAGCCGTCCGCGCGGAGCCAGCCGAGCGCGATCGAATGCACGGTTCCCACCGCCGGAGCGTCCGCCCCGGCCAGGTCCTCGATCCGCTGGCGCATCTCCTGCGCGGCACGGTCGGTGAAGGTCATCACCAGGATCGACGCCGGATCCACTCCGCTTGCCACCAGCCGCCGGAATCTCTCGGCGATGACGGCGGTCTTGCCTGTGCCGGCGCCGGCGATGACGCGGACCGGCGTCGCGCTCAGTGCGGCGGCGTCCCGCTGACTGGCGTCAAGGCGCGTCATGTCGGGGTAGAGCGCCCGATGCGCACGCGCAGGATCCGGACCCGCCGGCCGAGATCCATGCCGTTGAGCCGGGCGATCACCGTCTCAGCATCCAGCCGCAGCTGGTGCGCCAGCGCCGGGCTCGACGTGGTCACCATCAGCACGCCCGATTTGAGCTCGACTGCTTCGCAAAGGCGAGCGGGTTCTGGGCCAATCACTGTGCGAAAGGCGACGGCCACCTGCATGCCCAGAAGCCGTCCTCCGCCCGGCTGGCGCCGGATCACCGCGGCGAGGATATTGCCCAGCTTATCCACAGGCTTCAATTCGCCCCGAATTCACGCTCCACACGCGCGCGCCAGTGATGAGATCGGCCGGAAACGGACCCATCTCGGCGGACGTGATGATGACCTGGCCCTCGCCGGCCACCCTGCGCAACAGGGCCGACCGCCGGTCGCCGTCCAGCTCCGACAGAACGTCGTCCAGAAGGAGCACGGGCCGTTCACCGGCGCGCCTGGTGACGAGCGCGGCCTCGGCGAGCTTGAGGCTCACCACCGCCGTCCGCTGCTGGCCCTGGGAGGCATAGCTGCGAGCGTCACGCCCGTCGAGCTGGATGAGCAGGTCGTCGTGATGGGGACCGATGGTTGTCGACCCCCTCCGCAAGTCGTCGCTAAGCGACTTTTCCACAGCATCTTCGAAGTTCTCAGGTGGTCCGACGTAGGCGATCTCGAGCTGTTCGCCGGCGGCGATTTCAGCGTGGCTTTCGGCCGCGTATGGCCGCAGCTGCTCGACCGCCCTGGCACGCGCGCCGGCTATCTCCGAGCCGTAGGCAACGAGCTCGGCGTTCCATGCTTCCAGCACGCCCGGAGCCTCCTCGCCGGCGGCGATCCTCTTGAGGAGGCTGTTGCGCTGCTCGAGCACCCGCCGGAGGGCGGCCAGGTTGCGCGCGTAGCCCGGCTCGATTTGCACGAGCATCTGGTTGAGGAAGCGCCGGCGCTGCTCCGGCCCCGCCTTGACCAGGCCGAGGTCGTCGGGCCAGAAGAGCGTCACCCGGAAGTGGCCCGGCAGGTCGAAGCCCCGCCGGCGGACGCCATCGACCTCGATGACGCGCCGCACTCGTTCCCCTTCCCCGTGGAGTGTGATGGTCACCTCCAACCCGCGCCCCGCAGACTCCACCTCGGCGTGGATGCGGGCGGCCGGGGTGACCGGCCCGAGCAGCTCCAGATCGCGCCTCGCGCGGGGCGACGAGGACAGCGCCAGCATCGCCACCGCCTCGAGGAGGTTCGTCTTGCCCTGCCCGTTCGCACCCACGAAAACGTTCACGCCGGGTCCTGGCGCCAGGTCGAGGTGGGCGTAGTTGCGGTGGTTGTTCAGTTGTAGGCGCTTGAGCTCCACGCGCGAAGCTCGCCTAGGACATAGCCACCCGCACAGGCATGATCACGTAGAGGTAGTGCTCCTTGCCCGGCGGGCGGATCAGCCCTGGGCTGAGCGGACCGTCGAAGAGCAGCTCGACCTGATCCTCGCCGATCACCCCCAGGGCGTCTAGGACGTAGCGGGCATTGAACGCAATCTGGATCTCCGATCCCTCGACGTCGGCAGGCATCTCGGCCTTGCTGTCCCCCACCTCGTTCGTCGTCGCCGACAAAACGAGGGCGCCGGCGTGGGCTTTGACGCGGATGACGTTGGCGCTGTCGCGAGCGAAAAGCGACACCGCTCGCACGGTTTGCGTCAACTCAGACGTGGCCAGCCGGACCTTGGTCGAGCTCTTGCTGGGGATAACTTGTGAGTAATTTGGATACTTTCCGTCGATAAGCCGAGACGTCAACTCCGAGTTGCCGGCTTTGAAGAAAATCTGGTTGCGGGCCTTCGAGATGATGATCTCGACCTGGCCAGGCTCGCCCTTCAGCACGCGGCTCAGCTCGGCCAGCGCTCGTGCCGGCACGATGAGACTTGCGTCGAGCTCAGCGCCGCCGCTCGCCGGAAGCTTGCGCACCGCGAGCCGGTGCCCGTCGGTGGCGGCCAGCGTCAGGTTTCCCTGCTGAACCTGGACCAGCACGCCGGTGAGGACTGGTCGCGCCTCGTCCGTGGAGGCCGCCATCTGGGTCTGCTCGACGGCCTTGATCAGCTCATCGAGCGGCACCTGCAGCCGGTCGCCCTCGTCAGGTCGCGGACCTGGCGGAAACTCCTCGGCCTCGATGCACTTGATGTGGGTGTCGAAGCGTGCGCAGCGCAGTGAGAGTGACTGCGTCGCGGCGTCGAGCGTCATTTCGAGCTCCTCGTCCGGAAGCGTGCCCACGAAATCGGTGAGCAGACGCGCCGGAGCGGTGGTGCTGCCCTCCATCGCGACCTCTGCCGGCACCAGCTTGCGGATGCCGATCTCGAGGTTGGTCGCGCTGAGCGCGAGTCCTTCGGGCGTGGTCTCGATGAGGATGTTGTTCAGGATGGGCAGCGTCGTGCGGCTCGAGATTGCGCGCGACACGACCTGAAGGGCCTGCCCTAGCACTGAGGGTCTGCAGGTCACCTTCATCTGCGTTGCGATGGCTTTGGCACTCACGAAACTTGTCCCCCGTTATTTCTTGTCTTGCTGATTGATTCAATCCGTAACGGATAACAGTAAGCGCTGTGCGTACTGGGGATATAGAGATCCTTTACAGATCGCGGCTCAACGTGGATAACCGTCTGGGAGCCGGTGGGCATCCCCCTGCGGGCTGTGGCACTGCTGGGGAATAAACGGCGCCGGGCTGACAATCCAATCGCTTTCCCCACCACTTCGGAAGAAGATGTGGAAACGCGCATCACTCTGCGTAGAGACGCTCGCGGATGGCCTGGACCTCGAAGCGCAACCTCTCGTCCTCCTTGAGCTCATTGGCGATCTTCTCGATCGAGTGAAGCGCCGTTGTGTGATCCCTGCCTCCGAACGCCTTGCCGATTGCAGGAAGTGAAGACGGCGTCTCCTCGCGAACCAGGAACATCGCGACCTGGCGGGGGAAGACGATGTGCTTGTCTCGCCGCTTGCTCTTCATGTCCTCGAGGGTGATGTTGTAGAAGTCGGCGACGAGCAGCTGGATGCGGTCGACGTTGATTGGCTTGCGCGTGCCGGCCGGGATGATGTCGGCCAGCAGCCGCGCCGCCTCGTCCTCGTCGACGGAACGCTGATGAACCGCTGCAAATGCCTGCACCCGCGTCAGCGCGCCCTCGAGCTCGCGGATGTTGCGCTGGACCTTGTGCGCGATGAAGTTCAGGACTTCCTCAGGCACAAGGCTTGTGCGGCCGCCCAGCTTGGAGTGGAGGATCGCGAGGCGAGTTTCGAAGTCTGGCGGTTGGATGTCGGCGATGAGGCCCCACTCGAATCGCGATCGCAGCCTGTCCTCCAGTGTCGGAATCTCTTTCGGGGGACGGTCGGAGGAGATGACGATTTGCTTGTTGATCTCGTGACTCTTCCTTCGTCCTGTCTTTCCCCGCGAGGAACTGAACGTCGTCGATGAGCAGCACGTCGACCGTGCGGTACTTGTGCCTGAACTCGCCCATGCGAGCAGTGGCGATGGAGCTGATCACCTCGTTGGTGAACTGCTCAGACGTCAGGTAGACGACGCGCTTGCGCGGGAAGCGGTCATGCACCTCATGGCCGATGGCGTGCATCAGGTGAGTCTTGCCCAGGCCCACGCCTCCGTAGAGGAACAGTGGGTTGTAGCTGTCGCCAGGTGCTTCGGCCACGGCCTTGGCGGCCGCGTGGGCGAACTGGGAGTTGTGACCGACGACGAACGACGAGAAGCGAAAACGCGCATTGAGCTCTGATGGGGCCGGCGCGACATCCGCCTCCGCTCCGTTCTCGTGCCCGTTCTGATGACCGTTCGTGCCGGGGCTGTCGCCGTCCTCCCCGTCGGTTGCCAACAGCGGCGGCCGATGGTTGCTCGGCGCGATGACGAAGTCGATGCCGACCTCGGCGCCGGTCACAGCCTGCAGCGTTTCCTGGATGAGGCCCGAGAAGCGATCCTCGAGCCAGTCCTTCGCGAGCTTGCTCGGGACACCTATGCGGAATGTGCTGCCGTCCGCCGACACGACCGACGTGTTCTTGAGCCACATGTCGTACGTGCGCTTGGCGAGCTGGAAGCGGAGCTCCTCCTGGACCTGGGACCAGATCTGATCCTGGTTCATGTCACGCCCTCCCCGATGTGGTTGCCCGCCGGCAGTGCGTCAGAAAGCGCGCCAATGCGCTCGTCGCCGCCTGGGAACAACGGGCCGCCGACTTATGCATATGCTGTGGATAACCTGGGTCAAACTGGCGTTCCGAGCTGGCCGCCGGCCGGACCGCCGCGCGGCGTTTTCGCCCTGGGTTCGGGCGCCCACGTTCAACCGATGACCTTCGAATTTCCAGGACCGCCTCCCATGTACCTGTGGATAAGATCGGAGCAGATTTCCACAGGCCCGGGCTGCCTGATTGTCTGAAATCTCCCTACCGACCGGCCTCTTGTATGGAAGCGCCGTTGTATGCTTTAGCCCTAGTACCAATCGATGATAAGGCCTAGATGCTGGTGGGAGACCTGTACTGGGATGTGGTGAGCAGCGCGCTTGCCTGGCTTCCGGGCGGGGATTGTAGCACCGCCCCGGTGGTGTCGCAAGGCATTTTGGAAATGCGATGAAGTGATACCGATGGTGTAGCGCTCGAACGCCCTTTTCGATCGCGGATTCCGTCGTTCGGTACACTACCGCGGTCCACATCATGAAGAGAACCTTCCAGCCCAAGAAGCGATACCGCCGCCGCGTGCATGGATTCCTTCGCCGGATGAGCAGCAAGGGCGGCGGGCACGTCATCCAGAACCGTCGCCGCAAGGGTCGTCACAGGCTCACCAAGTAGCCGGCCGCCGTCGTGAAGAGGCGGTTCCGGCTTCGCCGGAAATCGGATTTCGACGATGCCATGCGGGGCAAGCGCGTTTACAGCGGCCGAGGCCTGCTCGCGCTTGCGGTCCCCAACAGCGGCCCTGAGACGAGAGTCGGGGTCACAGTCAGCCGGCAGCTCAAGGGAGCGGTCGATCGCAATCGCGCCAGGCGCCGGGTGCGGGAAGCGGCGCGGGCCTCCCTGCTCGTATACGATATGACGTGGTCCTGATCGCCCGGCCCGCCGCGCTGACCCTGCGGTTCGCCGACCTTAAAGAGGAGACCGAACAGGCGGCTCTCCGGCTCACCGAGCGCATCTGATGACACGTGTGATGCTGGCTGCCATTCGTGGTTACCAGATGTCGTTCTCGAAGATCCTCCCACCATCGTGCCGCTATTACCCGTCTTGCTCCCACTACACGTATGAGGCGGTCGAGAGATATGGCTGGTTGAAGGGTGGATGGATGGGGGCCGCGCGAATTGCGCGCTGTCATCCGTTCGCCAAAGGCGGCTACGATCCGGTCCCCTGATCACCTTCTAGGAGAATTCAAGCCATCTATCTGAGCTCGATCCTCGACATCTTCCAGCCGATCATCAAGCTCTGGGAGCTGGTGATCGAACACCCGCTGGGCTCGCTGCTCAGCTTCATGTACGACCATCTGGTCGGCTTGCCGTTCATCGACACCATCGGCGCCTACGGCGTCGCGATCATCGTCGTGACCATCCTCATCCGGCTGGCTCTAGCGCCGCTGCAGCAGTTCCAGCTCGTGACCCAGCGCCGCACCGTAGCCGAGCAGCGAAAGGTCGCGCCAGAGGTGGCGCAGCTGAAGAAGAAGTACGGCAAGGACTCGCAGAAGCTCAACGCCGAGATGATGAAGCTCTACCAGGAGCACGGCGTCAACCCGCTCGGCGGGCTCGTGGGCTGCCTTCCGCTGATCGTCCAGATCCCGGTGCTGACGGCGCTTTACTGGGTGTTCCGGAACGCGCACGTCGCGTCGCCGCACTTCCTCTTCGTGCCCGACCTGATGGCCTTTCCGACCCAGGTGCCCATCCTGCACGGGCTGCCGATCCCGGCGATCGCCTACCTGATCTTTCCGCTGCTCGCCGCTGCTACCACCTTCGTGCAATCGAAGATGCTGCAGGCGCCGGCGCCGCCGAACCCCACCGAGCAGGAGCAGCAGACCCAGCAGGTGCAGCGAATGATGGTCGTGATGTCGCCGCTGATGATCGGGTACTTCGCCCTGCAGGTTCCGGCGGGCCTCGGGCTCTACTGGTTCGTCGGCAACTGCGTCAGTATCATTCAGCAGTACTTCGTGGTCGGGTGGGGAAGCCTGCGGCCGAAGAGAGGCGGCTCACAGCCACCGATAACCCAGCCGAAGGGAGCGGGTCCGCCCAAGAACGGCGGCGGCCCCGGCAACGCGAAGCAGCTGCCGAGGCGCGTTCAGGGTGGTCGCGCCAAGGCGAAGGACGCCAAGAGACGCGCGTCCTAGCGGGCGAGGGGGTCAGGACTAATCGAGATGAGGTCAACAAGACGATGAGATCTGCAGAAGGTCGAGGACGCACTCTCGACGAAGCGGTTGACTCCGCCCTGATCGAGCTGGGGGAGACGCGACGCAACGTCGATGTCAGGGTCGTGAGGGAAAGCCCCGACGAGACAGTGGTCGAGGTCACCGTGATGGAGGCTCCTGCCGCCGCCGGCGAGTCGCCGGTCAACGGCAAGGCGGAGACGGTCCGGACGCTGCTGGAAGGATTGCTCAAGCACATGGGCGTGCGGGCTTCCGTCCAGGTGCGCGTCGGCAGCGACCCGATCACGCTCGACGTCACGGGCCGCGATCTCGGCGCTTTGATCGGCTGGCGCGGCGAAACGCTGCGTGCTCTGCAGTCGGTGACGAACGTGATGGTGGGCAAGCACCTCAACGAGGGCGAGCGAGTCATTGTCGACGTCGAGCGGTACCGGCAGCGCCGCGAGCACACAGTGCGCGAGATCGCGCTGCGCGCCGCACGCCAGGTCAAGATGACCGGCGACGCGATTACGCTCGACGCGATGCAAGCCTTCGAGCGGCGCGCGATCCACCTGGCGCTCGAGGGCGATCCTGACGTGACCAGCTCCAGCATCGGCGAGGACCCCGACCGCCGCGTCGTCGTCGGGCCGCGCAAGCCGGCCGACGCGTAGCCGCCGCTGACATGTCCGCCCGGTCCGCGGCGCAGCGGATCCGGAAGGCGATCGCCGTCGTCAACGCCGTCGTGGACGGCGCCGGAGACGAGGAGATCACGCCGACCGAGATCGCCGAGGCGATTCGCGACTGCCTGGAGATGGCTGAGCTCGCAGGGGTGCCCAACGTCCGCAAGTACCTGGGCGAGGCGCTCGACGCGACCTCGGACGGCATGCCCGCGGACTTCGTCGCCATGACTCTTTACGCCGCGCTCGGCGCCCTGCAGGAAGGACTCCCGTCCTGACAGCCGCCCACCGTCTCCAGATGCTTCCAGGCGGCGCGCGCCTCGTCACCGCTTCGATGCCGCAGCGGCTCTCGGCGAGTCTCGTCTTGATGTTCGGCGGCGGTTCGCGCCTGGAGGACGATCGACTCGCCGGCGTTTCGCATTTCATCGAGCACCTCTTTTTCAAGGGCACCCGGCGCCGGCCGACATCGAAGGAGATCGCCGACGCGATCGAGGGAATCGGCGGGTTCATCAACGCGTCCACCGACAAGGAGCTGACCGCGTACTGGGCGCGCGTGCCGGCCGAGCACATGGAGCTCGGGCTCGATGTGCTGTTCGACATCGTGTCGAACTCGAAGCTCGAGCCGGCGGACATCGAGCGCGAACGGTCGGTGATCCTCGAGGAGCTGAAGATGTACCAGGACCAGCCGCAGGAGCACGTGCAGAACCTGCTCGAGGAGCTGATCTGGCCTGGCCACCCGCTGGGCCGCGACATCGCCGGCACGCTGGCGTCTGTGGCGAAGCTGACGCGCGACGACATCCTCGAGTACGCAGACTCTCACTACCGCATGCCGAACCTCGTCATCGGCGCGGCCGGCATGATCGACGACTCGGTTGTCGCCGGCGCCGTGACCTCGAAGCTCTTGTTGCCGCGCGAGCTCGACGGCGCGGAGCTGGCGGAACCACCGGGTCCGCTGAGCGGCCCAAACCTCGCCATGCGCCGGCAGCGCACCGAGCAGGCGCACATCTGCCTGGGGATGCGGGCGCTGAGCTACATGCACCCCGATCGCTACGTGCTGGACTTGCTGAACACGGTTCTCGGCGAAGGGATGAGCGCGCGTCTGTTCCTCAACATCCGCGAAAGGCTCGGGCTCGCGTATGACGTGCACAGCTTCACGCAGAAGCACCGCGACACGGGATATCTCGGCGTGTACCTCGGAGTCGATCCGAAGAACGCGATCCGGGCAGTGGAGGCGGCGATCTCGCAGCTGCGAAGGCTGCGCGAGGAGGACGTCGAGCCGGAAGAGCTCGCGCGCGCCAAGGAGTTCACCAAGGGCCGGCTGCGTCTGGACCTAGAGACCACGAACGGAGTTGCCTTCTGGCTGACCTACCAGCAGCTGGTGCTGGGCGAGGTGCGAACGATCGAGGATGAGCTGGCTCTCGTCGACGCGGTCACTGCCGCCGACATCCGGCGCGTCGCGAACGAGGTGCTCTCAGCCCCGATCCAGATGGCGGTCATCGGACCGTTCGCGAAGAGCGCGGGTTTCCAGGCGGCTATTTCTTAGCCGACGAAGACGGTGCTCGTCTCGACCGAGGGCTCCTCGTCGTAGATGTTGCCGAAATGGTTCAGCGGCCAGATCCGGAACCACGCGCGCCCGTCGATTCGATCGCGGCCGATGGGCCCGAAGGTGCGCGAATCCTGTGAGCGGTTGCGGTTGTCCCCCATCACGAAGTAGTCGTTCGGAGGCATCACCTGGCCGCTCGGGCCGCCCCACTCGGTGTTGACTGTCCAGGCTTCAGGCAGGTACGGCTCGTCCAGCTTGTGTCCGTCTATGTAGACGATGCCGTCGTGAATTAGCAGGCGCTCACCGGGCAGCGCGATCACGCGCTTGATGTAGTCGGTCGTGCTGAGCGTCGGCGGCCGCAGGATCACGATATCGCCGCGCGACGGAGGGTGCAGCTTGTAGTCGACCTTGTTCGCGATCAAGTAGTCGTTGTTGTCGAGCGTCGCGAACATCGACAGGCCTTCGACGTGCACGGTCTGAACGGCGAAGCTGATGCCGAAATAGAGGATGACCGCCAGCACGACCACCTCGAACAACTCTCGGAGGATCGAAGCGCCGGTCGAGGGTGCGTCGTCGCGCGTTGCAGGCACGGCCACAGTGAGATTAGGTGGTGAGGAGCTTAGCGCAGACCCGTTCGAGCTCTTCGCGGCTGGAGTAACGAATCTCGAGCCGGCCGCGGTTGGCCGTGCCCTTCATCCGCACCGGCAGCCCGAGGGTCTTCTCCATATCGGATGCGAGAGCTCGAAGCTCCGCGCTCTCGCCCCGCGCCGCGCGCCGGGGCCGGTAGGCGCGGACCCAGTTCTCGGTCTGCCGGACTGACAGCCTGCGCGCGAGCACAACCTTCAGGCCGTGCTCCTGGCCGGTCACAGTGTCGAGCGCGACCAGCGCACGCGCATGGCCTGCTGTGATCGCGCCTGCGCTCACCGCGGACTGGACCGCGGGGCACGCACTGAGGAGCCGTATCGACTGCGTCACCGAAACACGGTGCTTGCCGATGCGCCGGGCGACCTCGTCGTGCGTGATCCCGAACTCTTCGGTGAGCCGCTGCAGACCGCGCGCCTCCTCGATGGGATCGAGGTCGGAGCGCTGCAGGTTCTCGATGAGGCCGAGCACGAGCTGCTCATCGCTGCCTGTGTCGGTGCGCACCACGGCAGGCACGCTGGTGAGACCAGCCATGCGCGCGGCCCGCCACCGGCGCTCGCCGGCGATTAGCTCGTACCCGTCGAGATGCCTGCGGACCAGCAATGGCTGCAGCACGCCGTGTAGACGGATCGACTCCGCCAGCTCACCGAGCGGCTCCGCGTCGAATCGCGCGCGAACCTGCATGTGCGACGGGCGGATCTGGTCGATCGCGATCATCTGCGGAACCATCGCGCCGCCATCGCGCGACATCGGGATGAGCGCTTCAAGCCCGCGACCGAGGCCTCGAAATCGTGACTGCGTCATGGCCTGCTCCTTGACATGAGCTCGCGCGCGAGCTCGCGATACGCGGCCGCGCCGCGGCATGTTGGGTCGTACTGCGTCACCGGCTTGCCGTGGCTGGGTGCCTCGCTGAGTCGGACGTTCCGAGGAATGAGAGTCTTGAGCAGCTCGTTCGGGTGCGACCTTCGCACCTCCGCGAGCACGTCCCAGGCGAGCGTCGTGCGTGCGTCAAATTGCGTCATCAAGATGCCGCCGACCTCGAGTTGCGGATTCAGCTGCGAGCGCACGAGCTGCTGCGTGTAGAAGAGGTGGCGAAGCCCTTCGAGGGCGAAGTACTCGCACTGCGTGGGGATCAGCATCTGCGTGGCCGCGGCGAGCGCGTTGAGGGTGAGCAGCCCCAGGGATGGGGGACAGTCGATGATCACCAGCTCGATGCCGTCTGGAGTGTTGCTGAGCGCTTTGCGCAGCCGCGTCTCGCGCTCGGTCATGCCGGCCAGCTCGACCTCGGCTCCGGCCAGGTCGACGTGCGAGGGGACGAGCTGCAGGCCGGGCGCGCCTGACGGCACCGCGGCCTCGCTGAGGGTGCACTCGCCCGCGAGCACATGGTAGATGGTGAGGCGCGCACGCGCCGGATTCAGGCCGAGGCCCG
>WNGC01005488.1_pt1 | contig 11190 bp, 15 predicted proteins | sample 5400051 | NCBI WGS metagenome assembly WNGC01 (sample SAMN13153368, study PRJNA577476) | soil metagenome | isolation source: 20 cm soil or saprolite under grassland replicate 2 | place: USA:California | collected 2016-06-15 | reverse complement strand
ACCCTTGAGCTTCCAAACGGTAAAGGGCGGGATAAAGCGATCCTTGCTCGACGTGCAAAATGTCCTTCGACATCTGCTGGATCCGATCAGCAATGCCGAGCCCGTGCCGTGGATCGTGCTGGAGCGCCTTCAAGATCAACATGTCAAGCGTTCCGTAAACCAGGTCTGGTTTTTCTTTTGCCATAAGATCTTTCAAGCCTAGACAGTCTTGGTAAAGGATTGTTCAATCTTACATCTAGACTGTCAAGAGGAGACGGTAGTGGCAGGCGTGTCGCCTGCGCTGAAGACTGTGCTCGGGCTTAAAAACGATTTAGGTTTTAACAATTCAACGCTTTCGCGCCACAAAGCTATTGCAAAACGGCTTTGTGGAACTCGTACCAATCGTCGAGATTATTCAGGTTCACCGCGTCCTTCGGTGCAGAAGAGTCAGCCGCCATCCTGCAATTGCCCAGGATTTCCTGGCGCGTCTCATCGTCGTGATTGTACCCGCGCACCGCGGCGTTGTGTTTGTCGATCGCCTGCGGGGTGAGCGACTTCGCATTCGCTTTCACCCACGCTTCGAACTGCGGATAGGTCGGCTTGTTCTTCTTAATATAATCCTTCACCGCCTGTTCCTCGAGCCCAAGGTCGGCGCAGGTCATGGCGTCGAACCCTCGGCCGATGCCGGGATAACCGGAAGCAAGTTTGCCCGTCGCTTCCAGCGAGACTTTTTGCCACATGCGGGGCAAATGCAGAACGCCAAGTGGTCCGGCTACGCCGGAGCTGATTAATGGGACATAGGTATCACTCATAATAGGATTGATGGTTGATGTTGATCCTTTTTACACCCACTCGAGGTGTGAAGGCAATCCTCGGTTGCTGATTCTAGCGCTATTTCGACTGCCTCGATTTTGCGGCTAAAGCGCGACGAATCGCGAGGGCGTTAAGAATTTCCGGATTGCCTTGTGCCCAGGCATTATCAATCGTCACCCGCTTAAAGCGCCATTTCTGGCCGTCGCGTACCAGCTCGCAATCGTAGCGGTTCATTAGCAGCGCATTTTCTGATCCAGGCCGGCAACCTTCTCGCGGCATGAAATGTTGAGACATCACGTAGGCATACAATGTTGCGGAATCATCACTGACCTCGATTTGCAGATTGCTGACGGTGTGACTGGTGTCGAGTGGCCCGAGGAACGGAATAAGAGTATTCACGATCGCTTCCCGGCCATTCAGTTTCGGAAAATCAATCTTAAGTTTCCTCCCCGCCGGCCGGAAATCGAAAATGCAATCTTCTGTAAATGCCGATGCCAATGAATCGGCGTCACCGTGGTCCAGGCCGAACGCGAAGCGATGCAGCGTGTCGGCAATCTCGTACCGATCACAGGCTAGTTGCGCTAGATCTATGTTCATGTGGTGGAGTCTAGACGGTCAAGAGTAAGAGAAAACGCCCAACGCTCAACATCCAACGTGGAATGCATAGGCTCGGAGAATTCTCTTAACGAGAAATAAGCCGTATCGCAGCGAAGGCGGTCAGCAGCAAAAGAACCGCCAGGCCGGCGTAGACAATTCGATTTTGCAGCCGCGCGCGTCTCGCCCCGGCGGAATAGGGGATGCGCGTGAAGGTGACCATGGTGTAGAGCGGAAGATAAATTCCGGGCAACACACCTTCGAGCAGATGATCGAGCTTCTTTTTTGCCCGAAATGCCTTCGACGCGGTTTTGTCGCGCATTTCAATGAAATTTTGCACCGCGAGATTGGCGAGAGCATCGGTATTTTCTTTTCGCCGTGCGAAATAATCAGCGAAAGCGCGCTGTCGATCCTCGGGGAATTCGGCCAGGCATTTGTCGAGCACGACGCAATCTTCGAATGCGGCGTTCATGCCCTGACCGTAGAAGGGCACCACGGCGTGGGCAGCGTCGCCCACGAGTGCGATTTTGTCTTTGTAAAACCACGGTGCACAACGAATGGTCACGAGCGAACCGGTTGGATTGGTTTTGAATTCATCGAGCAATGACGGCATCAGCGGCACCGCATCGGGAAATTCTTCCTCGAAAAAGGGGCGGATTTGGTCGTCGGTCTTGGTCGAGGCGAAGCTGCGCGGCCCTTCGAATTCCCAAAAAAGCGTGCAGGTGAAGGAGCCATCCGGGTTCGGGAGGGCGATCATCATGAAACTTTTGCGTGGCCAGATATGGAGCGCTTCCTTTTCCATTCGCCACGAACCATCCGGCGCCGGCGGAATGGTGAGCTCCTTGTAACCGTGCGCGAGATAACTCTCGTCGTATTCAAAGCCCGATATTTTCTTCTGCATTGATTGGCGGACTGCAGAGAAAGCGCCATCGACGCCGACGATAGCGTCGGCCCGAGCTTTAATTATTTGACGGTCAGAATCTGCGGCCGACACGGCCCCTTCTGCACCGGACGAGACGAGTTTCGCGGTAGCGGAATCAAGATCGACGTCGGTGCAGCGATGATTGAAATGAACGCGCACGCTCGGATAACGCTGTGCCGCTTCGATCACTGTAGTGTTCAGCGCAGCGCGACCAATCGAATTGATGAATTTGTTCGGATCGCGGTCGTAGGGCGAAAAATGGAGCGCGCCAGATTTGTCGTGAATCATGCGACCGCGCATAGGAATGGCGTGCCGCAACACTTCATCGGCGATGCCGAGCTGTTCGAGCGCGTAAATTCCGCGGGTCGAGAGCGCGAGATTGATTGAGCGCCCGCCGACGATGTTTCCCTCGCGCGGATCAGCGCGTCGTTCGTAAAGATCCACATCGTAACCGCGGCGCCCCAAGTACGCAGCGAGCAGACCGCCGGCGAGGCCGCTACCGATGAGAACAAACTTTGTCGCCATTCCAGTTGAATGGTTAACCGCGGATTACGCGGATATCACGGATAATCAAATCTGTGTAATCCGGGTCAGGTAACTCGTTAATTATAGCGGCAGCAGTTAAGTTCGCCGTTCGGAGTACTGCGGAAGATCGTCGGTGATCGTGTCCCATGGCGCGCGGCAATCGACAAAGGTATGAAACTGTGGCCGAATGCCGGGGTCGTCATCGAACGCCCCCATGCGAATCGACACCTGAGGACCCTCTGGCCAATCGCCACCGAAAAGGCTGGAACCGCAGTTTATACAGAACGCTTTCACAGCGCCTTCGCCTTTTCCGTAAACCTTGATCAACTTTTCGCCTTGGAGGAGACGGAACTGTTCCCTCAATACCCGCGTTTGCGTGCACACGGCCGTTCCAGAATGCTTGCGGCAGCGGTCGCAATGACAATGACTCGCCTGCAGAAAAGGGGGCTCGACTTCAAAACGTACGCCGCCACACAGGCAGCTGCCACGGATCGGCTTTTTCATGCGAAATTATAAGATAAGATTAGGATCGGCTCGAATCCGCGACTGTCAGAGTTATTCGCAGTCTGCATTTAATGCGTGGATTTGCGGTTGGAATCGTCGGCATAATCGAATGACTGAGGTGTCATGAAGATATTGTCAGTGAATGTTGGCCGGTCCAAAGGCGGGTAATGATGCGCAGGTTGAACCTGGATGGAGATCAGCAAGCTGATCTCACCGTTCACGGCGGCGTGAATAAGGCGGTTTATCTCTACCCATCGGAACACTACAGCTATTGGCGAAGCGAACTGCCTGGAATGGATCTGCCCTGGGGAATGTTTGGAGAAAACTTTACCACCGAGGGATTACTGGAGAATGCCGTTCACATCGGGGACAGGTTTCGAATCGGGGAAACGGAAGTCATGGTCACGGAACCACGAATGCCCTGCTACAAACTAGGTATAAAGTTTGGACGTGCCGATATCATCAAGCGTTTTCTGGCCAGCCGTCGCACCGGTTTCTATGTTGCGGTGATGCGGGAAGGAATGGTTGGTGCCGGAGATGCCGTGGAATTAGTTGGCCACGAGCAACAAGACATTAGCGTTGCCGACATCACGCGTCTTTATGCTTTTGATAAGGACGATGTCAAATCGCTGGGGCAAGCTACTCAAATCAAGGCCTTACCAGAAAGTTGGAAAGGCTATTTTCGACATCAGCTCGAGAAGCAAACCGAGCAGTAACCCTGATCCTGCGCCTCTGATCTCTGGCCTTCGACTTGGCACCCTGACTGCTCAATCAAAGCCGCGCCTCGATGAAATCTGACTCGCATTGGGAAGGCCTTCAGCCTCACGTCAACACTCTTCGCCTTAAGGCTATCCTGGTGGTCGACGACGACCAGCAACTCGCCTCTGCTTTACAGTGGATCCTGGCAGATGAAAATTTTCTGGTCGATGTCGCTTTTGACGGAAAAGCAGCCCTTCTCAAGGTGAAAGCGCACGAGTACGACGCCGTGATCTGCGACCTGAAGATGCCGCGCCTCCGCGGTGACGAGTTTTACCTGCAGGCGAAAGAAATGCGCCCATCGCTATCCGATCGTTTCATTTTCATCACCGGCTTTGCCACGGACGCAAAAATCGCACTCTTCCTTACCAAGCACGACGTGAAATATTTGGTGAAGCCTTTCGCAATCCAAGGGCTGATTAATTGCGTCAAACAATTGCTCTGCTGATTCGGAAGACAGGCCCGCTGGCCTGTCCTGCGGTCATAGACCGCCGCTACAGAAGAATCAATCCAAAATGACGCGTTCGATGTGCGCGTAAATATTGAATGACGGAGGGCGGAGGAATCCGATCAAGGTCTGATTGCATTCGCGCGCGAATTCCATCGCCAGCGTCGAAGGAGCTGAGACCGAGGCGACAATTGGAATTCTGGCAGAGAGTGCCTTTTGCATGATCTCGAAGGATGCGCGCCCGCTAACGAGAAGTATGCACGCAGCCAGCGGAAGTTCGCGATCAAGAAAAGCCCGGCCAATAACTTTATCGACAGCGTTATGCCGACCGATATCTTCTCTAACCAAGAATGGTTTGCCGTCGAGACCAAAAATGCCAGCCGCGTGAATTCCGCCAGTGCGGGCGAAGTCGCCCTGGTTCCGACGCAGGAGCGCTGGAAGCGAGAGCAATGTTTCGAGCTGAATGCGGATGCCTGGGGCCGACTCAATCGACGGGAAATTCTGCCGGATCACGGCGATACTCTCTTTCCCGCAGATACCGCAGCTTGATGAAATCGTTCCGAAACGCTGCGCTGAGTTGAGTTTAGGTTTTATGCCTTCAGCCAGAGTAACGGTTATAATGTTTTCCCGATTACGCGCGCCAGACGGACGGGAGAATTTATCAATCTCATCAGAAGCTCGAATAATTCCTTCGGAAAGGAGAAAACCGGCAGCGAGTTCTTCATCGTTCCCGGGTGTTCGCATCGTAGTCGCAATAGTCTTGCGGCCGATGCGAATCTCGAGCGGCTCTTCAATGGTGAGATCGTCGCGATGATACTCCAGCGCGCCATCCTGCTTTCGCCGAATGATCTGGCCTGAAGAGATGCCGTCTTCTTTCACTGCTTTCAGCGTGATGTTACCATGCGGCAGTCGAAATCTGTCATTTTTAATGAATATCAGCGCGGTGTTGCTCGCCGGCGGGGAATCGCGCCGGATGGGAAGGGACAAGGCAACGCTTCTCTTTCGCGGGCGACCGCTCTGGGAAATTCAGTTCGATCTTCTGCGCACATTGCAACCCGAAGAAATTTTCGTCTCGGCACGAACTGATCCGCCTTGGCGGCCATCGGGCATGCAATTCGTTTCCGACGAACCACCGTCGCGCGGTCCGTTAAGTGGTCTCTCTGCGACACTGGCGCGAATTTCAACAAATCATTTGCTCGCTCTCGCTATCGACATGCCGTTGATGACCGGAAATTATTTGCGTTTGATCTGCAGTCTGGTTGAGCCCGGCCGTGGCGTTCTCCCCATGATCGGGAACCGCGCCGAGCCGCTGGTTGCAATTTATCCGAAAGGCACCGGGACCGATTTCATCACCGCGCTTTCGGGATCGGATTTTTCGCTTCAATCGCTAACGAAGAAGCTCGTCGACGCGGGCAAATTAAGCCTCGTTAACGTTCTCGAAGAACAGGGAAAATTATTCCGAAATTTTAATGACCTCAGCGATTTCGACTGAGCTAAAATTTGCTCCGTTGGAAGCGCGTAATTGGAAAGGCCCGAGGGTCGCGCCGAGCGCAACGAACCGCTCAATGTGGCACAGCGCCGCCGCAACGGGTTCCACAGAATAGAGCCAGTTCCAACGCTGACGGAAAAGTCCGTACGTTAAGGAACGGCATCCGGCGGCGGCCACTTGGAGGCTTCAACCTTGATGTAATTCAGAACGACTGGTGCCAGGATCATTCCCGGTATTCCCATGAATCGCTCGCCGATGATTAACGCGAGCAAGGTGAGCCAGACGGGATTTTTGATCAGGTCGCCGATGATTTTGCTGTTCAGGAAATATTCCAGCTTATGAACTGCAACCAGGAAGATGAGAGCAACAATCGCCAGCCGCGGCGACATTGTAAATGCGATGCCGACGATGATTGCGTTACTGATCAGGTTTCCCACTATGGGCAACAGTCCGCAAAGAAAGGTTAGACCGACCACAAAAGCCCCGTACTTGAGTGAGACAATGAGCACGAATACAGCCGTCAAGAGCGTGTTTATGGCCGAAATCCGGATTTGAGCCCCCATGACCGTTTCAAAACTTTGGTAAAATAATTGGAAACGGATTTTGATCTCATCTGTCATCGCGGTAAAAAGGTTCCGACTTTTCGGCTTGTTGGAAAATTTCTCGATTCCTGGATTCAAAAACAAGCTAACCGCGACTGCGATTCCTATTAAAACGAAGACAAGTTGCGTGCTGGCTGCGCGCGCGAAATTGCCAACAAATAAGAATTCATTTTTCACGACCTCAAGGATGGCCGCGATTAAGCTATCCAGGTCTGAAAACGGAAGTTCGATCCCGTGACTTTGCGCATACGCAATAAACGGCGGGATCGATTCCGATGCTATCTTGGGAAAGGCAATGAAGGCCTGCCGGATAAGAAACCCCAGGCCATACAGCGTGGCCGCGACGACAACGAAGAATAGGACGAGCGACAACCACTTCCGTTTGCCAAAATAAAGTTTACGCAAGGCAAAATAGGAAAAGAGAACTGTTACCAGTGGCGTCGCGAGATGGATGGCCGCCGCCAGCACAATGACGGCGATGAGGAAAAAATAGGAGAACCGTGCCGCTCGCGTCATTGCGAATCATGCCAGCTATACGGCGACGGCTCAATCAGCAATCTCTTGTTAGAAGCTGCGGCGAAACGATCGTCAGCGTAGAATGTTGGCGAAGCGCCACACTTCATGAAAGGTGTTATACAGCGGTGTCGGCGCCACGCGTATCACGTTCGGTTCGCGGAAATCGCATTTCACGTCCGCGGCTTCGAGTTTGCTAAAGAGTTCTTTGGGATGTTCGCGCACCAGGATCGACAGTTGGCAGCCGCGCTGGTCTGCCTGCCGTGGCGTGATAATTGTGTATTGTTTCTTCGACTGCCCGTCCGGCTCGGACTCTAACAAGAATTGGAGATAATTCGTTAGCTTAATCGACTTTTGTCGGAGCGCGTCCATTCCGGCCTCTTCGAAAATGGCAAGGGAAGCGCGCAGCGGCGCCATTGATAGAATTGGTGGATTGCTGATTTGCCATCCATCTGCTGAAGGAACCGGGATGAATTCGGGCTCCAAGTGCATGCGAAAACGCGTATTCGGATCGTTGCCGAACCAACCGGCCAGACGCGGCAAGTTCGTGTTCGTCGCATGTCGCTCGTGGACAAAGGCGCCTGCGACCGCGCCGGGACCGGCGTTGAGGTATTTGTAGGAACACCAAACCGCGAAGTCAATGTTCCAATCGTGCAATGACAGCGGCACGTTGCCGATGGCGTGGGCGAGATCAACACCAACTGTGATTCCATGCTTCCGGGCTGCCGCCGTAATTGTCGGAATGTCGAACAACTGACCCGTAAAAAAATTCACACCGCCGATTAATACTACCGCAAGCTCATCGGCATGCTTTTCCATTAGATCGAGGATCTCTTCGGTTCGTACGGTAAACTCGCCACTGCGCGGCCGAGCCAGAATCAGCGCGTCTTTTGGATCAAGTCCGTGATGAATTATCTGCGTTTTGATCGCATAGGTGTCGGAAGGAAACGCCGGATCTTCCATCAGGATTTTGAAACGTGATTTTGTTGGGTGATAAAATGTGGCCATCATCAGATGCAAGTTCACCGTCAGGCTGTTCATACAGATGACTTCGATCGGCTGCGCGCCAACGAGTCGCGCCGCGGGCCCGCGCAACGTCTCGTGATACGAATACCACGGCGTTTTCGCCTTGAGATGCGCGTCCACGCCGAGTTTTGCCCAATCTTCCAGCTCTTGTTCGACGATTTGCTTCGCCGCTTTCGGCATCAAGCCAAGGGAATTGCCCGCGAAATAAATCAGCGGCTCGCCGCTCCTGTTGGCTGGCAAATGAAATTTTTCGCGGGAAACGTGCAGTGAATCCTGGGCATCGAGGTGTTTCGCAAAATCTTCGTTATCTGAAAACTGCATGCGTTCTACTTTCCAAAGATTCAACGCACCGCGCTGAACGTCCAAGGCTTAATTCGGAAGAATCAACCGCTTTGAGCCGGCGGCTGCATGAATTCAATTGTTGTTCCATCTAGATCGCGAACATACATCACCCGTTTTCCGGCGTTCGGGCCAGTCGTAAGCGTTTGCGGTTTGCGGCCAGCTTTCCAACCAGACGCGGCGATTTTTTCTAAAACCGCATCCAGATCATCAACCGTTAGCGCGACGTGGACCGATCCGACGTCGCACGGCCGAAGATCGACGTGCTGTTTTCGATCCGCCGGCGCGGTGTACTGAAGCAATTCGATTTTGTGGCCGCCGGGGGCTTTCAAAACCGCGAGAGAAATCTCGGCGTCTGGCACGCCGGTGATTCCAGCGGCGAGTTCCCCCTTTTGATCTACGCGATGCGAGAGCTCGAAACCAAGAACGTCACGCCAGAAAGCGAGCGATCGCTCAAGATTTGAAACCGTAATGCCGGTGTGATCAGTTGCGATGATGTGAAACGGCATTCTGCTCATTAGAAAGCAACCTTGGCCACCTTCACAGTGTGGCGGCCAAGCAGGGAGCGCATCTTACTCTGGGGAAGCGCAGGCTGCTAGCCTGCAGTTGCCGGCAGCTTGCCGGCAACGGCAACATTTTCGCGCAGCGAACCCATCGCAACGGATGTCTCGGCAAGCTGCCGAGACCAGCAGGCTGGCAGCCTGCGCTCCCCGGAGTCACGCTACCGCGGCGATTACTTTCAATTCGATCGCGATAGGCGTGGGCAGCGCCGTGATTTGAATCGTTGTACGCGTCGGATTTGGTTTGCCCTCGCCGGCGAAATGTTCGGCGTAGAGCTTGTTGTAGATCGGAAAATCCTTTTTCATGTTCGTTAGAAAAACCGTTACATCTACGATGTCATTCCAGTTCGCACCGGCGTCTTCCAACACGAGCCGCACATTTTCAAATACGGCGCGACATTGTTTTTCGATCTCGTAACTCAGGATATTACCGGCGGCGTCGAGCGTGACGCCGGGAATTTCCTTGCTGCCGCGCACGCGCGGTCCGATTCCGGAAAGGAAGAGCAAGTTGCCGACACGCTTGGCATGCGGAAATGCGCCGACCGGCTCGGGCGCGCGACGGCTTTCGAAAGATTTGCTCACCGTGACGGCGGATACTTCTCGAACTTTGGCAAGCTCGGATCCATGTGATCCCAAGGCTGCGCGTCGGAAATCCACATATTAACTTTCGGTTTGAACAAGCTGGGATCGTCCAGGCTGGAAGCGGTAATGCCCTGGCCGTGTTTAGTCTCTCCACCGAAAAGCCGTGAACCGCACTCGGGGCAAAAGCCGCGCCTGTTATGACCAACCATCTCACTGGGCGTGGAATAGTAGCGCGGGGAACCCTTCGTGATTTTGAATGCTTTCGCCGGCACGTAGACAACAGGTGTAAAGGCGCCTCCGGTAGTGCGCTGGCAATCGCGACAGTGACAATTGAACATTGTGATCGGCCTCGCACTGACTTCGTAGCGAATCGCGCCGCACACGCATCCTCCGGTAAAGTTGGACATATTTGAAGAAATTAGAAATTAGAAGTCACGGAACGCTCAACTTTCGTCGCACGGCTAATCTTTCAAGGTGCTTGAGGCTCATCCGCATCGGTAGTTCGCAAGCGTTTAACCGGCGGCAAAACATCTTTGAAGGTCGCGCCGTAGATTGTCCAGACAGTTAGGAATAGTCCGCACACGATCGGCCCCACAATAAATCCGATCGGGCCGAAAAGAAACAAGCCTCCCAGCGTGCCGACAAGGATCAGAAGATCCGGCATCCTGGCGTCCTTTCCTACTAGAATAGGACGCAGGATGTTATCAATCGTTCCAACGACGGCAGCGCACCATCCCAACAGGAGTGTTCCGGCGAGAACTTGGCCGGTTATGAATAAATAAATCACGGCCGGCACCCAGATAAGGGCCGCTCCAATTCCTGGCACAATCGAGAGGATGGCCATGAGCGTTCCCCAAACGCGGCTCCGCCAACGCCCGCGACCCAGAATGCGATCCCGGCTAGCGCCCCCTGGATTATCCCGACGACAAGTGTTCCCTTCACGGTTGCGCGGGTGATCGAACTGAATCGCTGTAGCATGAGCTGTTCATCCTCATGACTCAGCGGGATGTAATAAAAAATCTGCTCCAGGATTTTCTCGCCATCCTTGAAGAAGAAAAACATCGCGTAGATCACAATGAAAAGATCGAGAAGAAAGGCAGCCGTTCCCGCTGTCATTCGGGAAGCAGCAGCTACAAGCAACGCACCCGCGCCCTTGGCGGCCGCGCCCACATTCTGCACCAGCTCCTCCTGACTCGGAACATGATCGGCGAGCGCTGGAAATTTCTGCACCAGCCAATCGTGCGCATTAAAAGTACTGGCGGAGCCCAAGTGCTGGCGGACCCACGGAATCGCTTGATCGCTTATGTTGAACGACGACTCCGAGAAATACGCTGATGGGGCCAACCACGAGCATGAAAAGAATCACCACAGCGCCGAGGGATCTTCGATCGCCAAGGCGCCGCGTGATCCATTAGTAAAGAGGGCTAAACAGACCTGCCAGTAATGCTCCAAGAAGAAGCGGCTTTAGAAAAGGCCACGTCACCGCCAGGAAGAGGGCAGAGACCGCCACGGTCAAAATCAGCACAAAAGCGGCGCGA
>WNGC01002509.1_pt1 | contig 11193 bp, 3 predicted proteins | sample 5400051 | NCBI WGS metagenome assembly WNGC01 (sample SAMN13153368, study PRJNA577476) | soil metagenome | isolation source: 20 cm soil or saprolite under grassland replicate 2 | place: USA:California | collected 2016-06-15 | reverse complement strand
TCCTGCAGTTGCTCGTTGGTGCGCTGCAGTTCTTCCTGCTGCCTCTTGAGCAGGGTTTCCGAGTTCTGCAGGTTCACGGCCTGCTGTTCCAGCCGGTCGTTGGTCTTTTTCAGCTCTCCCTGCTGGCTTTGCAGCTCCTTGGTCAGGGATTGCGATTGCTGGAGCAGGTCCTCGGTCCTCATGCTGGACCCGATCGTGTTGAACACGATGCCGATGCTCTCCGTGAGCTGGTCAAGGAACGAAAGATGTGTCTCGCTGAACTTCTTGAACGACGCCAATTCGATCACCGCCTTGACCTCGTCTTCGAACATCACCGGCAGCATGATGATGCTCAAAGGCGCGGTGGAGCCCAGCACGGAACCCACCCGGAGGTAGTCGCGCGGCACGTCCGTGAGCAGGATTCGTTTCTTCTCGTACGCGCACTGGCCGATGAGGCCTTCGCCGAAGCGCAGGGTTTTCGGCAGGTTCTTGCTCGGCTTGTGCGCATAGCTCGCGATGAGGTCGAGCCGCAGTTCATCGCCGCGCGTGGGCTGCGCGTAAATCACTCCTTGCTGGGCATCGACCAGCGGCGCCAGCTCGGACAGGATCAGCTTGGACACGGTGACCAGGTCGCGGTGGCCCTGCAGCATTCGCGTGAAATTCGTCAGGTTGGTCTTAAGCCAGTCCTGCTCGGTGTTCTCGAGCGTGGTGTCCTTAAGGTTGCGGATCATCTCGTTGATGTTGTCCTTCAGGGACGCCACTTCCCCCTGCGCCTGGACCATGATCGAGCGCGTCAGGTCACCCTTGGTCACCGCAGTCGCCACTTCCGCGATCGCCCGCACCTGGGTCGTCAGGTTTGCCGCCAGCTGGTTCACGTTATTGGTCAGGTCACGCCACAATCCTGCGGCGCCGGGGACCTTGGCCTGACCTCCCAGCTTGCCGTCAATGCCCACCTCGCGCGCCACGTTGGTGACCTGATCGCCGAATGTTGCGAGGGTGTCGATCATCCCGTTGATCGTGTCCGCGAGCGCCGCGATCTCGCCTTTTGCTTCAAACACCACTTTGCGCTTCAGGTCGCCGTTCGCGACCGCGGTGACGATCTGCGCAATGCCGCGTACCTGATTGGTGAGGTTCGCCGCCATCGCGTTCACGTTGTCGGTGAGATCCTTCCAGGTGCCCGCCACCCCCGGCACCTGCGCCTGGCCGCCGAGCTTGCCCTCGGTGCCCACCTCGCGCGCCACCCGCGTCACCTCGCCCGAGAACGCGTTGAGCCGGTCCACCAGCGTGTTGATGGTGCTCTTCAGCTCCAGGATCTCGCCCTTCACGTCCACCGTGATCTTCTTCGACAGATCGCCCTTCGCCACCGCCGTGGTCACCTCGGCGATGTTGCGTACTTGGGTCGTCAGGTTTGCCGCCAGCTGGTTCACGTTATTGGTCAGGTCACGCCACAATCCTGCGGCGCCGGGAACGTTGGCCTGACCTCCCAGCTTGCCGTCAATGCCCACCTCGCGCGCCACCCGCGTCACCTCGCCCGAGAACGCGTTGAGCTGATCCACCATCGTGTTGATGGTGCTCTTCAGCTCCAGGATCTCGCCCTTCACGTCCACCGTGATCTTCTTCGACAGATCGCCCTTCGCCACCGCCGTGGTCACCTCGGCGATGTTGCGCACCTGGCCGGTGAGGTTCGCCGCCATCGCGTTCACGTTGTCGGTGAGATCCTTCCAGGTGCCCGCCACCCCCGGCACCTGCGCCTGGCCGCCGAGCTTGCCCTCGGTGCCCACCTCGCGCGCCACGCGCGATACTTCCGAGGCAAAGCCGCCCAGCTGGTTCACCATGGTATTCACGACTTTCCCGATGCGCAGAAAATCGCCGCGCAACGGCCTGCCGTCTATCTCGAGCACCATGGTCTGGGAAAGATCGCCCTTCGCCACCGCTTCAATCACGCGCGCGACCTCCGCGGTGGGCTGCACCAGATCACCGATCAGCGTGTTCACCGACTCCACGCACTCCTGCCACGATCCAGTCGCCACGGGCAGCTTCGCTCTCTGCCCGGTCTTTCCTTCCTTCCCCACTTCACTGCCGATGCGGGCAAACTCTTCGGCGATCATTTCGTTGATTTCGACGACGTCGTTGAATGCCTGCGCGATTTCGCCGTCGACCCCGATGAGATCCATGGGCATCCGAACGGAAAATTCCCCTTTCCGGAGCGCGCGCAGCGCCTTCAGCAGCGCGCCGCGATCGAGCATTGCCGGAGAAAATTGTAGGTTGGTCATTTTCCCTCCCACCGATTCGACAGCTTTCCTGGCTTGACCCGCCGAACGCCGCGCACGAACCCTAACCGACCGGGTCCCGCCTGAACCGCGTCAGAACCGTGCCAGGCTGCTTGGGCGCGTTGGCCCTGAGGCTTGATCCCAGCTCAGTTTTTTGCCGGGTCACGAAGCATGCCCACCAATACCGACACCACCTTCTTAAGCTCGGTTGACTTATCAAAAAAATAATCCGCGCCTCGATCGAGGCACTTTTTCCTGTTCTCGGGATGCGGGTAGTTCGTCAGCATGATGACCTTGGGGACGGGGTTGAGCTTTTTGATGTCGCGCACTACATCGGCGCCGCTCCCATTTGGCATCCGGACATCAAGGATCGCCACATCCGGCCTTAACTCCTTGGCCAGATTCCTAGCCTCCATTCCATCCTTCGCTTGGCCTACCACTTCGACACCCTTGAGCTCGGTCAGCAAAGTGACCAGCCGGTCGCGCACAACGATAGAGTCATCTGCAATCAGAATTTTCATCATCTCAATGCCTGGCAGGGCAAAAAAAAGCGCTTTTTCAATGATAGGTCGCAGAAATTCAAGGGACTATCGGCGAAACTTGATTTTCTTGTAGAGGTCCCGCGAACGTATGTAGCGGCTTGACTACAGACCGCTTCGTTCGACAGGCGCTGCTGAACGACTGAGCCGTGACCCACCATAGTCCGAATGGATTATCCAAGCCGACTTGCAGGTTAATACGCGATGTAGCAAAGTAGCGACGTAGTGTAGCGCATCAGCTACTTCTGAGCAGATAGCGATGGCCAGCCCGCTGTTACGAGCCTAGTCGGCCAAACAAAGTGTAGTCATCCATCTGTTCGCTGGTTGGTGGGTCCGCAGGGCACGGTCGCGAGGCCGTGCCCTTGTTTTTTGCCTTGTCCTGATCGAATCTGCGCCGGCGGCGATTACCGAGATCAGCGGTAGCGAGCGATTGCCTCGCCAGAACCTGCGTAAACAAGTCGCCCATCCTTGACTTCGTAAACGGCGTCGCATCCCCTAAGTGTGCTCAAGCGATGTGCGGCGATGATGATGATTTTGCTGGCGAAGTGACTGATTGTGTCCATCACGGCCGTCTCTGTTTCATTGTCCAATGCGCTGGTCGCCTCATCGAAAACGATGACCGACGGATCAGCATAGAGCGCACGTGCAATGGCGAGACGCTGGCGTTGGCCGCCGCTCAACCGGACTCCTCGTTCACCAATAATGCTTTGATAACCAAGGGTGAGCGACAAAATGAACTCGTGTATATCCGCCTGCTTGGCAGCTCTGACCACGGCCTCCGTATCAATCTCCTTTTCATCCACCCCAAACGCTATATTCCTGAGGATGCTTTGGTCCGTGAGGAAGAGACTTTGAGGCACGTAGCCGATGCGGCTTCGCAACATGTGTGCGTTCGATCTGTCAATGATCATCTCGCCCATCCGAATATGACCAGACTGCGGCTCAAGAAGCGTGAGCAAGACGTCGATGAGCGTTGATTTGCCGCCTCCCGACTTTCCGAGAAGGCCTATCTTCTTTCCAGGCTTAAGCGTGAGCGAAAGCCTGCTGAGTGCCGGAGCAGGAGCGTTCGGATAGGAGTAGGTGACGTCCACCAGGGCTATTTCCGCCGAGCTCGAGCGCTGATTCGGTGATTCAGACGCGGGGGAGACAGTGGCGGGAACGACCCGATGAGTCCTCAAGTCCGCTAGCATTTCATCAACCGCGACCAGCCGCGCGAACACGGTGTTCAGGTTCATGAAGCCCTGACTGAAAAGTGGCAGCATTCTGTAGCCGGCGACAAGAAACAGTCCGACACTGGGAATCAGCGCCGCCAAATTGATTTCCTTGTAAATGGCGATACCCAATCCGCCCAAAACAAACGCAATTGTGATTGCTTCCAGGTAATAGCGGGGAGAACTCCCCATAAGCGAAATCGACCTTTCCGCGTCCGGAACCGGCGCCGTGTCGCGTTCGAACTGACGAACAAAGTAGTCCTCTTTGCCGAAAATCTTGACCTCCTTGGCGCCGCGAAGAGCTTCCGCCGCCACTCTTGTCGATTGGGTGCGGCCCCTCTGAGAAGCGGACGCAAACTTTCGGACCGCCTTGTGCGAAAAAAAAGAAAAGGCCCCGTAGGTGGATACGAAGAACGTCAGCAAGAGCAAGGTAGTGACGGGCTCAAAAGCAAGCAGCGTGAGCCCCAACGCGACGATGACGAGCAGCATTGCCGTTACCTGCATCAGCGGCAGCAAAACGCCATAACCAACGAACAGGGAGTCTTGAACGACTATTTTCGTCAAGTCGGCGCTGTTTCGATTGATGAAAAATTCGTAGGGCTGCTGCAGGTAATGCCTGAATGCTCTCGTCGAAACGCTACGCCAGTTTGTCCACACAAACTTTGCGCTCTCACTCATTACGAAGACAGCCAACAGATTGGACATCACCAGAAAGACCGCAAAAACCGCTGCTAGAATCAGCGCTATCTGCGTTGTTGAGGTCGTCCCGATGTCCTTGAAAAACGCAGCTACCTGCCCTTGGGCGAATTTTTCCGGAGTCGAGAGTATTTGAAGCAGAGGGAATACCGAGCCAACGCCAACAACCTCAATTATTGTAGTGATCAGCATGAGGCAGAGGATCAGAAGCAAGCGCCTCTTCTCCGAGCCGCTTAATAGAGAATAAATCTCCTTAAGCTTTGAAATCGCGCCGGTCTGGTGCGGGGCAGTGGCCCTCGCGAGTGCAGGCGCGGCGATCGAGACGGCCGCCGCGCTCGCGGTCGATGCCACCTGCGCGAATGTTGATGGGCTGGCGGGGTGAGTGCCTGTGGTGCTCCGTGGGATCATTGTCGGCGTGTCCATGGAGCACCCTTGATATCGCTCCTTTCGCGACAACGCCTGAAAAGCTCGGCAACCGCCCTCACATGGGGCTCGAGGAGCATGTCCGAGACGTCGCAGCCGTCCGGTCCGAAATATTCCTCCGCATGCTGCGCCACCGATCGCCAGTACTGCGATGCCCGGACAGAATCCGACCATGCCTTGCTCGGCGAAATGATCTTCACCCGTCCGGCGAAATGGCTGGGTGTGTAGCGACGCAGCGCGGCTATCGTGACTTTTTCAACCTTGGCGCGTAGGACGAACAGCGGATCCAGCGAGGCGGTACGGGTGGCCTCACGCTGCGCCTTGCGCTGGCGCAATTTCGCGCTGATATACAGGCGGCGCTCCACCCATGACTTCGACGCGAGCGCAAGCGCGTGTCTGCTCACACGCCACACCTGCTGCGCGAGCATCCGCCGTAGTTGCGGCAGGAGTTGCAGCGAGGTCGGATAAGCGCTGCCGAACAGAGCGAGAAAGTGGATGTCCGCGCCATCCTGCACGAGCTGTCGCGCCAGCTCGAAAGCGATGGTGCCGCCTCCGCAGTAGCCGGCGATGATGTAAGGGCTGTTCGGCCGGAAGGCGCGGATCTGCGCTGCGAAGTACGCGGCGAGCTCCTCGACTCTCAAAAGCGGTACGCCGTGGCCATCCACGCCTGGAGGCTGGAGCCCGAAGAACGGCTGATCCTCGCCCAGATGCCGCACGAGAGCGCGGTAGCAGAAGACGTCGCCATTGTGTCCGCCTACCGCAAAAACGGGAGTGCGCGTCCCGCGCGGCTGCAGCGGCACGATGGCGCGCTGCTGCCGCGCAAGGGCCTCGGCTGTGTACAGAAATTCCAGGATTTCGCTCTTGTGTTTCCGAAGCTGATCGCGCAGCTCGGGCGTCAGGACGCTGGCCGGAGCATTGCACCGCAGCCGGTCGTGGTCGGCCCAGACGCGGATATCGCGACGGCGCAAATCCGCAAGAAAGGCTGCCACGCTCACAGCTCGATCTCCTCTCGATTGCCAGTGCCGTCTGTCGGCGCCCTCGGCTGCGCCAACCACGACAGTGCATCGATCGCCTCGGCCATTCCAGCGACGGTAGGGCTCTCGAATAGATTGCGCAGCGGAACGGCAATGCCCGATGCAGTGCGCAGCCTCGCCATGAGTCGCGCGGCCATGAGCGAATGCCCGCCGAGCTCGAAGAAACTGTCGAGCACACCGAAATCTGCGCGCTTAAGGACGCCGCGGAACATCCCCATCACCATCTCCTCAGTTGCTGTTCGAGGCGCAACTGCGTCCGTGTGTGGCGCCTCATCTCCCACGCTGGGCGCAGGCAGCGCCTTGCGGTCCACCTTTCCGTTTGGAGTAAGCGGCAGCGCCTCGAGCGTCACGAAGTGGGCGGGAACCATGTGTTCCGGCAGGCTCGCGCGCAGGTGGCTACGCAACTGATCCACCATGTCGGCAGCTGGGTTCTCAGCGACGAGGTAGGCGACGAGGCGCTTGTCCCCCGGGACATCCTCGCGCGCGAGGACTGCGACCTCCCGTACGGCAGGATGCCGCTGCAGAACCGATTCGATCTCGCCGAGCTCAATGCGATAGCCGCAGATTTTGACCTGATCATCGATGCGACCGAGGTACTCGAGATCTCCATTGGCCAGCCAGCGCACCAAGTCTCCCGAGCGATACAGCCGGGATTGCCCTTGGAAATTGAATGGGTCGCGCACGAACCGCTGCTCGGTGAGTTCCGGACGATTGAGGTATCCGCGAGCGACGCCGGCGCCGCCGACGTACAGCTCCCCCGGCACACCGATCGGTGCGGGTTCGCCACGAGCATCCAGCACATAAACCAGCAGGTCCGGTATGGGGACACCGATGACGCTGCCTACGCCAGGTTCGACGTCTCGGAGGCGAATCGGCCGATAGGTCACATGGACGGTCGTCTCCGTGATGCCATACATGTTCACAAGCAACGGCTTCTCATCACCATAACGCTGGAACCAGGGTCGCAAGCTCTGCAGCTCAAGGGCTTCGCCACCGAAAATGATGTAGCGCAGCGAAAATGCTGCCTGCGCCTGCGCGAGATCGGCCTGAAGGAGCTGACGGAAGGCCGAGGGCGTCTGGTTAAGCACCGTAACCCGTTCGCTGATCAGGAGCTCGCGGAGGGCTTCGGGGGAACGACTGACCCAGTGGGGAACGATCACGACCCGGCCGCCGTAAAGTAACGCGCCCCACAGCTCCCACACGGAGAAATCAAAGGAGTAGGAGTGGAACAGCGTCCAGACATCCTGACGACCGAAGTGGTACCAAGTATCGGTGGCCTCGAATAGCCGGGTGACGTTGAAGTGAGTGATCAGCGCACCCTTCGGCTTGCCTGTGGAACCCGAGGTGTAGATCACGTACGCCAGATGGTCGGGCCGCACTGTGCTACGCGGATTCGCGTCGCTCATGCGGCTGATTTGCGGCCAATCACGATCCAGGCAGATGGTCTCGGTCTGCGTGGCAGGCAGCGCCTTCAGGCAGCTTTGCTGAGTGACGAGAAGCTTGATCCGTGCATCCTCGACCATGAACGACAAGCGATCTGCCGGATACGTGGGGTCGAGTGGCACGTAGGCACCGCCGGCTTTGAGGATGCCCAGAAGGCCGACAACCAGATTGACCGAGCGCTCCGTGCACAGGCCTACCAGGACATCAGGCTTGACGCCTTTCTCGCGCAGATAGTGCGCCAGGCGGTTCGCCCGGGCATTCAGTTCGCCATAGCTCAATTGCTGCCCCTCCCACGCCACGGCAATAGCGTCGGGATGGTTGGCCGCCTGCGCTTCAAATCGTTCGTGGAGGCATTTGTCCTGCAGATAGTCGGCCTTTGTGGCATTCCACTCCAGCAGTTGCTGCTTCTCGGCATCGGTCAGCAGCGGCAGGTCCTTCAGCCCCGAGTGCGGATGAGCAGCCATCCCTTCGAGCAGCGAGCGCCAATGCGCGGCCATGCGCGCAATCGTCGACTCGTCGAAGAGGTCGGTCGCGTAAGAGAACACCCCTTTCAGCCCCTTGGCCGTCTCCCACGTCAGCAGCGAGAGGTCAATCTGCGCCCCCCTAAGCTCCAGCTCGACCGGGCTTAGCGTGAGTCCCGAGAGCTTCAGCGGTTGCCGCGGCGCGTTCTGCAGCGCGAACATCACCTGGAACACGGGATTGCGGCTCATGTCGCGCGCAGGCCGCAGCTCCTCCACCAGCCGCTCAAGCGGCAGGTCCTGGTGCGCAAAGGCGTCCAGGCACACTTCGCGCATGCGACCGAGATACTCTCTCACCGAGGGCTCGCCCGAGAGATCGGCGCGCAGCACCAGGGTGTTCACGAAGAAGCCCACCATAGCCTCGGTCTCGGCGCGGTTGCGGTTGGCGACCGGGGTGCCGATGAGAAGATCCTGCTGGCCGCTGTAGCGCGAGAGCAGCAGCGCGAAGCCAGAGAGCAGCGTCATAAAGAGCGTCGCCCCCTCGCGCCGCGAGAGCCCACGCAGCCGGTCAACCAGCTCCAGGGGCAGCGTGAACGAGTAGGTCGCCCCGCGGAAGCTCTCCACGGGGGGGCGCGGCCGGTCGACGGGCAGCTCCAGCACCTGCGGTGCCCCCGCAAGACGCGCGCGCCAGTACGCGAGCTGGGACTCCAGCGCCTCGCCCTGCAACCAGCCGCGCTGCCAACGCGCAAAATCGCGATACTGAACGCGCAGCACCGGCAGCTTCGCCTCCTTGCCCCGCGAAAGGCACCCATAGAGCTCGCCCAGCTCGCGCGTGAGCACCCCCATCGACCAGCCATCCGAGATGATGTGGTGCATCGCCAGCAGCAGCACGTGGGTGTCCGCCGCCAGCCGGTAGAGCTGGGCGCGGAATAACGGCCCGCGCGCGAGATCGAAGCCGCGGGAAGCTTCCTCCCGCAAGAGCTCCCTGAGCCGCTGGCGTCCATCCGCCTCCCCGCTCAAGTCCGCCACCGGCAGACTCCACGCCCCCGGTTCCGAGACCACCTGCAACGGCTGACCCTCGACGTTTACGAATACAGTGCGCAGCGCTTCATGGCGGTTGACGAGCGCCCCCAGCGCGCGCTCGAGCACCGGCGCATTGAGCGTCCCGCGCAGCTCAAGCGCCCCCGCGATGATGTAGGCCGCACCCCCCGGTGCGATCTGGTCCAGGAACCACAGGCGCTGCTGCGAGAAGGAGAGCGCCGCCGGCCCGGGTTCCGCCGCCGCCTCCAGAAGGGGCACGGCGAGCGCCGGCCCGGGCCCTGCGCGCAGCGCCTCAATGCGCGCGCTAAGGCCCGCAATCCTGGGCGCAGCAAAGAGCTCGCGCAGCGGCAGCTCCACGCCAAGCGCTTGGCGCACCCGCGAGACGACTTGCGTGGCGAGCAGGGAATGACCCCCCAGGTCGAAGAAATCTTCCTCCACCCCCACGCGCTCGAGCCCGAGGACCTCGGCCCAGATCCCGGCCAGGATCTCTTCGGCGGGCGTGCGCGGTGCGGCGTAGGTCGCCTCCGCGCCCGAGCGCTCGGGCGCTGGCAGCGCCTTGCGATCCAGCTTGCCGTTGGGCGTTAGCGGCAACTCGTTCAGCACAACCAAGGCAGACGGCACCATGTATTCCGGCAGCGCTTCCACAAGGTATTTACGCAGCCGCGGCGTCAAATCGCGCATCAGCTTCACCTTCAAGGGATTGTTCGCATACGCACCCCAAGGTCTTGCCGGTGAGCTCGCTCGCCGCCCCCAGAACACACCCGCTGCATTTACGGTATCGCGCTTGCGGAACAGAGCATCCATGCGCACATCGGCACCGGCGTTGGAGTAACTAAGCTCCAGCGCATAGCCGTGCTGCTCGGCCAGAGACCACAACGCCTCGGGCTCTACCGCCCCATCAGCAGTCGATGCCATGGCCTCCTTGTAGCCTTCCAGCGTCTCCGGCCCCTCCTCACTGGCCAGCCAGGCGAGCGCCTGCACTGCCGCCACCCAGCGCGCATTGGGGACACCACGAACCCCTAGCGCCCGGGGACTGGAGGCCAAACGCCCTCCTAAATCCGCCAGGCTCGACCGCTCCTTGTTCCAGTCCAGCCACGCCTCTGGCGGTGACGCGCCGTCCTTGGCCTCCACATGCAGAAACACGTCGTAGCGAAACCGCGTGAGCTCATTCTGATAGCGGCCCCGCTTCAGGAAGATTTCCACGTCACTGATCCGATCATCCGCATCCTTCAGGGCCACAAAGAAAGCCGGATCAATCACCAGCTCACCTTCAAGCTTGATGTCGTTCTCGATCAAGCGCCCCAGTTGCGCCTTCTTCGTCCCCCCATTCGCACGATGACACTGAACCGACGCGTGAAAGGCCTTGAGTAGCAGCAGATTCCTCACATCGCCGATGAAGATCCGCCCGCCCGGGCTCACCGCCGCCACCGCGCCTTCCAGCACCTCTTTCAGATACTCGATGCTTGGCAAATACTGCGTCACCGAGTTGATGATGACCGTGTCAAAACTCGCAGGCTCAATGCCCTCGAAGTCATCCGCCATGCGTTGCGAGAGCTCGACGTGGGAGAGATTTTTTTGTGTAGCAATCAACCGCCGAACCTGCTCAAGCGCGGTCTCAGAGAAATCCATCGCCACATAGGCCTGGCAAGCGGGCGCCAGTCGGGCCAGCAACAACCCCGTCCCGCAGCCAATCTCCAGCACGCGGCGCGGTCGCCGTGCGGCAATGCGCTCTACCGTGGCATCCACCCACTCCCGCATCTCCTCCGCGGGGATGGGCGCTCCAGTGTAGCTGCTGTTCCAGCCCGCAATGTTGAATGCGGCGTCCTCACTCGAGGGCTGTACGTACGTCTGCTCGTACAACTCGCGCCATTCCGAAACGTGCTCCGCGCTCCACCCGTTGCTTTGCTCACTGTGCACCGCCTCCATCAGCGCCCCTTCGTTCGCCACCACATACGCCACCAGGCGTTTGTCGCCGGGGGCGTCTTCGCGCACCATCGCCACCGCCTGGCGCACCGCCGGATGGCCCACCAACGTTGCCTCGATCTCGCCCAGCTCGATGCGGTAACCGCGGAGCTTCACCTGATCATCGATGCGACCGA
>WNGC01002508.1_pt1 | contig 11193 bp, 9 predicted proteins | sample 5400051 | NCBI WGS metagenome assembly WNGC01 (sample SAMN13153368, study PRJNA577476) | soil metagenome | isolation source: 20 cm soil or saprolite under grassland replicate 2 | place: USA:California | collected 2016-06-15 | reverse complement strand
CCATTGACGTGTCGAAGGGCTTCGATGCGGACATTCCCGGCAAGCCCTTCGGTGGCGATGAGGACTTCGCGTTCAGCCCCGACGGCAAGTCGCTGGTGTTCTCGGCGCGCATCGCCGGGCGCACTGAGGCCTGGTCGACCAACTTCGATCTGTTCCAGGCGCCGGTGGATGGCAGCGCGGCGCCCGAGAATCTCACCGCCGGCAACCGCGCCTGGGATGCGCAGCCGGTGTTTCTCGCCAACGGGGATCTGGCGTGGCTCGCGCAGGAGCGCCCGGGGTTCGAGGCGGACCGCTTCCACATCATGCTGAAGGACGCGCACACCGGCGCGGTGCGCTCGCTCACCGGCAGCTGGGATCGTAGCGTGCACCAGCTGGGCGCAACGCCCGATGGCAAGACCCTGCTGGCAAGCGTCGATGAGCTCGGCCAGACCGCGTTGTACCGTGTCGACCCGAAGACCGGGGCGCCGGTCAGACTCGTTGCCCGCGGCTCGGTCGAGGCGTTCAGCGCCGGACGCGAGCGCGTGGTGTTCGCACGCGCGGACCTGGGCGGTCCGGCCGAGCTGTATAGCGTGGCGCTGCGCGCCGGCGAGCCGGTGCGCCTCACGGACGCCAATCGCGAGCTCATCGCCGGCCGCCGCATGAGCGCGTTCGAGCAGTTCACCTTCAGGGGCTGGAACGACGAGACCGTGTACGGCTACCTGGTGAAGCCCTACGGTTTCGAGCCCGGCAGGCGATACCCGATCGCGTTCGTCGTGCACGGCGGTCCGCAGGTCAGCTTCGGGAACCTGTGGACCTACCGCTGGAACGCGCAAGTACTCGCCGGCGGCGGCTATGCGGTGGTCATGATCGACTTTCACGGCACGCCGGGTTACGGCCAGGCGTTCACCGATTCCATCAGCCGCGACTGGGGCGGCAAGCCCCTCATCGACCTGCAGAAGGGACTCGCGGCCGCGATCGAGAAGTATCCGTGGCTCGATGGCGAGCGCGCCTGCGCGCTGGGGGCCTCCTACGGCGGCTTCATGATGAACTGGATCGAGGGTAACTGGCCGGATCGCTTCCGCTGCATCGTCAATCACGACGGGGTGTTCGACCAGCGCATGATGTACTACGCCACCGAGGAGCTGTGGTTTCCCGAGTGGGAGCTGGGCGGCCCGCAGTATGAGAACCCGCAGGGCTATGAGGCGCTCAACCCCGTCGACCTCGTCTCACAGTGGAAGACGCCGATGCTGGTGATCCACGGTGAGCAGGATTTCCGCATCCCCTACCCGCAGGGCCTCGCCGCCTTCACGGCGCTGCAGCGGCGCGGCATCGAGAGCAAACTGCTGATCTTCCCGGACGAGAATCACTGGGTGCTGAAACCGGCCAACAGCACCCTGTGGTATCACACGGTGCTCGGGTGGCTCGACACTCACCTGAAGGACTCACCTCACCAGCCGAGCACTCCGTAGACACGCGATCGCAGGGGCTCGACGCGCACCTCAAAGACTCACCTCACCAGCCGAGCACTCCGTAGAACTGATGCGTCAGCGGGTCTTGCGGAACTTGTAGTCGCCGATCGACAGTACGCCAGCGGCGAGCTCGGCTTGCGGCGCGGCGCCGGGAGCATCGGGACAGATCCCGGGGTCGTGCGTGGCGATGAAGCGCTCGGCACTCTTCTTCCACAGCAGTTGGCAGCCCTCGGCTTGTACATCCTCGGCCACGACGCTCGTGAACAGCTCGGTGTTGCGCTGCCCGTCGCGCCAGCGTAACGGCTCGACGAACTGGTACACCGTCTCGACGATGCCGCGCTTCTCATCGACCTGGAAGCCGTACATCTTCTGGCTCATGACGCGGCGCGGATCGTCGGCGGCCATCTCCTGCGCATAGAACAGGTGGTGCCCGAGCCGCGGCGTGTACACCTTCACGATGATGAGCGCGATGCGCTCGTGCGCCGGGTGAACGCCGCTGCGCGCGTCGAGCTCAGCCTGCGGGCCATTGTCGTAACGGCCGGGCAGCAAGGCGAGCAGCTGGGTCTGCTCGCTCTCGCGCAGCTTGCTCTGGTCGGCACAGGCGCCGAGCAGCCCTAAGGCGGCTATCGCGGTCGCAGCAGCCATCGCGGTCGCAGCGGCGAGCGCGGCGGGGGCGCCATCAGCCATACGAGGCCCGCCACTGGGCTCGGTACCGCAGTCCCAGGTCCATGAGACGCTCGAGGAGCTCGCCGTAGGGGGTGCCGGCGGCGCGCGCGGCTTCCGCAAAGTCCTCGGCGGCCTCGAGATTCGGGTTGGCGTTCGCCTCGAGCACGTAAACCTGGCCCTGCGGGGTCACCCTGAAATCCATGCGAGCATAGCCGGACATGCCGAGCGCCCGGTAGATGCGGCGCGAGAGCCGATCGAGCGCGGTGAGCACCGGCGGCGGCAGATCGGCGGCCGCGTGGGTGGTGATGCCGTACTTCGCCTGGTAGCGCTTGTCCCATTTCACCTTGCGCGTGGCGATGGCGGCGAGCGAGTCCGGCATGGAGCCGAACACCATCTCCCACACCGGCAGGCGCGTGAGCCGCTCGTTCCCCATCATGCCGACGTACAGCTCGCGGCCCTCAATGTATTCCTCCACCAGGGCATCGGACTTCACCTGCCCGTGAACAAACTCGATGCGTTCCTTCAGCTTCGCGGCATCCTCCACCACCGATGCCTGGGCGATCCCGAGGGATGCGTCCTCGACCGTGGATTTCACGAACAGCGGGAAACGCAGCCTGCGCGGCACGTGAATGGGCGCGCCGCGCCGGAACACGGCGAACTGCGGAGTGGCGATGCGGTGAAACGCCAGCAGCTGCTTGCAGAGCGACTTGTCGCGCGACAGCAGCAGGCCGCGCGGATTGCAGCCCGTGTACGGCTGGCGCATGAGTTCCAGGAACGCCACCACGTGCTGATCGTAGGTGACGATGCCGTCGAACTCCTCCAGCAGGTTGAAGACGATGTCCGGTTCCCACTCGGCGATCGCGCCGCGCAGCTCGGTGAGACTGTCGAGCACCCCGACGCAGCGCACGTCGTGCCGGAGCTTGCGCAGTGTGCTGGTGACGTCGTACTCGGTGCGCCACTCCTCGATTTCCTTGTCGCTGTGACCTTCGAGACTCTCCGGGGGCACCAGGCTCGCGTGCACCACGACGAGCGTGCGCAGTCGTCTCATAGCGGCAAGTGCGGAGTCTCGCGCTCGGAGTAAAGCCCCGTGAGCCGCTCGAGCATCCAGCGCGAGTAGCGCAGGGCGTCGCGGCGGTTGCCGTACACGTAGAGTTTGAGGCGCTCACTGCGCTCGATGAGCATGCGCAGCACCTGCTCGACGCTGTAGGGCTCGATGCGCAGCGCCCGCGCCACCGACGGGACGAGCGGACGCAGGTGCGCGCGCAGCAGGGTCGCCGCCCGCGGGGCGTCGCGGCGGGCGCGCTCGCGGCTGAAGGCGCGGCGCAGCAGCTCATCGGCAAGTCCGCGCCGGATCTGGCGGTTGCGCGCCAGCTTGCGCCGATAATGCTGCGCCAGAGTGCGGGTGTTGTGCTCGAGCGGCTCGATGCGCGTGCGGTTGCGTACCGGGGCTCGCACGCCGCGCACGCTCGCCACCAGCTCATCGACCGCCCGCAGCTTGTGCAACGCCGGCCAGTCCGCGTAGCTCTTGCGCCAGCCGGACTTGGGCGTCAGCCACACCGCGAAGGTCTCGGCAAAGTCCTCGGTCGGGTGCGCCTGTGCGTACCACTCGCCCAGGTGATGCACGTAGCGCCGGCTCCCGGGGCGTGCGCGGTAGCGCGCCGGATAAGGGAGCGAGGCGGGTCCAAACACGGCTCGCCAGCGCTTGAGCCGCCGCAGCCGGTAGGCGTTGTCGAGCGCGTGTCCGGCCTCGTGACGCAGGATGCGCAGCAACAGCCGTGTGTTGCCGCCTTCCGCCTCGCGCATGATGCGCCGCTCGAGCCGCTCCAGGCGCGGATGCGCGAGGTAGAACGGCACCGCGATGCCCGGTACACCGTCGGGCGAGAACCACTCCTCGGACAGCCACACGTGCGGGCGCAGAGCGATGCCGCGACGCTCGAGGTCCGCATACAGGCGCCGCACGTGCGCGGCAAGCGGGGAGCGCCTGATGGACAGCCTCAGATCGCAAAAGCGCTTGCCGAGCAGCTGCTCGTCGGACAGACGCACCCACGGCCGGGCCGTGGCGCGCGCCGCGATCCTGGTCCGGCGTGTCGGAGACATGGGTGCGAGGCGAACGTACGAGGGAATACGGGTATGCGAGCTTACCCAAGCCCTCGCGCGCTGTCTGCTACGCAGAGCGCGCTCGCTTTCGCAGATTGCGCGTGGCCGGGGCTTGCCGGCCGCCGCCGGGTCAGCTGCTGAACTGCAGCATGGCGTGGGCGAGCAGCCGATCGGCGCAGCTCTCTATCAAGTGCTTCTTGATCAGGCTGTTGCGCCACAAAGTGGGGATCGCGCTTGCAGTGTAGTGCGCACCGGCAAGCGCCCCGCATGCCGCGGCCACCACGTCGGAGTTGCCCCCGAGGTTGGCGGCCGAGAGCACCGCATCGCGAAAATTCCCTGTGCCGGCAAAGGCCTCCAGCGCTGCGGCGAGCGCGGCCTGTGCGGTGTTGCGCTCCTGCGTGGTGGCCGGGGCCGGGTGCGGTGCCGCATCGGGCGCGGACTGCCCCTGCGCCAGGATCACGGAGCGGGGCTCACCCGAGAGCGCCGCGTGCAGCGCCCGCGCCAGCGCGCGACACGCCGTGAGCACCGCCGGTGCCTGGCAGGTGGCGCGCGCCGCCTCGGCGGCCCACTCGGCGGCTGCCGCGGGCTGCGCGAAGAAATACATCGCCACCGGTGCGACGCGCGACAGGGCTTCCGGATCGGGCGCCTCGGGGTCGTGGGAGCCGGAAAACGGCTGCCGCCGCCAGGCTGCGAGCGCCAATGCGCGGGCCGTGCCCGCGGTGATTCCGACGCACTGCCCGGTGCAGGACAGATACCCTTCCTGCTGCCAGCGGCGGTAGCGCGCGACCTGATCGCGGGTATCGAAGCCCTCGCACCCGAGCAGGCTCTCGGCGAGGCACAGCGCCATCGCGGTGTCATCGCTCCAGCCGCCGCGGGGCAGGTCAAAGGGTCCGCCGCCGAGCAGGTCGCCCACCGGCGTGAATTTCCCGGGCCGGCGGTATTGGGTGGCGGCCGCGACCGCATCCCCCACCGCCAGCCCGAGGAGTGCACCGTGAAAGCGCTCCCGCAAGCCGCGCGCCGCCGACAGGTTGGCGGGCTCGAACAGCGGGTCCGCGGGCGAGCCGCCCGGGCGCACCCAGCGCCGCACGTACTCGGTCTGCTCGGGGGTCTCCGGGACCCGCGGCCACAGCGCTGCCCGCCCGCTTTGCCGCCACAGGCGGTTGAGCTCCTCCACGGCCGCATCCCCCGACAGTCCGCGCTCGACCAGGAGGCACCCGGCCACCGTGCCAGTGCGGCCGATCCCGGCGCGGCAGTGCAGGTAGATCACCCGGCCCGAGCGCAACGCCTCGCGCAGGCGATCGAGGATCTCCGCCATGTGCCCGGGCTGTGACGGAATGCCGTGGTCGGGGATGGGCTTGCGCACGTAGTCGACGCCCAGCGGGAGCTGGGCGTCGTAGGGTGGAACCTCATCGTGCTGGGTGAGATCGATGAAACAGCTGACGCCGGACTCCAGCAGGCGCCGCAGGCGCGCCGGGGTGGCCGCCGCGCTCGACCCGCGCGGATGCTCACCGGCGAGCAGCTGCCCCGGGAGCACCCAGTAGGAGTTCGGCAGCGGGAGCGCGGCAGGCGCGGCGAGCGGGGAGCGCTCCATCCATGGCTCTCTCAGGCAGGTGCCGGTACGGCGAAGGCCGCGAGGGACTGCTCATCCTGCGTAACTATCGGTGCAACCCTGCGCCCGTCGAGGCCGCCGAAGTCGAAGCGCCGGATATCGGCGAGATGCTCGGGCTCGACGTTGCGCAACGCCGAGAAAATCGACTCGGTGCGACCGGGAAACTCGCGCTCCCAGCCCGCGAGCATTCTCTTCACCGCCACGCGCTGCATGTGGTCCTGCGAGCCGCACAGCCTGCAGGGGATGAGCGGGAAGCCGCGGCCACGCGCGTAGCGCTCGATGTCGCGCTCGGCGACGTACGCGAGCGGCCGGATGACCACGTGGCGGCCGTCGTCGGACAGCAGCTTCGGCGCCATCGCCTTCAGGCGCCCGCCGAAGAACAGGTTCAGGAACAGCGTCTCGACGATGTCATCCCGATGGTGCCCGAGCGCGATCTTGCTGATGCCGTTCTCGGCGGCGAAGCGGTACAGCGCCCCGCGCCGCAGCCGCGAGCACAGGCCGCACAGGGTGCGTCCCCGCGGGACGATGCGCTTCACGACGCTGTAAGTGTCCTGCTCGATGACGTGCCACGGCACGCCCAGGCCCTGGAGGTATTGCGGCAGCACCTGCGCGGGAAATCCGGGTTGCTTCTGATCGAGATTGACGGCGATGAGATCGAAGCTCACCGGGGCGCTGCGCCGCAGCGACAGGAGCATGTCCAGCAGCGTGTAGGAGTCCTTGCCTCCCGACATGCACACCATCACGCGGTCGCCGTCGGCGATCATGCGGTAGTCGGCAATCGCCTTGCCGACCGAGCCGCGCAGCTGCGCCGCCAGGCGCTGCAGGGTGCGGGAGGGCTTCGCTTGCCTCACTTCAGGCGGCGGCGCTGCTGGCGGTGCTCTCGAGATACTTTGCCTCGACGTAGCGCACGAAGGAAGTGGCCGACAGGGGCTTGCCGGTGGCGCCCTTCAGCAGCTCCTGCACCGGCACCTTGGCGCCGAGGCCGTGCACGTTGGTGCGCAGCCACCCCAGGAGCCCGGAGAACTCCCCGCGCGCGAGCTGCTCATCCAGCCCGTGCACCTCGGCGCGCAGACTCTCGTAGAGCTGCGCGGCGATGACCGCGCCGAGAGCGTAGGACGGGAAGTATCCGAAGGAGCCCACCGCCCAGTGGATGTCCTGCAGGCAGCCTTCGACATCGTTGGAGGGGCGAATCCCGAGGCGCTGCTCCATGCCGGCGCTCCAGGCTTCCCCCAGGTCGCGCACCGCCAGCTCGCCGGAGAGCAGCTGCTTTTCCAGCTCGTACCGCAGCATGATGTGCAACGGGTAGGTGAGCTCGTCCGCATCGACCCGGATCAGTCCGCGCCGCACCCGCGTGAGATGGCTGTAGACGTTCTCCACGTCCCACTCCGGTCCGCTCGCCCCGAAATGCTTGGCCAGCAGCGGCTGCACGTAGCGCACGAACGGGCGGCTGCGGCAGACCATCATCTCGATGAGCAGTGACTGGCTCTCCTCGAGAGCCATGCCGCGATCGCGCCCCACGGGCTGGTCGCGCCAGTCCTGCGGCAGGCCGAGGTCGTACATCGCATGTCCGGTCTCGTGCAGCGCCCCGAGGAGCCCCGAGAAGATGTCGTCGGGATCAAAGCGCGTGGTGACGCGGATATCGCCCGGCACCCCTTCGGTGAAGGGCTGCTCGCTCTCATCCAGTCGTCCCCGCTCGAAGGGAAAGCCGACGCTCTTCATCACCTCCACGGCCAGGGCGCGCTGCTTGCCCGCCGGGAACTTGCCGGTGAGCGGCAGCAAGGGGTAAGTCTCCTGCACGGCGATCGCTTCGCGGATCAGCGACGGGAGCCGGCGCGACAGCGCCTTGAACATGGCGTCGATATCCGCGGTGGTCAGTCCGGGGCTGAACTCGTCCACCAATGCATCGTACGGGGCGAGATTGAGCGCCTGGCCGAGGAGCGCCGCCTTGTCCCGCACCAGGTGGACCACTTCCTCCAGGTAAGGCGCGAACGCCTCGAACTTGCCCTGGGCGCGGGCCTCGAGCCAGCGCGATTCGGCGCGCGAAGCGGCCTTGGTGAGGCGCGACACGAGCGTAACCGGGGTGGCGATCGCATGGTCGCGCTGGCGGCGCATCTCGTGCAGGTTCGCGACCTGCCAGTCGGCGAGCCCCTGGGTGTTCGCCTGAGCGCGGTCCAGGAGCCGGGTGATGCGCGGCGCCGTGAGCAGCGCGTGGTGTTCGGTCTCCAGCGCCGCGAGCTGCTCGCCGCGGATGTCGGCGCTGCCGCGCGGCATCATTACCGCCGCGTCCCAGCGCAGCAGCGCCAGAGCACCGCGGAAGGCATGCAGGCGCTTGAACTCCTGTTCGAGTTGCTTGTAGGGCGAGGCAGACATGGGCGATTCGGCAGCGGGGAGACGGCGAGTAGTTTACCAGCTCCGGCTGACCCCCGCCCCGCGGCCTGGAGGGTATTCTTATTATTAATCAATATGTTATACTCTATGTCAGGAAATTGACATGCGCGACGCTTGACGCCGCCCGAGCCTTGAGGGCCAAGGTTGCAGCGAAGGATTATGTCGCCTGCAGCCGGCTCGGCAGCCCGGCCGCGGCGCGTCGCTCCCATTCGCGGCGCCGGGCGCGCGACTGCCACGGCAGCGCCTGCCACGCGAGCATCGCGCGCTTGCGATCCTCGCCCCAGTGATAGCCCCCGAGCGCACCGTCCTGGCGCAGCACGTTGTGGCACGGGATGAGCCACGCCACCGGGTTGGCGCCGACGGCCCCGCCCACCGCCCGAGCGCCGCCGGTGCGGCCCACGGCACTAGCGAGCGCCGCGTACGTGGTCGGTCCGGCGGAGCCGAGCTCGAGCAGCGCCTGCCAGACCTTGAGCTGAAAGTTCGTGCCTTTCACGGCGAGCTTGAGGGGTGCCGCGGCCCGCGCCGCAGCCGTGCGACTGGAGCAGCCCCAGATCCGCGCCGCCAGGGCCGCGGCGGCGTCCTGGTCGCGCCGCAGGCGCGCCTGCGGCCAGCTCTGCGCGAGCGCGGCGACCGCGGCGCCCTCCGCCCCGGACTCGACGAAGGCGAGATGACACAACCCGCGTGCGGTGCTCGCGAGCAGTGCGCGCCCAAAGGGCGTGTCGGTGAGGCCGTACGTGATCGGCATACCGCGGCCACGGGCCTTGAGCTCACCGGGGGTGACCGCTTCCAGCGTGACCATCAGGTCGTGCAGCCGCGAGGGTCCGGACAGGCCGACACAGTACGCCGCCTCGAGCACCGAGGGGGTGCTGGCGAGCGCCGCGCGGGCCGCGCGCGCGGTGACGTACGCGAGGTACTGCCGTGGCGTGACGCCGGCCCAGCGGCGGAACAGGCGGTTGAAATGGAACTCCGACAGGTGCGCGGAAGCTGCGATCGCGGCCAGGCGCGGCTGCGCGCGGAAGTTGGCGTCGATGAAGCGGATCGCTCGGGCGATGCGCCCGAAATCGCGGCTGTCGAGGAATGCGGGAGCGGTGTCCATGGTTTGATGATAATCGCGCGCGCGCGGCGCGCGACCCGATTCTTGCGGCGCCGGCAGCGATGGAGCAGCTTATGCTCGATTCAGCGCCACAGGTGCGGGCAGGGCCAGCGGGCCACGACCACGCCCACGCCGATCGACACCACCAGCAGCAAGGTAACCGTGAGACCGATCAGCACACGCCGCATTGCTAGATCATAACCTGACATGCATTCGCTGAAATAACCGCCACGTGCCAGAGAAGCTCGCCATCTGCCTGCTCGCCTCCGAAGTGGAGCCGCTCTCCAAGACCGGAGGGCTCGCGGACGTGAGCGCAGCGCTGACCAAGTACCTGCACGGCGCCGGTCATGACGTGCGGCTGTTTACGCCGTGCTACGCCTCCATCGACCGCGCGGCGTATTCCGCGCAACCGGTCGCGGCCCTGCAGCAGGTGCCGCTGGCGGTGGGACCCAACAACTACGTGTTCTCGGTGCTGCGCGCGCAGCTGCCCGGCGGCGCGCCGGCGTATCTGATCGACTGCCCGGCGCTCTATGCGCGCACCGCCATCTACACCAGCGATCCCGACGAGCACCTGCGCTTCCTCGGGTTCACACGCGCGGCGCTCACCGCCTGCCAGCGCCTCGCCTGGGCTCCGCAGGTTCTGCACTGCAACGACTGGCACACCGCGTTTGCGCCGTTGTTCCTCAGGACGGCGTGGCAGGACGAGCCGCTGTTCGCCGCGACCCGCACGGTGCTCACCATCCATAACATCGGCTATCAGGGCATCTTCCCCGCCACCCGGATTGCCGACCTCGGGCTGCCGGGCCCGCGCAGCCTCCTGCACCCTGAGGACCTCGCCGCCGGACGGATCAACGCCCTGCGCCACGGCATCCTGTATGCCGACTCCATCACCACCGTCAGCCCGACCCACGCGCGCGAGATCTGCTCCGATGAGTACGGCATGGGGTTGCAGGACAGCCTGCGCGCCCGCGGCCGCGCCGTGACCGGCATACTGAACGGCGTCGACTACGACGAGTGGGATCCGCGCCACGACCGCTACCTGCCGGCCCACTATGACGCCGGGCGCCTCGCGGTGAAGGGCGAGCTGAAGCGCCAGTTCGCGGAGCGCGACAAGCTCGCGGCCGCCCCCAAGGTGCCGCTGGCCGGGCTCGTGAGCCGGCTGGCGGTCCAGAAAGGGATCGAGCTCATGTTCGAGGCGCTACCGAAGGTGCTCGGCGCGCGCCCGCTCACCTTCGTCGCGCTCGGCAACGGTGAGCCGCAGTACGAGGAGTTCTTCGCCCGTCTCGAGCGGCGCTTTCCCGGGCGCGTGGTGTTTCACTGCGGTTACGACGAGGAGCTCGCCCACTGGATCGAGGCGGCGAGCGATCTGTTTCTCATGCCCTCGCGCTACGAGCCGTGCGGGCTGAACCAGATGTACAGCCTGCGCTACGGTACGGTGCCGGTCGTGCGCCGCACCGGCGGGCTCGCCGACTCGGTCCGGCACTACAACCCCAGGAACGGCACCGGCACCGGGGTGGTGTTCAACGATTTCAACACCCAGGCTCTGGAGTGGGCGCTGAACACGGCGCTCGACCTGTACGACACGCCGCGGCACTGGACGCGTGTGGTGAAGAACGGCATGCGGCAGGACTTCTCCTGGGAGCGCCAGGGAAGCAAGTACGTGGCGCTGTACCGGCGACTCATCGCAGCCTGAAGGTGCCGCGCTCCTCGATCGGAATCGAGCGCATCAGGCCCTCCGACAGCGCGATCCTGCCGGTGAGACGGTAGGCAACGCTCTGCCCCGGCGCGTCCGACCCGCGCCCGAGAAACTTCAAGAGCGTGCCCGCGAGGTTGGTCGTGACGTTCATGTCGAATTCGGCCTCTCCCCTGGCGGGCACGACGAAGCTCGCGGC
>WNGC01005932.1_pt1 | contig 11198 bp, 11 predicted proteins | sample 5400051 | NCBI WGS metagenome assembly WNGC01 (sample SAMN13153368, study PRJNA577476) | soil metagenome | isolation source: 20 cm soil or saprolite under grassland replicate 2 | place: USA:California | collected 2016-06-15 | reverse complement strand
GGCCCGCGAGGCCCAACACCCCGACGCCGGCGCGCAGGAGCCCGCCCGCCAGCCAGAACGTGACCGCCGTCAGGGCGCCCTGCACCGCGAGGCCGCGGCGCAAGTCGCCGTGGGCGTGGTGGCCGAGCTCGTGGGCCAGCACGGACTCGATCTCGTCCGGGGTGAAGCTGGCGAGCAGGGTGTCGAAGAGGATGATGCGCCGGGTGCCGCGGAAGCCCACGACCGCCGCGTTCGCCGTCCGGCTGCGACGCGACTGGTCGGCCACCCGGACGTCGACTGCGGGGACGCCGGCTCGGCCCGCGAGGCGGAGGAGCCGCTGTCGTAGAGTCTCGTCCTCGAGCGGCGTGAGCCGGTAGAAGAGCGGGACGATCCAGACCGGCAGCACGAAGGCGATCGCCGCCTGCGCGACGTAGAACGAGGCGGCGGCCGCGAGCCACCACCAGGCGGTCAGGCGTAGCAGTGCGTACACGACCTCGACCGCGGCGAGTGCGAGCGCGCCGGCGAGCAGCGCCGCCTTCGCGCGGTCGGCGAGCCAGGCGGGAAGCCCCTGGTGGAGGAGCCCGTACCGGCGCGGCAGCCACCACCCGCGCGCCCAGGCGAGCGGCGAGGTGAGCAGGCCGTGCGCGGCGCCGAGGCCCAGCGCGACGACGGCGACCTGGCCCCACGCCCCACCTGGCGTCCCAGCCGCGGCGGCCGCGAGGGCGTGGGCCGCGCCCGTCAGGAGCATGGCGAGGAGATAGCCCACCGACAGAGCGAGGCCGACGCCCGCGAGCACGAGCCGCAAGCGATGGTAGCGGGCCGCGTCGGGCATGGGGCATTGTACCCGCTGCCCGCCGAGAGGAAATCCGCTACAATGAACGCCAATTCATCCCAAGGAGCCACCATGTTCGAGTCCGTCGAAGAGGTCCAGCAGCGGTTCGGCGGCGCGCGCTACATCGCGAGCCGCCGGATCGCGACCGTCGTGTTTCTCGCCGCCCGCATGGGCCGGCCGGTGCTCGTCGAAGGGCCCGCGGGCGTCGGCAAGACCGAGCTCGCCAAGACGCTGTCGGAGGTCACGGGCCGCCGACTCATCCGCCTGCAGTGCTACGAGGGGCTCGACGAGGGCAAGGCGCTCTACGAGTGGAAGTACGCCAAGCAGCTCCTCTACACGCAGCTCCTGCGAGAGCGCATCGGCGAGCTGATCGCCGACACGCCGTCGCTGCCCGACGCCGTCGCGAAGATCGCCGGGCAGGAGGACGCGTTCTTCTCGTTCCGGTTCCTCTCGCCGCGCCCGCTCCTCTCGGCGATCCTCGCCGAGGAGCCGGTGGTCTTGCTCGTGGACGAGATCGACAAGGCCGAGCCCGAGTTCGAGGCCTTCCTGCTCGAGGTCCTGTCCGACTTCCAGGTGTCCGTCCCGGAGCTCGGCACGGTGCGGGCCAAGCACATCCCGCTCGTCGTGCTCACGTCGAACAACGCGCGCGAGCTGTCCGACGGGCTCAAGCGCCGGTGCCTCCACCTCTTCATCGACTTCCCGGTGCCGGCGGACGAGCTGGCGATCATCCGCCTCAAGGTGCCGGAGATCCCCGAGAAGCTCGCCGCCGCGGTCGTGAGCGCCGTGCAGAAGATCCGGGCGCTCGACCTCCGCAAGCTCCCGTCGGTCTCGGAGTCGCTCGATTGGGCGCGCTCGCTCGTGATCCTGAACGCCCGGGAGCTCTCGCCGGAGCTCGTCGAGTCCACCCTGACGATGCTCGTCAAGCACGAGAAGGATCTCGAGCGCGTGAAGGGCGCGCTGGATAAGGTGCTCGCGGAATGACCGCCCGAACGTCGGGCGCCGGAGGCCCTGCGCAGGCGCCCCGACGGCGAGAAGGTGCTCGCGGAATGACTGCCCGAACGTCGGGCGCCGGAGGCCCTGGGCAGGCGCCCCGACGGCACATCTGATGGACGAGCGCATCCTCGAGTTCATCGGCGACCTCCGCCGCGCCGAGGTGCGCATCTCGCCCTCCGAGGCGCTCGACGCCCTCGCCGCGGCGTCCGAGGTCGGGCTCGTGGACCGCGAGACCTTCAAGACGACGCTCGCCGCGACGCTGATCAAGGAGTTCCGCGACCAGCCGACCTTCGACCGCCTCTTCGACCTCTACTTCCTCGACCTGGAGGCGCTCGGCCAGGGGCTCCAGAAGGCGCTCGGCCCGGCCGACCCGCGCGTGCAGGACATGCTCGACCGGATGCTGGCCGAGGAGGGCATGGAGCTTGACGAGCTCACCGAGCTGCTCATGCGCGGGGGCGGGAGCGAGATGGAGATGGCCATCCGCGCCTCCGGGCAGAACGCCGGGCTCGAACGGCTCATGTACTTCCTCCAGGTCGGCTTCTTCTCGCGCCGGCTCTCGGACCGCTTCGACTGGTCGGCCGTCGAGGCCGACCTGGAGCGGCTCATGAAGCTGCTCGAGGCGCGCGGCCTCGACCCGGGCCAGCTCGCGCGGGTCCGCAACTACCTCGAGCTCCGGCTCGAGGCGTTCAAGCGGATGATCCGCCAGCACGTCGAGCGCGAGCTGGAGCGGCGCGCGTACCGCCAGGGCGAGAAGCTCACGCGGGAGGTGCTCTCCGAGAAGCCGCTCTTCGCGCTGACTGCCGACGAGGTCGCCCAGATGAAGGCGGTCGTCGCGCGGCTCGCGCGGAAGATCAAGGACGCGCTCGCGCTGCGCCAGCGCCAGGAGCAGCGCGGCCGCATCGACACGCGACGCACGACGCGGAAGAGCCTGCAGTATGGCGGCGTGCCGATGGAGATCTTCCTGAAGCGCCGTCACCGGGAGAAGCCCAAGCTCGTCACGGTCTGCGACGTCTCGGACTCGGTGCGCAACGCCTCGCGCTTCATGCTCCAGCTCGTCTGGAGCCTCCAGGAGTGCTTCAGCCGGGTGCGCTCCTACGTCTTCGTCTCGGAGATCGCGGAGGTGACGCAGGCGTTCAGCACCTATCCGGTCGAGCGCGCGATCGAGTGGGCGCTGAAGGGCGCGCCCGTCGACTACCACTGCCGGTCGGACTTCGGCTACGCGTTCAGCCGGTTCTCGAAGACCGAGCTCGACACGCTCGACCGGAAGACGACCATCCTGGTCCTGGGCGACGCGCGCAACAACTACAACGACCCGCAGGCGTGGGCGCTCCGGCTCATCCGCGAGCGCGTGAAGGGCATCATCTGGCTCAACCCCGAGGGCCAGTGGGGCTGGGGCATCGGCGACAGCGTGATGCCCCTCTACGCGCCCGCGTGCGACTTCGTGCGCGAGTGCCGGACGATCGCGCAGCTCGGTGAGGTCGTGGACAACCTCGTCCACCACTGGTGGCGACGCGGCCGGTAGTGCGAGCCGAGGCGCGTCGCGCGACGAGGCGAGCGGTGACAGGGCTCGGCATCGCGATCGTCGCGCTCGGCCCGGCGCCCGCCGCGGCGCAGCAGCCCGAGTGCCTCGTGCTCGAAGATTTCGCGAAGGCGAAGGTCGGCGAGTTCCCGGCGGACTGGAAGCCCCGCAAGGACGCGGGCAAGGACGTCTACAGGGTGATGGAGGAGCGGGGCCTGCGCTTCCTGCACGCGGCGGCGACGGGCCTCGGCATCCAGGCGGCCAAGCAGGCCGAGTGGGACCTCGAGCAGTACCCGATGCTGGCCTGGTCGTGGCGCCCGCGCGAGTTCCCGAAGGGCGGCGACGAGCGCGACTCGGGGACGAACGACAGCGCGCTCGCCGTCTATCTGCTGGTCCCGTACTCCCGCATCACCGGGCCGAAGGCCGTGAAGTACGTCTGGAGCGAGAAGGTGCCGGTCGGCACCCACCTGAACTCCAACTACGGTCTCACGCAGGTGCGCGTGCTCCGGAGCGGCAGGCCCGGCAAGGACGACTGGGTCGAGGAAAAGGTGGACGTGCTCGCCGACTACAGGAAGCTCTTCGGTGAGTCCGGCACGCCCAAGCCCGCCGGGATCGCCGTGCTCACCGATGGGGACGACACCAGGTCGAGCGCCCAGGGCGATTACGCCAACTTCCGCGCCTGCCGCCGCTAGCGGCGAGGCGGCGAGCGCGCCCGCGCCGGCGCGAGGGGCGATGCGCCAGGAGATTCTGGTCGTCGAGGACGAGCCCGACATCCGCGGGCTCGTCGTGCTGCACCTGGAGCGCGAGGGCTTCAGCTGCCGGACGGCCGCGAACGGGCTCGATGCCCTTCGCGAGGCGAAGGCGCGCCGGCCCGACCTCATCGTGCTCGACCTGATGCTCCCGGGCCTCGGCGGACTCGAGGTGTGCCGGCGGCTCCGGAGCGATCGCGAGACGGCGGGGGTGCCGATCATCATGCTGACCGCGAAGGCCGACGAGGTCGACCGCGTGGTGGGCCTCGAGCTCGGCGCCGACGACTACGTGGTGAAGCCCTTCTCACCCAAGGAGCTGGTCGCCCGCGCGCGCGCGGTGCTCCGGCGCGCCCGGCCGGTCGAGGGCGCCAGCGTGCTCTGCGTCGGACCGCTCTCGCTGGACGCCGCGCGCCACGTGGTGACGCTCGACGGGCACGCCCTCGTGCTCACGCCCAAGGAGTTCGATCTCCTCCACGCGCTGCTCGAGTCCGCGGGGCGCGTCCTCTCGCGCGAGCACCTGCTCAACCACGTGTGGGGCTACGCGCGCGCCGACGAGATCGAGTCGCGCACCGTCGACGTGCACATCCGCCGGCTCCGCGCGAAGCTCGGCAATGTGGGACACCGCATCGCGACGGTCAAATCGGTCGGCTACCGCTTCGAGACCGACTGACCCGATGCTCGGGCGCCTGGTCCACTTCCTCCGCCGGAGCATCGCCCGGAAGCTCACGCTGACGCTCGTCGGCTTCGTCGCGGTGACCACGCTGCTCGCCGGCCTCTATCTGAACCGGGCCCTCGAGGCGTTTGCGGTGGACACGCTCGAGGCGCATCTGGCCAGCACGGGCCGGCTCCTGCACGACGAGGCCCGCGCGGTCCTCGCGCGCGGCGCCGCGGCGGGCGAGGTCCGGGCGTTCGTGGTCCGCGTCGCGGCCCCGACCGGGTCGCGGGTCACGCTGATCGCGCCCGACGGGCGCGTGCTCGGCGACTCCGAGGTGGCCCCGGAGGATCTGGCCCGCGTCGAGAACCACGCCGGGCGACCGGAGGTGCGCGCGGCCCTCGCGGGCCGGGTCGCGCGCGACCTCCGAACGAGTGCCACCACCGGCGCGCCCTTTCTCTACGTAGCCCTGCCCGTGGCCGAGGGCGGCCGCGTGCTCGGCGTGCTGCGCCTGGCGCTGCCGCTAGCGATGGTGACGTCGTCCTACGCCGCGATCCACCGGGTCATGCTGCTGGGCGGGCTCGTTGCGCTGCTCGCCGCGTGCGGCATCGGCCTCTTTGTCGCCCGGCGCGTGACCGGACCGGTCGTCGGGATGCAGGCGATCGCGCGGCGGATGAGCGACGGGGACTTCGCCGTGCGCGCCCCCGTCCGCTCGCCGGACGAGATCGGCGCCCTCGGCCGGGCGCTCAACGCGATGGCGGCGCGCCTCAGGGAGAAGCTCCAGGACCTCGAGCAGGAGCAGGCCAAGACGACCGCGATCCTCGACGCCATGCTCGAGGGCGTCATCGCCGTGGACGGGCGCGACACCATCCTGTTCATGAACGAGCGGAGCCGTGCGATGTTCGGCCTCGGCGCCACGCGTGGCGAGCGCAAGCCCTTCCTCGAGGTCATCCGTAACGGGGATCTCCACCAGGTCCTCCACGAGAGCCGAGCCGCGGCCGAGCGCACCGTGTCGCGGCACGAGCTCCGGCTCTCGAGCCCGGTCGAGCGGCGGCTGCAGGTGAACGCCGTCCCGCTACAGCTCGCGCCCGAGGAGACCGGCGTGGTCATGGTGCTCCACGACGTCACCGAGCTCCGGCGGCTCGAGCAGGTCCGCACCGAGTTCGTGGCCAACGTCTCGCACGAGCTCCGCACGCCGCTGACGGCAATCCACGGCTATCTGGAGACGCTGCTGGGCGGCGCACTCGAGGAGCGGGCGAACGCCCGCCGGTTCCTCGAGATCGTCTTCCGCCACACCGAGCGGCTCGGGCGTCTCCTGAACGACCTCACCGATCTCTCCAACATCGAGCTGGGCAAGGTGTCGCTCGCGCTCGAGGCGGTGCGGCTCGGGGAGGTCGTGGAATCTGTGCTGGTGATCATCGGCCCGAAGGCCGACGCCGGGCGCGTGGCGCTCGCCACCGACCTGCCGTCGGGGCTGCCGCTCGTGCGCGCGGACCGCGACCGGCTGGCCCAGATCCTCATCAACCTCGTCGACAACGGGGTGAAGTACACGCCCGAGGGCGGACGCGTCACGGTGCGGGCGAGCGGTGGCGCCGGCGGCCTCGTCGAGATCGCGGTGAGCGACACCGGCGTGGGCATTCCCCCGGGCGACCTGCCGCGGATCACCGAGCGCTTCTACCGCGTCGACCGGGCCCGGTCGCGCGAGCTTGGCGGCACCGGGCTCGGGCTGGCGATCGTCAAGCACCTCGTGCTCGCCCACGGCGGCGAGCTGCGGATCGAGAGCGCGCCGGGGCAGGGGACGACCGTGCGCTTCACCCTGCCGGCGGCCGGCGGCGCCGCCTAGTCGACAGGTTCCTGGCTCACTCCCAGCCGAAGAACTCGCGAGCCCAGACGAAGGTCCCGACCCCGGCGGCCGCCGCGGCGTCGCGGTCCTTGTCGGCGTCCCCGACGTGAGTTGAGGCCGGGAGGTCGACGGCGTGCGCCGCGGTGAGGTCGAGGAACATCGCGGGCTTCGGCTTCCGGCAGGCGCAGCCATCCGCGTCGGTGTGCGGGCAGAGCCGCCAGTCGGTGAACGGCCCGCCCAGGTGCTCGTTGGCCCAGGCGAAGCGCCGGAGCACCTCGGCCGCCGTGATGCCACCCATCGCGATGCGCGGCTGGTTGGAGACGATGAAGCACGCGTCGAAACGTGGACGGACGCGCGCGAGCGTCTCGGCGACGTTGGGCATGAGGACGGGATGCCCGTCGGCGTCCACCACGGTGCGGTTGTCGAGCGTCCGGGCGATCGTGCCGCCCCAGTCGAGGAACAGGGCGCGCTTGCTGGCCATCGGGCGACGGTAGCACGCGCGCAGGGGCCGTCGCCAGACGTTGATCAGGGCGGCCGCACGGGCCGCCGTCGTCGCACAACTTTCACGCCGACGTCACGAACTCGAAAGGACGGATCGCTAGGCTGGGCTCGGCGATGAGCACACATCGATCGCCGGTTCTGAGGCTCGACGGCGCCGGCAAGGTGTTTCCCGGCAAGACCGCGCCTGCGCTCGAGGACGTCTCGACGACCATCGCGCCCGGCGAGTTCGTCGCGGTGATCGGCCGGTCGGGGGCCGGAAAGACGACGCTGCTGCGCTGCGTCTCGCGCGCGCGACACCGACCTGGCGACCCTGCGCGGTCCCGCGCTCCGAGCGTACCGCTCTCTCGTCGGAATGATCTACCAGCAGTTCAACGTCGTCAGGCGCCTGACCGTCATGGACAACGTGCTCGTCGGGCGGCTCGGCCACCTCCGCGGCTGGGCGAGGTGGGCGGCGCTCGCGTACCGCTTCGACCGCGGCCAGCGCGCGATCGCGCTCCGCTGTCTCGTCCACGTCGGCATGCTCGATCGCGCGTGGCAGCGGGCCGACACCCTCTCGGGCGGCGAGCAGCAGCGGGTGGCGATCGCGAAGACCCTGGCGCAGGAGCCGGCCATGATCCTCGCCGACGAGCCGGTGGGGAGCCTCGATCTCTCGAACGGACGGCTCGTCATGCGGACCCTCCGCCACGTCGCGTCATTCACTGGCATCACGGTGATCGCGACGCTCCACCACGTAGAGTACGCGCGGCGTTATGCCGATCGCGTGCTCGGCTTCAAGGCTGGGCGCCTCGTCTTCGACGGGCCGCCGGCGAGCCTGACCGACGCCGCGATCTTCGAGATCTTCGGTGAGATCGTCAGCGAGCCCTCCGCATCCGGCGACGCCGACGCGCGCGATGAGGAGCTGGCGTCACGGTGAGCGCCGCCTTCCCCGATATCCACGCCGGACCGGTGCCCCGGGCGCCGGCGCGACGCTCGGACGTCGGCCGAAATCTCCTCACGCTCCTCGCGCTTGCCGTGGTCCTCGGCTTCGCGACGCGCGTCATCGAGCTGCGCCCGCTCGCGCTGCTGCGCGACGTCGGCAACGTTGGCGTGTTCCTCCGCGGGTACCTCCATCCGTCGTCCGCCCACCTCGGCGAGTACGCCTGGCAGTGTGTCGTCACCGTGTGCATCGCGCTGTGGGGAACGCTCCTCGCGGTCGCGATCGCGGTGCCGCTGGGGCTGCTCGGCGCCCGGAACCTGAGCCCCCATCCGGCGCTCTATTTTCTCGCCCGGCGCGTCATGGACGTGCTTCGCGCGGTCAACGAGTTCGTCTTCGCGCTCATGTTCGTCACCGCGGTCGGCGCCGGGCGCCTCCACGTGATCGCCTTCGGCGTCGCGCCCCAGATCCTGCCGAACTTCCTGTCCTACGTCCTGCTGCGATTCGAGTCCGACATCCGCTCGGCTTCCGTAATCGGCATGGTCGGGGGCGGGGGCATCGGCTTCTACCTCTGGGACACGATCCGGTCGTTCAGGGACCGCGAGGCTGCGACGGTGATCCTGTTGATCGTGGTCATGGTGATGTGCATCGACGTCGTCTCCGCCCGCATTCGCCGGGCGACGATCTAGGAGGGGACCATGCAGACCCTGCGTGCCGTCCTTGCCGCGCTCCTCGTCACGCTCGCGCTCCCCGCCGCCGTGCCCGCGCAGGACACGAGCTGGCCGCGGGAAGTCACCTTCGCGCTGCTCTCGACCGAGAACGCCGCGGAGATCACCCGGCGCTGGGGGTCGATCCTCGCCCATCTCGAAAAGGATCTCGGCGTCAAGGTCAAGGCCGCGACGGCGACCGACTATCGCGGCACGATCGAGGCGCTCAAGTTCAAGAAGGCCGAGCTCGGCCACCTCGGTCCGAAGGCGTACGTCGAGGCCTCGAACAACAACTACGCGAACGTGGTCCGGCTCGTCTCGCTCATGGACCACACGCCCGGGCAGCGCCAGTTCACCAGCCTCGCCAAGTACCGCGAGTACAACCGAGGCAAGTTCGGGCTCGCCGACGCGGAGCTCGACGCGCTCATCGCCAGGCGGCGCGAGGCTCAGGAGAAGTACGGCGACCGGCACCGCGCCGCGATCCTCCGTCTCTGCGAGACTCGGGCCCTCCCGCTCGCGAGCCACGACGACGCGACGGTCGGGCACGTCGAGGAGGCGGTGAAGGCGGGATGACGATCGCCGAGTTCCCGACCACGCCCGAGGCGGCGCGCGCCGCGCGCGCCTACGGGCTGGCCATCCTCGGCGGCGGACCCAACCTGGTCATGGGCCGCTCGCACTCGGGAAACGTCTCGGCGCTGGAGCTCGCCGCCGAGGGGCTCCTCGACATCGTGTCGTCCGACTACGTCCCGGCGAGCGCGCTCCACGCGGCGTTCCTGCTCCACGCGCACCATCGACAGAGTCTCCCGGCGGCGATCGCCGCGGTGAGTACGACGCCCGCCGAGCGCGTGGGCCTCGACGACCGCGGTGAGATCGCGCCGGGCCGGCGCGCCGACCTCATCCGCGTGCGCGCGGTCGGTGACGTTCCGCTCGTCACCGCGGTCTGGCGCGCCGGCCGCCGGGTCGCTTGACTGGGAGGGATCCCATGGCCGATTTCCTGGAAGAGATCCCGCAACGCGAGGCGATAGTGCACGTCGACCGACGAGCCGCGGCCGCGGCGGAGCTCGCGCGGCTCGCAGGGAAGATCGCGCTGGACTACTTCGAGCGCGCCGAGGTGTCCTGGAAGGCGGACGACTCCATGGTGACGGACGCCGACGTGGCGATCCAGACGTGGCTCGAGGAGGAGATCGCCGCGGCGTTCCCGGAGGACGGGATCCTCGGCCAGGAGGGACGGACGCGCCGCGCCGGGCGGTCGGACGCCCGTGACGTCTGGGTTCTCGATCCCGTGGACGGCACCAACAACTTCGGCCGCGGCATCCCCGGGTTCGCGATCTCGATCGGCGTCCTGCGCGACGGCCTGCCGAGGGCCGGCACCGTGTACGATCCCGTCTCCGGACAGCTCTTCACGGCGAGCGCGGGGCAGGGCGCCTGGCTCAACGGCCGCCGTCTTCGCATCGAGCCGACGCCGCTCGGGAGCCGCTCCCTCTTTGCGATTCGCGCGCCCTTCGGGCCGGAGGTGCCCGCGTTCGTGCACGCCTGGCTCGGGCGCTACCGGCTCCGCCGCGTCGGCTCCACGGCGCTGCACCTCTGCTACGCGGCCCTCGGCGCGCTCGCCTTCGTCCACGATCATCGCGCGTCCCTCTGGGACGTCGCCGGCGCGGCGGCCGTGCTGCTCGAGGCCGGCGGCGTCCTCACGACGCCCGACGGCGCCGCGCTGTTTCCCATCGATCCCGACACCTATGGCGGCGAGCCGATCGAGTTCCTGGCGGGTGATCCGCTCGCCCACCGACAAGCCCTCGGGGATCTCGACGAGTCGCGGGGGGTGGCGCGGTGAGGCGGCTGGCGCTGATCGCGCACGACAACCGGAAGGTCGATCTCGTCGCCTGGGCCACGTTCAACCGTGAGACGCTGATGACGTTCTCTCTGGTCGCGACGCGCCACACCGCCCGGCTGCTGGTCCGCAAGATCGGCCTGGAGGTCGAGGAGTTGCTAAGCGGCCCGGAGGGCGGCGACGCCCAGATCGCGGCGCGCGTCGCCACCCGGCAGGTGGACGTCGTGTTCTTCTTCGTCGATCCGCTGAGTGCCTTGCCCCACGATCCGGACATCCGCGCGTTGCTGCGCGTGTGCAACGTCCACAACGTCCCCGTGGCGACCAACGTCGGAACGGCGGACCTGATCATCGCGGCGCTCGCGCGCGCGGAGGAGCTCGACGACCGGGTCGATCCGCGGGGCTCGTTCGCCGGATGATTGAGCTCCTCGGCGTCGGGATCCCGCGCGCCGGCGGCGGGTGGCTCCTCGCAGACGCCCCGCGCTTCGCGACCGCCTGACTTATCCTCCGGTATCCACAGGAAATACCCTTTCTCTCCCCAGCAATCGAATGTTCGCCGCGTCGTAATACTCCAGTCACAGTATTATTTCCATGTTGTCAGCACGAGATCAGGGCGCACTCGAATTAGGCATATTTCGCCCGTGCGACGTTCTCCGCGCGGCGAGGGCCTCGCCGACCTCGAGCT
>WNGC01002504.1_pt1 | contig 11201 bp, 11 predicted proteins | sample 5400051 | NCBI WGS metagenome assembly WNGC01 (sample SAMN13153368, study PRJNA577476) | soil metagenome | isolation source: 20 cm soil or saprolite under grassland replicate 2 | place: USA:California | collected 2016-06-15 | reverse complement strand
CAGCTCCTCCGAGGCTGGATAATCGCTCATCAGCAGACGGCCGCCCTTTCTTAGCGAGCGCATTTTCGCGCACGCACCGCCTGCGATTGCTTGAACTGTAGGGCGTCTGTATCAGACGCCGCCATTGCCGCAGCCGGTCGCCCGGTGACCTGTGAACCTGCGGCGACAGCGTATCAGCGCGATCTAGCAGAAGGTGCAGGGTGGGCCTCGTAGCGGCGCACGGATTGGTCCTGGTTTTTTTGTAAATCCCCCCCAAGCCTGTCGAATGCAGATGAGATTGTTGCTTTCGCCTGGCCTACAGGTTCTCTGAACGGCGTGTTCCAGCCAAGGGCAATCACGCCTGCAATAATCAGTATCTCAACCATTAGTCGCATGGTCGTTGAGAATGGCAGGTTTTCCCCGCGGAAGTCAATTTAATTTGATGATTGCGCGCCGATGACCCTTCACTGGCAATGTGCCGTTCGGCCTCGGCGTTGCGAAGAATTGCAATAGCGCCAATAAATCTTGGGAAAAGTCTTGCGCGCCAAATTGTTTTCACATAAAGGTTGTATTAGTTCTGCAAAACCATAAAATTGCGTTCGCCATGGAAAACCAGCAATTATCTCAACAGCATCCGGATCATGAGCCGAAACGTTTGGAATACCGGTCGCCCAGTGTGGCTAAACTGGGAAAACTAGCTGACTTGACTTTGACAGTGGGTAACAAGGGCAATGACGACGGGGGCATGGGGACAATGGACAAGACGGGATGAACCACGCTCGGTAAGCGTGGCGGTGTAAAATCCTGGCGCCAGCGGCGCGGACTTTTGCGGGTGGTGATCGCGCGGTTTCCATGTGCCCTCTCGAACCAAAGCATCACGCACAGCCCGAGCTGCAGTTGGTTCTGGCATGTGCTCGAGCCCAACTCAATCCGGCCGCAGCAGGGGAAATCGCATCCGCTGCGGCGCAGCCTCTCGACTGGTTCAAAGCCATCGATCTTGCTTCCGGCCACCGGCTGAGTCCGATTCTGAGCTGCCAGGTTCAACAGCACGCGGCCGCAAGAGTGCCTGAGACAATCCGTCTTTGTCTCATCGAACGGTTTCGCGCTCAAACGATCAGGAACTTCGAGCTTACCAGAGAACTACTGGAGGTCCTTTCAGTTCTCGAAAAGAGCGGTGTTGGTGCGCTTGCGTTCAAAGGGCCCGTGTTGGCGCAACAACTCTACGGTGATCTATCGCTTCGGGAATTCTTAGACCTTGATATTCTCGTTGCCCCAACCCACGCCTCCACCGTCATCTCGTTGCTCTCTGCGAAACGCTTCGAGGCGCAGTTCATTCTTACTCGGCAACAGTTTGCCCGTTTCCAGACGATGAGGTCCCAAATGGGCCTGTATCATCCGGCGAAGAATGTGCTGGTCGAGGTCCACTGGGCTCTTCTAACACCTGGCTACACCTTTTCACCGGCCGCCCAGATCCCTTGGGAGTCTATTCAAACCGTTTCAATTGCCGGTCGCGCCATCAAAACTTTTTCGCATGAAACCCAACTGCTTTTTGCCTGCGCCCATCAGGCCAAACACAACTGGTCGCGGCTGGGATGGCTGATGGACCTGGCGGCGCTAATTCGCCAGGCACCGGCGATGGATTGGCAACAGATTCAAAAGCGCGCCGGATCTTTTGGCACAGCGCGTATGATTCGTGTTAGCTTGCGGCTTATCCAACTACTTTTCCAAGTCACTTTGCCTGCCAGGATTACCGACTGGGTAACAGACGATGCCTGTAGCATCAAAATTGCTGAAAGAATCCTTAAACGTTTGCTTTTGGCGGATACAAAAGCGGATCAACCCACGCCGTTGGACCCTCTATTCCGGGCCTCCATGGAATCCCTGGCTGATCGGGCTTTTTACTGGTTCGACACTATGCTTCGGCCTACACCTCTGGAATGGGCCCTACTCCCTTTACCGGCTAGCCTGTACGCTCTCTATTATCCGATCAGGGTCGGACGACTCGCATGCAAACACACGGCAGGCAGGCTGCTGGCTCGCCGCACATCCTTACAGGCTTCAGCGTGCTGAGAGCATTCCAGGGCTCGCGGCAGCGAGTCACTGTTTTGCCCAGGCAGGCGAGAGCGCGGCGCTCTTTCAGGCGTGTCGTGCTGGCAACTCGAACATTTCGCAGCCGACGCTTGAAGTTGCTCTGCAAGAGTGCTGCGGGCGAGCAGCACGTCTGCACTGCATTGACACACGGCAGATGGGATTTGACTGTCTCCTTCAGAAAAGCAAGTGTGAAACTTGATCAGAGCTAGAGTCTTTTTTCCACGGAGCCTTGGGAGGACAGTTTTTGAGGCGAGTTCTAATAGAGCGGAAGAGCAAAGTGTCACAGGCGGACTTGACGCGGGATCATCTTCAGGGCCGGGGCACACCCGTTATTATCACGGACGCCACGGACCATTGGCCGGCTCGATCGAAATGGACGTTTGAGTTTTTCAGGGCCGCCTACGGATCGGACTGGGCCACTGCACCACTAGGACTGGGAAGCGATGTGGCGAAACTGACGAAGCTGGCCGCCTACATCGACTTTCTCGACACACCCACCGCGGAGTTGCCTGGCATCTGGCTAGATAAGGCTGGTCGGCCGCTTCCGCTTGAACCGGAACCCGGCGCTTCGCCGCCCTATTTATACAACTGGCGTGCGTTCCACAGACATCCCGAGCTATATAATGACATTACACCCGCGCCGTATTTCGTCCTCGATTTGGTGTCCGCTCTCAGTCCGACCTTACGGCAAGTTTTCGAGTGGACGTCCAAAAAAGACTACTGGGCGGTGTATTTAGGCCCGGCGGGCTCGCTCTCCCGGCTTCATCAGGATTATTGGAACACGCATGCCTATCTGGCTCAGATTCAAGGTAGAAAACGGGCCATCCTCTTCTCCCCGGAAGATTCCGATTTTCTATACGGCGGAAAAATCGACCCGGAGCAACCAGATTTCGGACGCTTTCCCCTCTTTGATCGCGCGACAGCGTATGAATGCGTGATCGAACCAGGAGAGACCTTGTTAATGCCTGCTGACTGGTGGCACTGCGTCAGAGGCTTGGAGAAGTCGATCACCGTAAGCCACAACTTTTTCAACGAGAGCAACTTCACTGAGCACATGACCCGCATTTTGCGAAAGCTTCCGACGCTGGTAGAAGGCCTCGAACGATCGCCAAAGTGGTGTGAGGAACTGCGCATCGGTTGGCGCTCGCCAGATGTTGCAGTCCCGAAAGTGTGATCGGCTAGAGGATCCAAGACTCCGAATGGGGTGCCGCACGGATAAATGAGAACCGGCTGAGGTAAATTGAACCTGGCGCTGTTGAAAAGCTGATTGAGAGCGCCTCCAGGGACGACCTGTCTTATATATAGTGCCGGGTTATACGCGGCGCCCAGGGAGGACGGCCTGAAGGCGGAACTCCAAACCAGGCGCTGTCCGTTTTTCAACAGGCTCCTAAGAGAGCTTGACACATTAGGAGATGGAATTTGCTACAAACATGCCGCGCCCACCGGCGCTCGGGCACTTCAGCTCGCGGCTTTTCAACATTGCCAGAGAGGGATTCTAGAGCGAGTAAATCGAACTGTAGCCACTGTAGCACTGCTGTAGCGACGGCCCTGTAGGCCGTCTCCCTAGTGTGAAAAGGAGCGCTGGGGTGGACCGGCCACAGGCAGCTGGCTACAACGTTTATGAAATCGCCCTAGCAACTCCAGCGCGCTGAGAGTTCGCCGATAAAACCGAGCGCATCGTCCGAGCTGGGAAAACGTTTCGGGAATTCTGCCGCCATCGTTTCAGCTATCTGGCCCAATGGTTTCCGGCTGTTCATCAGTTCAAGCGCGCGCCTATGGACAACACCTTCTTCATTCAATGAAGGGATATGCTGATCGGACATTTTCTTCAGTCGTTCAGGGCCCAAAACGTTGCTAAACAAGGAGGATTGGTGATATCGCCTTTCGATTTTTTCTGGCGAAAGCGCGCTTGTCGTTTCGGTGGTCCACTGCCAGATGTAATCGCCCCCAATGGGGTCGGCACGAAGATCGACCGTGATTATCTGACTTGGCAGAACTGACAGCGGCTCTTGGAACGGAAAAAACAATTGTCCATAGATTAACCTGGGTTGGCCAGGGCAATTCGAAATGCTGACGCCGTCAATCAGTTCCGAATCAAACCAGAGTGCGAAGCCGTGCGCCGTGCCCGGTCGTTTGATTTCGAACTGCACCCTGCCACAAGCTGAGTTTTTTTCTATTACCCGGTAATCCAGGAGTAGCCACTGCATCGGGTCGCTCAAGAGCTGAGTCAACTCGAACCGGTATTTGCCGAAACTGTTGATGATTCGGCGGTATGCAGCCTCCATGTCAAATCCGTCGTTGCCCGATCGCCAGGCGTTTTCGCAATGCTGGTGGTAAGTATCCGGCGCCTCAACCAGCGCCGCCCAGATGATGTCACGCTGCGGAATGAGCACACCGCCGGGCTTCAACAGGCGGCGGCGGGCATCAATGATGGTTGGAATGGCCTGCTCGTAGAGCGGCAGAACACCCCTCGGATCGGTTACCAGCACGTCGCACGGTTCAGGAAGCTCGACTTGAAATGACATGGCGTGATGGAAAGTGACCTGCTGCGAAAACCCGTTCGCGTGCACAATTTCCCTAGCTACCTGGATGATGGCGTTCGGTTCGATCGCGTGGACCAGACGCGCCCCGAGACGGCACGCGTGAAGCGCAAAGATGCCGGCACCGGCGCCAAGATCGACCACGACATCGCCGGGCCGAACCGCACGTGCCAAGGCTTGGCAATAAGCGCCTGTCCGGACGCGGTCCATCATCATCTTTCCGTAACCGGAAAGGCCGTAAAGGTGCATTAGATCAAGCGAAAGCTTTGCCGGCCGATTCGAGCTGCGGCTGCTTTGAAGTTCCGGAGCGCAAATCTTGTTCGAGGAAGGGACCCAGATCGGCTATCCATTCCAATGAGTTGCCTAAAGTCAGGCGCTTGATGACGACCCTTGCAACTAGTTGTCCCAATTCGTGAAATTCCCTGGCTCGCATCTTTGTGGTTAAGCCATAGTTTACACAAGTGTTCGCTGCCAGTCGGGCAAAAGCGTCAACCGGTGTTATCTCATCAATGCGTGCGAGTTCAATCTCAGGCGAGTAAGGTTCGAGCAAAAAGATGCACTGGATTGGCGCAGGTTCCGTTTGAAAGCAAAAAGCAGGCTGATCCAGATCCAGGAAACATTTGTTCCATTCGCTCGACGGGACCAGTTGTGGAAGTGCGTCTTTTGCGCCGAAGAGAATAGAGCCCGAGTCGGGCCAGAGACGCACGTGGGGATAAGCGGGCCTGAGGTAATACTCGTCGGAAATCTCTTCCAGAACGGCGACGTCATCGCCCAGGATTGGGTAGCCTTCGCGCGCGAGCGCTCCAGCAATTGTAGATTTTCCAGCGCCCCCTGTGCCTACAAAAGCCACCGCATTTCCTCTTATCACGACAGCGCTAGCGTGGAGGGGAGTGAACCCGCGAAGCCGAAGCACAAAGGCGAAAACCGGACCTAACAGGTAAACCATCGAATCCTCCAAAGACATTTGTGAAGGCCATGTTCCCCACATGTTTGTTCCATCGCGATCCAAAGCGAACGCGATTCCATCTTCATACAGAAAGCGGTAGCATCGCGCGGCGTGAAAGTACTCAATCCGAACAGTGTATAGCGCGGATTCATTTTGCCCTGAGTCGTAAATAAGGGTGCTCTTGCCTGCGCAGGTTTCGATCGGCCAATGTGTGAGGGCGTCGCGCAAGAACAGGTTGACCGAGGATGCGTGATTTCGGGGAGGGATGCGGGATCGCAGCCCCGGCAGAGCCAGGTCGCTTTCTACGTTCAAGCCGAAGAGATGATAATAAAAAGACAAGCTAGAACTCCTGGTTGGCGGTTGCATTGCGCTGTACCCAATAGTTTAAGGTTACTACGCGCAACGACTCCCATAATGGCCATGCTTCAAAAGATGTTTCACGAAGCGCTCTACGCCATCGGTCTGCGCAAATCATTTCTTCCAGAGGCGGAACCAATGGCAACTGCGCCAGCTTCAAAACGAGTTCCTTATTGCGCTGCAGGCTTCGCGCAAGAGGATTAGCGCGCAATGGAGTTTTTGGCCGAGAGGTTATCTCCTTAGGTAGAGTTGCTCCGAGTCTTCTCAGCAGGTGTTTATGGCAACTCCACGGCATCCTTGGTAAGCCTAGACCGAAGGCAACTACTCGCAAATCCAGATAAGGTAGCCTGGTTTCAACGAGTACGCCGTGCTGTCCGATGTCGGCACTGTATAGATAACGGTCCCAGAGAGGGGCGATAAACCTGCGTTCCGGGGGTGTCGCCAAAGCATCCAACGGGTCTATCGTCTGACTCTCGTTGTTTCGCCCGAGTGCCCAGCGATCTAATAACGACAGCCTCCGCGCGAATTCAGGTCTCAACCAGTCCGGGAAGGTTGCGGCGGCTGGACTGATCCCGGGCCGCACGAATTTTCTGAAGCCGACCAGGATCCCAGTGCCTAAGCGAGGAAAAACGTGGTACCGAAAAATGCTGCGACAAAAATCGGTTATCGCTTGAGACAAACCCTGGTAGCGCAATTGCGTCGAAAGCCACGTCGTGGGGAAAATTTCATCGCCCCCCTGCCCATCCAATAGAACGGCTCCGTGAGCAGAGCAGATGTTATAAAAATTGACGCTGCCAATCCACCGCGGATCGTGCAGTGGCTCGGGCTGATAACACAAAAGTTCACTCCACCCAGCATAGGGTTGGTCAGAATCTGCGCACAAATAATCGACCGGAATATTCAGAGACCGTGCTGCCACTCCGGAATAATGCCTCTCGTTATCGGGGATCAACGTATCGTAAACTACTGTAAACGCCTTTAGATTAGTTTGCTGGCCGCGGCGGTGAGCTACGTTTATGGCTGCCAATGCCATGTTTGTAGAATCCAGCCCGCCACTGAAGGAGATGGAAACCTTCTCAGTTCTGAGCCGGTCGGCGACCGCTTGATCGAGCCGTTCGCGGAAACCTTCGACACACTCCTGCTCCCGGCGAAAAGAGACCCTCCCTGGTGCCGCCAATTGCCAGTATTTGCGCCGCTTTAAGCCGCTGCTGGCCACAATCAGCTGGTGAGCCGCTGGCAGTTTTTGGATGTCCGCGAAAAAAGTGGTATCGAGAGTCCAGTTACAGTCGAAGAGAAGAAAATCGCCAAGTGCGCGTTCGTTGAGGCGATTTGTTATCTGGGGATGCAAGCGGAGAGCTGCGATCGTATTGCTAAAGATAAAGGTCGTTCCAATCCAGGCGTAATAGAAAAGTTTTACGCCGAAATGGTCACGTGCGCAGAAAAGCCTTCGCGAACGACCATCCCACAGCGCAAACGAAAAGTCACCGATCATATGGTCCAGACACGCTTCGCCCCACTTAAGATAAGCTCGTAGAATTAATTCCACGTCCGGCGTCTGGTTCAGCGCGATGTCGTGCCCGCACCCAAGATCGCGGACAAGGTCTTCGCGCGCATCCACACGAGCGTCGGCCACAATCCAGACTTGCTGGTCCAGCGTTAGCGGCTGTCGTTCATGGGCAGATTCCCAGGTAGTGCGAAACAGTGTATGACCGAGACCGACGGCTCCTTTGCACAAGACTGATTGAGCATCCGGCCCGCGGAATGCCAGAGATTGCGTCAGACGCTGCATCAGATCCCTGTCGACCGGCGCCCCATCCAAATTCAGTATTCCAATAAAGCCGCTCATAAAGCAAAAGTTTCCGAGCAACCAGGTAGTTTTAGCGATTGCCGAATACTACAGAATCTGCCACAACGATCTCGGGACTGAAGGTCAATCAAAGCTTAGGCCAGTCGAGATCGCGCCGCTGAAAGGAACATAATGTGTCGCGACATCTGCACAATCATTTAGCACTTCGCCATTCCACTCAATCCAAGCATGAGCTTCCACTTCTCCGGACGTTCCCCGCCGGACGCCAATGCGGACGTCCGAATCAATGCCTTGCCGTCGCAACAACCTCCAAAGAACCAGGCTGTACGAAAGACAGGTGCTGCGCACAATGTGCCATTTCCGAGCTGCACGCACGAGGTCCGCTGTACGCCAGACTTCAGCCCGCGTCCGTTCGGCCGACGCCGCAAACGCGCCGTAGGTTTTTAGGGCGAGCCACGCTTGCGTGCGGCGAAAGCCAACGGTTTTGAGACTGGTCGTCACAAGCAACGGGAGAATAAGCGCCCTTAAAAAAATGCCGCGTTCCCGGGCACTTAGGCTCCTCCATCGACGCGCTTTATGCCGAAATGACTTGTAAAAGCCCCTCTTGCTCACACTGGTTGACGAGCTGCGTAATATCTTCCGTCAGTTTTGCCTCTCCCACTTCATAGATTTCCAATAGCTTTCGGACGGCGGCCTCCACAGAATCACTCTCATCGAGGGTGGTTACAATCGAGGTGCCAACCTCATCAAGAGCGAAGTAATTCTCTGTAGCTAAATTAAGCAGGATGGATTCACCTTCGATCTTCTGAATCAGGACGTCCTTTCGCATCCGCACGCGAGCGTTGAGGTCAATATTCATACTGTTGGATAGCTTGATCCCATCTTCGAAAGGCTAATTCACCGCGAAAAGAATAAAATTGCTAATCATTGATTGCGATGACTGGAGCAATTGTTCGCTTTTTGATTTGCGAATTCCGATTGCCGCCGGTTAGGGGTTTCTGTGGAGTTGCTAGATTTTTCACGCGCCCGAGAGCTTACCAAATTTGTGCGCAAAGCGAACCCGGAATCTATTCGCGAGTTCTCAAGGAGATACGAAACTGGAAAAGCGTCCCGAACAGTTGCGGAAGATGACCCGCGGCGCGTGACTTTGTTGGATACGAATGTCATTGATGCGCAGTATCGTGTCGGGAACGACCAAGTTCGTGCCAGGAATCTGATTTTGTCCTCCGTCACCGATGCGGCGTAGCAGTAAGCTGTATCAGATTAGCTGAATTGGATGCTGGCCCGAGCCGTGGGCGAAGAAACCGGGGAGGATATGCGCCAAGCCGGTAAGAACTAATCAGATCTCAGACTTCGCTGCGCTCCGCTCAGAATCACAAACAGAACCGCATAATCTCGGCTCATTTTCTTGCGTTGGCCAATGTCCGAATGGCGATTGCAGCCGCGGCGGTGCGATTTTCGACTTGTAGCTTGTTTAGAATACGCTGGACATGCTTGCAGATTGTCCTGGTACCTGCACCGAGGATCACGCCGATCTCATAGTTAGTTTTACCTTGTGTGATCCAACTCAGAACTTCTGTTTCACGCCGGGTGAGACCCAGTGAACGAAGTGGACCAGCGTTGCCCCGTCCGTTAAAAATCCGCGCTCGATCCAAGTACGACGTGGCATGCGTCTTTGAACCGCTTCGCCGGTTGCGCCAGAGCAGGGGCAGTTCTCTTTTTCCTGGTTTCCAATTGAAGTGAAGGGTTTTGCGCCCCTCTGGTGGACCTTCTGTTGGTGGACACCGCCTTTGGCGTCTCTTTTTGGTTTCGGGTCTTGGACTTTGATGTTTTCTCTCTTTGCTTTTCGTTGTCTTGTGTTCCACCAGATCAGCTCATCTTTTTACATTGAGCAATGTTGCAAGGGCGATTGCAGCCGCAGCGGTACGATTTTCGACGCTTAACTTGAATAAAATACGCTCGACATGCTTGCAGATCGTCCTGGTCGCTGCGCAGAGGATCACGCCGATCTCATAGTTAGTTTTACCTTGTGCGACCCACGTCAGGACCTCTGTTTCGCGCGGAGTCAGAGCCGGGATTGCACCACGCGGGCCAGCCCAGCCCTCCCCATCAAGAACGCGCGATCGATGCCCGCGCGGCCTTTGCGCGATCTGCCCGTTGGTCTCTTTGGAAGAAAGGCGAAATGATGTGAGTTCTGGAGTTGGGGCAAACGAACGCTGCCTCGGCAGCCGTGTTTGGCATGTCGTTTCCATTTGTCACTTATTACTCCGGGAATGGCGGGCCGAAGTTTCGGAAAAAGATTCGGTTTCTATTAGAAATTCGAACCAATTGGTTGTAGCTCGAGCACGCCCGTTTTCAGGTCGTAGTCACGCAGCCGAATGGAATCTCGTCGATGCTGGCGCGTTATCTGCGAGAGGTGGCTCAAAAAGTGAAACACGGCTGGTCTAAAAATGAGTCCAGTCGGACTTAAAATCAGCTCGACGATCCTCTCTAGATGTCCTCGAGCCTCTCCGATTCGCGCTCAAGATATTCAGTACAAGTGCCTCTTGTTTAGTGCCGAATGAGGCGACCCGTTTTATTTTACCGGGTCTTGCGTGGACTTGGCACAGATGCTGATAAGAGGGGCATCGGATACGGTTGTCTGTGTCACCGAAGACAAAGAAAACGAAAGAAGAAATCCAAAGTCCAAGACCTCAAGAAATATTATGACGTACATGTATCCATCGCCCATTTTTAACGGAGAGGGCAACGCTAGCGCACTTGATTCACTCGGTCTCACCCGACGCGAAACGGAGGTTTTGACTTGGATCGCACAAGGTAAAACCAACTATGAGATCGGTGTGATTCTGAGCGCCTGCACGGGAACGATCTGCAAGCATGTCCAGCGCATTTTGGTGAAGCTAAGCGTCGAAAATCGTACCGCCGCCGCTGCAATCGCCCTTGCGAAATTGGCCGACGTAAGAAAATGAGCGATCTGGTGCGATAATGAGACTCTTCGTACGCAATTAACGGGCAACCGAAATCCGGTTTGCCTTGTCCGCCTGGAATCGAGAATTACGTCTGCTGCGGAACGCGTCCAGCCGTCCGCATGGACGATATCCATTGTCTCTGCACCAGTCCCCCCAGTGCATTGAATCAAATCCCTCTTTTCTGAAAAATTCTTAAAGTTTTCCGGAACTTCGTCACGCAGTTCCCGGAGAAGGTAGTACGAGAAGAGTTGGGCAACTCCCAAGGAAAGGCTTGTCGTACGCTCTTATGCGTATTGCGAAAAAAGTGAAATACCCGAGACTCCGCGTCTCCCTATCACTTGAGTGAAATAAAAATAGCTAGAAACCAGAACAAAAATGAAAACCATCACAAAAATAAAAATGAAAACCAGAATAAGAATCAGTCTGATAATTGTAATGTTCCTCGCGGCCGGAGGACTCCTTTACGCCGCCAATCGAATGTTCTTTGCCAATGAGAGCTTTCCCACCGGCAT
>WNGC01004011.1_pt1 | contig 11206 bp, 8 predicted proteins | sample 5400051 | NCBI WGS metagenome assembly WNGC01 (sample SAMN13153368, study PRJNA577476) | soil metagenome | isolation source: 20 cm soil or saprolite under grassland replicate 2 | place: USA:California | collected 2016-06-15 | reverse complement strand
CCCGCTTGTGGCGGTGAAGTGGGGCGTTCTCCAGGTAATTGGCGAAGACCGGCATAAATACCGAAAAGCAATACGCAACAAACGACCGCGCCAAGGCGACGTCGAAACAAGATCCCTCTCTCAACGCACAGCAGATGCGCGATAAAGAGAACAATCCAAACGCACGCGATCTCGCGCGAGAGCAAAGCGATCAAACCGCTGGCCGCAGCCAAGCAATAAAGGCCCAAGCGTAGAACCGACCGCGACAGATTTTGAGCTTTTAAAAACAGGAGCCAGCCGGCGCCGGCAAAGAAGAATGCGAGACTGTCTGCCCGACCGGAAATGTAATCAACCGCCGCGCTGTGAACGGGATGAACAACCCACAGCACTGAGACCAGAAAGGCGCCCCTAGGAATCCACGGCACTCGCGTTTGCGCGTGATCTCGGACTCTAACTGGAAAGCGACTGAAAAAGAAGGAAGCGAACAATTGGCGAAGAAGAAAATAAAGCAGAATTCCGCTTCCCGCGTGGAGAACCACATTCGTCAGGTGAAATCCAAATTCGTCCGTATTCCAAAGGAAATAGTCGAGAATGAAAGAGATGTTCTGAACTGGTCGATAATGCGCCGACAAGGAATCGAGGAATAAATAATGACGAAATGATTCCGGAATGAGAATCGGGCTTTTGATGAACGGATTATCGCGCGCCAAATACTGATCATCCCAAATCCGTTGCCCTTGCAGGGCGGGTGAGTGAACCAAAACTGCAACCGTTCCAAGGAGAATACAGTGAAACCAGCGCGCGTTAATTAAACGCGCGATTGTAACCTTGATCGTTCTGGCAGATTCAAAACAGCTTCGTCCACGGCCTTGTTCTTTCTGCCTAACGAGTGGGATTGAGACACGCATAGGCGCTATCGCTAAAACACGGGAGCGTCCCGTCCCATGCGAAAGGACGCTCCCGTGATGACAGCAAAGCGGGGGCTAAGGTGAATAAGGCGACCAGAAACCGGTGTCGGCTACGTCCGACAAACTGTCGTAGGCGGCCGCCGGAACTATGGGCAGTGAGTCGACGGTTTGTGGACCGTAATCATCCCCAAGGAGATCCTGCCCAGACGAAAACAACCGGGTATCTTTCTTGAGGTAATTTGTCCAGTCAACAACGTTGACGGTGTCGCCGCTTTTGCGGCCGGTTTCGATTGCATATTGGTCGACCGCTCCGTCAATTAGCCGAAGATCGTTCAAGATCCTCGATGCTTGGGAACGTTTTCGGGCCCGAAGGAAACCGGGGACTGCGATCGCAGCAAGCAATGCGATGATTGCCACCACGATCATAATTTCCACCAGCGTGAAGCCGGCGTGTTTGGTTTGAAGTTTTTTAAACATGATTGCGTTTATTTTTATGTGTTCGTAGGCGAGGCGCGATCGCGGGACGGTTGTCCATTTCTCACGACTCATTCCCTGCCACTCCGGCTAACCGCAAATGACAGGAGAATGAATCGTCAGATTCGTTACGGGCCGTAAGGCGACCAGAAACCGGTCGCGGCCACGTCCGACAACACTGTGTAGTCGGTTGGCGGTACCTGCGGGATGGTGTCTACCGTCTGGGCGCCGTAACCGGTTCCCAGAAGACTCTTACCGTTGTTGTAAAGGAGCGAACCTTTCTTCAAGTAGTTCGTCCAATCGGCGGTGTTGACCACATCACCGGTTTTCCGGTTTGTCTCGATCGCGTACTGGTCAACCGCTGAGTCGATCATGCGCAGATCGTTCAGAATACGGCTGGCTTGCGAGCGTTTGCGCGCCCGGAGGAACCCCGGGACCGCAATTGCTGCGAGTAACGCGATGATCGCAACGACGATCATGATTTCCACGAGGGTGAAGCCCCCGCGACGTTTGTTGATGGCGTTTAACATGCTATTGCTTTCTATATCTCTTGTTTGTTTGACTGCGCTCCGCGATATCGATCGCGAAGTGAGCCTTAATGAGCAGTGTTAATGCCAAACCCGGTGAAATCTGACCCGCCCGCCGGACGCTTCTCCCTCGGTTTCGGCCACTTGCTCTTCCTCGGAGTTTTTCTTCTTCGCCTCTGGGCGCTTCTCCGGTTCACCCATTCTTCGCTTTTATTGCCGACCCGGGGCGATATGCATTTCTACAACGATTGGGCCAAAGAGATTCTCCACGGCCAGTTTACTCAGCATTTGGCTTTCTATGGCTTACCCGGCTATGCCTATCTCGACATCTTTCACTGCGAGCGTTAGTCCTCGACTGATTGGCTTATCCGCGGCGTTCGGCTGGGCGTTTTTTGTTCCGGACCAGGCTTATTCCGTCATTCTGATGCCGACGGCGTGGTTCGTATTCGTGTTTTGGTTCGTCGTCTGGCGGGTTGCGCGATCCAACACTGCACCCTGCACCCTGGAATGTTTGCTCCTCGGCTTGCTGATCGGTCTCACCGCGACGGGTGTCGCAACAATTCTCGCGATAGTTCCATTGATCTGCGCCGCGTTGTTCTTGGAACGAGAGAATTGGCAAGGGCGGACTTTAGTGACGCGAGTCGGTCTGCTCCTGACTGGTCTCGCGCTCGGCACGTCGCCCTGCTGGATTCACAATTACTTGATCGCCAAAGATCCGGTTCTCCTTTCCGCGCACAGCGGCATTAACTTCTGGATTGGAAATAATCCCGAAGCCACGGGTTATCCCCAGTTCCCCCCCGGACTACGCGCGGGACAAGCTGCCATGCTCCAGGATTCGATTACCCAGGCTGAAGCGGCCGTGGGCCGATCACTCAAGCACGCCGAAGTTTCTGCTTACTGGTCGACCAAAGCGAAAGCCTACGTCACCAGCCATCCGGGGGATTGGTTCGCCCTGCTTGCGCGCAAACTGCGCAACTTCTGGAGCGCATTTCAGTACGACGATCTCAGCATCATCACGAGCCTACGCGAACAAGACGTGGTTTTCCCCGGAGTCCCTTTCGGGATCGTCGCGGCGCTCGCGGTTCCTGGGATGTTCCTTGGCTGGAGATTGGCGCTGCGGTCGCGCTGGATTCTGGCCGCAATCCTACTTTCGATGTTGGCGTTGCTCGGCGTTTTTATTACCGAACGCTACCGGCTCGTCGCGGTTCCTGGTCTGCTTGTCTTCGCCGCCTTCGGATTATCGACGCTGTGGCAAGCGCTGTCGGCGCGCGTGTTAAAGACTGCGGCGATTTATCTCGCGCTGCTCGTTCCAGCCACGATTTTCGTCGCTTGGCCACAACGCGACCCGTCTCTTTGGGCGCTCGACGCCTACAATTCAGGCTGGCAAGCGCTCGAATCAAACAACCTGCCACTCGCCGAAAAAAAACTCGCTGTCGCCTATGCTTACGTTCCGGACAACTCGGAAACGCTCTTCGCTCTCGGCAATCTGCGTCTCACCCAAAATGTTCCGACTGAAGCAGCGTCATTTTATCGCGCCGCCCTCGATCTTGACCCGCAACACAAAGGCGCGTTCAACAACCTTGGAGTGATCGCCCTCGATGCTAACCGCTACAGCGAAGCTGAAAAATGGTTTCGCCGCGCGGAAGATGTCGATCCACGAAATGCCAAAACTCATTTTCTCCTAGCCAAAACGCTATTGGGGAAAAAAGATAGCCGAGCCGCACGGTCTGAAGTCGACACCGCGATCCAACTCAAGCCCGATCAACCCGAGTTCAAAGCGCTCAAGCGACAGATCGAAGAAAGCTCGAAGTGATCCGACTGGATTTCCTGAAACGCGCGGAATGGGGCCTGGCCATTCTTCTTACCGCAACGGCACTTTTTCTCCTTGCGATCAGAGCCACGCACGCCGGCGCACTTTGGCGCGATGAATGCGCCGTTGTAAATCTGGCCCGCATGCCAAGTGTGGCCGACATCACTCGAAATTTTCAGCACGAAGCCTTTCCGGTTCCGTTTCCGGTGTTGGTCCGCGCTTACACGAATATTTTTGGCGCCAGCGATAGCGCCCTGCGCTCCTTTGGAATGGTCGCGGGCGCCGCCCTCCTCGGCGCTCTTTGGCTGAATGCCTATCTGATTGGACGCGGTCCGCCTCTCGTTTCACTCGCGCTGGCTGGACTCAACACAACATTTCTGTTTTGGGGAACAACGGTTCGCGGTTACGGCGTCGGATCCGCGTTGATCGTGCTCGCTTTTGGTTTGCTCGTAAGTGTGATGCTCAATCCATCGCGCAGGCGCATCATCGCCGCCGCGGTCATTTCAATCGCGGCGGTGCAATGTTTGGTCCATAACCTTGCTCTCATATTCGCACTAATCGCTTCCGCTGTGATCGTCTGCCTCGTTCGTCATGATCTGCGACGCGTAATTATTTTGCTCGGGATATTCGCGCTCTGTCTGATCTCGTTCGTTCCATATCTGAACGCTTACTCGAGCTCATGGAGTCAGGTGGTCGAGTTTCCAGTTACCAGTCGCTTGCTTTGGAAACAATTTAACTTCGCGTTAGGCAATCCGAGCCCTGCCGTTGCCTGGTTCTGGCACATCGCGTTCATAATTTTGTTTACCGCTTCCATCTGGCAACTTTATCGCTCTCGCTCGCACAAACCGGGGCCGGATCGGGATCTTCTTTTGCTCGGTTCTCTCGCTGCGATCGCAGCGCCAATGGCTTATTACGAATTTCTGCAAACGCTCAGTTACTTAACGCGCTCGTGGTATTTTTTAGCGCTAATTTCGGTGCTCGCCGTCACGATGGATTGTCTTGCGCAAGCTCTGAGCAGTGCGATCTCGATCCGGATTGGACGTTTGATATTCGCCGCAATCGCTCTCCTTGTTTTGCCGATCCATGCCTGGCCAAAAATCATCGAACGGCAAACGAACATCGACATCGTCGCCAAAAAAGTAAGCGAATTGGCAAAACCGGCTGATTTGATCGTGGTCGCGCCGTGGCAGTACGGAATTTCATTTAATCGCTATTATCACGGTGCAACACCCTGGATCACGCTTCCAACAATTACCGACCTTCGCGTCCATCGCTACGATCTCTTCCGCGAAAAAATGCTTTCGTCGCATCCGATCGACGACGTGTTGGAAAAAGTTCGCGGAACTCTCACCGCTGGAAATCGCGTTTGGTTTGTCGGCGGAATTAAACTTCCGCCGGAAGGGCGCGCCCCGAGATCATTGCCGCCGCCACCGAGCGTATCGGCCGGCTGGGACAATGTTGCTTACAGCGATTCGTGGATGCAACAGCTCGGCGCGTTTGCGCGCGCGCACGGCGAACATGGTCAAAACGTGTCGCTCCCAACGAAGCAACGAATTAATCCATTTGAAGACGTGCCGCTACTCGTGGTCGACGGCTGGCAGTAACCGATGAACGACAATGCGGTGAAGACAATTTTTTAAGCATAGGACTCAATCTTGGCCGGCCGCAATTGGAGAAACGGTGGATGACATGGGTGAAGTGGATAAATTGGCGTTGGGCGTATCCAGCCTGCTTTCTTTGCGTGCTAACAACAAAAACTCATCGGTCCGGGCAAAAGTCCGGTAGTTTTCCTTAAGCCAATTCAAGACGGGATGTTGTCGATCCGTTAGCGTCATGGTCGCCAAGTCGGCCACAATCAGTTCAGGCTTCGCTCGATTCAGATCATTAATTAACCGCCCGGATAGTTTTTCTTTCAGCGGCCCGCCCAACATGGGGTACACGAAGATGATCCCTGACGGCGGCGTTCGGCCGGTAGCGAAATAAAGACCGCTCTCGCTGCCCCACTCATAAAATGTTTCATCCGCCAAAAGCAGCTTGTCGATCTTTCCGGCCAACTGTTCGGTCTGCACGAAAATATTGCCGTACTTCCTGGTCGACCAATCGTCTGCCCCTAGAAAATAATCGGGTAGCTCAAGAACGATCAGCGCCGCGCATGCAAGTGAGCCGGCCCCGAACGAAACATACGACATTCTCTCCGGCAGATTGCGTCTGATTAGTTCAATGCTCCAGCCGGCGCCGATCGCCAATGGCGGCAGCAAAAGTTGAAAATAATGAGCGAAAAACCAGCCCGGCATTAACACGGAGATCGCCCCGCCGACAATATATGAGAAAAGTAAAATCCATTGTTGCTGCCGCAGAACAAATACGCCGAAAACAATTCCGACCAGCGTCAGAATCAGCATCGAAAGTGAAATAGTGACAATGCCAAGAGGCAGCGACGCCCATCCTTGAAGCTGATGAACATCCTGATGCGAGATGTTGCTCGAATAGTAGCGATTGTAGCCGAAGACGGCTTCGGTAAACGCGACGCCGCTTCCGCGTGCAAAAAAGTAAGCGAAAACCAAAGCCCAAATCGCAATACCGGTCAGCGCGATGATGGAAAAGTCTGCGATGGCTTTCTTGCGCGCCTCAATCTTGCAAGACACCAGGTACGCGACGGCCAAACAGGCCGGTATCACGACGATAACTTGTTTGTAAAGCGATGCGACGCCGAAGAGAATCCCGACCAACAAGGCGCGGCGAGTCTCGAATCCATTTCTTCCCGATAGGACCAGAATCGCGAACGCCGCAGCCAGAAACACGTTCATGAAGACTTCCGTGTTCGGCTGATTACCCTCGAGTAAGAGATTTCCCGAAATGAGCGCCCAAAAAGCGGCGGCAAAACATCCGCTGATTCGGCTGCGGCCGGCCACAGATCCCGCCCAGTAACAAAGAAAAAGAGTCGCGCACGCGGCGACCACGTTCATCAGAAGAATTGAATCGCGGCCATACCCGGCGATCAATTCCGCCGCTGCATAGGTCACGTGGATCGCTGGAGGTTTGTGGTCCCACAAATCGCGATAAAGATTTTTCCCGTTCAACATTTCGTGCGCGATCACCGCGTAGGTCGTCAGGTCACGCTGGAGCGGTTCGTTGTAGGTGTGTAGCCGGAGCGTGAAAATCAGCGCGCAAAGCCCGATCAGCGCTGCGATCGGCAGGAATTTTCTCAGCTTGCCCATCGCTCAAACGGAAACGGATGCTTCTTGCTGTTGGCGTAATTGGGATCAGTGAAAGTGATTTCTGATTTGCCGTGCAGAAGTCGTTCTACGATCTCCAGGCCTTGCATGAACGAGTGATCCTGATTACTGACCTCGTACTTCCACGCGCCGAACCTGCCGCGCGAATAAATACCGTCGGCCTCGAGAGCCGGCATTATTTCGCCGAGCGCTTTGTCTCGATTTAATCCCGGTGTCGGATACCCGTGCTTCGCGCGGTGACTCCAGGTCGAAAGAATCTTGTCGCCGTTAAGCAATTGCGTGTTGCGCAAACCGGCAATCGTTTGTTGCACGAGCGACTGGTGATCGACCGGTTTCTCCTCCGACTCGGACGTTTCGGTCATGAGCGACCAATTGTTTTCGCTATCTGGCACGTTGTTCGGCGAATAATTGCTGAACACGGTGACGCGATAGAACGGGCAGTCGTTCTCCGGAAAATACATCCAGCATTTCGTCTTCAAATGTTCTGGCGGCTTCCCTTTCAAACCAACTCCAACAATGTTCGCGCTCGAATATTTCAACCCGGATCGCGCAAGATCGACAAATTCATTGCGACCACTCAGCTGTAACAGTTCGGTTAACGGAACGGTGCTGATTAGCGCGTCGTAATCCCACACGCGCCCGTCCTTCGTCGTCACCTGTTTGGCCTTGGCATCGATCTTCTGAACCGCGCTCCGGAAATGCATTCGCTCTTTCGGCAGGCGCGCTGCACACGCGCTCCAAATTGCGCCGGTTCCGCCGCGTTTCGGAAAATGAAAAACGCTGTTCGGCCCCCACGAGACATCGTCCTTTTCGAAAACGAGATTGTGGAGCACGCGCGCGAGATCGGTCACAGCCACACGTTCGCCGACCCAGCCGTGTTGCATCTGTTCCGCCGGATACGCCCAGACTTTGAAGTTGTAGGGCAACAGAAAAAGCTCCGCGATGCCGGCGCCGAACGTCGCCAGGATCCATTCCTTGAAATTCGTCGGCTGGTGAGAGCCGTTCTTCTGAATCTCGACCAGCCCGTTTAAACAGCGGGCGATCTCTTCCCGCGGCAGTCGATGCAAATTGTTCTGGAACGGATATGGCACGAAGCGATTCCGGATCCAGACCCAGGATTCACGCTCGTGCGTCAACCATTCCTCTTTCGGAATGAGTTTATGCATCAGCGCGTCGAAATATTCGTAATGCGAAAATTGAACGTGCCCGCCGATGTCCCAGAAAAAACCGTGTTCATCACGAAACGATGAAGCCAGACCGCCGGCGTAATCGTTCGCCTCGAGCAAATGCCACTCAGTGTAACCGAGCTCGTTAAGACGCCAGGCGGCGCCGAGTCCCGCGGGGCCGCCGCCAAGTATGAGAATCTTCATGGTTGATCCGATAGAAATCGCGAAGAAACCTGACACCCATCTTCGCGATCTTGCGGTAATTGATGCTGTTCTCGCCTCCTCGCCTCGCCCGAAAATGGATCGGAAAATATTTCCAGCGGAGCGCGGAATTGCGCTTCAGGACAACGCTCAGGGCGATGTTTTGAAGATCGACATCGGCCGGAATTCTCCGTAACGCGCCGCGCAACGCCGTCGCTCGCATCAGCCGGTAAGGCACATTCGCGTCCTTCACGAGAATTCCCGTCACCACCGAAACGAGAAGCGAGCAGCACTTGGAGATCAGAACGCGACCAAGTCCGTCCTCGCGGCTGGTGCGCTGTCCAAAGAGACAGTCGTGCGCTTCGCGCTCTCGATAAAACTCTGGGAAAAATTCCGGATCGCACTGTCCGTCGGAATCGATTTGAAAAATCCAGACGGCGCCCTGGTTCAAAGCGAGTTCGTACCCTTCGCGGCAACTGCGACCGTGCCCGGAGTTTCGCTTGTTCACGATCCGCAATCGCGGACCAAGTTCCGAACCAAGCGCGGTAAGGATCGACTCCGTCTCGTCTTTTGACCCATCGTTGATTGCAAAGAAAACAAAACTTGGGACGAGCTTTTCCAAACAGGCGAACCAATCCCGCACGACCGACGCGACGTTAACGGCTTCGTTGTAGACCGGCATGACCACGGCCAGCTCTGGCCGTGACAATTGGGTACTGGAGCTCATCCCGTTTTGATTCAGCAGGTTCTCGGCCTTGCTGGCGGCTTTCCACTTAATCAAATCACGCTCGTCCGCCGCCCTGAAAATCACCAAGGCACTGAAGCTGCTCGAACCGCAGACATGAGCCCCACTCGCGATTTGCGCGCTACTTTCATCGTGGCTCTCGCGCTTGTCGCAACGACATTAAAGCTCGCCATCGCCTACAACACCATCGGCACGAATGACGCGGTGTTCTTTTACGGTTTCGCCAAGGCCCTGCACGAGCACGGTCTGGAATGGACCTATGCGCACAGTCGCTATTTCAATCATCCGCCGCTGACCGCCTATTTTTTGCGCGGCATCTTTCTCCTCACCGAGCACCAGTGGTGTCAGGATATTGGGATTCATTTTCCGTTCTTGCTTCGACTGCCGGGAATCGTCGCCGACTTTCTGGTCGTTCTTGTCTTGCTCCAATTTCGCAAGATCGACATCCGAATCCCGACGTGGGCACTCGCGCTATTCGTCCTCAGCCCGGTCTCGCTGATGGTTTCCGGATTTCACGGCAACACCGACCCGGTCATGGTGCTTTTCTTGGTCTGTGCGGTTTGGATGTGTCTGCGCAATCAATCCGGTCTCGCCGGATTATTTTTCGCACTCAGTTGCCAGATCAAAATTGTGCCGCTGCTTTTGCTGCCGGCATTGGTTCTATTTTGGTTTTCGCAAAATCGAAGTCGCAGTTTTTTAGTTTCGGGAGCGATCACGACTTGTTTGCTCTGGTCAGAGCCATTGCTGCATTTCCCAATGTTGTTTGCCAAAAACGTGCTCGCCTACGGAAGCTATTGGGGAATCTGGGGAATCACTTATTTATTTCGTCTGACCGGCCTGCCCGATTTAAGTCGGCTTTCGTTTTTTGATCTTGAGCCATCTCAAAAGATCATCATGACCGTGCTGAAGCTAATCATTGTCAGCGCTGCTCTGTGGATCGCATGGCGACAGCGCAATACGCGCGGCCGCGCATTTGTTGAATCGCTCGCTTATATCTGGCTCGTGTTCTTTGTCTTCGCGCCCGGCGTCTGTCCCCAATACTTGATTTGGCTCGCGCCTTTCATTCTGATCTTGTCGCCCACATTTTATACCTGCGTCCTTATCTCAAGCTCGATTTTCTTGTTCGCCTTCTACAACATCACTTCCGGCGGTTTACCTTGGAAAGTCGCGCTTGCGATGGATGAATCGAAACAGCATTGGACGGCCTGGTCGCTCTTGCCATGGCTTGTCATTACAGCCGGTGCCATCGTGCTCTGGAGAAAAATTGCTGACGGCAAACTCGATCTGCGCTTATTTAAGTTCGTGAAGTTGCGCGCCGAAAACGCGTAAGCGATGACCGAAACTCAGCCCGGCTTGCGCAAGATCGACATCGTTCTGCTGGCGATCATTTTCGCTGTCGGAATTTTCCTCCGCCTGACACCGCACGCATTTTCGCCGGACGGGTCGTTGCATTCCGTCGTAGTTCTCCATCCCCAGCCCGCATTCAATCAGATGGGGTTCGACGAGGGACTTTATCGCGAATACGTCAACGCTTTCCGCAAAGGCGGCCTGAGTTCGTACCCCGACATCGTTCAGGAATATATCGACGTTCAAAAGAAGCTACCCGGCTCGATTCTGCCGCCACTCCGCTTCCTTTACATCTTCACTGCTTACGTTTGGCATTCGATTTTCGGATCGGAAGCGCTGGCTGCCCTCCGTCAGGTCGCGTCATTTTTCAGCATGCTTACGCTCGCGCTCGCAGCGTTCTTTGCTTGGCGAATGCGCGGACCAACGTGGGCAGTCGCCGTCGCCGCGCTGGTGGCGTTCGCGCCGACACAACTTCACATGTCGCAACACGCGCTGGTCGATGGCTTCTTCACGTTCTGGGCGACGCTCACATTGTGGCTGTTCTGGGAAAATTTGCAGGCGCCGCGCGATTGGCGCTGGCTCGTTGGCTATATCGTCGCGCTCGCGTTGCTCGTGCTCACGAAAGAAAACTCGTTCTTCGTCTGGATCGCATTGGTCGCGTTACTCATTGCAAACCGCTGGTTGCAATTCGGAACCGTCACGCGCGAACTCGTCATCGCCACGATTCTCGGTCCGTTGCTCGGCGTAGTTATTCTAATTGTTCTCGCGGGTGGGATCGACATCTTCATTCAAAGTTATCAACTCTCGGTCGGT
>WNGC01003546.1_pt1 | contig 11216 bp, 13 predicted proteins | sample 5400051 | NCBI WGS metagenome assembly WNGC01 (sample SAMN13153368, study PRJNA577476) | soil metagenome | isolation source: 20 cm soil or saprolite under grassland replicate 2 | place: USA:California | collected 2016-06-15 | reverse complement strand
GCAACCGGCTGCGATCAGCGAGGAGGCGCTCAAGCGCCTGATGGAATACGACTGGCCCGGCAATGTGCGCGAGCTCGAGAACGTCGTCGAGCGCGCGGTGGTCCTCTCGCGTGGTCAGATCATCACGAGCCGTGAGCTTCCGTTCGGCGATCACGAGGCCGGCGAGCACGAAGAAGAGGGCGGTGACGAGGTCTCCGTCGAGAAGTCGTTCTTCAAGAAATCGGTCGCCCAGTTCGAGAAGGACCTCATCATGAAGGCCCTCCGCGACGCCACCGGAAATCGCTCAAAAGCAGCGGAAATGCTGGGTATTTACCGCCGTCTGCTGTACGCGAAGATCAAGGAATACGGCCTCGAGGGCTACCCGCCCAAGGGCAGGCCGGCCTGATGCTCGCCCTGCTCCGGACCTCGCTCCGCTTCTTCGTCATCGGGTTCCTCGCGGGAACGCTTTTCGCGCCGCGCTCCGGTGCCGCGACGCGCGAGATGCTTCGCGAGAAGTTCACGATCATGGCGAACCAGATGCTCGAGCTCGCCGCGCTTCCGCCGATCGAGTCGCGCACCGCGGTGAAGAACGGCGGCGATGGACCCGCGCGACGAACCGGCACTCGCGGTACGAATGCCCGCTCGTCGTCCTAAGACCGCGTCCGCCGGACCCATCGTCGTTCGCCTCGTCGAAGCGACCGGGGACTCCGCCAAGAGCTGGGACGCGGCCGTTCTCGCCGCCGTCAAGGCGGCAAAGGTCAAGGCCCCGGTCGGGGTCGAGGTCGGTCGCCTCTGGGCGGAACTCGACGGCGCGAAGCTCTCCCGGTATCACGCATCGGTCAAGGTGGCGTACCGGGAGGCTCAGCGCTCGCCCGCACGGGTCTCTCGCTAGCAGCCAAGTCTCGATATCTGTGCATCTCATTGACACATGATTTGGCCTCCAACAACACTCGCCGTTGGAATTCGACACAGGGGAGCAAAGTCCGGTGGCGGAGGCCCAAACGCACGACGCGCTCACGCAAGTCCTCATCGCCAACGACGGCGAGGTCCTCGCACGCCTGCGTCTTTCGGCGGCGGAGGCCGCGCGCGTTTGCAACGTCACTCCACGTCAGCTCATCTACTGGACGAAGAAAGGTCTCGTGAAGCCGTCGAGCAATGGCGATCACGACTACGACGTCTTCGCGATGGAAAAGGTCATCCGCATCCGGCAAGCGCTCGAGAAGGGACACTCGCTCGAGAAGGCCGCGCAGCTCGTGCAGCGCGAGATGGGAACGCTCCAGGCCGAGGCCAAGCGGCTCGATGAGATGGCCCCCGACGCCCTCGAGGACGAGCTTCGCGCCCGCCTTGAGCGCCTGGAATCGAGAATCAATGAGATTCGCCGCGCCCTGCCCGCGTCGCTCACGATCGCCCGGCTCCGCAAGGCCGTCGCGGTCCTGGCGCGGCTCGATGCCCAGGGCGCGCTCGAGAACTCGCAGGCCAACGGCGACTCGGCGAAGGCGGTGGCGCTCCGGCTGGGCCGGGCCATCGACGAGCTCGAGATGCTGCTTCGTGAGGTTCAGCCCGTCGGGGCATAACGCGCCGGTACGCTTCGTTCGTGCCTGACGCGCTCGCGCTCATCGCCAACGCCGCCGGAAAGCTCACCCGAGAGGGTCTGCGCGCGACCGGCCGCGGCGCGACCGCCCTTCCCGGGCTCGTCGCGCTGACCCTCGACCCGAACTTCATCGGCGCGCTCTCCGCGACGCTCGCGCACGGCGTCGCGTGTGTGTCGGGGACCAACGGGAAGACCACGACCGCGCGGATGCTTGCCGACATCTCGCGCACCGCGGGGTGGGACCCGATCCACAACCGCTCCGGGTCCAACCTCGATCGCGGTGTCGCGGCGGCCCTCCTCGCGCAGAGCTCGTGGTCGGCCGAGCCGCGGGGCAACTTCGGTCTCTTCGAGATCGATGAGGCGTCGCTGCCGAGCGCGGTCGGACGCCTCAGGCCGCGCGTCGTCGTGGTCACGAATCTTTTCCGCGACCAGATGGATCGCTACTTCGAGCTGGACACGCTCGCGAGGAAGATCGCCGACGCGCTCGCCGGGTTACCCGCGGATACGACGCTCGTGCTGAACGCGGACGATCCGCTCGTCGCGTACCTCGCGCTCCGCCGCGACGCGAAGACGGTCTTCTTCGGCGTCGACGATCCCGACGTCGGGGGGATCGTCCCGCAGGCGATCAGCGACGCGACGCGCTGCCCGCGCTGCAAGTCGCCACTCAAATACGCGCGCGTGGTCCTCGCACACGTCGGCGACTGGTCGTGCCCGTCGTGCGGTCTCGCGCGGCCGCCGCGCGACGTCGCCGCGACGAAGGTCACGCTCGGCCCGAACGGCAGCGAGATCACGCTCGCGGGGACGGTGGGGAATGTGTTCGAGCCCGTCCGCGTCCCGATTCCCGGCCTGTACAACGCGTACAACGCGCTCGCCGCGCTCGCGGCTGCGCGCGCCCTCGACCTCGGTCTGGCCGAGGCGATTCGCGCGCTCAAAAGCTTCCGCCCGGCTTTCGGCCGGCTCGAGACGATCGAGCACAAGGGCCGGACCCTGCGCCTTGTCCTGGTGAAGAATCCCGCTGGGTTCAACGCCGCGATCGGGGCGCTCCTCGAAACCGGGCGATCGCCGCGTTTGCTCGCCGCGCTCAGCGACCGCGACGCCGACGGGCGCGATGTCTCGTGGATCTGGGACGCCGACTTCGAGGCGCTCGCCCCGTCGGTCGAGCACGCCGTCATCACGGGCCTGCGCGGGCGGGATCTCGCCCTCCGCTTCAAGTACGCCGGGCTCGCGAAGGAGCGCCTCGAGGTGGTGGACGACTGGGCCCCGGCGATCGACAGAGCGACCACCCTCGCGCCCGAAGGCAGCGAGGTCGTCGTGCTCGCCACATACACGGCGATGCAGGCGCTGCGCGCGGTGCTCGCACGCGCGGGCGCGACCGTGCCGTTCTGGGAGGATTGATCCCCATGGATCTGCGGATCGCGCACCTCTACCCCGACCTGATGAACATCTACGGGGACCGCGGCAACGTGATCGCGCTGTCGCAGCGGGCGAAGTGGCGCGGCATCGGCGTCGAGGTGCGGCCCTACTCGGTGGGCGAGTGGGCCGAACCGGAGTGGCCCGACGTGTGGTTCTTCGGGGGTGGCCAGGATCAGGGGCAGGACATCGTCGGCGCCGATCTGGCGGGCAAGAACGGCGCGGCCCTGCGGAAGTCGGTCGAGGGCGGCGCCGCGATCTTCTCGGTCTGCGGTGGCTACCAGCTCCTCGGGCACGAGTACGTGCCGGAGGTCGGCCCCTCGATCCCTGGCCTCGGCATTCTCGACGTCACCACCCGCGCCGGCAGGAAACGTTTCGTCGGCAATCTGCTCGTGGATTCTCCGGACGGGCCGCTCGTCGGTTTCGAGAACCACTCCGGGCGGACGTACCTCGGCACCGGCGCAAAGCCGCTCGGAACTGTCGTTGCCGGGAACGGCAACAACGGCGAGGACAAGACCGAGGGCGCGGTGCAGGGGAAAGTGATCGGCTGCTATCTCCACGGATCGGGCCTCCCGAAGAACCCGTGGCTCGCGGATCGTCTTCTCGCGTGGGCCGTCCAGAGGCGGCACAAAGACGTGAAGCTCGACCCGCTCGATGATGCCGACGAGCTCGCCGCGCGCGCGCAGGCGACCGAGGTGGCGCGAACCAGGACGTAGAGCGGTACTCCGGTACCGACCCCTTCTCCCATGCGATCTGAGCGCCCCCGTCGGTTGACTACGCGATGTGATTCGCGATGCAGTCATTCGCGGTTCCGTCATCGCACTTGCCCTTCTTTCGGTTGGAGGGCTCACCGCGAGCGCGGACGATGGCCGGCCGCCGGCGCCGAGCGGCCCCAGCCATCCTCCGACCTCCAGCAGCATCCCGCTCACCGAGCTCAGACCCAGCGACATCCACGCCGCGCCGGTACCGACGATCGCGCCCGCACTCGATCCACTCGCCGAGCCTCTACATGCACCCGCCCACAAAAGGGAGCTCGTCCTGTTCGTTGGCGGGTACGGCTCGAAGGCCGACGACGGCGCCTTTGACCAGCTCGAGGCGCGCTTCCCGGCGGATCGCTACGACGTCCGAAGGATGGGCGACGATCCCAGGTTTCCATACGACACGTACGGCAGCGTTGACGACAACGCGCGCAGTCTCACCGAACAGATCCGACACGTATCCGCGAATTACTCAGGGGTCGACATCGTGTCGCACTCGATGGGCGGCGTTGTCGTCGATCGTGCCCTCGCGGGCGGACTTTCGTCAGACGACGGAGTCGTGACCTACGTCGCGATTGCGGGCCCACACAGCGGCGCGGACTTCGCGCGCGCACCCGCGTTCGTTCTTCCGATCATCAGTCCCGTCAAGGAGATCGTCCGAGCGGGCGGAGTCGCGGCCGCGCGTGACCCGGAGAGCACGGCCATCAACGACCTCGCGACGGCGCGGCCCATTCGTCCTCCCGCAGGAATCGTTCGTGTCGATGCGAGCCTCGCCACTGACGGGTTTGTCAACGAGTTTGACGCTCGCGATCCCGGAGTCCCGCAGCGGCTCTTTCTCCCGGCGACCGCGCGCGAGATTCTTGATGGGCATGGCGGAAGCTTGGTCAACAGGCAGATCGGAGATCTCGTTGTTGAAACAATCCGCACGCACGAGGTCCCACCTGACAGGCGCGATCCGATAACCCAGCTTGTCGCGCCGATCCTCTGGAAGGAGGAGACGCGGCTCTGGCGGCGGGTTCTCTTGATAACGACGCTTGCGGCGGTCTGCTTGTATGCGGCGCGCTTCGTGCCCTTCTTCCGGGGGCCAATCGACCGGATCAACGCGTGGTGCGGTCAGTTCGTCCGTGCGCTCGGTCGATGACGGACGAGCGCGGCCAGGCGATGGTCGAATTCGCGTTGGTGTTGCCGCTTCTCCTGGTGCTGCTCCTGGGAGTCGCTCTGGTTGCCGAGATCGGCGTGGCTCGACTCGCCCTTGAGCACGCCGCGGCCGAAGCGGCGCGTACCGGATCGCTTACGAACGATGACGATCTGGTGCGCAGCACCGTCGCCGCAGCCGTCGGCCCGCTCGACCCGTCTCTCGTGAAGGTGATCATCGAACCGACGCAGAACGAAGACCCGCGATCGTCGGCGCCTCGCGGCTCTCTCATTCGCGTGCGACTGCGCTACCCGCTGTCGGTCCCGCTCGCCTTCGTGGGGCTTCCCCGCTTGATCGTGGAAGGAACGGCCGCTCGCCGGGTCGAATGGACTCCGTGAGCGACGATCGGGGTCAGGCGTTGTTGGTCGCGGTGCTCGCGCTCGCTATCGCGGCAACCGCGGTTGTCGGCCTCCGCGCGGCGCAAGACCGCATCGTCGTGGCCGCCCGAACTCAGCGCGCGGGCGAAGCCGCCGTCGAGGCCGCCGCACAAGCTGTGGCGGATCTGTACGGGGCGCATGCGGTCGCGCCCGCAGAGCTCGTCGTCGATCCGCGCACGCTCGAAGCGGCTCGAATCGCAGCAGAAGAACTCGCTCGATTGAACGGCGCCTCCGGTGTCGAGCAGATGCAGCTGGTGTGCGCCCGTGGGCGGATCGAAGCGCGACTTGTGCTGAATGCCTACTCCCACCACGCCGGGTTCAGTGCACCCGAATGCTTCCTCTTCTGACCTTCACTCCCAAGCGATTTGTGCTTGGGCGCCGCCGGCTTCTGCTCACGGTGAGCGGAACCGGGCTACTCGTTTTGTCGATCCTGTTCACCCTGCTCGCCCCGACATCGCGTTCGGCGGACGAGCTCACCGCCAGCAAATCCTTGGCCGAGCGCCTTTCGACGTCGACCTGGGGTCTTGCGGTACCGCTCGCGTGGCTCGCCGCACCGTTGGCTGAAGTGCGGAATGGCGACAGCGTCGATCTCCTCGCCGTTCGGAGCGGCGATCGCCCATTGGCGGTCGCCATCGCAGCCGACCTTCGCGTCATGGGCGCGGACGAGCGATCGATCATCTTCGAGGTCGATGAGGAGAGCGCTAGCGCTATTGCCACCGCGCGAGCGTCGGGCCTGCTCATCGTCCCCCTGCTCCGCTCCACGCATTGACGGTCCGCGTCGCCCTCTGCGGAGGCGCAGAGCTCGCGTCGGCAGCCGAGGTCCTGGGACTGATCTCGGTAGACCCTGCGCGGGCCGACCTCGCTCTCGTCGATCTTCGCGATTCCGAGGCGCTCTCCGGTGCAGCGGCCCTCCCGCATGCGCTTCCGCGTGTCGTTGTCCTCGGCGACGAGCAAGTCTCGCTAGCGAGTGCGCTTGGTGTTTCGGACCGCTCGGTGGCGAGGTCCTGCGAACCCGCGGTGTTGGGCCCACTCATCGCGGCGACCCTGCCTCCCGCGAGAAGAGGATCGACGCGGTCGGTCCTCGTGACATCGGTTCGGGGCGGCGCGGGTCGGTCGCTCCTCGTCGCCAACCTCGCACGCCGGCTCGCTCCCCTTCGCTCGACCCTCTGCCTCGATCTCAGTGGAGATGGGACCCTCGGCTGGTGGCTCGGCACTACGGCCGGGAGCTGGTCCGATCTCGAAGAGCTAACGGATGAGCTGACTGCGGAACATCTCGGGGTTGTGGCGACCGAGGCCGCGCCAGGCCTCCGGATGATCGGCGGACCACCCTATGGCCCGACCGTCCGACTAGCGCAGTCCGCGTTCCGGGCCGCGCTCGAACTCTCGGAGCTTATTCTCGTTGACGGTCCCACTCTCGCCGATGAGCGCACTCGACGGCTCGTTCCATCCGTCGATCGCGTGATCGTGATGAGCTACGACGATCCGATCTCCGTCGCCGCGCTCGCGACGGCGGATGTTCCAGAAGCGGCGTGGCTGATCGCTTCGCAGTCGGCAGCCACCTCGCTGGGCGGGCGCGACGTGTTCCGCCCACTTCCCCGTGCAGAGGCAACGATCTCGGCTGCGACGTCCCGGCGAGGCGCGCTCGGTGGAGCACTCGGAAAGGCGTACGACGAACTGTCCGAGATCATCGCGATCGATGCCACGTGACGGTCGCCGCGCGCGCTCGCATCGAGCGCGGCGTCGTGATGCGCCTTCGCGAAGCGCCGGATGGTCGGCCTCGCCGTGAGCACCTGGCGACCGCACTCCGGGAGACGCTGGTCGACCAGCGTCTCGTCATCCCGGCGGGAGAGCTTCGGCTCCTCGAGCGCTGGCTCGAAGACCGGCTCTTCGGTCTCGGCGAGCTCGCACCGCTTCTACGCGACGATCGCGTGACCGAAGTCATGGTCAATGGCACACGTGGTGTGTGGGTCGAGCGAGACGGGCGACTCGAGGAGACCCCGATCCACTTCGCCGACCCCGAGGAGATCCTCGTCCTCATCGAGCGGCTCGTTGCGCCCCTCGGTCGGCGGATCGACCTCGCGAGCCCACTCGTGGACGGGCGTCTTCCCGACGGATCGCGCGTTCACGCCGTGATCCCACCGATATCGCTCGTCGGTCCCGTCCTTACGATCCGCCGCTTTGCCCAGCGTGCGCTTGGTCCGGACGACCTCGTCCGGAACGGCACTTTGCCGCCCGAAATCATGGCTTACCTCGTGGGCGCGGTGCGCGAGCGGAGAAGCGTGCTCGTTTCCGGCGGCACCTCGAGCGGCAAGACCACGACCCTCAACGCGCTCGCTTTTGCTATCGGCGATCGCGAACGCATCGTGACCATCGAGGACGCCGCTGAGCTCCGACTGCCGCAGCCCAACGTCGTTGCACTTGAAACGCGGGCACCGAGCGTCGAAGGCTCCGGCGCTGTCGACGTGCGCGCGCTCCTCCGCGCGGCGCTTCGAATGCGCCCGGATCGCATCGTGGTCGGTGAGGTGCGCGGCGGGGAAGCCCTCGACATGCTCCAGGCCATGAACACCGGGCACCGTGGGTCGCTGACCACAGCGCACGCGAACGGCGCGTCCCACGCGCTGATGCGAATCGAGACGATGGCCCTCATGGGCGGCATCGACCTGCCGCTCGAGGCGATCCGCGAGCAGATTCGTCACGGCATCGACGTCGTCGTGCATCAAGAGCGCGACCCGAGCGGGGTTCGGAGAGTCGTCGAGATCGCGGAGCTTTCACCGGAGCGGGCCGATCCGTACCGTTTCACTCGGGTCTACCCGTGATCGCAGTCCTGCTCGCGATTGTCGGGGTCACGCTCTTGCTCCTCCTCGATGAGCGGCGTTCCCAGGCCCTCGTCACGGTTGCGCTGAAGCTCGATCCGCGCGCGCGCGCGGAAATGCGAGAGTGCCGCTTGGCATTGCCCGCGCTCGTTGACGCGGTCGCGGCCGCACTCTCGAGCGGGCTCTCGGTGCAGCTGGCGCTCATCGAGGTCGCGCCGACGTTGCCGCGGGCGCTCGCACGCCCGACCGAACGCGCCGCGGCGTCGATGGCGCTCGGCTCCTCCGTCGACGACGCCGTCGGTGCGTATGCGGGCGTCGTCGCCGGCGAGGATCTCGCGCCCTTCGCGATCGTTCTCGGCGCGTTCGCGCGGAGCGGCGGCAGGATCGGCCGAAGCCTCGCTCGCGTCGCCACGCTGCTCCGCGGGCGCATCGCGCTCGAGGACGAGCGCAACGCGCTGACGGCGCAGGGACGCGCGTCGGCCATCGTGCTCGTCGCATTAGCGCCGCTCGGCGGGATGTTCTTCGCGGTAATGACCCCCGAATATCTCGCGGTGATGTTTGATCGCGGTCGTTTGCTTCTCGGCATTGCTGTTGTCCTTGAAGTGACCGGTGGCCTTTGGCTCTGGCGGATCCTCCGGCTCTCGTCCCCTGCCGCGGACTTAGCGACGCTCCTCGACGCGGTGATAGTCGGCCTCGAGGCCGGGCTCACATTCGAGCTTGCTCTTGCCGCGCTCGTCATTCGCGCGCCGATGGTCGCGCGGCTTCCCGAGGCCCGGCGGCTTCTCTCCGATCTCGCGCTGGGCCGTGGGGCCAACGAAGCATTTTCCGCATTTGGTAGTGCCGGACCGACCGAGGCTCGGGTCGCGGCATTGGTGCGCGCAGCAACCCGATTCGGCTCGCCTCTGGCGAACCTTCTTGTGACCCAGGCCGATGCGCTTCGCCTGAGCGACCGCCGCCGTGCGGAAGCGCAGGCGCGGCGGTTGCCGATCCTCATGCTTTTTCCCCTCGCGGTCTGCGTCCTCCCCGCCCTTCTTTGTGTCTTCCTCGGACCGCCACTTCTGTCTCTTTTGGGCTAGTACCCCCGAGCGGTGTCAAAACGGGAGAGAACATGCCAAATGGCGGAGCAACCTTTGTTGCGAGAGGCAGAATTGGGCCTAGCCAAACGGCGGAGGTACCGACGACGAAGGCCAGGGTCTGGTCGAATACGCACTCATCATCGCCGTCATCGCCATTGCCGTTATCGTCGCGATGATCTTCCTTCGCGGCCAGATTACGAACATCTTCAGCAACATCGGCAACAACCTCACCTAGACATCGCAAGCTGCTGAATACGACGACCGGGCGGCGCCTCAAAAACGCCGCCCGGTCCGTCTTCCAGGGGGCACCGAGATAGACGCAGTACGAGCCGCCGAGGACGCGATCCTTGTGGCATTCGTCGTTGCTGTCGTCTACACGGACTGGCGCTACCGGCGGATCCCGAACGCCTTCACGTACCCCGTCATGCTCGTGGGCCTTGTGCTCGGCGCCTTCGAAGCGGTGCCCGGCGAGGTCTTCGCGAATGGGCTCATCGACCACGTTGCCGGCCTCGTCGTCGGCTTCCTCATCGCGTATCCCTTCTACGCGATGGGTGGGCTCAAAGCCGGTGACGGCAAGTACCTCATGGCCGTCGGCGCGATGCGCGGTCTCAGCCTCCTCCTCGCGGGAGCGGTCTACGGTGCGCTGCTCGGCGGCGTCATCGCCCTCGGCTTCATCGCGGTACGGCGGCTCCGGCCCGCGAATGGAGCGACCGCGTCGATGGGCGGGGTGATGAAGACGTGGATCCCGTACGGCGTGGCGCTCGGGCTCGGCACCCTCATCGCGCTCGCGCTCGAGCTCTCCGGACGCTTGCCGGGAGCGACGACGTGATCAGCATTACGACCCCGTCTCTCGCCGCGACGGCTTCCCTGTATATTCCGGCCGGGTGGAAACGCGCGAACAACGTGACCTCATGAGCGACCGTTAGTAGGGGAGTTATGGCCGAAGCCGAGAAGATACGCATCCTGATCGTCGACGACATCGCCGACACTCGCGATAACCTCGCGAAGCTGATCGGCTTTGAGCCGGATATGGAAGTCGCCGGCACCGCCGACGGCGGTCAGGCCGCGGTCAATCTCGCCAAGAAAGAGCGGCCCCACGTGATCCTCATGGACATCAACATGCCGGACATGGACGGGATCACGGCCACCGAGATCATCTCGAACACCGTGCCCGAATCGCCGATCATCATGATGAGCGTCCAGGGCGAGCAGGACTACCTGCGCCGCTCGATGCTCGCCGGCGCGCGCGAGTTCCTGGTGAAGCCGTTCTCGGCGGACGAGCTGATCAACGCGATCCGTCACGTCCACGAGCTCGAGAAGGTGAAGCGCGCGCGGTATGCCGCGGCCGCACCGGCCGCCGCCTCCCCGGTGAATCCTCTGGCGCCCGCCGGCGCTCCCCGGGTGACCGGCGAGATCATCACGTTCTTCTCGCCGAAGGGCGGCGTCGGGCGGACGACGATCGCGACGAACCTCGCCGTGGCGCTGCACCAGCTCTCGCAGAAGCCCGTCGTCCTCGTCGACGGGAGCCTGCCCTTCGGCGACATCGCCGTGATCCTCAACATGAGCCCGAAGGCGAAGACCATCGCCGACCTCATCGGGTCGTTCGAGAACACCGACTCGGACGTGCTCGAGTCCGTACTCGTCTCGCACTCGACCGGCATCAAAGTGCTCCTCGCGCCGCCGACGCCGGAGTCGGCCGAGCTCATCACCGGCGCGAACATGAAGCACGTCCTCGAGCTCCTGCGCGAGCGCTACGCCTACATCGTCGTCGACACGTGGCCGTCGTTCCAGGAACAGGTGATCACGATGCTCGACGTCGCCGACGTGATCCTGACGCTGATGACGCTCGAGATCACAAGCCTCAAGAACGTGCGCGTATTCATGGAGATCGCCGAGAAGCTCGGATACGGCAGCGATAAAGTGCAGCTCGTCGCGAACCGCAATGACAGCTCCGGCGGCATCAAGGCCTCGGATGTCGAGGCAAGCCTCGGCCGCAAGATCCCGCACACCATCGTTT
>WNGC01002613.1_pt1 | contig 11216 bp, 13 predicted proteins | sample 5400051 | NCBI WGS metagenome assembly WNGC01 (sample SAMN13153368, study PRJNA577476) | soil metagenome | isolation source: 20 cm soil or saprolite under grassland replicate 2 | place: USA:California | collected 2016-06-15 | reverse complement strand
CAAGAGGGCCGGGCCTTTTTTGACATTCATAGTCGCCCGAAATTATCGGCAGTAGACTGGTCCAGCTAAGATCGACGTACGCTTCGTAAGGCGCGGGAATCCGATTCAAGTCGACCTCCCCGGATACTCCCCAGGCTCCGATCTCGCGCCATTCCGCACTACGTGAATGATTGACCGGGGTCACTTTAAAGTTCGCGTCACGTTGACAGGAAACAGAGCGTCGAATAATTTCTTGCGAGCGGTCGAGGAGCAACGATTCGACTCGATCTGGCTCGGCGAGCACCACAACAATCCCATTCTACATCCCGCGCCGCTGATCGGACTTGCCGCCATCGCAAGCCGGACACGCCGCATTCATTTGGGCACGGGCGTTCTTTTGCTTCCGCTTTACCATCCCGTGATGGTTGCCGAAGAAGGAGCGATGGTCGACACGATCTCTGGCGGTCGGTTGATTTTGGGAATAGGCGCAGGCTACGCGCCGGAGGAATTCGCCGCCTTCGGTTATTCGCTCAAGGAGCGCGGCAGCAAATTGGACGAGAGCGCTGCGCTTCTGCACCGGCTGTGGACGGAAGAGAATGTCACCCATCATGGAAGACATTACCGCGTGGATAATGCCACGGTTGCGCCCCGTCCGGTGCAGCGGCCAAGACCACCCATCTGGTTTGGCGCGTGGGCCGAGCCGGCGATTCGCCGAGCCGCGCGTCTGGGCGACGCCTGGTTTGTCGGGCCGTCGGCCAATCTCGACGAGATTGCACCGTGCGCGCGGATGTATCGAAAAGCCTGCGCGGAGAATGGCAAAGGCGAAGGTGAGGTCGCTCTGTTTCGCTACGTTTTCGTGGCGCGGAGCAAGAACGAGGCGGTGATCGCGGCGGGCGGCCCTTTTATCCAGGCGTTTGAAAGTATGTACTTCCGCTGGCCGCACCCGGTCGTCAAGCGACCTCCGGGGCAACTCACAATCGAGCGGCTCGCCCACGACCGGATTATTTTAGGCGATGCGAAAACATGTGTTGATGAAATCAACCGGTTTCGAAGCGAATTAAATGTGAAGCATCTGGTCTGCCGGTTCTCGGTCCCGGGTATTCTGCGTGAGGCCTGCGAAACGTCCCTCGACCTATTCACGCGCGAAGTCATGCCGGCGCTCGGGGCCGAAGCGTCCTCGTAAAGTCTTGGTGGGGCGGCAGCATTAAAAATCGCGTGACTCACTCACTTAACTGAGGTAGCTCCACTAGAAGGCGCCCTGCGCCCTGAACCGGTTGGCGGACGTGGAGCCGCTTCTGCACGTACCAGACGCGGGCGGCGACGGGATGGATCACCGGTACTCCGAGATCTTCCTCCACTGGGATCACATCGATGACGCGCCAGGCGCCGGAGCCGAGAAGATAAATCCCTTGAGCGCTGGGATGCTTGAGAAACGATCGCTTGAGATGGTGGTAGATCTCTTCCGTCGAGAGACTGCTCGCCTCACCCGGTGAAGTATCCATCCCTTCCATTGCGAGCACCTCGAATCCTGCATCGGTAAAATAGCTCTTAAAGAGATCATTGAGCTTGTTATCTCGAAAATACGTGCAGCCGACAAATCTCTTGATGTCTAACGCTCGCAGTGCTTCCGCCTGGGTCATGCCGGAGGTGAAAATTGGGACCTTATACTTCGCTTCCCACTGTTGCACGATCTCCTGCTCGCTCCTGTAACCCCGCACCATGAACGGCGGTCCGCCCTCGGGATGCATGAGGTCGACGCCTATTCTAGCAAGCTCGGCCACACGCTCGTTGTAAGTGTCCAGCGCGTCAAGATAACCTCGCTCGGTGTGCTGCTTGATTCCGGCGTAAACTGGAATCACTCCGACGCCTTCGGGAAGCAAGCGAATGAACTCAACCAGTGAGCCCGACTCATACGTGGGTTTTACAACTCCGACGGTTCCTCGCCAATTTGCTTTAGCCATTTCAATCCTCCTTAGCGGAAAGCCTTAAACGCGGCCACTTGTATCTTGCACTGATATTGTCGATGCCTTCGCATATCGACATGGGTGTAACGAAACCACCCCAATGTTTAAATACGGCAGGTAATTACTGTCTATACTGTCACGTTTTCACCTACAACTGATCTTTGCCCTTTCTTGCTAAAGTTTTGAGATATGGCGTGTTTTTCAAACCGGCACGCAGCTTGCCTAACTCTTAGCAAGTGGCGCCACGCCGATCGCGATCGTGTGGGTAGCTGTTTGATTAATGTATGGGCCGTTAAATATATCGAAAAGGGGGAAATAATGAATCGGTTAAAAACACTGTTTTTGGGAACTTTCGTCGGAGGGTCGTTAATTATTTCAGGGGTGGCGGCGCCTGCCCAGGAACTGCGTCAAGATAGGCGCGAACTGAAAAATGATCGCGGAGAGATTCGCGATGATAAGAAAGAACTGCGGCAGGATAGAAAGGAACTCAAGAAGGATCTTCGACAGGGCGCGAGTCCGGCGGAGATTGAAAACGACCGACAAGAATTGCGCAACGACCGGAATGAACTTCGTCGAGATCAGAACGAGTTGAAGCAGGATCGTAAAGAGTTTCAACAAGACCGTCGAGATCTGCGGTAAGATACACGCGCAATAGACAGCATCTAAATCACTTAAAGTCGTCGGCCCGGCCGTCAGAGATTGGCGGTCGGGTGCGATGATTTTCATCTCACTGAACCCCCCCCGGCAAATTTACTGAATGAGCGGGTGAAATCTTGGTCGGCAGCGAGCCGAACCTTCTAAGATTAAATAGCCAAACCGAAAATCACAAAATATTGGTGTCGGGAAAACTACGCGGTCTTCGTACGAGCGGAATAGCGCATCTCCCAACATAGTCTGCAAAATGGCACACAAATCGTAATGCGTAATTTCTACCAGACCGTCACTTTTTCACCGATCTTCAAAATCACAAAAATCGCAGAAACGGTTTCTAACCGATGGAAGTTACGGAGCTTTATGCGGGTCGGCACGGGCCTTGCCTCTTTAGCTAACGAGTTGCACGAACCGCAACGAGAACGGGTCAGCAAAATCAAGGAGGTGCAATGATGAAAAATCGAACATGTGTAAGTAAGGCTCCAATCTTGTTGTTGGCAGGGGCCCTTTTTACGTCAGGTTGTGCTGGTGGGCCTCTAACAACCAGAGAAAAAGGCGCCGGTATTGGCGCGCTTGGTGGCGCTGCTGCGGGTGGTCTTATTGGTTCGGCGGTCGGTCATCCTGGAGCGGGCGCGGCCATCGGTGGCGGCCTCGGCCTCGGTGCCGGCGCTCTGGTCGGCGATCAGATGCAAGGTCAACAAAACGATAACTACCGCCAGGATGAGCAGATTCGCAGACAACAACGCGAGATCGATCGCCAGCGATATGAGACCGAGCGCTTAAGACGAAGCGGCGAATATTAACCGTTTGGAACAACCGACAGGGGGAATCGACATGAATCCAGCGATGAAAGAAAAAATTGCATGGTCGGCCGGTGGAGCGGCGTTGCTGCTCATAGTTGCGCTGCTGATCGGCGGTATTTACACCGTTACACCAGCCAATGGACCGGTGGATACTGCGTACAAGATCAATCGTTTCACCGGCAAGGTTTGGCTGATCAAAACATATGCGAAGCAGGTTGGAGCGGTGCGGGTCCTCGCAGCGCGCCAGGCGGAAGTAGAACCAACGAAAGATTTGAATGGTGATACGGAGGCTGCTGCCGTCGCCATGCAACAAGAGCAAACGAGAAGCGGACGGCGCTAGTTTGCCCGGTAGACCTTGCGGGTTGACATAGCGTCTAAGGAATCAAAGAAGCCAAGAAAGTTGAAAGGATTGTTTATGAATACGAAATTGAAAGCGATTGTTTTTGGAAGTTTGATCGCGGGATCCTTGATGGCCTCAGCCGGACCCGTGATGGCGCATGACTATTGGCACTGGTCAGAGCATGAACACAGGTGGGCCCGACGGGCTAATCTGCGAAGCGATTATAGAGACTTACAAGAAGCGAGACGGCAACTGGAATATGACCGTCGTCATGGAGCGAGCCGACGCAGGATCGCTGAGGATGAGGCGCGGATCCGGGACATCGAGCGTGACATTCGTCTCGATCGAAGGTATTTAAGCCGGCGCTAAAGCTAAGCTCGCTCTTGGTATGGCAAAGGCCTGGCTGTCAATAGTGGAGGCCAGGCCCAAAAGTTAAAGGAGGTTTTATGAATCGTAGGCAATTGAAACCTGTAGTTTTGGGAGGGCTCTTAGCGGGATCGTTGATTGTCTCAGTTGTCCCTGCCGACGCCGACGAGGATAGCTGGTGGAATCGCTGGTGGGGCAGGTACGACCACAGAAATGAGATAAAAAGCGATCGCCGAGAGATCGAAGGCGACAAAGACAAACTTCGCCAGGATCGAAAAGAGCTGTTCGAAGATAGACGCGAGCTCCGGCGGGATCTCCGTAACGGGGCAAGCCGCGACGAGTTCCGCGATGACCTACAGGAGCTCCGCAATGATCGAAACCAGCTCCGTAGAGACCAGGAAGAGTTGAAACAGGATCGTCGAGAATTGCGGCGTGATCTGAGGAGATAACACATCGACAGTCTGGCTCGACCGGCCTGCTCCGGTCGAGCTTTTTTTTCTAATCGTCGAGCAAAAGGGAGGAAGAATGATGAAAAAAACACGAATTACTGGCGTGGTGCTTGGAGTTTTAATGCTCGGCCTGACAGTCTCAGGTTGTGGCACGCTTGTCGGCGGAGCAGTTGGAGCGGGCGCCGGCGCTGGCATTGCAGCCGGTACCGGTCACAGCGCCAAGAAAGGCGCGCTTATCGGCGGTGGCGCGGGAGCGGCGACGGGTGCGGTTTACGACATTTTGCATTGAATCTAATTGGCTTGCGCTTCTCACAAGGGTAGATACCAACTCCAGAGGCGGGTTTTGATGGACTTGGTAATTATCCCGCCGGCCGCCTGACATGACTAAACCTTTATGCCGATGATAACAATGATTTCCCGGAGCTATTAAAGGCAATAAAAAACACATGAGTTGTAAAATGCAACCGGGAGGTTTACGTATGTGGGATAGAATCGGATTGATACTATTTATTATCATTGTAACAACTTTTTTTATCACTGCTTTGGCTGTTACCCAATTGGTAGTGGAGCCGATACGTTGGATCGGATAGGCAAAACGACCGCGCCAAGGATCTAAGTGTTTAATCCTTTTCGCCGGATTTTTCCCGCCGCTCCGCTTCTGACGACGACGACACGCGTAATGGTTGAACGTTTAGAGCAGCCTTGACTCGGTCTGGCGTGAAGGGAACCGTGCGTAGCCGAATGCCAATCGCGTCAAAAATAGCATTGCCTATAGCTGCGGGAATTGGGCTGGTCGTTGCTTCTCCTGCGCCGACCGACGGCTGGTCGGGGCGATTGATCGGCTCGATGATTACATCCGGCACCTCTGAGAATTTGAGAATAGGATACAAGCTCCAGTCGAGACTCGTCACCATCGAGCGATCGAACTTGACCTCTTCTTTGAGCGTACGGCTCGTCGCCTGAATTACATTCCCCTCAATTTGGTTTCGCAGACCGTCCGGATTGATGATAAGTCCGCAATCGTGAGCGACCACGACGCGTTTGACCAGGACTTGGCCGTCTGCCGGGCTGACATCGACCTCGGTGACCGCAGCCACATACGCTTCCGTCCGGTCGTACTGCACAAACGCCACGCCGCGACCGCTCTTTACGCCTGCCGCTTGCGGTGCTTTTTGCGGAGATGAACGCTGCGTCCAGCCGGCTCGCTTGGCGACGGCTTCTAGAACGGCCTTCGCGCGCGGATCGCTTAGATGACGCAAGCGAAACTCGATGGGATCAGCGCCACTGGCAGCGGCAAGCTGATCCATGAATGACTCGTTGGCGAAGGTGTTTTGAGGTGAACCGAGTCCTCTCAGCGCGGATGCTCTGATCGGGCTTGAGTTCAGCCAGTGGACCGTCACGCGATTGTTTTTGAAGTTGTAGGTATGGTTTGCGTTGCGCTCGGCGCCCGACTGGTTGGGTGTGCCAGCGGACATTCCGGCGAGTGAGCCACCGAGAAGACTTCCCGCGCTGCCGTTCGGACGGCTCGAGTGCGTGGGAGTCCAAACCTGGTAGTCCCACGCGGCCACGTTTCCTTGCGCATCCAGACCGCCCCGCACGTCCATCACCATTGCCGGACCCAGCGGTTCCCAGCCGTGCTCGTCGTCGCGCATCCACTGGACCCGAACCGGCTGTCCGACGGCTTGCGAGAGAATCGCTGCATCGGCGGCGGCGTCATCCGCGCCGTTGTGACCATAGCAGCCGGATGCCTCGACAAAAATCACGCGAACGTTCGCGGGCGCGATTCCCAGGAGCTGGGCGATGGTCGGGCGCAGTTGATGCGCTCCCTGCGTGCCCGACCAGATCGTCGCGGCGCCGTCTCTCACGTCGGCGAGTCCGCACGATGGCCCGATCGAGGCATGCAACTGGAACGGCCATTGATACGTCGCCTCGAAAGTTTTGGCGGCGCTTGCGAGAGCGGCCTCCACGTCGCCGTTATTAGCCGGTGACTTGTCGTTGCTCGGAATCTTCCGGAGCGTGTCATAAAGCTCACTCATCGGCGGCAGGGCTTTTGGGTCCTGCCAAGTGAGTTTGAGATCGCGCGCGGCGCGGATCGCCTGTTCTTCACGCTGGCAAACGACACCGACAAAGTTTCCTTTCACGACCACTTTAACCAGTCCGGGAATGTCCTTTACCGAAGATTCATCGACGCTCGCCAACTTGGCCCCAACCGCAGACGGCCGGACGGCGCGGCCGTGAAGCATCCCCGGGAGACGGAAATTCTGCATGTAGATATGAGCTCCGGTGGTTTTAAGGGGAATATCGACGCGGGGCATCGATTTGCCGACAACGGCGTAGGCGCTCGGAGTTTTTGGTTTAATCTTGCCGGTGACGTCACGACTGAACCGTTGTCCGCCAATCAGCTCCGCATAAGACACTTTCTTCTTTGGGTTGTCTATTGCACTGATTATTCCCTGGCCCACTGTGAGCCGTTCGACAGGCACACTCAAACGGGCAGATGCCATGGAAACAAGCGTCGCTTTCGCTTCAGCCGCGGCCTGGCGCAGCTGGCTGCCGCCGCGCTTGATGGTTTGACTGCCGAAAGTGGGGAGCTGGTCGACCGTATTTGCGGTGTCGCCCTGGATCCAGGTGATCCGTTCAAACGGATAATCGAGTTCGTCGGCTACGATCTGTCGGAGCGAAGTCGAAACGCCGGTGCCCAGCTCGACTTTCCCGGTCATGACGGTAATGCTTCCGTCTTTCTGAACCATGAGCCAAGAATCGAGTTGATTGGGCGGAAGCGGCCCGCCAAAGCTGCCGTCACGCGCCACCGTTTGTGCCCTCAGCTCGACCGGCAAGCCGAAAGCAACCACCAAGGCTCCGGCGCTTTTGAGAAACTGCCTGCGCGTAATTTCGAGATTAGTGCTCATGATCGCAATGGGATGTTGGAGTAATCCAGCACTCCAGTCTTTGTTGCGTCGCAGCGAGGCGATTGATGGTTCGACGGAGCTCACCATGAGCGGAGTGGTATACATCAGACTCCGTTTCTAAACCGTTCGTCCTGAGCACAGTCGAAGGATGAGGCTTTTTCAGCAACCCGTTAGTTGCCGCCATCAGTGTCTCGCTCTCTCGGCAAAAGTCCAGTCAACCACCGCCTGAGGTTTGACCGACGGTTTCTCCTTGGCCCTAAATGTGCCCACCGAAATCCACTCTTCCACGACTGAATCCGGGACGCTCAGATCGGGGTTAAACTGTTCGCGGTACAAAGCGTAAAATCTTTCGGCGGCGGCGCGGTCGATGTTCAGAAGTTTTTGCAATAACCCGACACCCATCTCGCGCTCGCTTTGAAGAAACAAAATCGCCGCTCGGAGTCCTCTTAGAATATGGACGATCTCGTCTGGATCTTTGTCGATTTTTCTCTGCGCCAGGCTGAGTCCCGTGATGGGGATTCTGACCAGCTCGGATAATTGCCGCACCGTCATGAGGGTCCTGAAACCCTTCTGTTCGGCCTTGTATTCAAGCGGGCTGTTCACGACCGTCGCGTCGACGGAACCGCTGACGAGCGCGGCAAAGCGAGCGTCGGGGCTTCCACTGATGGCAGCAAGCGTGACGTCCTTGTTGGGATCCAACCCGCTCCTACTAAGCGCCGTGTAGACCGCGAAGTCGGCCGAGCTGCCGAATGAATTGATTGCTATCCGTTTGCCTTTTAGAGCTTTGAGGCTGTCGATCTCCGGCTTTGAGACGATGGCATACCCGCTGGACTTGGCCACCGCCGCGACGATTTTCACCGGCAGACCGCGCGCCGCGCCTCCGGCGATGAAAGGCAATATGTTCACATAATCGAGCTCGCCGGCGAGCAACGCGGTGAGCATCAGGTTTGTTCCCTGGAAGGTAATGTACCTGACTTTCAAACCTTCCTTATCAAAAAAGCCACGTTCAGCGGCGACACGAAACGGCAGCGCGGTCCAGTTGGAACCGCCCGTCCAGCCGAGATTCAGGACTTTGGGATCAGCGGCCGACGCTAACGCAACTGACAGCGCAACAAGCACGCAAGCCGTGAAGAATTCGAGCGGCTTTCGATTCATCGCCGGCCCTTTCAGCGCGCGGCCGCAGCTTTCTTCGGCGCTATCTCGCCAAGATATTTTCGGAAAAAATCCAGGGTGCGCGGCCAGGATGCGGCATCGGCGTCGGGGCGGTAACCGTCCCAACCCTTGCGATTGAAGGCGTGGCCGGCTCCCGGATAGAAATAAAACTCATGGGACTTTCCTAAGCGCGTCAGCTCAGCATCGAGCGTGCGCATCTCGTCGGGAGGAGGGTTCTTGTCCAGCTCGCCAAAATGACCCTGTATCGGGCAGGAGATTTCCGCCGCGTGCTCCGCGGGAGAGCGACCATTACCCCAACCTTTGTAGACCCCGCCGCCGTAGAAATCCACGGCAGCGCGAAACACCGAATTGGCCGCCGCCATCAGGAACGCCACGCGTCCCCCCATGCAGAAGCCGACGATTCCCAATCTTCCGGTATCAGCGCCGGCGCATCCACGGAGAAAGTTCACCGTAGCGTTTACATCGTTGAGGACTTCGGCATCTCGACGATTGGCAGCGCGTTTGTGGTGGTCGGCGTTAATTTCCGGCGTGTTTCTATGATAAAGATCAGGAGCCACACCGATGTAACCCGCCTCAGCGATCCTCCTCGTCATCTCCTGCGTAAAGTCGGCAACACCATCCTGATTCTGAATGACGACGACCGCCGGAAACGGACCCCGCCCGTCGGGCTGAATCACGTAGAGGTTCATCGGGCTATTATCGACGGTGATTGTTTCCCAAGAAGTGTTCATGATTCCCCTCCTATCGGATATGCACGATTGTTGTTTGTCTTCATTTATGGCTCTTGGCCTATGGCTGTCAACGGCTTAAATGGTTTTGATTTGCCGAGTGTGGCCCGATGCAAATATACTCGTAGTGCGAAAGACCTGGAGAAATTCGTCAGGAGAATGATGATGGCTGGCGCAGCTAATGACTCTGAATCGCGCGGTGCTCTAACCGGATTGCGCGTCCTCGATCTTACCGGGCGAAAAGGCGGTTATTGCGGCCTGCTGCTCGCCAATCTTGGCGCGGCGGTGATTCTGATTGAAGCGCCGGGTGGCGACCCGATGCGTAGCCAAGGGCCGTTCAAGAACGACGTATCGCATCTCGAGGGAAGCCTTTCGTTTGCCGCCTATCACACCAACAAACGGGGCATCGTTCTCGATCTTGAATCGGAAGGTGATCGACAAACGCTTCGCGATCTTTTGGCCAACGCCGACGTAATGATCCAAGACAAACCGGCCGGATATCTTGACGAAATCGGTCTCGGCTTCGATTCTCTCAGAGCGATCAATCCCGCTCTCGTACTCACGTCGATTAGCGGCTTCGGTCTTTTCGGTCCCTATCGTGAATTTAAAGCGCCGAACATCGTCGCTTTTGCCATGGGCGGCTTGATGAATCTTTGCGGTCATCCCGGACGCGCGCCACTGGTGGGCCCCTGTGACATCGCCTACCATTTGGGGTCGGTCCACGCCGCTTTCGGAACTCTTGTCGCCCTCTACAATAGACGCAGCACGGGGCGCGGCGAGCATGCGGAAGTCTCATTGCAGGATGTGTTAGTCGCGGATCCTTTCTTGCGTCTCATCACGCGTTACAGCGTCTCGGGCGAAATTCAGCAGCGTAGCGGCCACAGCCAATCGACAACTGTTGCCGAGACGTACGAATGCAAAGATGGTTATGCGCGTATCTTCTGCAATCAGCCGGACCATTGGAAGCGTCTGGTCGAGTGGCTGGGCAATCCTCCGGAGCTCACGGACCCAAAGCTCGAAAACGTGCAAAACCGTTTTCCGTTGCGGCCTGTCCTCGACCGGATGATCGAAGCGCGCACGATGAACTATGACACCAAGAGCTTTTTCGAAGAATTTCAGTCCAAACGGTTGGCCGCTGCTCCGATCAATTCGCCCAGCGCATTTCTAAATGACGAGCAGACCAGGCATCGGGAATTTGTCGTTAAGGTAAATCACGCATATCTCGGCCGGCACCGCTTTCCGGGCGACCCCTATAAATTTTCCGAAAGCCCTTGGCGTGTGGAACGCGGCGCGCCGCTTTTGGGCGAACACCAGCAGGAGATTGCCGGAGAATTCACACATCCGTCGCAATGGCTGGCGAAGGTCGTCGGTCGTCCGCTATCGCGCGCGACCAGCGTTTTGCCGTTTGACGGTGTACGCGTGGTGAGTTTTCCCACCGGTATCGTCGGCCCTGCGCTCGGCAGCCTGCTGGCAGAGCACGGAGCGGAGGTGATTTCCGTCGAAGCCGGCCGCACCATGCGCAGCCCGCAGCGCGGCCAGCGATTTCAAATCGCTTCTGATCTCGAAAGCCATCGCGGCAAGAAGCGGGTGGCCATCAATATGAAACATCCGGAAGGGCTCGCCCTCGCCAAGCGTCTCATCGCCTTATCGGACGTAGTGGCGGAAAATTTCAGCGCCAGAGTCATGGCGAGCTGGGGATTGGATTACCCGCGGATGAAGGAAGTTCGCGAAGATATCATCATGGCGAGCCTGCAGGCCTTCGGTCAGACCGGGCCGCGCCGTGATTTCGTGAGCTTCGGCCCGATCCTTATGGCTTTCTCCGGAATGACTTATCTATGGCGCGATCCGAAGATC
>WNGC01002498.1_pt1 | contig 11224 bp, 9 predicted proteins | sample 5400051 | NCBI WGS metagenome assembly WNGC01 (sample SAMN13153368, study PRJNA577476) | soil metagenome | isolation source: 20 cm soil or saprolite under grassland replicate 2 | place: USA:California | collected 2016-06-15 | reverse complement strand
AGGCGCATTACCCGGTGGAATTCATGGCGGGTTTGCTGAGCAACGAAATCAACAACACAGAAAAAATTTCTGTTTTTGTCGGCGAATGCAGAAGGATGGGCATTTCCATCCTACCGCCGGACATCAACAAAAGCGGCTTAAAGTTTACGCCGGAAACTGTAGCCGCGAGCGCTGATCGCGGCAGCACGGAGAAAACAAGGGCGACCGCAGCCAACGGTAACGGCTACAGCGCCATTCGTTACGGGCTTGCCGCCATCAAACACGTCGGCGAAATGGCCATGGAAACGGCGATTCGCGAACGCGAACAACAAGGTGATTTCACCTCATTGGAGGATTTCTGCGCGCGGCTGGACTCGCGCGTTGCCAATCGCAAGATGCTTGAAAGCCTTATCAAGGCCGGCGCATTTGATTTCCTGGGCCGAGACCGTTCCGAGCTTTTTAACTGTATTGATGACGCGGTGACTGCTTCCGCTGCAGCGCAGCGTGACAGGATCGCTGGGCAAGTTTCACTCTTTGATGAAGCAACCGCTCCCACTGGATCAAGAAAAAGGCCAGCCACTCCCTGGAGCGAGCATCAAAAACTTTCCTACGAGAAAGAGCTACTCGGCTTTTACGTCAGCGGCCATCCACTCGATGCGTACGCAGATGTTTTCGCGGCGAAAAATTATCGATCGATCGCTTCATTGTCCGGTCTGGACGATCGCGCGCCATTCAGGATTGCCGGTGCGATTGTGGAGGTTGAGAAAAAGTTTACGAGAAAAGAGGGCAAACCGTTCGCGGTCGTTTGGATCGAAGACCGGGCCGATATGCTCGAAGTGGTGGTGTGGAACGAGGTTTACCTGAAAGTTTCAGGCGCCTTGGAGGCAGGACGTGTTGTTGAAATAAAAGGAACTCTGGATAAACGGGATGAAGTTCCTCGGGCCGTGGCACAGGAGATCAAGACGCTTTCGTCCCGAAAGCCCAACGGCGCGACTGAAGGATCGGCAGACCGGGAATCCGCGGTGCTCTTGCAGTTCTCTCCGGCCACAACAGGGGATGAATTGCGAGAGGTGCGCAGGATCCTTTCCAGTTCGCCGGGCCGGCGCCCGGTCCGATTGCTGTTCGATCGCGCAAACGGCAACGCGCTGCGTCTGGACGCAGGCGAGGAGTTTCGTGTCAATCTCACACGGGAACTCGAGGAAAAACTTTCGCGCTGGCTCGTGACAGAGAAATCGTAGCGGCACTTGAGCACGAACGGCAATCCTACTGGCGTCTTTTCTTTCCTTTGTTTGCGGGCGTTGCCGTGGGACTCCCTTCGGACCGCGGAAGTGATCCCAGCGATAATGTTGCTGTTTCCAAGGAGTTACCTGAGAAACAGAGCGGAAATTCCCGAGTGACAGCATCCGTATTAAGAATGTCAGAGGATCCTGCGATCGTTCGCTCTTTTAAACCGATGGTCCAGTTGGGTTGAAAGAGCGTTCCGCGCAATTGCAACTCTGCGACGGCGGGCGCGAGAGTGAATGGCACCGACGCAAATTCAATTTTGTTCATGCAACCGATTTGGTGGGGCGTTAGATCGAAGATCGGCATCGCACCATCTATCCTGACCGTTACGTTGTTCGTATCCTGAAAATCGATCTCTCCACGAAGTGAAAGATCTATATTCTTTGTCGCAACATTGAGAAACTCTATCGACGCGCGATTTCCTCCAAAAACAATTCGTCCGCTTGCTTCACTAAGATTGATAGAACCTCCGGCGTCGCCGGACATCTTTCCGTTCATCAGCTGGATGTCGCCATCGATGTGAGGATGTTGCAACGATTCGGAAAGAGAAATGTTTCCGCTCAGAATCCCGTCGTTGAATATTTGCGGGTGAAAGAGGTGAGGCGCTTTTGCGAGAAAGACCGATGGAAAGTTGAGCGTGATATTCAGCGGAGAAATCCGGAAAGCGTTCCAATCCGTCCCGACTGGCAATGGAAAATTGGCCGTGAAACTCATCGGGCTGGAATCAGGCATATGAATCACACCGCGTACATCCCACTTGCTGGAATCGATGGTTGCCTGGACATCAGCCGGGATTTGGTTTCCTTTTCCAGCTGCTTCGCGCGGAATCGACAGGTAATCGATCAGGTTGTTTAATCTGGCTTCCAGCGTCCCTGAATAGTTGTGCTCGTGCGACAGATCGATTTTACCCTGTCCGCTGAGAGAATCGTTCTTGTGCGTCATCGCCAATTGTTCGATCTCCAGGTCCGTCGCTTTTAAATTCAGTTTCGCGCTCAGGTTGTCGATGGCAGTCTTAAAAAATGTGAGCGATGCACCCTCAACCATGAGATGTCCGCCAAATTTGCGGTCACGAGTATCCATCGCTCCATCAATGGTGATCTTGCCCGCGAAATCGCCGGCGTTCGCGCCAAACAGAGCCGCGAAATCGCCCAACTGATCGATCGACGCGGAAATGTTGCCGCGAAAATCCGGACTAAGCCAGCCGGACACGCTTGAGGGAAATGCAGCTTCGCCGTTTAAAGTAAACTGGTTCGCTTGTTGCTTTATGTACAGTTGCTGAAGCTGAATCCGGCGGTTATAGAGCGCGGCACCAAGCATCATCGCTTCGGCGGTGCGATTGCGCCAGGTAAGCCCGGTCAGTTCGCTCCAAAGTGAGGCGGTCACCAGGTCCGGCTCAGCAAAGTTTCCGCGAAAAGTGAAGTTACCAGCGTGGAGCAAACCGCTAACGCGATCGGCGAATCCGAATGCTTCCGAAGTTTGCTCAAGAGAAATATCGGTAGCTCCGCCGGCAATTTTCCAGTTGGAATGTTGGGAGCGCCATTCGTGCGAAATGTTTCCGCGGATTTTTCCGCCGAACGCGTCAGCGTCGAACTGCAATCCGACGCGTTGGTTTCCCAGGCGCGACAAGTCCGCCGTAGCGGACTGCAGATCGAGGCCATGCGTTAAAGTGAGCCCGGCGATTGTCAGATGATCAGCTTCCCAATGAGTTGCACCGCGCAATTGCGAAAACGTCTGGTGGAACCACGGCGAGGCTATCATCACCTCAGCAGCGCTAAAACGACCCGCTTCGATCTGATTCGCGGATAGAAATCCGTTTCGCAACAAAACAAGCGTCGGTCCGTTTTCAATCCGCACCTCCGAGGCGCCAATGGTCAGATCTTCCGGAAGCATTCGGTGCAGTATTGCCCACCCACGGCGCGTCATCGCTCGCACAGTTGGATTGCTTCGGCGCAGCTCTCCATGCAATTCCCGAATCGACAGATTTTGGATGGCGCGACCTCGGGTGTGAAGGAGGATGTGCTTGAAGTTCAACTCGAACGTCGCATCCGCGATTGTAAGGTCGATGCGGAACATGTCATCGTGTGCGTTTCTCAGGCGCAGTTGCCGGATTGCAACCGGACGCAGGAACGGTGCATCGACCTTGTCGATATTAACAATGAAGCCCTCCTGTCGCGCTTTCCACCAAATCCACCAACGAACACCATGGGAAACGGCAAATGGCGTAAACCAAAGTGCCAGCAACGCAGCAAGCAGAAGAAACAAACTAGCCAGGAGAAATCGACTTTTTAGGGGCATTTAGATTTCTGTGAATGACGAATGTCGAAGAAAGTCCAAATGACGAAGCTTAAGAAAACAGGCGGTCATTGTCTCTGTTTGGCCAGTCGCGCTTAGACATCGATTCCTGGTTAGATATTCGTCATTCATTTGGCTTGTTTTTCAGCGACACCTTTGAAAATCAAATGCAGGGGTTGCGGTGCGTGTACGCGTTGCTCGATTTGTTGTTGCAACGTGCGCTCGGCTTCGGCTGGCAAGTCACCTTCTGCTGCTTTTTCCCGTGCAAGGTCCGGCAGGATCGATAATTCGCTTTGCATGTCCTGCCCTCAAATGCGGTTCCACAATCCATTTTCAAACGCGAGGACGTCCACCTGCTCCTGTTCAATACCAAGGATCCGGGCGTGTGGCAGCTGAACGATGATCTCATTGGGCCGAATATCGACCGCCAGGTTTTGCTGTAGATCGAAGCCGGTTTTGACGATGAATGTGCCATGCAACTTTACACGCTTCGAACTGCCCACCCAGGTATGGAGCAGTTCATGTTCAACTTCGATGCGTCGTGACAAAACAACCAGTTCGCTCACGGGCGTCGTCTGTTCCATATAGACACGGCTGTTAATCGTGATGCGCGGCTGCAAATGCGCGATATCGATAAAAGCGCTGCGTAAATCCTTGCCGAGCTTCTCAAGCTCGGCGGTGCTTTGTTGCGCTGTGCGGGCCGGCCAGGTTTCGATGCGCCAAAAAGTGATTACAACCACCATGGCGATGAGGAACGCGATTAAAGTGATTGCGAGCGGCCAAGAGATCCGTCCTGATCTAGAGACAGAATGACAAAGCACGAATGACGAATGCCGAATTAATGACGAATGACAAATGACGAATGAGTGGACGGCTTATTTGCTTATTCTTCGCCTGTCATCTCTTCGTTGTTCATCATTCGGATTTGCCCTAAAAAATTACCGCCCCCCACACCCGATAGGCGTGAAGGGCGGCTGTTCCCCCCAGAACAATCTTGAAAAACTTCGAGGCTACTAAACGAGCTTCCGGCAGATCGCAACAAATTTTATATGAAAAAATTCACACGGAAGGATGAGGCTGGAAAAATAGCGAATGAAGAATGAAGTGAATGACAAAGGACGAGCGACGAATGACGAAATAAAGCGGAATGTTTAAATGACGGAGGCTCGATGTGTGTCTTCGTCATTTCTCCTGTGTGTCCGGCGTGCGAGATTCGATTGCGTGACCTGGCTTGCGCGAGCGCGGGTCGCGGTCTCTAGTTTTACATGGGTAATTTTGATGAGGAGCAAGCGGCGCGCAGCCTTGCTGGTTCATTGCTGGTCGCTCATCCGAATATGCTCGATCCGAATTTCCGACGCACAGTGCTTTTCATTTCCGAGCATGACCCAGGCGAGGGGGCATTGGGTGTCATCATCAATCGCCCACTCGACACACAGGTAGCCGATCTCGTCACCGAGGCGCCACCTGCGGGACTTGCTGAAGTGCCCGTTTTTCTCGGCGGACCTGTGGGGAAAAATCAACTGATGTTTGCAGCGTTCGAATGGCACCAGAGCAAAGGACTTAAGCTCAATCACAATGTCGGTCTCGAGGAAGCAAGCGACGCAGTTGACCCAAAAAAAGTAATTACAGTTTGCGCGTTTGTAGGGTATGCGGGCTGGGGAGCGGGACAGCTTGAAAGCGAGATGAATCAGAAGGCCTGGCTTCTTCAAAAAGCTAATCCCTCGGTGCTTAAACTCGATCGTCTTCCGAATCTGTGGTTCGAAATCATGCGCGGCCTGGGACCGTGGTATAAAATGCTGGCTGCCGCGCCAGACGATCCGTCGCTAAACTGACGAAGCGTGAGAGGTGAAACGTGAGAAGTAAGATGCAATTTGGCTTGATTCCTTCCTCTCACTACTCACTAATCACTTCTCACTTTCCAGATGATCATTGGTATCCCCAAAGAAATTAAAGAGCAGGAGCAACGCGTTGCCCTGTTGCCATCGGCTGCGAGTCAACTCACGAAGCGGGGGCATTCAGTCGTGGTACAAAAGAACGCCGGTATTGGCTCGGGTTATCCGGATGAAGAATACGTCAAAGCCGGCGCTGAGATTGTCGATCAAGCGAAAGAAGTTTTCACGCGGGCTGACATGGTCGTGAAAGTGAAAGAGCCGCTCGAGGTGGAGTTTCAATTGATGCGAAAGGGTCAAATCCTCTTCACGTATCTGCATCTGGCGGCGAGCAAATCTCTTACTGAAGCGTTGCTGAAGTCGGGCGTGACCGCAGTGGCATATGAGACGATTCAGATCAATCATCGTTTGCCGTTGCTCGAGCCGATGAGCGAGATCGCCGGTCGGATGTCAGCCGTCATGGGCGCTAATTTTCTTGCCAAATACAATGGCGGCAGCGGGGTCTTGTTGGGGGGAGTGCCGGGCGTTTTACCTGGACGCGTCGTTGTTGTGGGTGGCGGGACGTCGGGTGTGAATGCAGCACGCATTGCAACTGGCCTGGGCGCGGAAGTCATTATCCTTGATGTTGATTTGGAACGTCTGCGTTATCTCGACCTCGCGATGGAAAATACCAATACCGTCTATTCAAGCGAGGCAAACTTGCAGGACTTGATGGCGGATTGCGATCTGCTGATTGGCGCAGTCCTCTTGCCGGGAGCGAAGGCGCCGAAGTTAATCACGCGGCCGATGCTGCGAAAAATGAAGCCGGGCAGCGTGCTAGTGGATATTTCCATCGATCAAGGGGGTTGCGCCGAAACGTCGCGACCCACCACGCATCTTGATCCAGTCTATGTGGAGGAGGGTGTCACGCATTATTGCGTGGCAAACATGCCGGCAGCCTACGCGCGCACAGCAACTCAAGCCCTGACAAATGTCACATTTCGCTACGTAGAATTGCTCGCCGATCTCGGTCTCGAGGGCGCATGTAAAAAACAACCTGCGTTAACTGGTGGCATCAACACCCGCGACGGACGGCTCACTTGCAAGGCGGTGGCGGAGGCGCATGGACTCAAATACGAGGTCCCGCTTTAATCGAGGCGCACCAAGCATTTACTTTTAAAAAGCAGAATCAAATGCGGTCAAAAACTGCCTTGCTCCGATTACTCTGTTAAAGCAATATGCCTCTTCCAATTAACACTATGAAAAAATACATCTGCATTCTGGCCGGTGCCGCGCTCCTCGCGGCGTGCGAGCAAAAGACCGAGACAACTGAGCCTGCGGCAAGTCCGGCGGCCACGAGTCCGCCGACAACAACTGAAACAACCAGTCCGGCTTCGACAACGGAATCTTCTCCCGAAACGTCAACATCTACCGGTGGGACCAGCGAATCTCCTGCTGAGAGCTCGCCAACTCCCTAAATTCGTCGGCTTTTTTCTTCGCGAAGTCTTCTCTCGAGATTTTCCGGGAGAAGACTTTTGCTGTACGGATGCCGCATCCGTACTTGGAGGGGCGAGCTCCGCGAGCCCAAGATTGCGTCGAAGAGCTCCTCCAACATTTTTCGGTCTATAGTAACGAATCGACAACCGATATGAAGCGGGCAAGTTCGCTTTCATTTCCAAAATCGCGTCGCCTGACGCGCGCGTCCGAATTCGAGCGCGTAAAACGAGAAGGCCTGGTACGGCGCGGCAACTTGCTAACACTCAGCGCAACAGTCGTCGAGAATTCCGGGTTGTGTCGTGTAGGCTTCATTACCTCTCGTCGCTTGGGAAGCGCGGTAATTCGCAATCGTGTTCGGCGCCGTTTGCGTGAGATTGTGCGCCAGCATCAGCATGATTTGCGACAGGACTTTTGGATCGTGCTTATTGCAAAGCGCGACGCTGCGAATGCGAGCTATCGAGCCTTGGAGGATGAATGGTTGCGTCTCGCGAGACGCGCTTCTATTCTGCTCTGATGCTCTGGCTGCTTCGTTCTATGATTCGCGTTTATCAATGCACGCTTTCGCCCCTCCTTGGTTTGCTGTGCGGACCTGATTCGGGCTGCCGATTTACGCCGACATGCTCGGCCTATTTTCTGGAAGCGGTAGAGATACATGGCATCGGCCGCGGAAGCTGGCTGGGATTAAAACGCCTCGCGCGATGTCAACCCTGGGGCGGATGTGGCTATGATCCAGTGCCGCACCGGAAAAATCCAGAATCGAGCATCCAGTATCTAGCATCCGCGTCAGACGCCACATCCGGCTCTGCTGAGTAGCCGCTCAACGACGACCTACCGTTTATGGATCGAACTGCATGGATTGTCGTTGCCGTTTGCGTAATCGGGCTCGTAGGGTGGCAAATTTACATAGCAAAACAGATGCCTCCGCGGCCCGCGCCAGTTAATGCCGCGTCCGGTCAAGCGTCGCCCACGGCAACCCCGAAAGTTTTTGAAGCATCTCCGTCGCCGGCTACCCCAGAGACTACGCCGAAGACCGCCGAGGCGGCTCCGAGTTTTGCTGAGAAGATAGAAACGCTGCGAAACTCGGATGTTGAGTTGCGTCTAACGAATCGCGGAGGCGGCATCAAGGAAGCCGTTCTCTTGAGGCAGATGGCTGAGAAAGGACAGCACGTTGTGTTGAATTCGGCGCAGAACGCGCCAATCGGCGCAATCATTGAGTCGCGATTTATCGAGACGCCAACGCTTCCTGAGTTTACCGCATCGACAGAATCAAATTCGGTTGTGCAATTTGAGGGGACAACGGGCGAACAAGTCGCCATTCGGAAAAAGTTCTTCTTCGAGAAATCCCCGGAGAACAAAGACAACTACGTGATCGAAATGGATGTCGATCTCGAGAACCGGGGGAGCAAGCCATATCAAAATCCTGGCTATTTTGTGGCGCTTGGGTCGGCAGCGCCTATTCATCCCAAAGATTATCCTTCCTACACGCGGCTCGTCTGGTGCATCGATGGCAAGGCAAAAGGAATCGATGTTGGTTGGTTTGGTAGCAGCGGCGGATTCCTTGGGCTGGGCCAGCGCGCTGCGCGGCCTTATTACCAGGAGAGTATCGCCGGTGCGGAATGGGTCGCGGTGAGTAACCAATTTTTCACCACGCTGATGGCGCCACTCACGGCGAAGGCCACTAGCGTATGGGGTCGGCGCTTTGAAACCGAATATGCGTCGGACCAAAAACTACCCGCGATCGAAGGCGCGCTTGGGATGCCGGGATTTCAGTTGCAACCCGGGCAAACATACAGCGCCCGTTTTGAAATCTATGCCGGGCCGAAGCTTTACCATCGGCTCGCGCAACTTCCGCATAATGAAGCGGAGGTGATGGACTTCGGGATCTTCAAGCTGGTGTGCCAGTTTCTCCTCAACTTCATGAACCTGCTTCACAGTTGGCTTGGGGACTATGGCCTCTCCATTCTGGCCCTCACGACGATTATCAAGCTGACGCTCTGGCCGATTCAAAATCGAGCAAACCGGTCCATGCGGCAGATGGCCGCGCTATCGCCGAAGATGCAGGAGTTGAAGGAAAAGTACAAAGACGATCCGACCCGAATGAATCAGGAGTTGATGAAACTTTACAAACAGTACGGCATCAATCCGGTCGGTGGCTGTTTGCCGATGATGATTCAAATCCCGATCTTTTTCGGTCTCTTCAAAATGCTGGGCCAGGCGGTGGAATTGCGGAACGCAAAATTTCTTTGGGTAAGGGATCTTTCCCAGCCGGACACGATAGCGCACCTGCCACTGCTGGGTTGGCCCGTAAATATCATCCCGCTGTGCATGGCGGCGACACAGATTTGGCTTATGGCGATGACGCCAAAAACCGGCGATCCGACTCAGCGCCGCGTGATGATGTTCACCCCGCTGATCTTTTTATTTATCTGCTACAATTTTGCCGCGGCTCTGGCATTGTATTACACCGCACAGAATCTTTTCAGCATCTTGCAATTTTATCAGAATAAACGACAACCCATGCCCACACTGGAAAAAGTCGCGCCAACAGCAAAGCGAAAGCGATGATGACACCGAAAGATCTGCTCGATACTTTGCTGGGTTACCTCGGTTTCGTGGTGCAAATCGAAGAGACCAGTAATGAGGGCGGCAACCCGACATTGCAGATTTATACCGAGGAAAGTGGTCGCCTGATTGGGCGCAACGGCGAGACGCTGGAGGCCATCCAGTTTTTGCTTAACCGGCTGCTGCAAGCCAGGGACAAGGATGTTGAAAAGGTAATCGTGGATTGTGAGCATTACCGCTCGATGCGCGAAGACCGCATCGTGCAACGGGTTCGGGAATTGGCCGAACGTGTGCGCATTACCGGTCGCTCGCTTCAGCTCGAGCCGATGAATTCCTACGAACGGCGTCTCGTCCACAATGCTTTCAAGGACGATCCCGATGTCGCGACGTGGAGCCCGTCCGATTCGGCGCGCATCAAGCAAATCACGCTGGTCAAGCGCCAACCAAAAAAAGAAGCAGCGCAAAAAGAGCAGATATCATCCTGAGTCAGGCGAAGAATCTCTCTTGGAGTCGCAGCTTGCTCTAATCATACTCGTTAGGTGGCGTAATAAGCCGGCTTCGCGTACCAAGAACAGCTCCATCGCAGCAGATCGGGCGTTACTTTCAGCTTCAGGGCGTGCAAGAAAACTCTTGTAATTATCTGGTAGCGGAGTGCCGAAAATCTGAGAAGGGTAATCGCTTAAAATCATGAAAACACTCACGCCTAAGCTATTTGCTCTTTGCCTCGTCATTTTTGTCCTTGGCGGAACCGTTTCCGCACAAAACGATTTGAACCTGCCTGATGTCAGTCAGGCTGCCGAGGTCAAACAGCGCATCGCCCTGACGGATATTACGGTCAAGTACCATCGTCCATTGGTGAACGGCCGAAAAATTTGGGGAGGCCTCGTTCCGTACGGCAAAGTTTGGCGCGCAGGTGCTAATGAAAACACGACGATTGAATTCAGCGATCCGGTTTCGGTGGAGGGGAAACCGCTAGCCAAAGGAGTTTATGGTCTGCACATGATTCCGAACCCGGATTCGTGGACGGTTATCTTTTCGAAAACCAATACGGGGTGGGGAAGCTACAGTTATAAGCAGGACGAAGATGCTTTGCGCGTGAATGTAAAACCGAAACCCCTGTCTGAGTCGGAAGAGGCGCTTGAGTTTGAGTTCGAAGATTTGAAACCAGATTCGACGGCCGTGACACTCAAGTGGGAAAAGTTGGGTGTTCCCTTCACTGTCTCGATTAAAGATGCGGAGCAGACGCTGGAGAACATCCGGGCGCAACTAAAGGGTCGCGGTCAATTTACCTGGCAGGCTTTGGATGAAGGCGCGCAATTTTGTTTAGCCAGAAAGATTAATCTCGATGAAGCGTTGCGCTGGGCCGATGCCTCAATTCAAAATGAGGAAAGGTTCGATAATCTCAGCACCAAAGCGGATATTCTCAAAGCTTTGAACCGCCCGGATGAGGCGAAAACCACCTGGAACCACGCTGTTGAAGTTGCGACTGCACCGCAACTCTATTCCTATGGTCGACGGCTGCAGTTTCAGAAACAGAACGCTGAAGCGATGGAGATCTTCAAAGATGTCGACAAACGGTTTCCGCAGGGAGTTTACGGAGATCTTGCGCGCGCCCGCATCAAGTCTGCAGCAGGTGATTTCGCCGGCGCGGCCAGCGATGCCAAGAAGGCACAATCTGCTGCTCCTACGGATGCGCAGAAACAGAGCATCCAGGCATTAATCACGCGACTCGAAGCAAAGCA
>WNGC01002799.1_pt1 | contig 11231 bp, 8 predicted proteins | sample 5400051 | NCBI WGS metagenome assembly WNGC01 (sample SAMN13153368, study PRJNA577476) | soil metagenome | isolation source: 20 cm soil or saprolite under grassland replicate 2 | place: USA:California | collected 2016-06-15 | reverse complement strand
CCAGCCATGAAAGAAACCATTGCTTTGCGTTAACGAAGACTTGGTCGATGGACTTGCTCACCTGGATGAAGAAAACCGTTGATTGGTGCGTTAATCAAGACAGAACGCGGGCGACGTCGACCTAAAGACGGCTCGTAACCGGCCGGGTCAGCAAATTTCGCCCTCCTGTAGGTGGTTTTGGCTTTTCAGGGAGCTTTTGCTGCAGTACCTTCGGCGTCCGCGATGCGAACGCTGGTCTTGTTGGTCGCCGCTCTTTTTGCGAGTGCCGGTTTGATCCGTGGAGAAATAAAAACTCCACAGAACGTGCCGATCGAAATTACTTCCACCGGGGAAACGACGTACGAGAATGGACTGGCAACGGCGCGCGACAATGTGGCGATTCACATTGGTAACACAGACATTTACGCCGATTACGCCCAGTACAATTCCACCACACACGACGTGGAGCTGAGAGGGCACGTACGAATTTATCGTGACACGAGTCTCTACATCGCCGAAAGCGGCGTGTACAACACTGAGACAAAAAAGATCCGGGCAATAAATGGGCGGACCGCGTCACAGCCTTATTTTCTGAGCGGCGCGAATGTGGGTTCAATCGAGGAAAACGGTTATCTCATCCAAAACATCGGGAAGGTGCCTGTTTTCTGGTGGCCTTACCTGTATCAATCGCTCAGTGACACGTTCAGTTTCACAGTTTCGCCCGCGTATACGAGCACATGGGGACCATCGCTTCTTACTCAGGTCACCTTCCCCATTACGGACAACATTAAAGGGCGCGCCCGGTTTGATTACTTTGGCCGACGTGGGCCCGCCATCGGCTTTGATCCCGTTATAGATTATGGGAAGGACGAGGACAGTCAGGCGAGGATAAAGAGCTTTTACATTCAGGATCAAAACCCTGAGCTAAATCAAACGAACATACCGCGGCAGGACGTTCCTACCGGACGATACCGGCTCAGCCTCGAAGATCGGACTAACTTTACAGATGAAATCTATGGCCTCGCCAATCTCACGAAGCTTAGCGATCCGTACGTCATGCAGGACTTCTATCCAGGGGAGTTTCGTGTTGACCCTGTTCCCGACAATGTGGTCGCAGTGGCAAAGACAGATCCTTTTTTCACCATCACGGGCATCGCGCGTTTTCAGGCCAACGAGTTCTTCACCACGACAGAACGTTTGCCGGAAGTGGTGCTGGACGTTAAGCGTCACGCACTTTTTGGCGGACCCATTTTTTATGAGGGCGAGAGCGGCTTTGCGAATTTGCGGCTACAATTTCCCGACGATTCAGGTTTCCAAAATTACAACACGGACCGTTTCGATACGTTCCATCAACTGACGTTTCCAAACACATACTTTGGATGGCTTTCCATTGTGCCGCGGGTCGGCTTTCGCGGCACCTATTATGGCAAGACATGGGATTTGGGATCGACAACCTTTGTGCCACCGTCAAATCCGCTGATCCCGGACTTCATTCTCCCGCCCCCCACATTGGCTAACCCGGTCAAGTTCGACGGCGACACATTTCGCACGGTTTTTAATACGGGCGCAGAAGCGTCGTTCAAGATCTCGCGTACCTGGGAGAATGTGCAAAGCCGCGCGTTTGGTTTGGACGGACTCATGCACGTTATCCAACCGTTCACCAACTTTTCGTACGTCGAAGAGAATGGCCCGAACCCCTTGTCAATTTTGGAGTTCGATCGATTTGAACCGTCCACTCAACTGCGGGCGATCGACTTCCCACAGTTCACCCCCATCGATTCCATTGATAGCTGGACGGTCTGGCGAGTCGGCGTTCGTAACCGTCTCGAAACGCGACGCGACGATAGAACAATTACCTGGCTTGAGCTCGATACCTTCTTTGACGTGAACTTTGACAATCCATACGACCGCACGGATTACTCAAATTTCTTTAACAATCTCCGCTTTACGCCGCTGCCTTGGATGTCCTTCTCGGTTAACTCTCAAGTGCCGGCTTTCGCCAAGGGGTTTACGGAAGTGAATACGATCGCCAGCGTTCAGCCGATAGCTAATCTGCAATTGAGTGTTGGGCATCGCTATTTGAATGACAATCCTTTCTTTCTCGACAGCAGTCTATTTCTTGTCGGTGGATACTATCGCATCAACGATAACTGGGGGGTTGGTGCGCAGGAGCAATACGAAGCGACGACCGGGCTTCTCGAGCAGCAGCGCTACTCCATTTACCGGGATCTGTCGAGCTGGGTGGCCTCCTTCGGTGGGGTTATACGCGACAATAAAGGGGTGAAAGAATATGGCGTCATCTTCACTATGACGCTCAAGGCGTTCCCGAAATTTGGTTTCGACTTAAACTTCGACCCTACGTCCCAGGGCGAATGATCCAAAGTGCTGGAATAAGGCTGACGCCCCTGGCCTTCCGCCACTTGTGCTGCTGTCGATTCGCCTGCACCATTCTTCCGGCATGGATCTTTCAATCATCGGTTCCGGTTACGTTGGCCTGGTGACGGGCGCCTGCTTCGCCGATGTCGGCCATAATGTCATTTGCGTCGACAACGACGCGCAAAAGATCAAACAGCTCCAAGCGGGCGAGATCCCAATTTATGAACCGGGGCTTGAAGAGATTATTCACCGCAACGTCTCGGCGCGTCGGTTGCGTTTCACCGGCAGCATTCAGGAGGGAGTAAACAACTCGCAAATCGTCTTCATCGCCGTGCCTACTCCGCAGCAGCCCGATGGCGATGTCGATCTGAGTTTTCTTGAAAAAGTTGCGCGAGAAATCGCGGGAGTTCTGACTGATTATCGTGTGATAGTTGACAAGAGCACAGTGCCCGTGAAAACGGGCGAGAAAGTGGCCGAATCGATCAAAAGATACAACCGCCATGGCGCTAACTTCGATGTGGTCAGCAACCCCGAATTTTTGCGCGAAGGCTGTGCAGTAGCGGATTTGATGCGTCCTGATCGCATTGTCATCGGAGCACAGAGCGAACACGCCATCGATCTCATGAAGAAGGTTTATGAGCCGTTTATGGCGCCGATCCTGGTGACTGATATTAACAGCGCCGAACTCATCAAACATTGCGCCAACTCATTCCTGGCGCTGAAGATTTCATATATCAACGCCGTGTCGGCTATTTGCGAAGCGAGTGGGGCAGATGTCGAAAAAGTCGCCGACGGAATTGGAATGGATCATCGCATTGGCCGTGATTTCCTGAACGCCGGAATTGGATACGGCGGTTCCTGCTTCCCCAAAGACATCGCGGCGTTCATTACAATCAGCGAGAGACTTGGCACTCCATTCACTTTGTTGAGGGAAGTGCAACGGATAAACAACTCGCAAAAAGAGCGCTTTCTGAAGGCGATCCGGGAGACGCTGTGGGTGCTGCGCGAGAAGCGGATCGCGGTCTGGGGACTTACATTCAAGCCAGACACCGACGACGTGCGTTCGTCTGTCGCCGTAGAGCTGGTGACACACCTGCTGCGCGAAGGAGCACATGTGGTTGCTTACGATCCGAAGGGGATGCAAAAAGCCCGCTCGATAAAAGCGATCGCCGACGCAGAATTTGCTTCCTCGGCTCTGGAAGCAGTGACTGATGCCGAAGCCCTGGTCATTCCCACAGAATGGAATGAATTTGCCAATACGGATCTCGCAGTCGTGAAAGAAAAAATGCGGACGCCGATCGTCTTCGATGGTCGAAACCTCCTGGATCCCGAAACGATGAGGCGACTGGGATTTCATTATCATTCTATTGGACGCGCCAACGTGAAGCCGCAGTAGCCGCGGAAAATATGGCGCGGCTGTCTGCTCGCCAAATCGCGCTCGCGGCCTTGAGGCGGTGGCGAAAACAAAAACGCTTCGCAGACGCCAGTATCTCAGAGCTCCTGGCGAAGACAGAGCTGACTTCTTCGGATCGCGCGTTTGCGTTGGAACTGTTCTATGGCGCGCTCCGTAACTTAACGTTGCTGGATTTTTGGATTGGCTGCCTGCGTGCTTCGGGGGTTCATACTGATCTTCGCGATATTCTGCGACTCGGCTTGTATCAACTTTTCCTTCTGAAGACAGCTGAACATGCAGCAGTCCACGAGACGGTGGAGCTTGCGCCGAAGAGGCAGCGAACAGTGATTAATGCCATGCTGCGAGCGGCGACCCGGCGACGAAGCGAACTGCTCACACGCGCGAATGTGCAGCCGCTGTTTGTTCGAACGTCGCACCCGCAATTTCTCGTCAAACGCTGGCAGCAGCACTTTGGGGCAGAACACGCGGAAACGCTATGCAAGTGGAACAATCTTCCTGCGCCAGTCTACTGCCGCATTAACCGGCTAAGAATCGCCCGCGACAAATTCCTCCAGCTTTATTCAAGCTCCCGGCCATTGACCGGAAATTCTGACTTTGTGGAATTTGACGTATTGCCGACAAGCGCTCTGCGTCGAGGCCACTGCTACATTCAAGACCCAAGTACCATAATCGCGTGCCAGCGTTTGAGTCCAAAGCCCGGAGAAAAGATTCTCGATGCCTGCGCAGCGCCTGGTGGAAAGACGGGTTACGTCGCGCAACTTATGGAAAATCTCGGAATGATCGTGGCGTGCGATCGCGACCCAGAGCGACTGGAAACAATGAAGGGAAACCTGGCGCGTCTGGATGCAGCAATTGTGCACATCTTGCGTCACAGCTGGACGAACGGTCAGCTACCGGCCGAGATCGAAACGCTCGCGCCATTTGATCGCATCCTAGTCGATGCTCCATGCAGCAACACGGGCGTTATGCGCCGCCGTGTAGACGTGCGTTGGAGATTAACCTCGGCGGACTTCGCGCGCATGCAGGAGCGGCAGATCAAGATTGTGCGCGCTGTTCTGCCGTTGTTGAAGCCGGGCGGTGTCATTGTTTACAGCACGTGCAGCCTTGAGCCGGAAGAAAATGAAGAAGTCGTGCGTCGCATTCTCAAGAGCTCAACAGCTCTACGTCTCGCAGAAGAGATGCGGTCGCTTCCGTTTCGCGATGGCTTTGATGGAGCGTTCGCAGCGAAAATTATTCGCATCGGATAGGAGCTGCCGTCCGAGTTGCATCCGCTCACGCTGGTGGAATGATAAGCGCCTATGCACGACGCGCGATTCGATAAACTCGCAAAACTCCTGGTTGAATATTCCATTCGTCTAAAGCGCAAAGAAACAGTCCTCATCGAAACATTCGATATTCCCGACGAAATGACCGTCGCGCTCGTACGCGCGGTGCGAAAAGCCGGCGGAGCGCCATTTGCGCAGACCTACCACGCCCGAGTGAACCGCGCGCTCGCGCTCGAAGCGTCGGATCGACAGCTAAACCTGATGGCGAGCAACGAGCTGGCGCGAATGAAAAAAATGAATGCATACATCGCTGTGCGCGGCAGCAACAACATCACAGAAATGTCCGATGTGCCGCCGGAGAAGATGAAATTGATCGGCCGAAAAATGCGCCCGGTGCAAGATCAGCGGGTCAAGAAAACCAAGTGGGTAGTCTTACGCTGGCCGACGTCTTCGATGGCGCAGCTTGCGGGGATGAGCACGGAAGCCTTTGAAGACTTCTATTTCGATGTCTGCACGTTGGACTATCGCAAACTTCAGCCCGGGATGAAGGCGCTCCAGCGGTTGATGGAAAAGACGGACCGTGTCCAAATCAAAGGCCCCGGCACCGATCTGCGTTTCAGCGTCAAGGGAATTCCAGCTGTGATCTGCGGTGGCGACCGCAATATTCCTGATGGCGAAGTCTTCAGCTGTCCAGTAAAAGATTCGGTCGAGGGTCACGTCACCTTTAATGCGCCAAGCATTTATCAGGGAATCGCCTTCGATGGCATCCGTTTGGATTTCAAGGACGGAAAGATCGTAGACGCGACAAGCAACGAGACACAAAAGCTGAATAAGATTCTCGACTCAGATCCTGGGGCTCGTTACGTAGGCGAGTTCTCACTCGGCTTTAATCCGCGCGTGTTCCAACCGATGCGCGACATATTGTTCGATGAGAAAATCGCCGGCTCGTTTCATCTCACGCCGGGGCAAGCTTACGAAGAAGCGGACAATGGGAACCGGAGCCAGGTTCACTGGGATATGGTAAGCATCCAGCGCCCGGATTACGGCGGTGGAGAAATCTACTTCGACGGCAAACCGGTTCGCAAAGATGGAAGGTTTCTTCTGAACCAGCTGCGTTCTCTGAACTGGAAGTGATTGTACGTGCGTCTCATGGGCGCATGAGACCTATGGGAAGCTAGCGCGCGGAATTCCGCGCCTTATCAAGCTCGCTGCGGGCCGCCAAGAAGATTCAACTGCATCATGGCGATGTCGATGTGGGGCGCACTTTGGGGACACCTATCTTAAAGCTCGGTGTCAGTTGCAGAGCCGCGATCTCAAAAGAGAACGTGATCTGGACAGAAGTCTGTATGGAAGCTGCAGATGGCGGTTTGGCCGCCGTCGCCGTCTCGATTGCACCGTTTGGGCTGGCGCCGTCAATTATTTATCGCGGCCATTTGTCGAACAATTTCCCGCCGAACTGTGCGAGTGCAAACATTAGGAATTTTTGTAGCACGCGAATGACTGACACGCGCATCTCCTGCGTCAGCCCTTCCGTTCATTTTTTCTTACCTGTAGGATTTCGCGCCATTTCTTCCTGAATTCTGCGCGCCGCCTCTCATTCGCCGCTTCGCGTTGTTTCTTAAAATACGATGCTGCATACTGGCCATCCGTCCTCGCAGCCGCTTTCGCCTGCCCAGGGAAACGCTGCCCCATCGGGTGCGGTGGACGACCGGCCTTCAGATCTTGCTTGTTCCGATCCCAGATTTCCCGCATCGACACATATTTGCGACCGAGAAAAGTAAAATCGGTCAACTTCCCAAGCCTAACGAGTTCCCCAACCCGTTTTGTGCTCACATCGAGAAGTAGCGCCGCCTGGGCGTGATTGAGCAGGCCCTTCTCCTTTATCATCGCCTCGCTCATTTTTTCCACCTGTTGCCGAGCCTCCTCGCGAGCAACAGCCCGATCCTCCCCTGCCGCTTGCAAGGCGAATGTTGATGAAACAATCCTGCTCATTCCAACACCGCGAATTGACGTAATCGTAATTCTATTGCGTATTTGTCGAGAAATGTCGAGACCGAAATTACGGTTGGTGACATTACCAAAATAGCATCGTCAACAAGGAATTCGAAGACTTCAAACAAATTTGAAGGTGTCGCAAATCCAAAAAGTGAGCGCGCAGCTTCAACTGAGCAAACCCGCACCGCGACCAGTCGAGAATCGCTAAAACTGCGCAGACCAAATTAGCAGCAGCAGCCGTCATGCCTCCGTGGATTCGTCCGGGCGAACAATTTTCGTTACCGATTCGCATCGCGAGGAGATCGAGCGCTTTATTGTATTGATGAAAACTATCCGCTTCTGTCGGACTCGAATCTGCGATACGCGCTCACCGCGGAACTGCGCCCCGCATGATCGGCCCGATCCACTTGGCCAGACATCAACGAGCCTATTGCGAATTGCCTCTGCGCGCCTAATTTCGAAGTCGCCGTATGTTGCGCCCGAAATCCAGAGTTTCTGCCGTTACACCGAAAATCATCTTGCTGCTGCTTTCCTATCTATTCTTGGTGAGCGCGGCGATTTTCGGACTGGTCGGCAGTTACAGAGTAGATGTACTCCGTACAGATTTGGCGAAGGTGAACGCCGCCCGCGATGCGGCTGAACATCGGGAAACAGAATTCAAGACCCGCGAAGCCGCCGTGGCGGGCGCAGAAGCGAAAATCGCGGAGGCAGAAAACAAGGCCACAAAAGCTCAAACAGAACTCTTGACACTGCAGAACGAAAAGGCGGAACTGGAAAGCAAATTAGAAGCCAGCCGAAACGAGATTGCCGCCCTGCAAAAGCGTGTTGGAGAAGCAGGCCCACCAGCCAGCCCTTCGCAAAATCCGGACGCCGTATCAAAGCCTCAGCAACCGACAACCTCAGGACCGTCAGTAGAAATTGCACAAGGACCTGCCGAAGAAGCAACTCCTCCTCCGCCGCCACAACCCAAGCGCCGGAAAACTGCGCCAAGGAAGGCGCCAGAGGCCGCGAGCACCCCAGAAATCACTTCGTATTCTTCGGCGAAAGCCCTTGCGACCTTCACGCCTCTCCCCAGGTATCCGGCGAGGGAACGTTCGGACAGCGTTACGGGAATTGGAGTTTGCATTCTGTCGGTCGATCCAGCGAGCGGTCGCGTAAGCGCAGCTTCAATGGAGCAAAGTACCGGAGACTCAACCTTGGATAAATCCGCGGTCAATGCGTTCCGAAAGTGGCGATTTAAACCTGGGACGGTCTCGAAGGTTAGAATCCCTATCGAATTTAGCATGCCCGGTGCCTCGCATTAGCTGAGGGGCGGGATCTCCTCGTCTCAGACACGGCTGCCAGTGAAACCGTTCCCCGGGCGCGCGCCACAATTGGCCGCGCCCTAAACCTATCTGCCATCGTGACGATCAGACCGCTCCCGAAAGGGCAACGTTTCCGCAACGCGTTCCTTCCTCTCCAACGGGGATTCGGATTTCTAATTCAAAAAAAGAGTTTTTGTGCATGTTTTCACTGCGTTGTGCTCCATCGCGGACGCTAGGTATTTCAGCGATTCAGCATTCGCGCCGCATTGCGCAAAATTGCGCCGTTTAACACACAAAACATTTCACACCGAGGAAAACGACCGTGAACGTTTTAGCCTCCCTATTGTATCGGCTCTGCTCGGCTCGCCTCCGGCCCGCTTTTAGAACTTCGCCGGGTCTCTCTCGCACGCGCGCGCGTAAAATGCGCGTAAAATGGTCGGCGGCCAGAGCTGCGGCTTCTTAAACGTAAGGCTCAATTCCCGAACCGATGGGTGGGCCAAACATCACGCTGGAATAAGCAGAAAGCATAAAAATCAAAATCTTAATTGCTATCCTTGACAAACTTGTTTTCTGTACTAATGTTAAAGTGTGGAAACAAACTCTGAACCAAAACCGAAACTTGCTGAACTTCCTAAGATCGTTGAGATACTTGCTGAACTTCGTAAGATCGCCAACAGACTTGATGAGGCAGCAAATGCTTTAGCTGGGCTAGCTGGACATGAGGAGGCTTGGTCGCTTGAGGAAGCTACGGAGGAAGTCGTACGTCCCTCAGTGGTAACATTATCCGAGCCTGAAGTTGGATTTATCGAAGAGGAGCAACTTGTGCCGGAGGCGGCTTACCGTAAGGACGGGCCAAATGGTCAGTTGGCGCCGCTGGCTGAGCCAATTTCTAAATCCTCAGCGGGGCTAGTTGTCGAACAAACGGTGGAGAGCTCGCTGCCAGATATCCGACAGACGCCTAATGGAGCTTCGCCTTCGGCAGTCCTCCCAATGCCTCGCCAGATGGAGCGACGCACCGAGCCATCGGACCAGGAGATTCGCCTTCGGGCCTACTTCCTTTCCGAACGCCGCCGTAGCTTTGCGATGCCGGGTGACGCAGATTCGGATTGGCACGAAGCCAAGCGCCAGCTCCTTTGCGAATCAGATGAACTAGGTGGGCTTTCTACGATAACAGCGGGAGAGTCGGGCAGAATTCTCCGAGCAATAGAGGACGTCGCGCTGTCCGTCACGGTAGCGTCAGCAAAGCCTCGAGTTGAATCGATTGAACAAGAAAAAGGTATGCCGTACGAAACAACTTCCACTGAGATTCAATCGTCCGCAGCCGAGGCGATCCCTGAACCCACATCTAATTACCCAAATGCTGTTTCCGCTGAGCCAATATTTCCACAAACAACGACACTTCCAACCAAGCCCAACACCACGCAAATCCAAACTGCTCCAGTTGACAAGTCACCATCCGCTGTCATGGCCAAAACGCCCCGCACTGGCCCAGCTGGAACGTCCGTGGACGTCACGTTCTCATTCGAGATCACAGCTGTCCAGCTGACGCCAACCTTCGAAATGGATGCTTTGACAGTGCGCCCCGCATCCAGGTTGGTCATGATGCGCTTGGCTCTGCACCTGCAGTCTCAGCCAACCAAGAATTTACAAGTCAGTTTTGAAGCGGCAAAAATTCAGCCTGTCGGGGGCACATTAGGCACTCTTCGGATGCTTCCTTTTAAACAGCAGAGGCCTGTTGCGAATGGTTCGCATTCATCTGCACCCGCGGGATTGCAGGTCGTCCCTAATTTCGAGGCTGCACCAGTCCAACTCACGCCATCCGAACCGGCCCAAGCGACTGTCTTTGTGACAGTCCCGTGCGAAATCAGCATCGTAGAGTTTTCCCCGTTGTTTGAGATTGCTTCCGTTATTTTGAACTCGAGCTGCAAACGGGTGTTTGTGCAATTGCCTGGCACCAGTCCCGGCGGAGAAGAGACAGCTCGCGTGTTCGAAATTGCAAATTTGGAGCTCACCGAAAGCGGCGACATTTCCACGATGCAGCTAAATTTGCTGGGTCCGGCCGAGGCGAGCGTAACGTGAAATGTGTATGACGGTTTAGCGCGAACGCAGCTGAGTCGCAGAAACGGTTCCGGTGGATCAATTTACAGTCAAAACAAACTTCTCCACCGCCGTATTCCCGGCGTTGGATGCTTACCATGTCCCAATGAACCCGGCTCCGGTTGCCGTTATTCGCTTCCTCGTAAGCTTGGGCCGGAGTGAGTTGAAACGAGCCAGTGATTTTCCGATCAGGCAAGATGTCCCGCATCGGCTGCAAGATGCGCGGATTAAAGCCGAGCGAAAATTCACACTGTAAACATAGAAATCAAAACCTTAATTGCTATCCTTGATAAGCTTGTTTTCCATACTTATGTTAGACTGTGGAGACAATCTCTGAACTAAAATCGAAAGCTGCTGAACTTCGTAAGATCGCCGATAAACTTGATGAGGCGGCAAATGCTTTAGCTGGGCTAGCTGGACATGAGGAGGCTTGGCCGCTTTCATTAGCGAACGCGACATCAGAATTAGGCGATTTGGCCAGCGTGTCAGGGGTAAACGCGATCTTCCGCGTTTTGACAGAAGCCGGTACCCCCCTGAAAAAGACAACTTTGTCGCAACAATTGCGAGACCGTGGCAAGGCAATTGGGGACAATACGCTGCAATCATATTTGAGTCGGGACAAACGTTTCCAGAGTTACGGGCGTGGACGATGGGGTTTGACTCGTTAACGATCGAGCGACGAAGGCGGCTCTGGTTTAGCCGAACGCTCGTCCGCCGCTCTACGCGCACGCGCGCGGCGTCGATCTAATCAGCGATGCGCTGCCATTCGGTCGGCTGTGGCAGGGCGAGCCGAATGCGGCC
>WNGC01006109.1_pt1 | contig 11237 bp, 8 predicted proteins | sample 5400051 | NCBI WGS metagenome assembly WNGC01 (sample SAMN13153368, study PRJNA577476) | soil metagenome | isolation source: 20 cm soil or saprolite under grassland replicate 2 | place: USA:California | collected 2016-06-15 | reverse complement strand
CTGAAGCGCCGCGGCTTCACCGAGGAGCAGATCCGCAACATCCGCGACGCCTACCGCATCGTGTACCGCTCGGATCTGAAGCTCGCCGAGGCGCTCGCGCGCCTCGCGCCGCAGGCCGACGGGCGCCCCGAGATCCGCGCGTTCGTCGACTTCATCCACGCCTCCACGCGCAGCCTGGCGCGATGAGCGCGCCGGGCGCGCGCGCCGCCACCGCGCAGCCGCTGCGCATCGGCGTCGTCGCGGGCGAGCATTCCGGGGATCAGCTGGGTGCGGCGCTGATCACGGCGCTGCGCGAGCGCGTGCCCGACCTGAGCTGCTTCGGGGTCGCGGGACCGAAGATGATCGCCGCGGGCTGCGAGGCCTGGTGGGGGGCGGAGCAGCTCGCGGTCATGGGACTCACCGAGGTGCTGCGGCACCTGCCGCGCCTGCTGCGCCTGCGCACAGCGCTCCTCAGGCGCTTGCGCGCCGCCCGCCCGCATATCTTCATCGGCATCGACGCGCCGGAGTTCAATCTGCGGCTGGCGCGCGCGCTGCGGGGCGCGGGCCTGCACACCGTGCAGTACGTCAGTCCGCAGGTGTGGGCGTGGCGGCAGGGGCGGGTGCGCGCCATCGGCGCCGCCTGCGACCTGGTGCTGTGTCTGCTGCCGTTCGAGGCGAAGTTCTACGCGCAGCACGGGGTGCCGGCGGTGTTCGTGGGGCATCCGCTGGCGGATCAGATCCCGCTCGCCGTCGATCGCGAGGCCGCGCGCCGCGCGCTCGACATTCGCGGTGAGGGCCCGCTGGTGGCGCTGCTGCCGGGCAGCCGCCTCAACGAGGTCACGCGGCTCGCGGCGCCGTTCGCCGCCGCCGCCGCCCACATCGCCGCGCGGCGGCCCGGGTATCGCTTCATCGCGCCCATGGCGTCCCCCGCGGTGCGTGAGGTCTTTGCGAGGGAAGTCGCGCAACTACCCGATGCGCCTGTGATTCGTTTGCTCGACGGCCAGGCACAGCCGGCGCTCGCAGCCTGCGATGCGGCCATCGTCGCCTCCGGAACCGCGAGCCTGGAGAGCCTGCTCAGCGCCCGGCCCATGGTGGTCGCGTATCGCGTCAGCCCCCTCACCGCCTTCCTGCTGCGGACCATGGGGCTGGTGAAGGTGCGATACTTTTCGCAACCGAACCTGCTCGCCGGCCGGCGCCTGGTGCCGGAGTTCTTTCAGGAGCAGGTGAGCGGCGCGGCGCTCGGGCAGGCGCTGCTGCAGGAGCTCGAGGATTGCGGGCACGTGCGTGAGCTGCTGGAAGAATTCGCCGCGGTGCATCGCAGCCTGCGCCGCGGCGGCGCCGCGCGGGCGGCGGAGGCGATTCTGGCGTGCGCCGGGCGCGGCGCGGGTGGGGATCGTGTCGCGCGCTGAGGGCATGGCGGCGCGGCAATGCCCTGACCTCGCGCGCGTGGCCGGGGTCGACGAGGCCGGCCGCGGGCCGCTCGCCGGACCGGTGGTGGCGGCGGCGGTGATCCTGGACCCGCGGCGGCGCATCCGCGGACTCGCGGACTCCAAGGTCCTCTCGGCGCAGCAACGCGCGCGGCTCGCACCCATCATCCGTGCCCGCGCCCTGGCGTGGGCGATCGGCTGGGCCGATCGCGACGAGATCGATTGCCTGAACATACTGGAGGCGACGCTGCTCGCCATGCGGCGCGCGCTGCTCGCGCTGCCGGTGTGTCCAACCCACGTGCGGGTCGACGGCAACCGCTGTCCGTGCCTCGCCGACCTGCCGCTCGCGTGCACGCTCGAGGCCATCGTGGCGGGGGATGCGCGGGTGGCGGCCATCAGCGCGGCCTCGATCCTGGCGAAGGTGTACCGCGACGCCATGATGGAAGCGCTCGATGCCTGCTATCCGGGCTTCGAGCTCGCAGCGCACAAAGGCTACGGCACCCCCGCGCACCTCACCGCCCTGCAGCGGCGCAAGCCCTCGCGCCTGCACCGCCGCTCGTTCAGCCCGCTGCGCCAGGACTAACCGATGCCACACGGTTTCGTTCATCTGCGGCTGCACACCGAGTACTCCCTCAGCGACAGCGTGGTGCGGGTGCCGGAGCTCATCGCGGCGGTGGCCGCCGCGGGCATGCCGGCCGTGGCGGTGACCGACCAGGGCAATCTCTTCGCGATGGTGAAGTTCTACCGCGAGGCGCTCAAGGCAGGCGTCAAGCCCCTCGTCGGGGTGGACCTGCTGGTCGCGGAGGAGGGCGAGCGGCAGCCGCCGACGCGCCTCACGCTGCTGTGCCAGTCGCCGGCGGGCTACCGCAACCTGGCGCGCCTCGTCAGCCGCGCGTACCTCGAGGGACAGGAGCGCGGCACGCCGCGCATCGAGCGCGCTTGGCTGTCCAGCGGGGAGCTCGAGGGCCTGATCGGCCTGTCCTGCGCCGCCGAGGGCGACGTCGGCCGCGCGCTGATTCATGGCCGCGAGCGCGACGCCGAGCGCTCGCTCGCCGCGTGGCTCACGTTGTTTCCCGGGCGCTTCTATCTCGAGCTGCAGCGCCTCGGCCGGCCCTTCGAGGAAACCTACATCGCCGGCGCGCTCGCGCTCGCCGCCCGCAGCGGCGCGCCGGTGGTGGCGAGCAACGACGTGCGCTTCCTCAGACCCGAGCAGTTCGAATCGCACGAAGCGCGCGTGTGCATTCACGACGGCACGCTGCTGGCCGATGCCGGCCGTGTGCGCCGCTACTCGCGCCAGCAGTACCTGCGCACGCCGCAGGAGATGGCGGCGCTGTTCGCCGACGTGCCCGAGGCGCTGGCCAACTCCGTGGAGATCGCACGCCGTTGCAGCTTGACGCTGACACTCGGGGAAGTGCGCCTGCCGCAATATCCGCTGCCGGCGGGCGTGAGCACCGAGCAATTCCTGCGCGAGCAAGCCGCGCGCGGACTGGGCGCCCGCTTCAGCGCGGGCGGCGGTGCGCCGCCGGCTCACCGCGAGCGCCTGGAGCGCGAGCTGCAGGTCATCTGCCAGATGGGCTTCGCGGGCTATTTTCTCATCGTCGCGGATTTCATCGGCTGGGCGCGCGCGCACGGCGTGCCGGTGGGTCCGGGCCGCGGCTCGGGGGCGGGCTCGCTGGTGGCCTACAGCTTAGGCATCACCGACCTCGATCCGCTCAAGTACGACCTGCTGTTCGAGCGCTTCCTGAATCCCGAGCGCGTCTCGATGCCCGATTTCGACATCGACTTCTGCATGGACGGCCGCGACCGGGTCATCGATTACGTCGCCGGCAAGTACGGGCGCGAGCGCGTGTCGCAGATCATCACCTACGGCACCATGGCCGCGAAGGCCGTGGTGCGCGACGTGGGTCGCGTGCTCGGCATGGCCTACGGCTACGTCGACCGCATCGCCAAGCTCATTCCCTTCGAGCTCGGCATCACGCTCGATGGCGCGCTGGAGAAGGAGCCGGAGCTCAAGCGCCTGTACCAGAGCGAGGACGAGGTGCGCAACCTCATCGACCTGGCGCGCTCGCTGGAGGGTCTGACCCGCAATGCCGGCATGCACGCCGGCGGCGTGGTGATCGCCCCTTCCGTGCTCACCGACTTCGCGCCGCTGTACCGCGATGCCTCCGGCGGCAACGTCGTCACCCAGTTCGACAAGGACGACGTCGAGGCCGCGGGGCTGGTGAAGTTCGATTTCCTCGGGCTGCGCACGCTCACCATCATCGAGCGCGCCGCGGCGCTCATCAACTGCGCGCGGCCGCCGCAGTCACCGCCCCTCACGGTGAGCGCGCTGCCCATGGATGACGCGCCCACCTACGCGTTGCTCAAGTCCTGCCGCACCACCGCCGTCTTCCAGCTCGAGTCGCGTGGCATGAAGGATCTCATCCGCCGGCTGCAACCGGATTGCTTCGAGGACATCGTGGCGCTGGTGGCGCTGTTCCGGCCCGGCCCGCTGCAGTCCGGCATGGTGGATGATTTCATCAACCGCAAGCACGGCAGGAGCGATGAGCCTCGAGCCGATCCTCAAGCCCACCTACGGGGTGATCCTCTACCAGGAGCAGGTGATGCAGATCGCGCAGGTGCTGGCGGGCTATACGCTCGGCGGCGCCGACCTGCTGCGGCGCGCGATGGGCAAGAAGAGCCCCGCAGAGATGGCGCAGCAGCGCTCGGTGTTCGTCAGCGGCGCGGTGGCGCGCGGGGTGCGTGAGCAGGTCGCGACGCACATTTTCGACCTGATGGAGAAGTTCGCCGGCTATGGTTTCAACAAGTCGCATTCGGCCGCCTACGCGCTGCTCGCCTACCAGACCGCGTACCTGAAGGCGCACTATCCGGCGGCCTTCATGGCGGCGGTGCTGTCGGCCGAGATGGGTAACACCGACAAGGTGGTGACGCTCATCAAGGAATGCACGGATCTGGGGCTCGCGGTGCTGCCGCCGGATGTCAACGCCTCGGGCTACGAGTTCGCCGCCTGCGGCGAGCGCAGCATCCGTTATGGGCTGGGCGCGGTGCGCGGCGTGGGTCAGGGAGCGGCCGAGGCGCTGATCGCGGAGCGCAGCGCGCGCGGGGTGTACTCGGGTCTCGAGGACCTTTGCCGGCGGCTCGACCTGCAGAAGGTCAACCGGCGCGTGCTGGAGGCGCTGTTGCGCGCCGGCAGCCTCGACGGCCTGGGCGCCAACCGCGCGACGCTCATGGACCGCTTGAGTGCCGCCATGCACCTCGGCGATCAGAACAGCCGCGCCCACGCGGCGGGGCAGAACGATCTGTTCGGGCTCGCGAGCGAGGAGCGCGCGAGCGCGGCGCAGCTGCCCGGCCCGCTGTTGCCGGAGTGGAGCGAGGCGGTGCGCCTGGCGGGGGAGCGCGAGACACTCGGCCTGTATCTCACCGGCCACCCGCTCGCGCGCTGCGAGTCGAGTCTGGCGCGTTTCGTGTCCCACCGCATCGGCGACCTGGTGAGTGACCGGCCGGTCGCCGGGCTCGAGAGCGGGCGCTTCGGCGCGGGCCGGCCGGTCACCGTGGCCGGACTCATCGATGAGGTGAAGAAACGCGGTCCGCGCGTGATCCTGACACTCGATGACCGCACCGGGCGCATCGAGGCCATGCTGTTCGAGGAGACCTGGCAGAAGCACCGCGACCTGATCGCCAAGGACGCGCTGGTGTTGGTCGAGGGGCTGTTGCGTTTCGACGAGTTCAGCGACGCCTGGCGGCTGTCCGCGCGGCGCATCAGCGAGCTCGACGAGGTGCTCTCGCGGTGCGCGCAGCGCCTGGTGATCCGCTGCACGCACGCCGACGCTGCCGCGCTGTGCGAGCGGCTGGCCACGATGCTCACGCCCTGGCGTGGGGGGCCGTGCCCGATCACCATCGAATACACCGGCCGTGAGGCTTGCGGCGCGCTCACGCTCGGCGGCGAGTGGTCGGTGCGCGCCAGCCGCGAGCTGCTCGAGCAGCTCGAAGGCGTGCTCGGGCGCGGCGCGCTGCAGGTGATCTACGGGCCGCCCGCGGCGAGCCCGGGCCCGTCATTCTCCGCCGACGCCCGCTGAGTTAGGATACCCTGCAAGCATGGCCGTCTCGTTCCTCGATTTCGAACAACCGATCGCCGAGCTCGAAGCGAAGATCGAGGAGCTCAGGCACGTGACTTCGGACGGCGAAGTCAACATCCAGGACGAGATCGGCCGGCTGCAGGCCAAGAGCCGGCAGCTCACGATGAGCATCTTCGCCAGTCTCACGCCCTGGCAGATCACCCAGCTCGCGCGCCACCCGCACCGGCCCTACACGCTCGATTACCTCAACGCCATCTGCCGCGAGTTCAACGAGCTGCACGGTGACCGCATGTACGCGGACGACGGCGCCATCGTCGGCGGGCTGGCGCGCATCGACGAGCGCGCGCTCATGATCATTGGCCATCAGAAGGGTCGTGACACCAAGGAGCGCGTGCGCCGCAACTACGGCATGCCCAAGCCCGAAGGCTATCGCAAGGCGCTGCGGCTGATGCGGCTCGCCGAACGCTTCTCTCTGCCGCTGGTGACGCTGATCGATACCCAGGGCGCATACCCCGGCGTCGGCGCCGAAGAGCGCGGCCAGAGCGAGGCCATTGCCCGCAACCTGTTCGAGATGTCGGTGCTGCGGATTCCGATCGTGACCGTGGTGACGGGCGAGGGCGGATCGGGCGGCGCGCTCGGCATCGGCGTGTGCGACCGTCTGCTGATGCTCCAGTACAGCACCTACTCGGTCATCTCCCCGGAAGGGTGCGCCTCCATCCTGTGGAAGAGCCAGGACAAGAAGGAAGTGGCCGCCGAATCGCTCAATCTCACCGCCGACCGCCTGCACAAGCTCGGGCTGGTGGATGAGGTCATCGAGGAGCCTCTCGGGGGCGCGCATCGCGATCCGGCCGCCACCGCCGCGAGCCTCAAGGCGGCGCTGATCCGTTATCTGGACGAGCTCGACGCCGTGCCGCGGGACCAGCTGCGCGCCGCCCGCGCGGAAAAGATCGCCGGCTTCGGCGTGTTTGCCGAAACCGCGGCGTAAGGCCGTGCCACGCGCGCGGCGCCCCGGGACCGAGGGCTTCGGGCCGCGCTCACTTGGCCGGCGCCTGGCACAGCTGCTGCCCGGCTTCCCCGACGTCGCCGTGTGCGTCGCCTTCAGCGGCGGGGCGGACTCCACCGCTCTGCTCGCCGCGCTCTCGCAGCTCGCGCGCGGGCCGCTCAAGGTGCGCGCCCTGCACGTCGATCACCGCCTGCATCCGCACTCGGTCCGCTGGGCGGCGCACTGCCGGCGGGTGGCGCGCGCCCTGGGCGTGCCGCTGCAGGTGCGGACCGCGAAGCCCGCACGCCGGCGCGGCGAGTCGCCCGAAGCCGCCGCGCGTGCCGCGCGCTATGAGCTGCTCGCCGCAGCGCTCGCACCTGAGGAAGCGCTGCTGACGGCGCACCACGAGGATGATCAGCTCGAGACCGTGCTGCTGCAGCTGCTGCGCGGTGCGGGTCTCGCCGGCATCGCCGCCATGCCGCCACGGGCAGCCTTTGCGCGCGGCGCTCTGGTGCGCCCGCTCCTGGGCTGGTCGCGCGCCGAGCTCAGCGCCTGGGTGCGCTCGCAGGGGCTGCAGTGGATCGAGGACCCGGGCAACGCCGAGCTGCGCCGGGACCGCAACTACCTGCGCACGCGGGTGCTGCCGTTGATCCGGGAGCGTTGGCCCGCGGCCGCGACCACCGTCGCGCGCGCGGCGCGCCATGCCGCGGAAGCGCAGCGCCTGCTCGATGCCCTGGGTGCCGCCGATGCCGCGCGCGCGAGCTTTGGTGCGATGCTGTCGGCGAAGCGGCTGCGCGCACTGCCGCCCGAACGCCGCCGCAATGCGCTGCGGTTCTGGATCAGCGCCGCCGGCTACCGCCCACCGCCTGCCAGCCGGCTCGAGGAAATCGCCGGTCCGCTGCTGCAGGCGCGCGCCGATGCACACCCCGTGGTGGCCTGGGAGGGCGCGCTGCTGCAGCGCCAGGCGGATCTGCTGTCGCTGCGCGCCGCTCACCGGGTGCGCGGCGAGCCCGACGCGACCCCTCGGGCCCGCTCGCCCGGGAGCCTCGAGGAAGTCAGCTGGCCGTGGCGCAGGCGCCGGAGCTGCGCGCTGCCCGGGCCGGGCGGACGGCTCACGCTGAAGCGCGATGCGCGCGGACCGCTGGATCTGGACGCACTGCCCGCCACGCTGATCATCCGCGCGCGCCGTGGGGGCGAGCGCCTGCGACCGCTGCGCGGCGGGCGCCATCGCGCGCTCAAGAGCCTGCTGCAGGAAGCGCGCGTGCCGGTGGCGCAGCGCGCGCGCCTGCCGCTGATTTTCGCCGCCGAGAGGCTGATTGCAGTCGCGGACTTATGGCTCGATGAGTCGGTGCAGGCGAGCGCTGCGAGCCGGCGGCGCGCCCGCCTGCTCTGGAGCGCAGCCTGATCGAACCCGCCCACATCGGGGCGGGCAGATGTGCTACCCTGCTGGCCCGTCGTGGTTGCGCCGATCTTGTGGGCGCGACCTCGTGCGACGGGAACTCCCCGACTTACATATGACGCGTTTTGTATTCGTCACCGGTGGCGTCGTGTCCTCGTTGGGCAAGGGCATCGCTGCCGCCTCGCTGGGCGCGATTCTCGAGGCCCGCGGCCTCAAGATCGCGATGGTCAAGCTCGATCCGTACATCAACGTCGACCCGGGCACCATGAGCCCGTTTCAGCACGGCGAGGTGTTCGTCACCCAGGACGGCACCGAGACCGATCTCGACCTCGGCCATTACGAGCGTTTCGTGCGCACCACTACCGGGCGCAACAGCAATTTCACCACCGGGCGCATCTACGAGCGCGTCATCGCCAAGGAGCGCCGCGGCGATTACCTCGGCGCCACCGTGCAGGTCATCCCGCACATCACCGATGAGATCAAGCGCAGCATCAAGCTGGGAGCCGACGGCTCGGATGTCTGCATGGTCGAGATCGGCGGCACCGTCGGCGACATCGAGTCGCTGCCCTTTCTCGAGGCCATCCGCCAGCTCGGTGTCGAGCTCGGCCGCAACAATTGCGCGTTCATGCACCTGACGCTGGTGCCGATAGTGGGCGGCTCGGGCGAGATCAAGACCAAGCCGACGCAGCACTCGGTGAAGGAGCTGCGCGGCATCGGTATCCAGCCGGACGTGCTGCTGTGCCGCTGCAAGCATCCGCTGCCCGAGGAGCAGCGGCGCAAGATTGCCCTGTTCACCAACGTCGAGGAGCGCGCGGTGATTTCCGCGGTCGACGCGGACGATATCTACCGCATCCCGATCCTGCTGCACGAGCAGGCGCTCGATGACATCGTCGTCGACAAGCTGCGCCTGCAGGTGCCGCCCACCGATCTGGCCGAGTGGCGCCAGGTGGTGAGCGCCAAGTCCAATCCGGACGGCCAGGTCGACATCGCCATGGTCGGCAAGTACGTGCAGATCCTCGATTCCTATCTGTCATTGCACGAGGCGCTGATGCACGGTGGCTTGAAGACCCGCACGCGCGTCAATATCCACTACGTCGAATCCACCGATATCGAGCAGCGTGGCACCCACGCGCTGAAGGGCGTGGACGCGATCCTGGTGCCGGGGGGGTTCGGCGAGCGCGGTATCGAGGGCAAGATCCAGGCGGTGCGCTACGCGCGCGAACACGGCGTGCCGTACCTGGGGATCTGCCTCGGCATGCAGGTGGCGATCGTGGAATTCGGCCGCCACGTGCTGGGGCTCGCCGATGCCAACAGCACCGAGTTCAACCGCGCCGGCCCGCACCCGGTGATCGCGCTCATCTCGGAGTGGCAGGACCAGGTGCGCGGTGCGCAAACGCGCGACGAGAGCTGCGCCAAGGGCGGCACCATGCGCCTGGGAGCCCAGGAAGTGCTGCTCGGGGCCGGCACGCGGGCGCGCGACATCTTCGGCCGCGACCTGATCATGGAGCGCCATCGGCACCGCTACGAATTCAACAACAACTACCTCGACCGCTACCGGCAGTCGGGCATGCGCTTCTCGGGGTTCTCGCGCGATAACCTGGTGGAGGTGATCGAGCTGCCCAACCACCCGTGGTTCCTGGCGACGCAGTTCCACCCGGAGTTCACCTCCACCCCGCGCGACGGACACCCGTTGTTCAGCGGTTTCGTGCGGGCGGCGCGCGCGCAGCGCGCCGCGCAGCTGCCGCAGGCGGCGGGCGCATGAGCGCGGCGCGGCGCGGCCCGCACAACGCGTGAGCCATGCGGCTGACGGGACATGAAGTCGGAGCCGGACGGCCGCTGTTCCTGATCGCCGGCCCCTGCGTCATCGAGGGCGCGGCCCTCACCCAGGAGATCGCCGGCCGGCTGAAGGAGATCACTACCCGGCTCGGCATCCCCTTCATCTTCAAGGCCTCCTACGACAAGGCCAACCGCTCATCCGCCGCCAGCTTCCGCGGCCCGGGGATCGAGGCGGGCCTCAAGGTTCTCGAGGGCGTGCGCCGCGCGGTCGGCGTGCCGGTGCTGACCGACGTGCACGAGGACACCCCGCTAGGCGAAGTGGCCGCGGTGGTCGACGTGCTGCAGACCCCGGCGTTCCTGTGCCGCCAGACGAACTTCATCGTCAACACCGCCTCGCAGGGCAAGCCCGTCAACATCAAGAAGGGACAGTTCCTCTCGCCGTGGGAGATGCGCAACGTCGTCGACAAGGCGCGCTCCACCGGCAATCAGGCGATCCTGGTGTGCGAGCGCGGCTTCTCGTTCGGCTACAACAACCTGGTGTCCGACATGCGCTCGCTGTCGATCCTGCGCGCCACCGGTTGCCCGGTGGTGTTCGACGCCACCCACTCGGTGCAGCTGCCCGGCGGCCAGGGCTCCTCTTCCGGCGGCCAGCGCGAGTTCATTCCGGTGCTGGCGCGCGCGGCGGTCGCCGCCGGGGTGGCGGGGCTGTTCATGGAGACGCACCCGAAGCCGCAAGAGGCGCTGTCGGATGGTCCGAACGCCTGGCCGCTCGAGCGCATGGAGCCGCTCCTCGGCACGCTGTGCGAGCTCGACCGGGCGGTGAAGAGAGTGCCCTTCGAGGAGTCCCTGCTGTGAGGAGGTCGAGGCGATGAGCCGCATCACCGATATCCGCGCCCGCGAGATCCTCGACTCGCGCGGCAACCCCACCGTCGAAGCCGAGGTGCTCCTGGACAGCGGCGCACTCGGCCGGGCGGCGGTGCCCTCGGGCGCCTCCACCGGCACGCGCGAGGCGGTGGAGCTGCGCGACGGGGACAGCAAGCGCTACGCCGGCAAGGGCGTGCTCAAGGCGGTGCAGCACGTGAACACGCAGCTGCGCTCGGCGCTCGTGGGCCAGGACCCGCGCGACCAGGCGCGGATCGACACGCGCATGATCGAGCTCGACGGCACGCATAACAAGAGCCGCCTCGGCGCCAACGCCATACTCGGCGTGTCGCTCGCCAACGCGCACGCGGCGGCGAAGGATGCGCGCCTGCCGCTGTACCGCTATCTCGGATCACTGATCGGCGGCGCCCGCGAGCCGGTCATGCCCGTGCCGATGATGAACATCGTCAACGGGGGCGCGCACGCCAACAACAGCCTCGACATCCAGGAGTTCATGGTCGTTCCGGTCGGCGCGCCCACGTTCCGCGAGGCGCTGCGCTACGGCGTAGAGGTGTTCCACACCCTCAAGGGGCTGCTCGCCGAACGGGGACTTTCCACCGCCGTGGGGGATGAGGGCGGCTTTGCGCCCAATCTGGAGTCGAACGAGGCCGCGCTCAAGCTCATCCTGCAGGCCATCGAGAAGGCCGGCTACCGGCCGGGGACGGATGTGTACCTGG
>WNGC01002493.1_pt1 | contig 11243 bp, 9 predicted proteins | sample 5400051 | NCBI WGS metagenome assembly WNGC01 (sample SAMN13153368, study PRJNA577476) | soil metagenome | isolation source: 20 cm soil or saprolite under grassland replicate 2 | place: USA:California | collected 2016-06-15 | reverse complement strand
CAGCGCCGCCGGACCCAGGAAGCGCTCGCTGTTCCACCAGTAGCTCGGGCAGGCGGTCGAGCAGCACGCGCACAGGATGCACGCCGCCGGGCGGTCGATCCGCTCCTGCTCCTCTTTTGATTGCAGCCGCTCCCGATCCGCAGGCACGGGCGTGCGCGTCTGCAGCCAGGGCTTCACCGACGCGTACTGTGCGTAGAAGTTGGTGAGGTCCGCAACCAGGTCCTTCACCACCGGCAGAGCGGGAAGCGGGTAGATGCGGATCTCGGCCGCCAGGTCCCGCGTGGCGGTGGTGCAGGCGAGGCGGTTGACGCCGTTGATGTTCATGGCGCACGAGCCGCAGATGCCCTCGCGGCACGAGCGGCGGAACGTGAGCGAGGAATCGATGGCGGCTTTGATCTGGATCAGGACATCGAGCACCATCGGACCGCAGCTTCGGGCGTCGAGCTCGAAACTGTCCAGGCGCGGATTCGCGCCTGCGTCGGGATTGAAGCGATAGATGCGCACCGTGCGCAGCTCGCGCGTACCGGGGGGCGCTGCGTGCGTGACTCCCTTCACGATGCGCGAGTTGGCAGGCAGGCGGAATTCGGCCATCACAGTCCTTCAGTAGGTGCGCGCCCGGGGCGGAATCGACTCGACATCGCCCGTCAGGGTGTTCAGATGCACCGGACGGTAGTCAAGGCGGGTGCGCCGCGGACCCTCGACCCACACGAGCGTGTGCTTGAGCCAGTTGCGGTCGTCGCGCTGCGGGAAATCCTCGCGGGCGTGCGCGCCGCGGCTCTCGGCGCGGTTCGCCGCCGAGTGGATGGTGGCCGTGGCCTGCAGCAGCAGGTTCTCGAGCTCGAGCGTCTCGACGAGATCGGTGTTCCAGACGAGCGAGCGGTCGGTGACGCGTACGTCGGCAAAGGATGCGAAGGTCGCCCCGATCCTCTCGATCCCCTGCGCGAGGCTTTCGCCGCTGCGAAATACCGCCGCGTCCAGCTGCATGGCCTTTTGCATCTCCAGGCGGATCGCGGCGCTCGAGCGCGCCCCGTTGGCGTTGCGCAGGCGATCGAGCCGCGCGACCGCCGTCTGTCCCGCATCCGCGGCCCAGGGGCGGTGGGGGCTGCCGGGCTTGACGGTCTCGGCACAGCGGCGCGCCGCCTCGCGTCCGAAGATCACCAGATCGAGCAGCGAGTTGGACCCTAAGCGATTGGCGCCGTGCACCGACACGCAGGCCGCTTCCCCTACCGCCATCAGTCCGGGGACGATGCTGTCCGGATCCCCATCCTTGGGCCGCACCACCTCGCCACGGTAGTTGCAGGGGATGCCCCCCATGTTGTAGTGAACGGTCGGCTGCACCGGAATGGGCTCGCGGGTGACGTCGACGCCGGCGAATATGCGCGCCGTCTCCGCAATTCCCGGCAGGCGCTCGTGAATGACGCCGGCCCCCAGGTGCTCCAGGTGCAGGGCAATGTGATCGTGCTCGGCGCCGACGCCGCGTCCCTCGCGGACCTCCACCGTCATGGCCCGGCTCACGACGTCGCGCGAGGCGAGATCCTTGGCGTTGGGCGCATAGCGCTCCATGAAGCGCTCGCCCTTTGAGTTGGTGAGATAACCGCCCTCGCCGCGCGCCCCTTCGGTGATCAGGCACCCCGCGCCGTAGATGCCGGTGGGGTGAAATTGCACGAACTCCATGTCCTGCAGCGGCAGCCCGGCGCGCAGCACCATGGCATTGCCGTCGCCGGTGCAGGAGTGCGCCGAAGTGCACGAGAAATAAGTGCGCCCGTAGCCGCCGGTGGCAAGGATGGTTACGTGCGCGCGGAAGCGGTGCACGGCGCCCTCGGTAAGATCCAGCGCCACCACGCCGCGGCACACGCCATCCTCCATGATGAGATCGATGGCGAAGTACTCGATGAAGAAGGTCGCGGCGTGGCGCAGCGACTGCTGGTAGAGCGCGTGCAGCATCGCATGCCCGGTGCGGTCGGCGGCGGCGCAGGTACGCTGCGCGACGCCCTTGCCGAAGTGGGTCGTCATGCCGCCGAAGGGACGCTGGTAGATGCGGCCGGTTTCGGTGCGCGAGAACGGCACGCCGTAATGCTCCAGCTCGATCACCGCCGCGGACGCCTCCTTGCACATCAGCTCGATCGCGTCCTGATCGCCGAGCCAATCCGAGCCCTTGACGGTGTCGTACATGTGCCAGCGCCAGTCGTCCTCGCCCATGTTGCCCAGGGCAGCGCTGATTCCCCCCTGTGCAGCCACGGTGTGGCTGCGCGTCGGAAAGAGCTTGCTGATGCAGGCGGTCGACAGACCGCTTTCGGCAAGTCCCAGCGTGGCGCGCAGGCCCGCGCCGCCGGCCCCGACGACGATCACGTCGTAGCTGTGATCGATGAACTCGTAGGCGCTCATGGTGCCGCCCCGAAAGCCACCTTGAGGACGGCAAACACGCCCGCCGCCGCGATCAGCGCATGCGCGAACATCAGGCTGACGAGCGTCACGGTCCTCACCGCCGCTCCCTGCACGTAGTCCTCCACCACCACACGCACGCCCAGCTGCGAGTGCCAGGCGCCCACCATCACAAGGAGAATGAGGAGCAGCGCCGTCCAGCTGCCGGCCATCCAGGCGACCACGGTCGCATGATCGAACGACGGCAGCGACAGCAGCGACACCACGAACCAGATCGACAGCGGCACCAGCGCCACCGAGGTGAGGCGCTGCATCCACCAGTGGTGCACGCCCCGCTTCGCGGAGCCCGCACCCAGCACCCTGCCCAAGGGGCTCCGCAGGCTCACGGGGCGCGTGCTCCGGCGAGCCAGGCCCAGTAACCGACCAGCAGCATGAGGGCGATGCTGACCCCGACCACCAGCCACGCGCTTCTGTGCGCCTGTGCGCGCTCCAGCCCCCGTCCGCTGTCCCACACCAGGTGACGGATGCCGGCGATCAGGTGGTAGCAGAACGCCATGATGAGAGCGCCATACACCAGCCTCACGAGCGGCAGCGACAGCAGCCGCGCAGCGCGCGCCTGGGCGTGCGCCCCGCCGGCCACCGCCATGAGCCAGTACACCAGCAGCAGCAGCCCCGCCGACAGTGCGAGTCCGGTGAGGCGGTTCAGGATGGAAGTCGTCAGGGTGTACGTGAACTTGTACACCGACAGGTGAGGCGATAGCGGCCGCGGCGGCATAGACTAAAAATCGATGAGAGAAGCTGCGCCTGGGTTCTTGCGATGCGGCGTCGGCATACCCATTAAGTCTGACAGAATTCGCAGCTGGCAGCCATGTAAAAGTTAAGGAAAAACAACGGTCAACTCCATGTGCAGCGGATGGAATTCAGTCTCGCTCGACTCGCTCGGCGTGCTGCGCGCGCGCGGCGCGGACGTGGTGTCGTTCCTGCAGGGACAGCTGTCGAACGATGTCGCGCTGTTGGGACCGGGTCGCTCGCTGCTTGCCGGGTATCACAACCCGCAGGGCCGCGTGATCGCACTGCTGTATCTGGTGCAGGCCGCGGCGGACGAGGTGCTGGCCATCCTGCCGCGCGAGCTCACCGCGGCGGTCGCGAGCCGGCTCGCGAAATTCATTCTGCGCGCGAAAGTGCGGCTGGCGGACGAATCGCCGCTCTGGCGGCTCACCGGCCTGGTAGCGCCCGAGTCGCCCGCGGATCCCGCTCCCGCGTTCGCGGGCGCATTGCCAGGCGCCTTGAACGACAGCGCCCGCCTGGGCGAGGCGATCGCGGTGCGGATCGGCGCGCGGCCTGCGCGCTGGCTGCTGCTCTCGAGCGCCGCGTCCGCGAGTCCGCCCGCCGCGTTCGCGGCTTGTGCGCCGATGGCCTTCGAGCGGTGGCGGGCGCTCGCGGTGGCGGCCGGGGAACCGGAGATCTGCGCGGCCACGTCCGAGGAGTTCGTGGCGCAGATGCTGAATCTCGACGTGCTGGGCGCGATCGCCTTCGACAAGGGCTGCTACACCGGCCAGGAAGTGATCGCACGGGCTCACTACCGCGGGCGCGTCAAGCGCCGCCTGCAACGCTTCGTTACGCATTCCCCGGTGCGGCTCGAACCCGGCGATGCCGGCGAGCTGAGTGACGGTCGCGCATTCAAGGTCGTGAACGCCGTGGCGCTCGCGGACGGGCGTTGCGAATTTCTCGCCGTGGCGCCGCTCGCCGCGACCGACTCCGCTGCGGGCAGGCCGCAGCCCGGGGCCGAGCGTGCGACCGTGATCAGCGCGCAGCAGCTCGCGCTACCCTACCCCCTGCCCCCGTGAGGGCGTGCGGGGCCGGGCGCCCCGTGCCGGCGCGCTCACCGCGCCTCGGGCCGCATGTGCGGGAAGAGAATGACGTCGCGGATCGAGGGCGAGTCGGTGAAGAACATGACGAGCCGGTCGATGCCCGCCCCGAGTCCCGCGGCGGGCGGCATGCCGTACTCGAGGGCGCGGACGTAGTCGGCGTCGTAGAACATCGCCTCCTCATCGCCCTGGTCCTTGCGGGCGACCTGGGCGCGGAAGCGCGCCGCCTGCTCCTCGGGATCATTGAGCTCGGAGAAGCCGTTGGCGATCTCGCGCCCGGCGAGGAAGAACTCGAAGCGATCGGCGACGAACGGATCGGCATCGTTCGGTCGCGACAGCGGCGACACCTCCGCCGGGTAGGCGTACACGAAGGTCGGATCGAGCAGCGCGCTCTCCGCGGTCTTCTCGAACAGCGCGATCTGCAGCTTGCCGGCGCCGTCTGCGCGCTCGACCTTGATGCCGAGCTGCTCGCAGCGCTTGCGCAGGTACGTGAGGTCGCGCAGCGACAGCGGATCGATCCCCGGGCCGTGCTCGATAAGGGCCTGCTCGACCGTCAGCCGCCGGAAGGCCTTACCGAGATCGTAGGCGCGCCCCTGGTAGCTCACCTGCTGCGAGCCGTGCAGCGCACCGGCCAGGCCGCGGGTCGCCTTCTCGATCCACTCCATGAGGTCCCGGTAGTCGGCGTACGCGAGGTACAACTCGAGCATCGTGAATTCCGGGTTGTGCTGCGTCGAGAGTCCCTCGTTGCGGAAGTTGCGGTTGATCTCGTAGACACGCTCGAGCCCGCCGACGATCAGGCGCTTCAGGTACAACTCCGGGGCGACGCGCAGGTACATGTCGAGATCGAGCGCGTTGTGATGCGTACGGAAGGGGCGCGCGGCAGCACCGCCCGGGATCGGCTGCATCATCGGCGTCTCGACCTCGAGGAAATCGAGCGCATCGAGAAAGTCGCGCAGGTAGCGCACGATGCGGGCGCGGGTGCGGAACACGTTGCGGCTCGCCTCGTTCACGATCAGGTCGACGTAACGGCGCCGGTAGCGGGTCTCGGTGTCGGCGAGCCCATGCCACTTGTCCGGCAGCGGCCGCAGCGCCTTGACCAGCAGCCTCAGTGAGTCCGCGCGCACCGACAGCTCGCCTTTTCTGGTGCGGAACAGCACACCGCCCGCGCCGACGATGTCGCCGATGTCCCAGCCCGTGAAGGCCTCGTAGGCGGCCCCGAGCGTCTCGTGCTGCAGGTACAGCTGAATCAGCCCGGTGCGGTCGGCTATTTTTCCGAAGCTCGCCTTGCCCATGTCGCGCTTGACCATCAGCCGCCCGCCGACCGTCACGCGTGTCGGATTGGCGTCCAGCCACTCGCCGCTGCGCTCGCCGAAAGCTGCGTGCAGCTCCCCGGCGAGCGCGTCGCGGCGGAAATCGTTCGGAAACGCCACACCGTGCGCGCGCAGCGCGGCGAGCTTCGCGCGCCGCTCGGCGATCAGCTTGTGCTCCTCGCCCCCGCCCCCGGCGCCGTTGTCCTTCGCGTCCGTCATGCTCTATACGCCCGCCTTGAGCGATGCCTCCATGAACTGGTCGAGATCGCCGTCCAGCACCGCAGTCGTGTTGCCCACCTCGACCCCGGTACGCAGGTCCTTGATGCGCGACTGGTCGAGGACGTAGGAGCGGATCTGGTTGCCCCAGCTCACGTCCGACTTGGAATCCTCGAGCACCCGGGCGGCGGCGTTGCGCTTGTTGACCTCCAGCTCATAGAGCTTGGCCTTGAGCATCTTCATGGCGGTGGAGCGGTTCTTGTGCTGGCTGCGCTCGTTCTGGCAGGCGGCCACGATGCCGGTGGGCAGATGGGTGATGCGCACCGCCGACTCGGTCTTGTTGACGTGCTGTCCGCCGGCTCCGGAGGAGCGGTAGACGTCCACCTTCAGGTCCGCGGGATTGATCTCGATCTGGATGTCGTCATCGACCTCGGGTGAGACGAACACGGATGCGAACGAGGTGTGGCGGCGGTTGCCGGAATCGAACGGCGACTTGCGCACCAGGCGATGCACGCCCGTCTCGGTGCGCAGCCAGCCGTACGCGTATTCGCCCTGCACCTGCACGGTGGCGCTCTTGATGCCGGCCACTTCCCCGGGACTCGAATCGATCACCTCGCAGGCGAAGCCGCGTGCGGCGCCCCAGCGCAGGTACATACGCAGCAGCATCTGCGCCCAGTCCTGCGCCTCGGTGCCGCCGGCGCCCGCCTGGATGTCGAGAAACGCGCCGTGCGAATCCATCTCGCCCCGGAACATGCGTTTCAGCTCCAGGTGCCGCACTTGGGCCTCGAGGCGCTGCGCGTCGCGCTCGGTGTCGCGCGCGGCGCTCTCATCGCCTTCGGCTTCGGCCAGTTCCAGCAGCTCGGTGGCCTCGACGATGCCCTTGGTGGCGCGCTCGATCTCGCCGACCTCGCTCGTCAGGCGGGCGCGTTCACGCCCGAGCTCCTGCGCCCGCGCGGGGTTCGACCAGACGGCGGGATCCTCCAGCTCGCGCGCAACTTCCTCCAGCCGCTCCTGCTTGCGGTCATACTCAAAGAAACCCCCGTAGCGAGGTCATACGTTCACCCAGATCCTTGAGTTGGCGCTTGAGCTGATTGACTTCCATGGACGTCCCGCACCCGCGCGCACCGCGGTGCGCGTGCAGCAAAGCGTGGGATGCTAACACCGCGGCGCGCAACTTAGCGAGCGGCGGGCAGCACGTGATCGATGAGCAGCTGCAGGCGCCGCTCGCCCTGGTACTCGTTCACTTCCAGCCGGTACACGAGCTGTGCCAGGCCCGACGGCGGCACGAACGGCGCACCCTCCTCGAGGTGGTTGAAGGCAATCGCATCGAAGGCCCGACCGCTCGCCGGCACCTCCACCCACATCTTCACGTGCCGCTCGGCAATGAGGCGCGCGCTGCGGATGCTGAACAGGCCATCGAAACACGGCTCGGGGAATGCCTGGCCCCACGGGCCGCCGGCCCGCAGGGCCTGGGCGGTATCGAGCGCGATCTCCGCCGGCGCGAGCTCGCCGTCGGTCTCGATCGTGTCGGCGGGGGGAGCGCCGGCCGTCCAGCGGGCAACCTCCTCGTCGAACGCGCGTGCAAAACGATCGAGCTTGGCACGCTCGAGCGTCAGTCCCGCGGCCATGGCGTGACCGCCGAAGCGCTCGATGAGATCGGGGTGACGCGTCGCGATCGAGTCGAGCACGTCGCGGATGTGGATCCCCGCGACCGAGCGGGCCGAGCCGCGCAGGCTCGCCTCATCGGCGACCGCGAAGGCGATCACGGGGCGCCGCACGCGATCCTTCACCCGGCTCGCGACCAACCCGACCACCCCCTGGTGCCAGGTCTCATCGAACAGGCACACGCCGCTGCGGTGCAGGGCCCCGGGGCTCGGATCGGCCAGACAGCGCACCGCACTGAGTGCCACCTGCTGCATGCGCGCTTCGATCGAGCGCCGCTCCCGGTTGAGCTCATCGAGTCGCGCCGCCAGAGGCTCGGCGGTGGCGAGGTCATCGGCGAGCAGGCACTGGATGCCGATGGTCATGTCATCGATGCGGCCGGCGGCGTTCAGGCGCGGCGCCACACCGAAGGCAAGATCGCTTGCGGTGAGATCGCGCGCCGGGCGGCCGGCGATGGCGAGCAGCGCACGGATGCCGGCCACGCAGCGTCCGGCGCGAATGCGCTTCAGCCCCTGCGCGACCAGCACGCGGTTGTTGGCATCAAGCGGCACCACGTCGGCGACCGTGCCGAGCGCCACCAGGTCCAGCAGCTGCGCCGCGCCGGGGGTGGCGGGCAGCCCCGCCTCCTCGAGCCGGCGTGCAACCGCCGCCATGACGTAGAACGCGACCCCGACTCCGGCGAGTGCGCGGCTGGCGAAGCGGCTGCCCCCGAGGTTGGGGTTGACGATCGCGTTGGCGTCGGGCAGCGGCGCGCCGGGCAGATGATGATCGGTGATCAGCACGTCGATCCCGCGCGCGCGCGCGGCCGCGACACCGGCGTTGCTCGAGATGCCGTTGTCGACCGTGACGATGAGCGTCGGCGCGCGCGCCGCCGCGAGCGACACGATCCCGGGGGTGAGCCCATAGCCGAACTGAAATCGGTTGGGCACCAGAAAGTCCACCGCCGCGAACCCGAAGCTCCTCAGGGCGCGCACCACCAGTGCGCTGCTGGTCGCCCCATCGGCATCGTAATCCCCGATGATCAGCACGCGCCCCGCCGTGCGGTGCAGCAGCAGCAGCTCCACCGCCGCCGGGATGCCTTCGAGCGTGCCCACCGGCAGCAGCCGCCCGAGCGAGGTGTCCAGATCCGCCGCCGAAAGGACCCCACGGGCCGCGTACACCCGGTCGAGCACCGGATGCAGATCCCCGCCCAGCGGCACGACCTGCGCGGCAGGCGCGCGGCGCACGACCCGCAGCCTCACGCGAAGCTCCGCAGGCCCGCGCGCGGGCGCCGCCAGATGCGCAGATGGCTGCGGCGGCGCAGCGTGACACGCGTGTCGTTGGCGATCAGCGTCACGCTCGAGACCTGGCCGCGGCGCAACGCCTCGAGCGCCGGCGACACGAAGCGCGCATCGAGGCGGGCCAGGGACTCCCCGAGCGTGTCGTGCCGGTCAGCGTGCAACTCCTGTCCCGCCTCCACGACCAACACCGCCCCGCAGGCGTGCTCGTCTGCGAGCACCTCCTCCAGCCGCCCGGGAAGAGCGCGGCACACGTCCGCCTGCAGGTGCCACAGGCCGCTCAAGTAAGGGTCCGCGCCGAAGGCGCGCACGGCACGCGCCTCGCGGCGCTCGGGCTGCACCGCCCGCCCCTCGGCGCCCCACGGCCACAGCGTCGTGACCGGCGGCTCGCCGCGGCGGCTGCGTGCCTCGTTCAGCGCCTGCCCGTGCAGCCACATCTCGATCTCGGCCAGCAGGCGCCGCAGCGGCGCTGCGGCCGGTTCCCGGGGCAAGGCCTCGGCGAGGTCGTTTCCCGCGCAGCGGGCGGGCTCGGTGGTGGCGACGGCAGCAATGCCGGCGGTCCTGAGGAGAAAATCGCCGGACGACAGGGGCGTGAGCGTGTGGCCGCAGACCCCAAAGGTGTCCTGAAAGGCGGCGGCGAGCGTTGCGAGCTCGGCCTGCGGCAGACGCAGCACGCCGCGATGATCCAGATCCAGGCGCGCAGCGCCCGCGGTCAGCCACAGCGGGGTGGCGATCCACAGCGTGCCGATCGCGCCCGCGGGCGGCGCCCCCGGCGCCCCCGCGGCAGCGGCGGCGGCGATGCACGCGGGGGCGACGCCCGCCAGATCGGCGCGGCCGAGCGTGTGCGCGAGCCACTCGCGCCAGCCGTGCGCGAGCGCCGCGCGCTCCCCGAAACGGCCCGCGCTTTCGATTCCTGGAACGGCCCCCGGTACGGCAACTCCGGTGAGGGCCGTGCCATGGCCGCCGTGCGGCAGGTACAGGTCGGCGATCACAATGACGATCTCGCGCACCGGCGGTATCGTACCGCCGATGAAGTTCACGCTCGAACCGGGCACGCGCGCCAACCTGATCCGAGGCTACTCGGCTGCCGAGATCCGCATCGGCGAGCAGCGCGTGCAGCGCAGCTGCATCGTCACGGCGGACCGGCTGATCACCGATTGGGAGCCCGAGACGTTCGCCGACCTGGCGCCCGCTCACCTCGAGGCGATTCTCGCGCTCACACCGGAGGTGGTGCTGCTCGGCACCGGTGCGACGCAGCGCTTTGCGCCGCCGGCGGTGCGCGTGGCGCTGGCACAGCGCGGCGTGGGGCTCGAGGCCATGCAGCTGGGTGCGGCCTGCCGCACATTCAACGTTCTGGTTCAGGAGGAGCGGCGGGTCGCCGCAGCGCTGTTCCTGCGCTAGGGCTCGGAGGCGCGGGGATGATCGGCAGAAGACACAGGGGGAGGTTCAACCAACCCAACAATCATTCGAAGCTGACAGACTCGAACAATTGCACTTCTTTTTGTTTCCGACCGTTATTGCTGTTGTTGCGACTCCCTCCACCCTGTGCCTTCTGCCGGTCACCCTCCGCTCCGTTGTCGTCGTTAGCAGACAGCGAGCGCATGTTAAACATGTCGCAGAAGCCCGTGCAAGCTGTTTGAGGGATAAGGAGTTTTCCTACCACCCGCTGGGGCTTTCTACGCATCCGCACGCATTTGTTGGGGCTTAATTTGCGAAGCTTTTTCTCCCCGCTCGCCCTTGAGTCAACCAGCAGGCCAGCTCCCATTAATACTTCTAATCAAGAAGTTACAATCCATACATCATGTGAGTCCTAAGGCGTGAGCGCCGCGAGCGCGCACTGCAGCATGTTGAGCCGCCAGCGCCGGCGCTTCGCCCCTCCTCTACGCCGTGCCACCCAACAACGGCACGAAGGCCACCGCTCCGAGCGACTCGCGCTGCACGCCCTGCTCGCGGCGCGTGAACCGCACCAGTTCCTGCTCGCCTTCGGGGCCGACCGGAACCACCAGCCGCCCGCCGACCCGCAGCTGCTTGACGAGCGCCTCGGGCACCGTCAGCGGTGCGGCCGCCACCAGGATGCCATCGAAGGGCGCGTGCGCCTTCCAGCCGAGCGTGCCGTCGCCGTGGCGAACGCGCACGTTCCTGATCCCGAGCTCCTTCAGGCGCTCGCGCGCACGCGCCAGCAGCGGTTCGATGCGCTCGATGGTGTACAGGCGCGCCACGAGCGGCGCGAGCACCGCGGTCTGGTAACCGCACCCCGTGCCCACCTCCAGGACGTTGCCGGCGGGGCCCGCCTCGAGCAGCGCCTCGGTCATGCGCGCCACGATGTAGGGCTGCGAGATCGTCTGGCCGTAGCCGATCGGCAGCGCCGTGTCCTCGTAGGCGCGGCTGCCGAGTGCTTCGTCGACGAATATATGACGCGGCACATTGCGAATACGATCGAGCACGGCGAGATTCGCAATGCCCTGTTCGCGCAGACGCTGCACCAGCCGATCGCGGGTGCGGGCGGAAGTCATGCCGATGCCGGACAG
>WNGC01003558.1_pt1 | contig 11251 bp, 13 predicted proteins | sample 5400051 | NCBI WGS metagenome assembly WNGC01 (sample SAMN13153368, study PRJNA577476) | soil metagenome | isolation source: 20 cm soil or saprolite under grassland replicate 2 | place: USA:California | collected 2016-06-15 | reverse complement strand
TGGCGCCCGCGCCCAACCAGCCCGACGCACCGCGCGGCAGCCTGATTATCGGGGCAGGACTGATCGGATTCTTTGGCCTGCTGTTCCTCCGTCGCCGTTCCCAGCGCGTGGCAGTGGCCGCCGCCCTGATGGCGTTCGCCACCCTGACCCTGTTCGCCACCGTGACCGGAACCGGCACGATCACCAACGGCGCGACCAAGTCCGCGGAAAATGAGATTGATCCCAACCTCGGAAACAACGCGGTCAGCGCCGCGATCGTCGGACAGGCGGCGCCGGGTCTCCCGGGTCCGCCGAACGGCGGGATGGCGCCCGCGCCCAACCAGCCCGACGCACCGCGCGGCAGCCTGATTATCGGGGCAGGACTGATCGGATTCTTCGGCCTGCTGTTCCTCCGTCGCCGTTCCCAGCGCGTGGCAGTGGCCGCCGCCCTGCTGGCGTTCGCCACCCTGACCACGATCGTGGCGCCGGCCGGCGCGCCGTTGTCGGCGGCGCCTGAGGCCAGCCTGGTGGCGGCTCGCCCATCGGACATCGAGCTCTTCGGTAAGCCGATCTCGACGGTGAAGCCCCAGCTTGGCGCCCTCGCTACCGCGTTCCAACCGGCGACCGGTCCGATCGTGCCCTATCGCATCCGCATTCCCGCGCTGGGCATCGACACCGTTGTCGAATCCGTCGGCGTCACCGCCAGCGGTCTCATGGACGTCCCTAGCAACATCTGGGACGCCGGCTGGCTGGAGACCGGCGCGAAGCCCGGGGCAGCTGGACAGGCGATCATCGATGGCCATCTGGACAGCGTCAGGGGCTCTGCAGTCTTCAGCGATCTCCACCGCCTCCAGGCGGGAGACCGCGTCTATGTGTCGGACGCAGCCGGCCGTGAGGTGACCTTCAGCGTCACCGCCCTCCAGGTGGAGCCCCTCGATGGGTTCCCGACCCTGAGGGTGTTCGGCCCGGCCAAAGGCCGGCTACTGAACCTGATCACCTGTGCCGGACATTTCGACCCGGTGCGCCGGACCTACGACCACCGGCTGGTGGTTTCCGCGACCCTGGTCTAAATCTTCCTACGTAACTTTTGACGCCGTCCGGGTGTTCTCGGGTTAGGCGTCCACAGCGGAAGGAAGGGAAGGCGTTGAATCGGCCATTGGTACAGCTGCTGGCGGGTATCGTCGTGTTCGTCGTCCTGGGGGCGACGAGCATCCTGGTGACGAACGCCCTGTTCAATGTCACGGCTTCGACCCGGCCGTCGGTCACCTTTTCCCTCGTCAGCGATTCGTCTGTGGACCTGACACCGGCACTCCCTCCGACAGGCTCCACGGCGAAGGTACCTAAGGGACGGGGCCCTCTCCCGAGGTAACTGTCCGTTGGAACAGCGGCGAGGTCATCTACCGCCGGGCAGTGCCATGACACCGGGGCGGGGCTTAAGCCGCCGGTAGACCTCGGTGACGACAACATCGGGGAGCGTGCCTTCGGGGACCCTGATGACCTGGTCCGCCTGTCCCCGATAGGCAAGCGCTGCCCGGTCGCAGAGTACGATCAGGTCGGCATCCGGCAAGGAATCCAGGCCATCGTCGAGATTGATCGCCTGTGTGACTTCGTAACCCACGAACTCCAGCACCCGGCGGTAGATCTCGCCGGCCTTCCGGTCTTCCGCAATCAGCAACACCTGGGCGGCGAGAGTGCTAACGGTCACTGTGCTGCCATCATCCACACTGGACGGGCCGTTGATGCTAGGTCATTCGGCCCAGTTTCGATGTCCGTTAGCCTCACCAGGCCGAGCGCAGAAGCTGGGCGAGATCGGCTTCGGTTACCGGCTTGGGGTTGGCCTTGATCGTCTGGTTGGCGGCAGCCTCGGCTGCCAGCGACGCCAGCATGTCTTCGGATACGCCTGCTTCGCGCAATCGCTTGGGAACTGGGAGCGTCGCGACCAGCGCCGCCACGGCGCGCGGAGCCGCGCCGATGTCGCGTGTTCTCGCCCCCGCGTCCATGGCGCCGGCAATGGCGCTCATGGCGTCGGGAACCGCGTCGGCATTGAACGCCATCACATGCGGAAGCAGGATCGCGTTCACGACGCCGTGGGCGATCCCGGTCCGGCCACCCAGCACGTGGCACAAACCGTGATGGAGCGCCATGGTCGCGTTCGCGATGCTGAAACCGGCCAGGTAGGCGCCCAGCAGCAGATCCTCCCGCGCCTCGATGTCATCCCCGGCCGCCACACAGAGAGGTAGCGAACGAGCGATATGACGAAGGCCTTCCAGCGCGACCGGGCGAACCACGGGGTTGAGGTCGCGCGCGTAACCGGCCTCGACACAGTGGGCGAGCGCGTTCATGCCGGTCGAGGCTGTGAGCGGCGCCGGCAGGTCGAGTGTGACCTCGGGGTCATAGATCGCCAGTCGGGGCAGGACGGCCGGATCGCGCAGCACGAGTTTGTGACCTTCGGCCCGATAGGTGATGCCGACCACCGGGGTCATCTCCGATCCTGCGTAGGTGGTCGGTATCGCGATCAGTGCGGGCCGAGGTTTCGCTGCGGGAGTCGCCGCCGGTTCGTACCCAGTCCACCCGCTTTTTCGGAGAGCCACTCCCTTCGCCAGCCCGACCGCACTTCCGCCTCCCATCGCGACCACCACATCGATCTGCATCTCGCGCGCGAGCTCGCGCGCCGCTTCGACCGACTCACGCGGAACGTGCGGCGCGACATCGGTGAACTCCGCCATCAATCGGCTGCCGAGCGATGCGCGGACTCGCGCGGCATCAGTCGAGGACTTCAGGCTGGGCGTGCAAACAAAGAGAACGCGCTGGCCCAGCGCCTCAGCCTCGGCACCGACGCGGTCGACCGCCCCGCGCCCGAAAAGGACGCGGGGCGCGTTCAGTGTCCAGCCGTTACTGGGCGAGCGGTTTGCCCTCCATCGTTTCGAGCGGGTCGGCCTCGATCTCCAGCAATTCCCCATCCGGGCCCTTGAAGTAGAGCGAGTTCTCTACCCGATCCGGCCCGAAATACTCGATGCCGCGTTTATCGAGTTCTCCCCGGATGCGATCCAACTGGTCGCGCGGAACGGAAATCGAGACGTGGTGCATGCCGCCGACGGATTCGCGGGTGGGCGGCATCGGATCCTCCGGAAAGTCGAAGAAGGCGAGCAGGTTCCCGTGCCCGAGGTCATGGAAGAAGTGAGTCGAGCTCTTCAGGTCCCGATTCTCAAACAGCTCCACCAGTGGGAAGCCGAGAACCTGGCTGTAGAACTTGATAGTGCGCTCGATGTCCGAGCAGATCAGCGCGAGGTGGTGAAGACCGCGAGCGCTGGTCGCCGGGCGCTTCGATTTTGGTTTGAGATACGCCTGCTTCAGAGCCTCGCGTTTCGCCTGGTAGTCGACCTTGACAGTGGCCATCCCTTCCTCCTGCTCTAGATCCTGAAGAATAGGCGCCGGATGCGATAAGCCAGCTCGCGGTCGCCGATGACCGCTCCTCCCGGAAAGCGCTGGTAAGCCGTCAGCACCCAGTCGTTGGCGTCGAAATTGAAGACGACCGGCAAGCCGGCGACGCTCGCTTCTTCGTAGGTCAGCTTTCCATCTTTGAGCGCCAGCTTCCAGCTGCCACCGGCATCCCCGCTGATCCGCACGCCCCAGTTGGCATCGAATCCTTTCGCAGCTTCCTCATCGACTGTCACCTGCAGCACGATGAACATGTACGGGATCAGGGTGTTCGCCGCATCTTCGCTGAGCGGCCTGAGCTCACCGAGCCCGGCTCGCATATCCCAGGCGTGGACCGAGTAGTCGATCAGTTGAAACGCCGGGTAGATCATGGTCGGCAAGGGGCCCATGTACACGTGCGGGATCATCTCGGTGGTGTATTGGTCAGGGCTCAGGGCATCGAGGATCTTGAACAGCTTGTCCGAGGATTCCTTGAGCCGGGCGATCAACTGGGTCCGCGACGAGCTCCGGAAACGCTTGGCGCCCGAATCCAGCAGCTTGGCCATGCCCGGCAAGCCCAGCGCCTCGGGGAATGGCTGCTTGGCTCGGGCCAGGGTAAATCGCTCGATATACCCTTCGGTCACATCGACCAGATGGCCGACGACGTCCCGGACCTCCCACTCGGTGCAGGCGGTAGGCGTCTTCCACGTCTCGTCGTCGGTGCTATCGATCAGGTCGTAGAACGCCTGGCGCTCCTTACGGACAACCCGCAGCAGGTGGTCCTTTCCCTCGGGAGCCATCGTGTTGACGCGAGCGGGGCGGACTTCAACGCTCATCCAGCTTCCTCCTTGTGCAAGAACGCCCCTAGGATGCACCGGAAACGGCCAAAAGACAATAGAACTACATTGCCGGGATGCTCAGCGCGAGCGTGAAAGCACCTCCGCCACCCTGGAAACGAAGGCGATAGGTGCCCGCCTCCGGCCGTGACCATTGATAGTTGATCCGAGAGTTGCGGTAGTTGCTGGCGTTGAGCTGCTGCTTCGGCACGGTTACGCCAGCGCCAGCGGCCACGACCTTGACCGGATGTCCGCCGGCATCGACCAGGTCCAGGAAGGAGTATTTGACGCCGGGACCGCTCAAGTCATCCGGCGCGGCGCCGCTCACCACGGCCTGGAGGTGCACAACCGAAGGCGTCAATTCAAGGGTTTCGATCTTGAGCGTCCAGGCCCCCATATTGAATTGCGCGGGTGCCGCCAGTGTCCGGCCAGGCGCCACTTTCAAGGCGATCGTGAAGTCCCAGTGGCCGTCCACGTGACCACCGGCCGGTGTCCAGCGATCGAGGCCGGAAATGCCAATTCTCAGGTGGGTCAGCCCATCCGCTCCAGGATGCGGCCCATCGTCGAGGGCGAAGTAGTAGTCGCCACCGTACCCCGGTCCCCGGATAGGTCCGCCGGAGGTGCTCGAATTGATCCAGCCCTGGTCATCGTTGACCTCTACGGACGGCACGCCCATGTCTGGGCTCTCCCGAAAAACCAGAACCGTCCGAGCCGCGTCCGCATACGCGGCGATCAGCGTTATGGTCCGGCCGGCGTCGGTCGCGGGAATCTCGAATGGGGTGACCAGGTCGGCCACCCTGCTCAGCCCTGCGGCCACCAGATCCTGAGCCGGAAGCGGGTGGGTAACTGTCAAGCTCGACGCCGGCCGCAGCGATGACAAAGGCGTTGCAGTTGATAGCGCTCCGGTCGCTCGACCGCAGGCGGCCACAAGGAGCGATGCGCTGATCGCAACGCCCACAAGTACCCGGTTCATCGACCGCGCCAAGGATAGCCCAGTTCCGCTTTTCAGGTTTGTGAGGCAGGCGATCCCATGTGGTACTGATTAGCTATGGCTCATCAGCAAGCGTTCCCGCTCCGCCTCGGAGACCGCGGCCGCCTGGTCCTGCCCGCCGCGATCCGTCAGCATCTGAATCTCCGTCGAGCCGATCGGCTGCTCTTGACCGTTGAATCGGACGGCAGCTTGCGCCTTGCGACTGTCCGCCAGGCTGTTCGACAAACTCGAGGCTTGTATCGAGAGCGGGCCCGGCAGCGCTCCTTGGTTGACGAACTCATTGCCGAGCGGCGAAACAGAGGCCGCTAGGGGAGATCAATCTCGCTGGCGGGAGGGAGCGCGGTCAGGCCATCGACTTCCAGCATCTTTGTTCGGCCTCGCGCGCCAGCGAGGATCCGCACGGCCGAGCGCGGAACATCGAGCCACTCGGCGATGGCCGCGATCAGCGCCTGGTTGGCGGCACCCTCAGCGGCGGCCGCCGTGACCCATGCTTGCAGCGTCTCGCCATCCCAACGAAGCCGGGCGCGTCTGGCGCGCGGATGAGCCCGAACCGTCAGACGTAGCGGAATGGCCACTCGAGCGCATCCCGATCGAAGGGTGGCGAGGTCGCGGACACATACACCAGCGGCTCATCTCCGTCGTTGCGGATGGCGTGTCCGGTCTTCGGCGGGATAAAAACCAGGTCGCCCGCCTCAACCGACTCCTGCTCATCGCCGACTCGCATCAGCCCGCGACCTCGCACGATCACATAGACCTGCTCGTTCGCCTCGTGGGCGTGGACCTGCTGCTCGCTACCGGGTTTCCCCTCGACCCACGTCACCGACAGCCGAGAGGAGCCAAATTGGCCTTTGTCCAACAGGAGATAGGAGGCTTGCCCGCCCCGTTCGTTGAGCGGGCTGCCTCCGATTTTCTGGACGAACACGACCTCTCCCTAGGCTGGCCGGCGGGTCGTCTGGCCCACTTCGATCAGGTGCCCATCCGGGTCTCGGATGTACGCCCGAATCTCAACGCCATGATCTTTGGGCTCGGTCAAGAATTTCACGCCTTTGGAAGACCAATCCTTGTAGACCTTCTGGATGTCGGCCACCCGGACGTTGAGGAACGCGCTCGTGCGGTTCGGGTCTGGTGGCGTGGTCAGGGTCACGGTCGGTTTGTCGTCTGTCGGCCCGCCACCTTCGTTGAGGATGAGCCAGGAATTCGCTACCTTCATGATCACCGGGTCGCGCTCGATCAGGACCTGCCCTCCAAAAATCTTCTGATAGAAGTCCCGGGAGCGAACCTGATCGCCGACGACCAGGAAATGCGTTAAGACGAAACCGTCCTTCGGCGCGGGGAAGTCATCCGGGTTCATTTGCCTACCTCCAGCTAAATGGGTGCCAACTTACGCAGTTGCGGGACAGTCTCGATTGTGGTACGCGTGGCCGGTCCGCGTACAGCGGCAATAGCAATCAGCAGAACGCCATCAGGCGGAAGTGCCGGTACACTGGAGTCCTCGATGACGTTCGACGCCGCTAGCTGGCACGACTACTTCTTGATGGTGGGCGGCGGCGCCGCGGCCCTGACCGGTCTGGTGTTCGTCGCAATGTCGCTGCACCTCGACCAGATCGCCTTGAATGTCGCCCACCGGCATCGGGCTCGCACCGTGCTGACCGGCCTCACTGCCGTCTTCATCCGCTGCGCCCTGGTGTTGATGGCGGGACAGAGCGCACAGGCGGTTGCCCTCGAGCTGATCCTGGTGCTGGTCGGCGTCGAGACCATCTTGTACTTGAGCATCCGCCAGGCCATCCGCGCATCCGAGACTCCGGATCCGGCCCTCCTCTGGCGAACGATCGGAAGCTTTGCCTGCCTGATCATCGAACAACTGGGCGCCATCGTCCTCTTCACCGGCGATGCCCGTGGGCTCTACGCCGTCGGCGTCGGCATGATGTCGTCATTTGTCTTCATGGTGTCGGGCGCCTGGCTGTTGATCGTTGGCGTCAGGCGCGAGGAAGCAGCCGAGGCGACAGCGTAATGAGAGTCCCGCGGCTCAGCCTTCCGCCGCAAGCCCCGCGGCCCCAGGCTACGTTTACCAACCAGATACCGGCAGAGCGCCGTTACTGGGTGCTGGCCGCGGTGATGCTCGTGCAATTCATCTCGATCCTGACCAGCACCATCGTCTCCACCGCGGCTCCGACCATCGTCGATGAGCTGCACGGACTCGACCTGTATGCCTGGCTCTTCTCCTCGTACATGCTGGCCTCTTCCGTCACCGTGCCGGTTGTCGGCAAGCTCTCCGATCTTTTCGGCCGGCGGCCCTTCTATATCGCCGGCCTGATTCTGTTCCTCTTGGGCTCAGCCGTATCCGGCTTCTCACAAAACATGAGCGAGCTGATCGCCGCGCGCGCTGTTACGGGGATTGGAGGCGGGGCCATGATGGCGCTCGGCGCCACCACCGTCGGCGATATTTTCTCCCCCAGGGAGAGAGGACGATGGATGGGCCTGATCATGAGCGTCTTCGGCCTGGGCAGCATCGTTGGCCCGCTGGTCGGCGGATTCATCACCGACAATTTCGGCTGGCGCTGGGTCTTCTACGTCAACCTGCCCCTCGGGGTCGTGGCACTGGCTGCGCTCGTGATCCTCCTGCCCCGACTCGGCGGTCACGGTCGGGTGAACATCGACTGGCTGGGAATCCTGCTGCTGGTGAGCGCTGTGCTCCCCATCCTCATCGCCCTGACCTGGGCAGGCATCACCTATCCATGGGCGTCCGGCCAGGTCATCGGCGCCCTCGGCATCGGCGCGATCCTGCTGATCGCGTTTGCCGTCTGGGAAAGCCATGCCGCCGAGCCGATCCTGACCCTGCATCTCTTCCAGAGCCGCGCGTTCACCGTCGCGGTCATCCTCAGCTTCCTGGTGGGCATCGCACTTTTCGGCACCCTGACGTTCCTGCCGCTCTACGGCCAGGGTGTGCTGGGCTACAGCGCGCAGGATGCGGGGCTGGTGCTGTCGCCGCTGATGGTGGGCTTCGTTCTCGGGAGCCTGGTGGGCGGTCAGCTGACCACGCGAACCGGACGCTACAAGGCGCAAACGGTGATCGGCATGGCGGTGGCGGTGGTTGGGATGTTCTTGCTATCACGCCTGTCGGCCACCTCGCCATTCAGCCAGGCGCTGGTGGCGATGACCGTCACCGGGGTCGGTGTCGGCGCGGTCTTTCCCACCCTGTCCGTCGTGGTCCAGAGCGCCTTCCCCTATCGCATGCTCGGCACGGCTAACGCCGCACGCCAGTTCTTCAATAACCTTGGGGCAGTGATGGGCGTGCCGCTGATGGCAACGATCGTGATCGAGACCCTGAAGAACGAACTGCCCAGGCACCTGCCGGCCGGCAGCGGACCGACGTTGGCGAAGGCGGCCACGTCAGGCGCCCAGGGATTGATCGCCGGGCAGAGTCACGGATTGACGGAGGCCTTTGGCAAATTGCCGCCGGCGGTCGCGCACCAGGTGCTCACGGCCGTCCGAGTGAGCCTGGCCACGGGTATTGAACGGGCGTTCCTGGTCGGCACCGCGCTCGCCGCACTCGGATTGATCGCCACCTTCTTCTTGCCCGAGATCCCGCTGCGCGGAACGATCCAGGACCACCCCACCGGATGAGCCTTCCAGTTCCCTCCCCCCTTGTGCGGGAGGGTCAGGGTGGCGGCATTCCAACCTTCAATGACGTCCTGGCTGCGCGCGAGCGGATCGCGCCCTACTTGAAACCCACGGCTCTCCACCGATACCCGGCCCTCGACGAGCTGGTCGGCACGCAGACCTGGGTCAAGCACGAAAACCACCAGCCGATCTGCGCCTTCAAGATCCGGGGTGGCATCAACCTGATGTCGCAGCTCTCGGACGACGAGCGACGCCGCGGCGTCATCACCGCCTCGACCGGCAACCACGGGCAATCGATCGCCTATGCGGCCGGGCTCTTCGGGGTCCGGGCGATCATCTGCGTGCCGGAGGGGGCCAATCCGGTCAAAGTCCAATCGATCCGCGGGCTTAACGCGGAGATCATCAGCCACGGCAAGGACTTCGATGAGGCACGCGAGCACTGTGAGCGGCTGGCCGCGGAGCATGGCTACCGATACATCCACTCCGGCAACGAGCCCGATATCGAAGTCATCATCGTGCCGGTCGGAGGGGGCAGCGGCGCGTCCGGCACATGCATCGCCGCCAAGGCGATCAATTCGAAGGTTCAGGTGATTGGCGTGCAATCCGCCGAAGCGCCGGCCGCGTACCGATCCTGGAAGGAGCGACGTCTGGTCACCGATCGAATGGGCACCATTGCCGAGGGCATGGCCACCCGGACGGCGTTCGAGTTACCGCAGCGCATCCTCCGGGAGAAGCTCGACGATTTCGTCCTGGTTCCCGATGCCGAGCTGCGAACCGCCGTGCGGCTGATGATCGAGACCACCCGCAACCTCGCCGAGCCGGCAGGCGCGGCCGCGCTGGCGGCGGCCCTCCAGCTGAAGGACCGGCTGCGCGGCAGGCGCGTCGCGCTCATCCTGAGCGGCGCGAACATCACGCCCTCCCAGCTCAGAGAGTTCCTCGGCTAGTCCAGGCCGGTGACAGGAGTCACGCTCACCGAGGAAGATCGCAAGCGCTTCGTGCGCCGTAACACCGCCTTGCTGTCGGGCGCGCAGGCGTCGATCTGGATCACGGTCGGCGTCTTCGTGGCCGCCGGACCTATCGCCATCGTTCAACTCACTGGACGAGCGAGCCTGGGCGGCCTGCTGTTTGCGCTATGGGCGGTGGCGTTGGGAGCCGGTGCGCAATCAGGAGGGCTGTTGATGGATCGATTTGGTCGCCGACCTGGCTTGAGCGCAGCCCAGCTCCTGCTGGGCCTGGCCAGCATCACGGCCAGCGTCTCGGTCCTCCGCGGATCGACGGCCGGATTGTTCGCCTCGGCCATTTTCGGTGGCCTGGGTAGTGGAGCGGCGCTCCTGGGGCGGGCGGCCGTCGCGGATATGTACCCGATCGAACGCCGTGGCGTGGCCGTCGGCTTCATGCTGGCGGCGGGCACAGTCGGTGCCATCATCGGACCGCAACTGATCCAACTGGCGCATGTGCTGTCACCGCAGGCGAGCCAATCCGCTCGGCTGGCCGCATCCTGGGTGATCGCCGCGATTTTTTCTGCCGTGGCCTTCGGCTGCATGTTGGCGCTTCGACCGGATCCCAAGGACCTTGCGCCGCCACGAAAAACGCCCGCGTCGACCGTCAAACGCTCATTGCGGACGCTGCTTCGGCTCCCCGCCATGCGTGCAGGCGCGATCGCCATGGGCCTCGCCCAGGGAGCGATGACCGGGCTGATGGCGGTGTATGCCATCGCGGCATCCGCCCGGGGCATCGGCATCGGCGTCATCGCCCTGATCCTGAGCGCGCACTTTTCGGGGATGTTTGGCTTTTCACCGGTCTGGGGCATCTTTCTTGATCGCGTTGGACGGCGACAGGGTCTGCTCGCGGGCGCGGCGCTGATCGCCATCGGCGGGCTGACGATCGGGCTGCCGCAAGCGGCGTTGAGTGCTCTCGGGCTCTTCCTGGTCGGACTGGGCTGGTCTGGAACCTATCTCGGTGGGACCACGGTGATCAGTGACATCACGACCTCTGCCGAGCGAGGCACGGCGCTGGGATTTACGGACCTGCTGAGTGCTGGGGGCGGCGCCGTCGGCGCCTTGTCCGCCGGCATCGTGCTCGACGCCTCCGGTCTCTCGGCCCTGGGCGCCAGCGTCGGCGCCCTCCTCGTCGGCGTCATCGTCCTCCTGCTCCTCGTTCCTCGGTCGTCCTGGCGAGCCGCGCTTGCGACTGCCAGTCTGCCCTAGCTGCTGCCGAGGAAGCCGGGGCTCGCCGAGGTCGATGGTGACGCACTGGCCGAGGGAGACGCGCTGGCGGCGTGCGCCACCGCGAACGTGCCCAAGCCACCGCTAACCGCGAGACCCGCGGCGATCACGACTCTCGCGGTCCGGCTTCTGGCCCATTCAAGGCTTCTCATCTTTTGTCACCTCCTTTTCAAATGGATGAC
>WNGC01012380.1_pt1 | contig 11255 bp, 11 predicted proteins | sample 5400051 | NCBI WGS metagenome assembly WNGC01 (sample SAMN13153368, study PRJNA577476) | soil metagenome | isolation source: 20 cm soil or saprolite under grassland replicate 2 | place: USA:California | collected 2016-06-15 | reverse complement strand
CTGAGCGCCGCGTTGATCAGTCCCAGGCCGGTGCAGGAGAAGGCCGCGATCAGAACGACGAGCGCGAGGGGCGCGAACGATGAGGCCGGCAGGTGCACGCCGAGGATCAGGCTGCCGACGGCGAGCGAGAAGGCAGACACGAGCGCTCCGTTGAGCACGACCGGCAGCGACCGGCCGAAGAAGAGCGGGATGCGGGCCGCGGGACTGACGAGGATCGCGCTGAGTGTGTCCTGGAAACGCTCGCCTCCGATGCTCTGGGCCATCGCGAACAGGCACGGGATCGACGAGTACTGCAGCGCGTTTCCGATTACGTAGAACTCGTCCGATCGCAGATGCGCCGAGCGGCCGATGTAGGCGAAGAGCAGGATCTGGAAGATTGGCGCGATCAGCATCGTCGGGATGTAGATCCACGGCGTCAGCCAGTAAAAGAGCGCGCGGAAGCTCGTCAGCCCGCCGACGAAGAAGATGCGGGCGGCGACGATCACGTCAGCGAGAGCGATCCGCTCACGCGCGCCGCGCGCAGCACGCGGTCGGTGACGAGCACGCCGACGACGACGTAACCGAGCCCGAGCCCAACGCAGGCGCCGATGTCGGGGAGGGGAGACCCGCCGAGCGCCGACTCGCGAATCGCGCTCATCCCCCAGGTCGGAGCGAGCGCCCAGGAGATCGGGTGCACCCAGCCCGGGAGGAACGAGAGGGGCACGAGGAAGCCGCAGATCAGCCAGACCGGGTACTCGAAGAAGTTCCCGAGCACCCAGGCCGCCCGGAAGCGGACGAACGATACGGCGAAGAGGAGCCCGAGGCCCCCGAAAGCAAGGACGGTGCCCACGACCGATAACGCGAACAGAAGCGGATGCGTGATCGTCAGCGGGATCCCGAATGCGAAGCGGCCCCAGAGGAGTGTTGCGGCGAGGTTGTAGGCGCCGACCGTCGCCAGCCCGAGCGTCGCCGGGAGCATGACGAGCGAGAAATGCCGCGGGGCGGCGACGAGCAGCTCGAGCGTGCCCCACCAGCGTTCGCGCTGCATCGCCGAGCCGGCCGAAGTGCTGACCGACGACCACATGCCCATCACCGCCGCTCCAAGCGACGCATAGATCAGCGTTCTCGGGCTCTGTCCGGCGCGAAAGACGAAGAAGGCCGTGGTCGCGAAGAACAACGGGTAGAGAACATTCCCGAACCCGTCGAACGGCGAGCGCAAGATCATCTTGAACTGCAAGTACCAGCTCACCCTGAGCAGCCGGAGCGTGCTCATTCGTCCGTCACCAGTGCCACGTAGGCGTCCTCGAGCGTCGGCTCGCGCCGCGAGATCCGTCCAACCTGGCCACCGTCGAGGTGACCGAGGATCGCCGAGGTCGGCTCCGCGTCGGCTCGCGTCTGGACGACCAGAACCTGGGCCTGCTCCCGCTCTTCGACCGAGACTGCGACGACTCCTTCGAGTCCACGGACGCGCTCGATCGTCGTCTCGCCGACGCCGTAGACCTCCACCTCGACAACGCTGCCCTGCTCGACGCCGCGCTTCAGATCGTCGGGCGTGCCCTCGGCCACGATGTTTCCTTTCGAGATCACGGCGATCCGGTCGCAAAGCGCGTCCGCTTCGAACATGTAGTGCGTCGTCAGCAGGATCGTCTTGCCGGCGGCGGTGAGCGCGGCGATCGTCGACCGCAGCTCGCGCGCGCCGACCGGGTCGAGTCCGATCGTCGGCTCGTCCAGGAAGAGCACCTCCGGGTCATGGAGCAGGCTTCATGCCTCGCGAGTACCCCTCCGCCCGCTCGTGCTCCCGACCCTTCAGCCCGACGAGCTCGAGGAGCTCCTCGATGCGTTCCTTCTGCCGCCGTGGGGGGACCCCGTAGAGCTCGGCGAAGTAACGCAGGTTGTCGTACCCGGAAAGCCGCTCGTAGACTCCCCGCTCGCCGCCGAAGACGTAGCCGATCCGCTTCCGGACCTCGCGCGGGTCCTTGACGACGTCCAGACCGAGTACGCGCGCACTCCCGGCGGTCGGGATCAGCAGCGTGATCAACATCTTGATCGTCGTCGTCTTGCCGGCTCCGTTGGGGCCGAGCAGTCCGAAGAGCTCGCCCCGCTCGACCGCGAAGCTGACGCCGCGGACGGCCTCGATCTCCTTCGTTCTGCGGCGGATCGTGCCGGTGTGTGTCCGATAGGTCCGCCGCAGCTCCTGCGCCTCGATTGCAGCCACCGCCGCAGGGTAACGTCGGAAGAAGTTGAGTTGGCTACACTCGCCGCGCGCGGCGGCGTAGCTCAGCTGGTTAGAGCAGCGGAATCATAATCCGAAGGTCGAAGGTTCGAGTCCTTCCGCCGCTATCTCGCAGCGAACGGGGGCGGGGCCGCCCGCGGACACGAGTCGCCGCTACAATCGGGCGGCCGGCCGGGAGGAACTGCCTTCCGGTCGTTTCCACGCACGCAACCAGGAGCTTTTCGCTTGGCAACCGGAGTACGAGACGCAATCACCCTTGCTTGCACCGACTGCAAGCGACGGAACTACCAGACGACGAAGTCCAAGCGGAACACGCCGGACCGCGTCGAGCTGCGCAAATATTGCCGTTGGTGCGGCCGCCACACGGCGCACCGGGAGACCCGCTAGCGATGGCAAAACAGACGCGTGCCCAGCGCCGCGCCCGTCGCGCGGAGCAGGAGCGGCAGGGCAACGGCGCCGATGCCAGGCCGGTTCAGCGCCAGGCGACCGCGCGCGTCGCCAGAACGGAGCCGGCTGCGGCGGCCCCGGCCGGTGAGCGGCGCGGTTTTCCAGGCTCAGGCTTCCGGCGCTTCGTCGGCGAGTCCGTAGCGGAGCTGAAGAAGGTCGACTGGCCGGGCCAGCAGCAGCTGATCCAGGGCACCGCGGTCGTTTTGATCGCATGCGTCATCGTCGGCACCTACCTGTGGGTTGCCGATCTCGCGTTCAAGCGACTCGTCCAGCACGTTTTCCTGGGTCAGTAAGGGGGTCACTCATGTTCAAGTGGTACGCGATCAACACGTATTCAGGGCACGAGAACAAGGTCAAGACGAACCTCGAGCACCGGATCGATTCGATGAACCAGCACCCGCGCTTCCGGCGCGTGGTCGTGCCGACCGAGCAGGTGATCGAGACGAAGGACGGGCAGAAGGTGCAGACCGAGAAGCGGATCCTGCCCGGCTACGTGCTCGTGAACATGGATCTGAACGACGACGCCTGGACGGTCGTCAAGAACACCCCCGGCGTCACCGGCTTCGTCGGCGCCGGCACCAAGCCGGTGCCGCTCTCGCAGGGCGAGGTCGACCGGATCCTCCGCACCGGCACCACCGCCGGCGAGCGCCCGCGGGCGCAGGTCGAGTTCTCCCTCGGTGAATCGGTGAAGGTAACGTCCGGCCCGCTTTCCGACTTCGACGGCGAGATCGTCGACGTCAACCCCGATCAGCAGAAGCTGAAGGTGCTCGTCGACATCTTCGAGCGCCAGGTGCCGGTCGAGCTCGGCTTCGACCAGGTCAAGAAAATCGACTGACGAGGACGCGTAGCGTGGCCAAGAAAATTCTCACCATGATCAAGCTGCAGATCCCCGGCGGCCAGGCGAACCCCGCGCCGCCGGTCGGGCCTGCGCTGGGCCAGCACGGCGTCAACATCATGGAGTTCTGCAAGGCGTTCAACGCGCAGACCGCGGACCAAAACGGCCGCATCACTCCGGTCGAGATCACCGTCTATGAGGACCGTTCCTTCGACTTCATCACCAAGACGCCGCCGGCGGCAGTGTTGATCAAAGAGGCTCTGCGGATCGAGAGCGGCTCCGGCGAGCCGAACCGCGAGAAGGTGGGCCGGTTGACGCGCGACCAGGTGCGCCAGATCGCCGAGACGAAGATGCCCGACCTCAATGCACGAGATGTCGAGGAGGCAATGAAGGTCGTCGCGGGAACAGCCCGGAGCATGGGTGTGGAGACCGACGTATGAGTCAGCACGGGAAGAACTATCGCGCCGCCCGCGCTGCGGTCGACCGCGAGCAGCTCTACTCGCCGGCGGAGGCGATCCGGCTGCTCAAGAGCTTCCCCGAGAAGAAGTTCGACGAGACGGTCGAGATCCACTTCAACCTCGGCCTCAACGTCCGCCATGCCGAGCAGCAGTTGCGCGGGACCCTGATGCTCCCGCACGGGACCGGCCGCGAATCCCGTGTCGCGGTCTTCGCCGAGGGCGACAAGGCCCGCGAGGCCCAGGAAGCGGGTGCGGACGTCGTCGGCACCGCCGACCTCGCGAAGCAGATCGAGGAGGGCTTCGACGACTTCGATGTCGCGGTCGCGACGCCCGACCAGATGAGTGTTGTCGGCAAGCTCGGCCGTATCCTCGGTCCGCGGGGAAAGATGCCGAACCCGAAGACCGGGACGGTGACGATGGACGTTGCCAAGGCGGTCCAGGAGGCGAAGGCCGGCAAGCTCGAGTACCGCACCGACCGCGGCGCCAACGTGCACTTGGTGCTCGGCAAGCGAAGCTTCGACGAGCGGCAGCTCGCCGAGAACTACGCAGCCCTGATCGACGAGATCGTTCGCGCGAAGCCCGCCGCCGCGAAGGGCCGCTACATCAACGGCGTTACACTGACCACCACGATGGGCCCCGGGATCCACGTCGACCCGGCGCGGACGAGGGGCATCGTCGACGAGCTCGAGGAGACACCGGCAGAGCAAGCAGCAGTCCCCGCGTAAAGACAGCCCGTCGCCAAAGACCGTTGGCTGCGCGAGAGCGCAGAAGACCACCGTAGGCGGCCCCTCCGAGAAGTCTTCTCAGTCGGGTCCGCCGTTGGCGGGCCCGAAGTGCTTGAGGAGGTGATTCGATGCTGAGAAAGGACAAGGAGCGGATCGTCGGCGAGCTGGCCGAGCGGCTGAAGGGCTCCCAGAATTTGCTCGTCGCCGACTATCGCGGCCTGACGATGACGGAGATCGACGAGCTGCGGACGAAGCTTTTGGAGACGGGTGCTCGTTTCTCGGTCGTCAAGAACACGCTGACCCGGCTCGCGGCCGAGGAGGCGGGCGTCAAGGAGCTGCTCGACTTGATCGACGGACCGACGGCGATCGCCTTCATCGACGCCGAGGGCGATCCGGCCGCCGCCGCCAAGATCCTCAACGACACCGCCCGGACGCGCGACGTCCTCGTCATCCGTGGCGGCCTGCTCGAGGGCGACACGGTCTCGGACGTCGAGGTCAAGCGGCTGGCGACCCTGCCACCTGCCGACGTGCTGCGCGCCCAGCTGGTGGGCGCCGTGGCCGGGCCGGTGACGACGATCGTCGGCCTCTTCGCTGCGCCTTTGCGCGATCTCGTCAACGTGCTCGACGCGCGGATCAAGCAGCTCGAAGAGCAGGGCGATACGCCCGAGCCGCAGGGCGAGACGCCGGAGCCCGTCGCCGAGGCCGAACCCGAAGCCGCAGCTGAGCCGGCGGAGCCGGTCGCCGAGGCCGAACCCGAAGCCGCAGCCGGGTCGGCGGGGCCGGTCGCCGAGGCCGAACCCGAAGCCGCAGCTGAGCCGGCGGAATCCGAACCTGCAGCCGAGGCGACGGAACCCGAACAACAGGAACCATCAAACGAGGCCCCGTCGGCCGAAGGCGAGGAGCCTTCGGCCGAGACAGAAGAGGAGGAGTGAATGGCGAAGACAGATACCGAGAAGCTCGTCGATCAGCTCGGGGGCATGACCGTCCTCGATCTCGTCGAGCTCAAGAACAAGCTCGAGGAAGAGTGGGGTGTGACCGCTGCCGCCCCGGTTGCGGTCGCCGCCGCGGGTGCTCCCGCGGGCGATGGGGCAGAGGCTGCTGAGGAGCAATCGGCGTTCGACGTCGTCCTCACCGCGGCTGGTGGCCAGAAGATCCAGGTGATCAAGGTCGTCCGCGCGGTCACCGGGCTCGGTCTAAAGGAAGCGAAGGACTTGGTCGACAGCGCGCCCAACCCGGTCAAGGAAGGCCTCGCCAAGGAAGAGGCCGACACGATCAAGGGCCAGCTCGAAGAAGCCGGAGCGACCGTCGAGCTGAAGTAAGACCGGCCAACGCGGTGCAAGACTCGCTCGCGCTTGTGATTCGATCATTTGCGCGGGCGAGTCATGCCCGGTGCCGAGCGTAAGGCTCGGGTAAGAAGACCTACCTCCATCAAGGGATTCGGCTGCGGATTCCGGCGGCGAGCGCCGACGCCGTTCAGGGACAGGAATCGACTTCTCGGAGGTAAGGAATGCGTCTCAAGAAGCTTGTCACCGTCGCGCTCGCAACAGCGGCTCTCACCGCGTCCGGCGCAACGGCTGATCCTGGTCTCGCCGGCACGCTCGCGAACGATCCCGCGACTGGGGATACCTCGTTCCAGCTCACGGTGAAGCACGCAAATCGTCTCGGACGCCTGTATGCGAAGGTGGGCAACCCGGTCACCGTCGCCATCGACGCCAAGACGCGCTACCGCAAGGACGGCGGCAGTTCGACGCTCGACGCGCTTGCGCAGAACGACCGGGCGCTCGTACTCGCCAAGGTCTGCCGGGCCGACGTCAAAGCCGCGGCCGCCGCGAGCAGCGCGCTGCCCGTGCTGACGGCGCGTGGCGTGCTCGACAAGGGCCAGAAGCAGGCCTAAAACCAGCTAGCGGAACACGCACACCTAACCGGCCGCGAGGCCAGCCAGAGGCGCTCGAAATGGGCGCCTCTGGTGCGTTCGGCGCTGAAGATCGCTATAGTCCAACTTCCGGGCGCCTCCCGCAGGCTCTGCCTTGCGCAGGAGTGCGCTCTTTCGCTATCTTTGTGGGTCGCGCCGTAGTTTCGCCTGTCTGCACCATCTCTCCACGCATCACACACACCAGAGCCGTAAAGGGAGGCACCCTCACTTGACCGCACGGGTTGCCGCGCCTCGCGCGCGGAAGAGTTTCTCGCGCCTGAAGCACGTCCTCGACCTTCCGAACCTGATCGACATCCAAAAGGCGTCGTTCGCCTGGTTCCTGGAGGAAGGTCTTCGCGAGACGATCGACGACATCTCGCCGATCGAGGACTACACGGGGACGCTCGCCGTTGAATTCGGCGACTACAAGTTCGGCGAACCGCCGGTCTCGATCCAAGAGTGCCGCGAAAAGGACCTGACTTACCGGGCCCCGCTGAACATGACCGTCCGCTTCGTCAACAAGGAGACGGGCGAGATCAGAGAGCAGAACGTCTTCATGGGCGACTTCCCGATGATGACCGAGTTCGGGACGTTCATCATCAACGGGACCGAGCGCGTGATCGTCACGCAGCTCGTCCGCAGCCCGGGCGCCTACCTGATGGAGCCCAAGGACGCGACCAAGCAGGTCTTCACCGCGAACTTGATGCCGTCCCGCGGCTCGTGGCTCGAGCTCGAGATCGACAAGAAGGGCGTCGTTTACGCCCGGATCGACCGGAAGCGGAAGCTGCCGATCACGACGCTGCTCCGCGCCTTGCCGGAAGAGGATCCGTCGACCGGCTTCAAGCTCGACACGAGCTCCAACGAGGCAATCCTGAAGCTGTTCGACAACTCGCCCTTCATCGTCAACACGCTCGAGAAGGATCCCTCGGAGACCGAGGAAGAGGCCCTGATCGAGGTCTTCAAGAAGCAGCGTCCCGGCGAGCCGCCGACGCTCGACAACGCGCGCAACCTGCTCAAGGCGCTCTTCTTCGACCCGAAGCGCTACGACCTGACCAAGGTCGGCCGCTACAAGCTGAACCAGCGGCTCGAGGTCAGCGTCAAGGAAGGCACGCGCGTGCTGACCACCGAGGACATCCTCGCGCTCGTCCGGAAGCTCGTCGAGCTGCCGATCAAGCTCGGGGTCGACCAGGAGTCGAAGGACTTCGCGGCCGATGCGATCCAGCTCTCGCGCGATCCCATCCGAGGCGACCTGGACGAGTACGAGCATTTCGGCAACCGGCGCCTGCGCACGGTCGGCGAGCTGATCCAGGAGGCGTTCCGGGTTGGCCTTTACCGCATGGAGCGCGTCGTCCGCGAGCGGATGACGACCGAGGACGTCGACACGATCACGCCGCAGACGATCATCAATATCCGCCCGGTCGTCGCCGCGCTGAAGGAGTTCTTCGGCTCCTCGCAGCTATCGCAGTTCATGGACCAGACGAACTCGCTCGCCGGGCTCACGCACCGCCGGCGCCTCTCCGCGCTCGGAGCCGGCGGCCTGACGCGTGAGCGCGCGCCGATCGAGGTCCGCGACGTGCATCCGACCCACTACGGCCGCATGTGCCCGATCGAGACGCCGGAAGGGCCGAACATCGGCCTGATCGGCTCGCTCGCCTCGATGGCCACGGTCTCCGAGTTCGGCTTCATCCAGACTCCGTACCGCGTGGTCAAGAACGGCCGCGTGACCGACGAGATCATCTACCTCGACGCGGCCGAGGAAGCTCAGTTCACGATCGCGCAGGCCTCTGCGCCGCTCGACGAGAAGACCGGCAAGTTCCTGGACGACCAGGTGCTCTGCCGCTCCCGGGAGGGCGAGGCCGTGACTGCGCGCCCGCAGGACGTCGAGTACATGGACGTGGCCCCGGCGCAGATCGTCTCGGTGGCCACCGCCCTGATTCCCTTCCTGGAGCACAACGACGCCAACCGGGCGCTGATGGGCGCGAACATGCAGCGGCAGGCAGTGCCGCTGATGATCCCGCAGGCACCGCTGATCGGCACCGGTCTCGAGTACCGCGCCGCCGTCGATACGGGTGACGTCGAGATCGCCGAGAAGGGCGGCCAGGTCGTCGACGTCGACGCCGAGAAGATCGTCGTCGAGACGAAAGACGGCAGGGACACCTACGAGATGACGAAGTTCATGCGGTCCAACCAGGGCACGCTGATTCACCAGAAGCCGATCGTCGGCCTCGGCGATCGCGTCAACGCCGGCCAGGTCCTCGCAGACGGCAGCTCGACCGACAGCGGCGAGTTGGCTCTCGGCGCCAACCTGCTCGTGGCCTTCATGCCGTTCGAGGGGTTCAACTTCGAGGACGCGATCGTCATCTCGGAGCGGTGCGTCAAGGAGGACGTGCTCTCGTCGATCCACATCCACGAGTACGAGATCGATGCCCGCTCGACGAAGCTGGGCGACGAGGAGATCACGCGCGACATTCCGAACCGCTCGGAGGAGTCGCTCAAGGATCTCGACGAGCGCGGCGTCGTCCGGATCGGAGCCGAGGTGGGCTCCGGCGACCTACTGGTCGGCAAGGTGACGCCGAAGGGCGAGACCGAGCTGACCGCCGAGGAGAAGCTGATCCGCGCAATCTTCAAGGAGAAGGCGCGCGAGGTCCGCGACACGTCCCTGAAGGTGCCCCACGGCGAAGGCGGCAAGGTGATCGACGTCAAGACGTTCTCGCGCGAGGCCGGCGACGACCTCTCGCCGGGCGTCAACGAGCTCGTCCGCGTCTACGTGGCCAAGAAGCGCAAGATCGCCGAGGGCGACAAGCTCGCCGGCCGCCATGGGAACAAGGGCGTGATTGCCCGGATCGTGCCGGAGGAAGACATGCCGTTCCTCGAGGACGGCACGCCGGTCGACGTCGTCCTGAACCCGCTCGGCGTCCCGAGCCGGATGAATATCGGCCAGATCCTCGAGACGCATCTCGGCTGGGCTGCCGCACGCGGCGTCTTCAGCGAGAACGGTGATGGGGAGGCGCAGCCGATCGCGACGCCCGTCTTCGACGGCGCCAGCGAGACCGACGTCGACGAGGCCTTGCTCAAGTGGGTAGAGCAGAACCCCGACTCGCCGATCAAGTTCGTGGTAGATCGGAAGCAGCCCGAAGGGCGGCGCTGCTCCGGGAAGGTCCGCCTCTTCAACGGCAAGACCGGCTCTCCCTACGAGCAGTCGATCACCGTCGGCTACATGTACATCCTGAAGCTGCTCCACCTCGTCGACGACAAGATCCACGCACGCTCGACGGGTCCCTACTCGCTCGTCACGCAGCAGCCGCTCGGCGGCAAGGCGCAGTTCGGCGGCCAGCGCTTCGGCGAGATGGAGGTCTGGGCGCTCGAGGCCTACGGCGCCGCGTACACGCTGCAGGAGATGCTCACGATCAAGTCCGACGACACGGTCGGGCGCGTGAAGGCCTACGAGGCGATCGTCAAGGGCGAGAACATCGCCGAGCCGTCGATCCCCGAGTCCTTCAAGGTGCTTCTGAAGGAGATGCAGTCGCTCGCGCTGGACATCCACGTCCTCTCCGACGAGGGCAGGGAGGTCGAGGTGCGCGAGGAGGACGACGAGCTGCTCCGAGCCGCGGAAGAGCTCGGCATCGACCTCACTCCCGGCTCGCTCCGCGCCGCGGCGCGCCAGCCGACGGCCGAGGAAGTCGAGGAAGGCCAAGAGCGCAACGACCAAGACGGGGAGCTGAAGGTGCCGGCGGACGAGGCGCTGGGCGACCTGGCCGACGTCGAGGTCGAGCCCGAAGCGGTCGCGACGGAAGAGGCAGAAGAACAGGCGGGACCCTTGACTGAACCGGCGGATGTCGAGGAATGAGAACTACAGCAACTGCTGGGTTTAGGAGCGTGAAGGCCTCGCGCGCGGTAGCGCGCGAGGGTCTGCGCGGGCTGGAATGCAGTGGCAAAGCCGCTATGAGAGGAACTGAGAATTGATCGACATCAATGATTTCGACGCAATCCGAATCGGACTCGCGTCGAGCAAGCAGATTCGCGACTGGTCGTCCGGCGAGGTAACGAAGCCCGAGACGATCAACTACCGCACGCTCAAGCCCGAGCGCGACGGCCTGTTCTGCGAGCGCATCTTCGGCCCGACGAAGGACTGGGAGTGCTATTGCGGCAAGTACAAGCGCGTCCGCTACAAGGGCATCATCTGCGAGCGCTGCGGCGTCGAGGTGACGCGGCAGAAGGTCCGCCGTGAGCGGATGGGTCACATCGACCTCGCCGCGCCCGTCTCGCACATCTGGTTCTTCAAGGGCGTCCCGAGCCGGATTGGCTACCTGCTCGACATCGCTCCGCGCGAGCTCGAGAAGGTCCTGTACTTCGCGGCCTCGATCGTCACCTCCGTCGACGTCGAGGCGCGACAGAAGGACCTGAACGGGCTCGAGGACAAGGTGAAGGCCGAGTCGGAGCAGATCATGGTCGACCGCGACGAGCAGCTCGCCGCGCTCGAGGACCGGCTGAAGCGTCGCCGCGAGTACTTCAGCAAGGGCAAGGAGCGGAACTTCGACGAGGACGATGACTTCTGGGCCCGCGGACTGTCCAATTGGGCCGAGGAGCAGGGCCTGCCGACCCTCGAGGAAGCGCGCGAGCTCGTGGGCGGCCTGTTCGTCGAAGTCGCGCCGCAGATCACGACCGA
>WNGC01005057.1_pt1 | contig 11258 bp, 10 predicted proteins | sample 5400051 | NCBI WGS metagenome assembly WNGC01 (sample SAMN13153368, study PRJNA577476) | soil metagenome | isolation source: 20 cm soil or saprolite under grassland replicate 2 | place: USA:California | collected 2016-06-15 | reverse complement strand
ACCGAAATCCGCCACTCCGACTCCAGCGGGCGGAGAGTTCACACAGCTATTTGGCGCACTAGGTCCCGCTGCCGCCGATTCGCACAAAACGCCCCAGGGGCCGTCGACACCTCTTCCTCCGGCTCCACCCGCTCCCCCTGCTCCTATTGCTCCCACTGCTTCTCCGACAGCGGGTGAGTTCACTCGCCTATTTGGGGCAATCAAAGACGAACCGGCCAGCGCTGCGCCCACCGAGCCCGCCCCGCCGGCGACGCCCACACCTCCGGCTGCCGAACGACCCAAGATCGTTGTGCGGTGGCGTGAATCCACTCCAGCGGAGCCGCCACCTCCCGCGGCGGCCAAGCCGCAGATTCGCTGGAAAGCAAGCGGGCCCGACGAGGTCGCGCAGCCCCAGCCGCCCGCGCCAAGCGCGCCGTCGCCCAAGGGACCAGGCGATTTCACCCGACTGTTCGGACCCCACGAGGATATGCCAGCGACGTCCTCGCCTACGCAGAACGATGAGCCGCTCGCACCCAAGCGTTCGGAACCGCCAGCCCAGGCGCGACCCGCCGTGCCAAAGGGTGGATTCACCCAGCTGCTACGAGCAGCGGTGGACTCGCCTGGGGACGACCCCACCACGCCGCCCGAGGTGAGCGACGCGCCTCCCTCACCGGCACCGCCACCCAAAGGCGCTCCGGGAGCGTTCACTAGCCTGATGGAGGCGGGGGGGGGGGGCTTGGCCAAAGCGAGTTCACGCGCATGATGTCTGCTGTCCCGGCCCCCGCCCCCGCCCCCGCCCCCGGTGGTCGGGGGCAAGCGGCTCCGACGCCAGCTCCAGCGGGCGAAGAAGGAGAAGAAGAAGGAAAGCCATCGCTCACGAAGCTGTTCATCGCGCTCGGCGTTGTCCTCCTCCTCGCGGTCGTGCTCATCGTTTTCTTCGCGATCAAGAAATAGCTACTTGGTCGGCAGCACGACGAGGAGCTCGAGCTGTGCGTTCGGGAAGTCGGCCGGTACGTATGCGGCCACGTTGCGGGCGCGCGTGATCGATTGCCATTCAGGTCCCGTCTTGCCGACGCGGAAATACTGAAAGCCCGATTTCACGGGGATCGCACCCGGCGGACTCGGCATGTGCGAGAGCTGAAGGCCCGGCATTGCCTGCTTGATGAGGTTATCGATGTGGTCGGCGGAGCTGATCTTGACCAGCTCGGGGACGGCGCGCACCAGTTTGGCCTGCTCGAGCTCGGCACTGACTGCGAGATACCAGCCCTCAGCCGTCAGATAGTCGTCGCGCTCCAGCGCGCTGGCGTGTACGGCCGGCCGCACGGCGCGCATCGGCAGTGACACATAGTTGGCGGGCACGACCGTTTCGAGCAACAATCGCAGCTTTTCGTCCAGATCGCGGAAGCAACGCGACAAGTTCGCGTGCTCGTAGGCGGGCAGGTCCCGAGGGTGCACCGTCGTGGAGAACGTCGTCAGGGCACCGGCGAGCGCGAGCATCGTGGCAAACAGGTCGGCGGGGTGTCCCCGGCGGACTTCGAACAGGTGCCGGACATCCGGGAGATGCGTGTTGACCGTATACAACAGCCAAAAATTCGCGACGTCCGCGATGCCGAATTCGGCGAGGCTCTGGTTCTTGTGCCGCCGCCGGTCGGCCAAGGCGCTGCTTTTGGCGGACAGCAGCTCCACGAGGCGCCGCGCGACAGCCATGAGATACTCGCTGGCCGAGATGTCGACGACCGGAGGGACGAAGTCGGGTTCCAGCTGGTAGCTCCCGGCTGCCGACCGGACGACCCGCGCTAGAGGGAGCGCCGTGTGTCCCTCGGTCGCTTCGCCTTCCACGAGTAGCCGGAAATTCTTGCGCGCTACGACCAACGGCTTTTCCGCGAGGCCGGTATTCTCATCGCGCCGCAGCAGGACCTCGGCCAGGAACCGCGTATTCCGGTCGTTCTGGCCGGAGGAGACGTTCAACCCATTGTTGCGCTGCTCGGGGATCGCGAGATACACATCGAGCGTCTGCTGGTCGGGCTGCCAGCAGGTCTCGAGCGGGCGTGGGGGTGGCGCAGGATCGGCGTCGGGGATCTCGAAGAGCAGACCATCAGGGAGGATGCCCGCAGCCTGCGAAATCGCCAGCGCGCCTCCAGCGAGCGCTTCTCGATCGATCGTCAGGCGCTGAAATCCCCACGGGCAAAACGTGAGCGCCGAAAGTTGCATCTCGAGAAGGTCCTCGAGAAAGCGATCCTGTGTCTGGAGGTGTTGGGGCGTGAGGAGGACGCCCTTCGTCCAGAGCACGGGTTGCAGTTGGCGCATGGCCCTAACCTAGCCCTGGGAAGACACACGTCTAGACTCATCGCGTCGCCTTGCCACCCTTTGACCCAGATGACAGGTTGGGAGGCCATGCGCGACAGATCCAGTGGGCATCGCATCGAAGTCGGTCTGAGCGTCGAGCCGCGCGCGATCGACGCGATTCCACAGCGCGAAGCGGTATTCTCCATCGCGCTATTCGGAGATTTCAGTGGCCGGGCCCACCGCGACAGCGACGTCGTAGGGGCACTCGCAACCAGCGAAGCCGTTCCTGTCGACCGCGATAACCTGGATGAGGTACTCGCGGGGCTCAAACCTGAGCTGCACGTGCCGCTGCACCGAGACGACGCTCCCGTGCTGCGCGTTCAATTTAGCAGTCTCGACGACAGTACCGACCCTCTTCCCGCCTGGCAGGCGCTGCGACGGACACCGGAGGCGCGCTGGATCGGCCTCGCCATGCCGAGGTTTCTGCTGCGCCTTGCGTACGGCGAGCGGGGCACCCGGTGCGAAGCGCTGCCGTTCGAGGGTGGCGACCTTCAGGCGTACCTCAATCGGATCGTCGCCCCCCACGTGGTTTCGCCAACTGATCCTCGTCGGCAGGCAGTCCTCGCCGAACTGGAGGAAGCCGCCGCGAATGGTTTGCGAGCGTTGCTGCACGATGCGGAGTTCCAGGCTCTCGAGGCGCTTTGGCTCGGAGTGCGCCTCCTCACTCGGGCCGTCGAGTCGGACACCGGTGTGCAGCTCTATCTTTTCGATGTGACCAAGCGGGAGCTCGCCGAGACGAGCCGCGTCCAGAAACTGCTTGCCGGCTCGAGATGGAGTGTCCTCGCGGGTTTGTACTCATTCCTGCCGGTCGCGGGCGACCTCGAGCTCCTCGGGCGTCTCGGCACCATCGCGAGCATCATCGGAGCGCCGTGGCTGTCGGCCGCCGACCCGCGACTCGCGGGCAGCGAGTACCGACCCTCTTCCCGCCTGGCAGGCGCTGCGACGGACACCGGAGGCGCGCTGGATCGGCCTCGCCATGCCGAGGTTTCTGCTGCGCCTTGCGTACGGCGAGCGGGGCACCCGGTGCGAAGCGCTGCCGTTCGAGGAGCTGTCGCAGAGGCCCGAGCACGAGGACTATCTCTGGGGCAATCCGACCCTGGCGTGTCTCCTGGTGCTCGTCCACGCGATCGCGGCGTCGGGTCGGCCGATGTATTCCGGAATGAACCTCGAGATCGGGGAGCTTCCCTGCGCCGGTGGGCAGTCTTGCATCGAGGCACTTCTGGGCGAGCGCGCCGCGGAACGACTCCTGGATCGGGGTCTGATGCCGCTGGTGGGGATGCGGGACGCAGACCGAGTTCGCTTGCTGCGCTTCCAATCGATCGCCGATCCGCCGACCCCACTGCGCTTCTGAAAGTGACGCCCCCGTCAGCATTTCCCCCTAGGTGTAACCCCAGGGGGCCGCTGCTTGACACCTGCATTCTCGGGGCGTATTACCAACGCGGGTGGAAAGACAATTTCGACCCGACGGTCGCGGCACGCAGCACCTCAGGGGGCAGTCCCAGGGAGCACTGCAGTCGAGGTGTCGGCAGACCCCCACCACCATCAGCAACGCGACCGAGGAGCAAGCGATGGCCAAAGAGAGCGTCCACAAGAAGCTAGAGCGTATTCGGCCTCCGCGCGTGAACATCACGTACGAGGTGGAGACTGGTGGCGCGATGGAGGTCCGCGAGCTGCCTTTCGTGATGGGGGTGCTCGCGGACTTCACGGGTCATCCCAGCGAAGAGCTGCCGAAACTCAAGGATCGAAAGTTCACCGAGGTCACCCTCGACAACTTCGATGACGTACTCGCGAGCATGAAGCCCCATCTGAAAGTCGCCGTGGCGAACAAACTTTCAGACGATCCGAACGCCGGCAAGATCGGCGTCGAGCTCAAGTTCGAGAGCATGGAAGACTTCAACCCCGACCGAGTGGCGCGCCAAGTGGAGCCGGTGCAGAAGCTCCTCGACCTCCGCAACCAGCTCGCCGACCTGCGCGGCAAGATCCAGAGCAACGACAAGCTCGAAGAGCTGCTGCAGGCGACGCTGAGCGACGAGGAAAAGCGCAACAAACTCAAGGCAGAGCTGGATTCCGGCGCCAAGCCCGAGGGAGGCAAGGATGGCGGAGCCTAAGGCGGAGCAGCAGCAGCAAGCCGCGGCGGAGACCACCGAGCTGAGTTTGCTCGATCAGATCGTCGAGCGGGGCCGGTTCGGCGGGGAGGCACCTGCTCGTCAACGCGGCAAGGACATGATCAAGCAGTTCGTATCGGAGGTGCTCGCGGGCACGATCACGATGGGCCGCGACACCGAGGCCATGCTTAATGCTCGCATCGCTCAGCTCGACCGGCTGATCTCGGGCCAGGTGAACGAGGTGGTCCACCATCCCGAGTTCCAGAAGCTCGAGGCCACGTGGCGCGGGCTGCGGTACCTGCTTTCCAACAGCGAGACGAGCGAGACGCTGAAGGTGAAGGTGCTCAACGTCTCGAAGAAGGACTTGTTAAAGGATCTGCAGCGCGCTCCTGAGTTCGATCAGAGTGCGATGTTCAAGAAGGTATATGAGGAAGAGTTCGGGATCTTCGGCGGCGCGCCCTTCGGCGCACTGCTCGGGGACTACGAGTTCGACAAGACGGGCGAGGACATCGAGCTGTTGGAGAAGGTGGCGCAGGTGGCTGCCGCCGCGCACGCGCCGTTCCTCTCCGGCACGTCGTCCAAGATGTTCAGCCTCGACAGCTTCACGCAGCTCGATGCTCCGCGGGACCTCGCGAAGATCTTCAACACGACCGACTACGCGAAGTGGAAGACGTTCCGCGAGAGCGAGGATTCGCGCTACGTCGCCCTGGCGGCGCCGCGGATGCTGCTGCGCGAGCCGTACGGGAGCCAGACCGTTCCGATCGAAGCATTCCAATACGAGGAACAGGTCACCGGCGACCACAACAAATACTTGTGGGGCAACGCGGCATGGGCGCTCGGCGTGCGCATCACCAACGCATTCGCGACGTACGGCTGGTGCGCGACGATCCGTGGAGTGGAGAGTGGCGGGCTCGTGGAAGGGCTGCCGGTGCACTCCTTCAAAACCGACGAAGGCGACGTCGCGATGAAGTGCCCGAGCGAGACCCCCATCACCGATCGGCGCGAGAAGGAGATGGCCGACCAGGGATTCGTGCCCTTCGTGCATTGCAAGGGCACGGCGAACGCTGCGTTCTTCAGCGTCCAGTCCACTCAGAAGCCCAAGAAATACCAGACCGATTCGGCGACGGCGAACGCGCGTATCTCGGCCCAGTTGCCCTACATCTTTGCGGTGTCGCGCTTCGCGCACTACCTCAAGGCGATGATGCGCGACAAGATCGGCGGCTACCAGTCACGGAGCCAGATCCAGGCGTTCCTCAACAACTGGATCGCGGACTACGTGGTCGCAGACGACGACGCGCAGCAGAGCATCAAGGCGAAGCGGCCGCTGCGCGAGGCCCGGATCGAGGTCACCGATGTCGCCGGCAAGCCCGGCGTCTACCGCGCGGTAGCATTCCTGCGGCCGCATTTCCAGCTCGATGAGTTGAGCGTTTCGATGCGCCTAGTCGCGGACCTGCCGCCGCCCGCAAAGTGAACGTCCACGTTTGTTACACTGGTTCGAAGACTTGTAGAGGGAGGCTCAAATGGCAGTCCATCTGTTGCTGAAACTCGCGAACGTCGAAGGCGAGGCCCAAACGGACGGGTTCGAGAAGCAGATCGAGCTGGACTCGTTCAGCTGGGCCTTCCACAACTCGTCCACGCCGCACGGCGCGGGCAGAGGAGCTGGCAAGGTCGAGGCGCACGGCATCGTCTGCACCAAGAAGGTGGACAAGGCGAGTCCCAAGTTGTTCAAGGCCATCACCACCGGGGAGCACTTCAAGGACGCCATCTTGACGGCGCTCAAGGCCGGCGGCGCCAAGAATGTCGCGTTCATGAAGTTCGAGTTCGATCAACTGTTCCTCGTTGATCTCAACGAATCCGGTTCCAACGGTGACGGCGACGTCCCCCGCGAGAGCCTCAATTTCCAGTTCGGAAAAGTGACCGTGACCTATAACGAGCAGAAGGCCGACGGCACGACGGGCGCCGCCACCGTGGCGAGCTACGACTTCGCGAAGGGTGTGAGCAAATGAGGAAGCGTCGGTGCCGTCCGTAAGCGCCGACGAGCTGTTTCGCGCGGGCAAACTGGAGGACGCGATCGAGCTGCTGGGAGCGGGACTCCGGAGCAATCCGGCCGACGCCCAGCAGCGCACGTTCCTCTTCGAGCTGCTCTGCTTTGCTGGGGCGCACGACCGGGCCGACAAGCAGCTCGAAGTGCTCGCCGGAAACAGTCCGCAGGCCGGCATGGGCGCGCTGCTGTACCGGGCCGCCCTGCACGCCGAGCGGACCAGGCAAGAGATGTTCGTGACCGGGCACTTCCCACAGGGCGGCCCTGCGCCACAACCGGTTACGGGAACGCTCAACGGTCGCCCGTTCCAAGAGCTCGTCGACGCCGATCCCCGCGTCGGCGCCCGCCTCGAGCTGTTCGCGGCAGGTCAGTATCTGTGGATTCCGTTCGAGCATATCGCGACGATCCGCATGACGCCGCCGAAGCGGTTGCGGGACCTCCTCTGGACGCCGGCCGTGGTGCGCACGGGTCCCGGCTTCCGCGGATTCGAGTTGGGCGAGGTCCTGCTCCCCGTGCTGGCGCCGCTGACGTGGAAGCACAGCGACATCGCCGTACGGCTCGGGCGCGCCACCGAGTGGACGGAACTAGAGGACGGCACGCCGATCCCGGTGGGCCAGAAGCTGCTCCTCGTGGACGACGAGCCATTCCCGATTCTCGAACTGCGCGAGCTCGACATCACGCTGCCTGCCGCCTCGGCCGGCTGATCCTCCATGCCGTTGCGGGAAGACTTGTTGCAGCCGATCCCGGGCTCGAATCCGGCGGGGGCGAACCTCCGCTACGATCCGATCTACGACAAGATCAAGGAGGCGCGCCGCGAGGAGGAGGACGTCGACCAGGGCGACTGGAAGCGCACGCGCAAGGTCGCTGACTGGCCGCTCGTCATCAAACTGTCCGGCGAAGCGCTGGCGACGAAGTCCAAAGATCTGCAGATCGCCGCCTGGCTCACCGAGGCGCTGCTCAAGCAGGAGTCGCTGGGCGGACTGCGCGCCGGCCTCGAACTCCTGCGCCGCATGCTGGAGAAATTCTGGGAGCAGCTCTATCCCGAGCTCGAAGGCGGCGACGCGGAGTTGCGCGCCGGCCCCCTCACTTGGGTGGGGCGCTACCTCGACGCCGGCGTCCGGACCGTCCCGTTGACCAAAGCCGGACACCATATGCTCAAATACAAGGAATCCCGCACTGTCGGCTACGAAGCCGAAGCCAAGGCCGACGAAAAAAAGCAGGCGGCGCGCGAGGCAGCGATCAGTGAGAAGAAGCTAACCGCCGAGGAGTTCGACAAGGCGTTCGAGGCAACCCCCAAGGCGTTCTACAAGCAGATCGTCACTGATCTCGACGGTTGCGCCAAGGCGATTCAAGAGCTCGATGCGTTCGGCCAGCAGAAGTTCGGCGACGCCGCGCCGGGCTATGGCCCGCTGAGTCAGGCCTTGGAGGAGGTCCAGGACGCCGCTCGACAACTATTGGAAAAGAGGCTCCAGACGGATCCCGACCCGATCGATGCCGTGGCAGGGGGCGGAGGGTCAGGGCCCGCCGGCGGCGGGGCGGCGGGGCCGCTCGCTCCAGAGCCGACGAGTGTGGAAGACGCCGCCGGGCGCATTGCAAGCGCCGCCCGCTTCCTGCGACGCCACGATCCACGGAATCCCGCCCCGTACCTAATGGTCCGCGGCTTTCGCTGGGGTGAGCTCCGAGCGGGCGGGCCCGACCTCGACCCGCGGCTCCTGGCCGCTCCGCCGACTCACGTGCGCACGCATCTCAAGACGCTCCTGCTCGATCAGAAATGGGCCGAGCTGCTCGATGCCGGAGAAACCATCATGTCGACTCCGAACGGTCGGGGATGGCTCGACCTGCAACGCTATGAGCTCACTGCAGCCGAGATGCTCGGACCCGAATACCAGTACGTGCGGGGCGCGATTCGTGGCAGCCTGGTCGGCCTGCTGCGCGACTTCCCGACTCTCCCGGACCTCACGCTCATGGACGACACTGCGACGGCCAATGTGGAGACGCGCACGTGGCTGCAGAATGGTGGATTGATCGCGGCAGCGGCCGAAGGCGCGGAGCCGGCGCGGGCGGGGTCCGCGGCCCCAGAGTCACGACCCCGGTTCGGTCGGGCAGCGTTCGACCGGGCGATGGACGAGGTCCGCGCCGGCCAGCCCCAGAAGGGTATCGAGCTGCTCATGCGGGAGGCCGAGCAGGAGAAGAGCTCGCGCGCCCGGTTTCTGCGGCGTTCCGAGGCGGCGCAGATCATGGTCGATGGGGGCCTCGAGGCTGTCGCCCTTCCGATCCTCAAGGAACTGCTCGAACAGATCGAGGCGCATAAGCTGGACGATTGGGAAGCGGGGGATGCCGTAGCCCGCCCGATGGGACTGCTGTACCGCTGTCTCGAAAAGCTGGGTGGCGACGCCGAAATGAAGGACAACCTGTACCGCCAGATCTGTCGCTTGGACCCCGTCCAGGCGATGGCCTTCCCGACGGCCAGCCCGAGCCCGAGTAACGATGGCACCCCAGGAAATTGAGCGGACGGTCCAGCGGTCGGTGGTCGATCGGCTGATCGACACCGAGCTGGACACCAGCACCGAGGCCCCCATGACATGGGCGCAGTCGGTGCGGGAGTTGAAGCGCGCCCTGCGGCGCGACCTGGAGTGGCTGCTCAACACGCGGCGCATCGTGCAGCCGGCACCCGAGGGCTTCACCGAACTGCCGCGCTCGGTTTACCACTACGGCCTGCCGGATATCACGTCGCTCGCCGCCCAGTCCGGGTCGGCGCGCGATTGGCTGAGGCGCCAAGTGGAAGAAACGATCATGCTGTTCGAGCCGCGCTTATCGGGCGTGCGCGTCAGCATCGCCACGACGGACGAGGAAGGGCGCCGCGAGCTACGGTTCGTCATCGACGGGCTGCTGCGCATGGAGCCAAGCCCAGAGCAGGTCGTGTTCGACACGGTGCTCGAAGTCACGAGCGCGACGTTCGAAGTGCGAGGCGAGGGCGCGGATGCGCGATGATCTGCTCTACTACTACGAGCAGGAACTGGCCTTCCTCCGCCGCATGGGTGCGTCGTTCGCGGAAAAGTACCCGAAGATCGCGTCGCGGCTCGTGCTCGAGGCCACCAAGTGCGACGACCCGCACGTCGAGCGGCTGCTGGAGGGCTTCGCCTTTCTGGCCGCCCGGATCCACCTCAAGCTAGAGGACGACTTCCCCGAAATCAGCGACGCGCTGTTGAGCGTCGTGTACCCGCACTACCTCAGACCCATTCCGTCGATGTCCATCGTGGAGTTGCACCTCGATCCGGAACAGGGGAAGCTGACGACGGGGCTCAAGGTCCCGCGCGACTCGGTGATCTACTCGCGGCCGGTAGGCGGCGCGCCCTGCAAGTTCAGGACGTGTTACGACACCACCCTGTGGCCCCTCACGGTGAAGGCCGCACAGTGGCGCACTCCCGACCAGCTGCGGCCTCCGGTGGCGACCGCGGGCGCCGCCGGCGCGCTGCGCGTGGAGCTGCAGTGTCTCCCGGACGTGACGTTCGAGAAGCTCGAGCTGAATACCCTGCGGCTGTACCTCCACGGTGAAAGCACGTTGGTCTCGACGCTGTATGAGGTCCTCGCCAACAACTGCGTGCAGATACAGGTGCGCGATTGCGGCCCAGGCCCGAAGCGCAAACCCGTCGTGCTGCCGCCCAGCGCGCTGCGGCCGGTGGGGTTCGGGCAAGACGAAGGCATGCTCCCCGTGCCGCGCCGAGCGATGGTGGCCTACCGGCTGCTCCAGGAGTACTTCACGTTCCCCGAGAAGTTCTACTTCCTCGATCTCGACGGGTTCGATCAGGTGCGCGCCGCGGGGTTCGGACCGAGCGCGGAAGTGGTTTTCCTGCTCTCGAGTTTCGAACGGGCCGAGCGGCGACCAGTGCTCGAGGCCGGCGTGACCCCGCGCACGATCCTGCTCGGGTGTACGCCGATCGTGAACCTGTTCACACAGGACTCGGAGCCGGTGGAGATCGTACCGACGCGCTACGAGCACCCCGTCGTGGCGGACGCCCGCCGGCGCGAGAGCACGCGCATCTTCTCGATCGATGAGGTCGTGGCGGCGCGGCCCGGGTCGCCGGAAGTACTCCGGTTCGAGCCGTTGTACTCCTTCCGCCACGGCACGAACGGGAACAAGCCGGAAGCATTCTGGCACGCTCGATCGCGAGCAAGCGAATACGGCCAGGCGGGCGAAACGGACCTCTATCTCACGTTCGCGGATCTCTCGGGGCGGCCAGCGCGGCCGCCGTTCGAGGCGGCGACGTGCCGCCTCACCTGCTTCAACGGTGACCTGCCGAGCCGGCTGCCGTTCGGCGAGGAGAGCGGCGACTTCACGCTCCCGGGCGGCGGACCGATCCAGCGCATCGTCGCGTTGCTGAAGCCGACGCCCGTCATCCCGCCGCTGCTGGGAAAGCCTCAGCTGTGGCGCCTGATCTCGCAGCTCTCGCTCAACTACCTGTCGCTCGTCGAGGGGGGTGCCGAAGCACTCCAGGAGCTGCTGCGGCTCCACAACTTCGGGGATTCGCTCGCGGGTGCCAAGCAGATCGAGGGCATCCTCGACGTGCGTACCGCGCCGAGCTTCTCCAGAATCGCGGGGGACCATGGCCTGAGCTTCGCGCGCGGCCACCGCGTGGAAATGACATTCGACGAAGACCAATTCGCGGGCGGGAGCGCGTACTTGTTCGCGAGCGTGCTGGAGCACTTCCTGGGACTGTACACTGCGTTGAACAGCTTCTGCATCCTTGCCGCGCGCACACGGCAACGCAAGGAGGTACTGCGCGAAT
>WNGC01005949.1_pt1 | contig 11264 bp, 8 predicted proteins | sample 5400051 | NCBI WGS metagenome assembly WNGC01 (sample SAMN13153368, study PRJNA577476) | soil metagenome | isolation source: 20 cm soil or saprolite under grassland replicate 2 | place: USA:California | collected 2016-06-15 | reverse complement strand
CGCACAGTGAGGGTCATCCTGCGCGACCTGGCGGAAGATGTGCTCCGCGGTCTCGAACGCGAACGAATGCAGCAGTGCAACGCCGCGTTCAAAGCTCTTCTGAACGCTTGGTGCGCAGGAGATTGAGAAGTGGACCGTACCTAACTGCTGCTCAGAGAGTTCGTCGTGATGGCGGCTGTCGTCGGCAAGCGCGGGAAGGGCCAGCGCCACGAAAGTAAGCAGGAATGCAATGGACCGAACCATGGCCTTCTCCGACCAGAGTCTATCGCCCAGTGTCGAGGGGGTCAATTTCGAGCTGGGGGGAGAAACCGATTCTGAGCAGATAGTCGCCGACTCCGAACCTATCCGGAAACGGCGTTCGAGGACATTGGGTCGCGAGCAATATTCAATCAGCGCATTACCCCTCCGACCGGGACTCGTTTCGCCGAATTTCACGTCACCGCGTTAACCGACAGAGATACTTTTGTCAGTCCCCACTAACTCATTCACGCTTGGCGCATTGTGCTTGGAGTTCAGCCGGGGAAGAGTACGTAATGGCTCCGACAAAAAGCATAAGAGAGAAAAGTGAGTGCTCACTAAAGAAGGGAAAACTGATGACCAAGATTTACTTGAGTTTAGGTCTGCTGTTCGCGTGCTCTCTATTCGTTCCGTCAGCCTGTGCTGAGTTTCGCACTGCCAAAGACATGCAAAAAGAGTGCCGCATCGCTTTGAAAGTCTTCAAAGGTACGGCAGCGAAAAGCTCCAAAAACGTTCGGTTCGCTGGCGAATGTGTGGGTTATATCCAAGGTGCAAGCGACGCCTCTCTGCTTCCTCTATCAAAAAAGGGACTCTATCGCGTATGTAGCCCAGATAATATTTCAACGAACGATTTGATTCAGCGATTCATTGCGTTCGTTGACGCAAATCCGAACGACACGCTGGCTTCCACTGCGGTGCAGGCGATGCTTGGGCCAGACTATGGCAGCTGCAAGAAGAATGCCAACCGTGGCTTCCCTCCTCACCCGCTATCGGTTGTTCCAGCTGTCAAAGGCTTGGACAGGAAACAAAGACTCGACATGAACAAGAATGGGCTCGATATTAACGGCCAAGCGTGTCGGCACGCCAACCTCGGCGCAGGCAGAGACATCCGCGGAAGCCGCCGCTCGTTGAGAAGTCAACAGGAGTGGATCGACTCCGGGCCTTGGTACGCGAAATTGATTCTTGCGTAGGTCTCAGGACGAGGGCCCACCCATGTCGTCTGATCCTCGACGACATCAAGCGTCGAGACGATACCATTTCCAAGATGCGAACTCGTCGTGGTTGAACAAGTCGGATTGCCGGACATCTGCTGAGGCATCTCGCGAGGGATCTTCCGGTAAATGCTCGTTTCGCTGGATCCGCATCGACACGGGATGCGTTAATCAAGGATTGAGATCGTCAGCTGGTCTGGAAATTCTGTTACTACCAGGAACCGATTCCTCACGGAGCAGGACGCCGTTGTTTTTTCTGAGGACCAGGCAGCCCGCGATCAAGTCATGAAGCGACTGCTTGCTTGGCGTCAGACCGACGCAAATGCAATCCAGGCTGAAGTAAAGGACTCCGCAGTAAGGGACATGGACCAAGAAGCGTCCTGCGAGGAAACGACGGCTTGTGCGCATGAACGTCGGTGGATCACCTTGCGTATCGGCCACATAAAGACCAAAGAGCTTCTTTCCAATCGTTCCTTGCCAAGGGGAACTTTCCAGCAGGGCAAAATAAAGCCATCCGCTGAGAACAAAGAAGAGAAGAATCAAAAATAAAGAAGGTTTTCCGAAGGCTGAGATTATTGCGCTCGGCGGCTCCCCAGGATGAAGTTCCAAAAAGGCGAGTGGGATTCCCTTGGCTACTGCCAAGAAAGAAACGAAGACAGAGAGCGGAATGGCCAAGACTATCAGGTCCACTATTGCCGCGAAGACTCGAACCCAAAAACCGGCGTAGCACAGAGCAGCGGGACTAGTCACGAATTGATACCCACCAATCTTGGAGAAATCAAGTCTTGGGAGTACGGAGAGTTCAAACCCAAGGGTTGCATCCCGCCATATTGTTGCGTGTTTTCGTCCCTATGGGATAGCAGGTGATAGATCCCGCACCACCAACAGTCGTAGCGCGCCGTGTCGGGTAAACAATCGAGCAAGTAGGACATAATTTCTAGTCGTAGCGCAGGGCGATCATGGGATCGACGCGTGCGGCGCGGCGGGCGGGGATGTAGCAAGCGGTCAAGCCGACGAGCGCAATAAGCGTTACCACTGCGGCGAACGTCCATGGATCGGTGACCGATACACCCCAAATCTGGCTGGCGAGGAATCTCGTCAGGGCATAACTGGCGGAGAGGCCGATGACAATTCCTGCCGCGATCAGCTGCGCGCCTTTCGCGAGGATCATCTTCAAGATGCTCGCCTGCCGCCCGCCCAGCGCCATGCGGACACCGATTTCGTGGGTCTGAAGCGAGACCGTGTATGCCATTACGCTGAAGACGCCGATCACAACGAGGGCCAATCCGATCCCTGCAAAAGCGCCCGTCGCGATCAAATCGAACTCAGGCTCCATAAGGAAAGACTCCTTCAAGAGAGTCTTGAGTGATCCGGTCTCGGCGACCGCCACGTTCGAATCCACTGCCCAGATTTCCCGGCGAACGCTCGCGAGGAGCGAGTCGGGCGCCACCGTAGTCCTCGCCAAGATATCGCGATCGTCCAAGCCTGAGACCGTGTAAGGCAGAATCGCTTCAGGCATTGCTGCGTTTTGCAAACTCGTGTTCCTGAAATCCGTGACGACTCCAACGATTTCAAAGTAGGCATCATGCACCGTATGTGGAAGCCTATCGAAGCCATTGAATTTAATTCTTCGGCCAAGGGGATCTTCATTTGCAAAGAACTGGCGTGCCAACGTGTCATTTACCACGGTTACCTGCCGCGCGGAATCAACATCAAGTTGTGAGAGGAACCGGCCACGCAACAAACGAAGTCCCAGTGTTTGAAAATAGCCGTCACTTACCAGAGCTAATTGGGCATACCAGCGCTCAGAATGCGTTTTTCCTGGTACCGTCACGTCGCTGACTGCTCCTTGAACAGCAGGCAAAGTATAGGCTTCCGTCACAGCGACCACGCCGGGCAGTGCCTTCACCCGGTCAAGAACCTGCTGAAAAAATAGCCTCTTCTGTTCTGCGGTGTCGTACGGACCATCTGGAAACCCCAGTCGGGCATATAGGATATTTGTCGGGTTGAAACCCAGGTCCACGTGTGACAGCGCGAAAAAGCTGCGTGCCATCAAGCCTGCGCCTACGAGGAGCGCTACGGAAAGTGCGACTTCTGCGATAACCAAAGCCCCGCGAAATCTCCCATGACATAGGCCTCCGTTCACGCCTTGGCTGGTGCTCATGAGACTGTCCCGGAAGTTCCCGCGCACTGCTTGGAGGGCGGGTGCGAGACCAAAGATGAGCGTTGTCAAGACGGAAATGGCAAGAGCAAACGACAAAACTACCGGATCGAGCCCGACTATCGCTTCGCCTGGTAGGCGGTCCTGCGGAATCGCTGCCATGATCCCTTTCAATCCAAGGTAGGTGAAAGCGCAGCCTGTCAAACAAGCTGCGAGGGCAAGGACGAGGCTTTCCACCAAAAGCTGCCGCATCAGCCGGCCCGGGCTCGCACCTATTGCAGCCCTAACGGCAAGTTCACGTGCGCGAATTGTCGCCCGGGCCAGCAACAAGTTCGCGACGTTGCTGCATGCGATCAACAGCAACATCACTACAGCGCCGAGCAAGGCGTAGAGCATCAACCGGAATTGTCCCATGCTCGCTTCGACGACCTTCTGTACACTGACCGTAAATTGCTCTGGAAAACCTTTGGGGTGGACCTTCGCTAACCTTCGCGGCCCCACGGCGAAGAGGAAGTGGCAACCACACGCGCGCGCTGTAAGCCTGGAACCTTGGAGGCATGATACCGACGAGGGTTCTCGGCGTTCCATTCATTTTGAAGCTCTTACCGAGGACCGCCGGATCGCCATTAAATTCGGCTTTCCACAATTTGCAATTCATCACAAAAACCGGTGCCGCGCCAGGCTCTCCATCTTCCGGTTCAATTCCCCGGCCTATGAGTGGCGAGACACCATAGAACTCAAAGGAATTTGTGGTCACGAACGCACCCGGCCATCGGCGCGTTCCTTTGCCATCGCTGTAGAGAACATCGAGGCTGTTATAACCGACCATGTCTTCGAAGACCCGATTATGCTGTTGATACTCGATAAAATCTGGGATGGAGAAGTCTCTAACGGCGCCTGGTCCGCCCTTTTGGGCGTTGTGGATGCTTACCAGCATCAAGCGGTCGGCTGCTCTGTAGGGAAAAGGATTGAAAAGAAGGTTGTAGACAACGCTAAACATCACAGTTGTCGCGCCGACACCGAGTGCGAGAGTGAGGACGGCAACGGCGGCGAAGCCTGGATTCTTGCGGAGTTGTCGAACACCGTAGCGGCAATCGAAGATCACTGAATGGAGCCAATTGCCAATCCGTTCTTCGCGCACCTGTTCTTTCACCTGTTCGATACCGCCAAGCTCGATCCGCGCGGCACGTTGTGCCTCTCCAGGCGGCATGCCCGCGCGAATGTTTTCCTCTATCAGCATTTCGAGGTGGGAATCGACTTCTTGATCGAGGTCAGTGTCCACACGTTCAGAGGAGAAGAGATTACGCAGGAAACTTCGGCCTTTTGCAAAGAGTGGCATGCAAAACTCCTCTCTACCGTTGTTCCGACCGAACTGCCAAGCTTATTCATAATGCAGCGCAACAATGGGATCGACACGGGAGGCGCGGCGAGCTGGAATGAAGCTTGCGAGTAATGCCACAGAACAAAGGAGGAGCGTGACGCCGGCAAAAGTGAACGGATCAGTGCTAGCAACTCCAAAGAGCAGGCTTTTCATTACACGCGTCGCCGCGTAGGCTCCGACGAGACCAAACAAGACCCCCAGCAACGTCAATGCCATGCTTTCACCGAAAATTAGTCGGAGGATGTCTACGCGGCGTGCTCCCAGCGCCATTCGGACGCCAATCTCACCCGTACGTCGGCTAACTGTGTAGGCCATCACGCCGTAAATTCCGATCGCCGAAAGCAGCAAGGCAATGCCGGCAAAGCTCCCAATAAGAAAAGTGCGAAATCGAGGTTGCGCTGTAGACGCTTCCTTCAGCTCATCCATCGTGGCAACGCGAGCCACAGGCTGCTCTGGGTCGAGCGCCGCGACTTCGTGTCTAATTAGCGCGGCAAGACTCATCGGATCGTTCTCTGCACGTACCACAAGGGTCTGCCATGGCATGCTCTCCTGCGTATAAGGAATGTATATCCCCGGAGCGGGTTCATCGCCCAAGTTCGTCTGTCGAATGTCTCCAACAACACCCACGATTTCACAGCGACCAGCACCGAACGCTCCCATCTGAATGGAGCGACCTACGGGATCTTCGTTAGGCCAGTAGCGGTGGGCCAGAGTTTCGTTAATGACAGCGACGTGAGGCGAATCTTTCGTGTCATATTCGGAGAAAAAACGGCCCCTTCGCAAAGGAATCTTCATTACGTTAAAATAATTGTTGGAGACAATGCGTGTGTCGGCGTGTGGCTGTTCAGATAAACGCCCGAATGGGCGACCGTCGATCTTAAAGCTGATGTTCCAAACACGCCCCTGAATGGGCAACGCAAGCGTCGCACCCGCGGAATCCACTCCCGGCAGCGCCTGAATGCGAGCGAGTAGCTGTTGATAAAAGCCTGTCCAATTCCTCCAATTGGCATCTTTACCTTCATCGGATATGGAGCGGTAGATCTCAACCGTTAGCAGATGATCGGCACGAAAACCAGGATCGACTTGGATTAGAAGAAGCAGGCTCTTTCCCAACAGGCCGGCAGCCGTGAGTAAAACTAAGGACAGCGCGAATTCAACAACCACCATAACTTGGGTAAGAGGTTTGCGCCCTTCCAGGCTTCGCCCGGTCTGTTTCAGGGATGCATTGGGATCTCCGTGCGAAATCTGCCAAGCTGGCGCGAGACCAAAGAATATTCCAGCCAACAACGAGATCAGGCCGGTAAAAACGAGCACCGGTACATCAATATGTGCGGAGGATATCCTGGGAATGTCCCTCGGCGCCCAAGCGAGCAAGACATCCATGAGCGAGAAGGCAAAGAGCGCTCCGAGTGCGCCGCCGGCGAGCGCCAGCAGGAGACTCTCGGTCAGCAATTGCGCGATGATTCTGCGCCGACTCGCTCCCAACGAAGAACGAATCGCAATTTCTCGTTGCCGCCCGGCGGCGCGTGCGAGAAGCAAGGTGCCGATGTTTGAGCATGCAATCAAAAGCACAAGAGCAGCCGAGCCCATTAAGATAAGGAGTGCTGGTCGAAACTTTCCCACCATGTCTTCCTGCAAAGGTACGAGTCTCACTCCGAGGTCTCGATTTGATTCCGGATACTTCTGTTCCAGGCCGCTCGCAATTACCGTCATCCCGGCTTGCGCCTGAGACAAATTTACGTTGGCGTCGAGGCGGCCAATGACAGAGAACCCGAGATTACCCCGTGCGGCGATCTCCTCGCGCAAATCGGGACGGACGGGGGTGATCAAAACCCACAGTTCCGCTTCTGGATCAGGAAACTGAAAGCCGCGCGGCATGACTCCGATCACCTCGTAACTGTGGCCATCCAGAGCGATCGACCTGCCGATGGTACGTGGATCGGAGCCGAAGGAGCGCGACCACAGTGAGTAGCTTAGTACTACCGCTTGCTGATTCCGCGCACCTGCAAACGACCGGCCCTGGAAGGGCTGGATGCCAAGGATTTCGAAGAAATCGGACGACGCGACTTCACCCCTGACATGTTCCGGTTGATGGGTTCCGGAAAGATTAAACGTCTTGGCTTCGTACGCTGCGAGGTGGTCGAAGAAATGGTTTTGTTCGCTCCAATCCATGAAGTCTGGATAGGATGTCTTGCCGTAGAGATCCCCAGATTTTAGATCATAAACGTCAGCTTTCACGAGCCGTAGGGCATTGGGATAAGGCAGTGGCCGAATTAACACTGCATCCAGAATACTAAACACAGCGGTGTTGGCACCGATGCCGAGAGCGAGAATGATGACCGCTGCAGCGGTGAAGCCCGGGTTCCTGCGGAGTTTGCGGAGACCGTAGCGGCAATCATAGATCACGGAGTGCAACCAATTGCCAATCCGTTCTTCGCGAACCCGTTCTTTCACCTGTTCGATGCCGCCAAGTTCCATCCGCGCGGTACGTTGCGCTTCCTCCGGGGGCATGCCTGCACCGATGTTTTCTTCAATCAGCATTGCGAGGTGAGAGTGAACTTCCTGGTCGAGGTCTGTATCCACACGATCAGTTAGGAGGAGATTTCGCAGGAAACTTCGAGCTTTCACAAAAAGCGGCATGCTGGACACCTCTCTACGAAGCTTCCCAAGCTTTGAGTGATCGCAAAAAAAACCGGGCTGCGATTCTCGCATTCTATTCATACCTCAGAGCAATCATGGGATCGACACGCGTGGCGCGGTGGGCGGGAATGAAGCAGGCGACAATGCCGAGGAAGAGGGCGAGGCACGCTACCGCGGCGAAAGTGGAAGGGTCGGTTGTGGAGACGCCCCAGACCTGACTGGAGAGGAAACGCGTCAGGAAATAACTGGCGAACAGCCCGATCAGAATGCCGGAGAGGATGATCCGCATGCCGTTTTTCACAACGAGGCTGAGGATTTGCGAGGCTTGGGCCCCGAGGGCCATGCGAATGCCGATTTCGTGTGTCTGCGTGGCAACGGTGTAGGAGATGACGCTGAAGACACCAACGGAGACGAGAAGGAGAGCGATCGCGGCGAAGGTGCACAGGGTTATGAGGAGAAAGCGGGGCCGGGCGTAGTAATCGTGCTCGAGACGATTGGCAATCGTTCCGGTTTCTCCGATCGCCACATTGGGATTGACCGCGGAAATTTCGGCGCGAACTTGCCGGAGAGTCGTGGACGGATTACCGGTAGTGCTGACCATGATGCCGCGCGGCGGGGCGCTCGCCAACGTGCCGGGAAGATAGATTTCGGGCCTGGGCGGATCCTGTAAGCCTGTATTTTTGGCGTCGGCGACGACGCCGATGATTTCGAAGTAGGGATCATGAGGCCAATCGGGCCAGGTTTCGTAGTCGCTGAACCTGACGTGGTGGCCGATGGGGTTTTCTTGGCCGAAACGATCCCGCACGAATGCTTGGTTGACAATGACTACGTGACGAGCGGAATCGACGTCATTTTGGGAGAAAAGAGTTCCCCGAAGCAGGGGCAGGCCTAGAGTTTGAAAGTAACCCTCGGTGCACAAAATGGATGCGGTGTTCCTGTCTTTTGGCGGTGTTTTTCCGGCTATCACGACAGTTGTCCAACCAAACGTGTAGGGCGGGAAATTGGTAGTTTCCGTGGCGGCCAGGACACCGGGGACTTGGGTAATGCGATCCAGAACCTTTCGGAAGAAAAGATGCTTTCGCTGCACGCTGTCGTCTTGCCCTTCGGGCCAAGAAATATCCGCATAAACAACCTTCGAAGGATTGAAACCCAGATTGACGTTTTGGAGCGCGAAGAGGCTGCGCAGGATCAAGCCGGAACAGATTGACAGAACAATTGAGAGAGCGACCTCTGCGACGACCAGGGAGTGACGAAGCTTGCCGTGGCGAGAGTCGGCGCTCACTCCCCTTCCGGTGCTGGCCAGCGCGTTTTGCGCATCGTTGCGAAGGGCATGAAGAACAGGGGCTAATCCACAGATTACAGAGGTCACGATTGTCGCGCAGAGAGAAAAAAGCAGAGCGGCTGGACTAAGCGTGATGACTGCTTCGGGGGGAATGGTGTCGGGTGGGATCACGGCAACCATTGCTTTCAATCCGAGATAGGCGAACAGGCAACCGAGACCGCAACTGGCCAGGGCCAGCGAGAAACTCTCAATCAGCAATTGGCGAGTCACGCGGAGACGACTTGCACCTAAAGCGGAGCGAATGCCGAATTCGCCTTCTCGCGTTGTGGCGCGAGCGAGGAGGAGGTTAGCGACATTGCTGCAGGCGATTAGCAGCAACATGGCGACCGCGGCTATTAGGGCAAAGAGGCCGAACTTGAAGTCGCGACCGACAGACTGGCTGTTGAAGGTGTTGACTACAATCTTGAAGTTAGGGGGAAAGTAGATGGGGTCGTCTTTTTGAAACGGCGTGGCGATGAGTTGGAGATCCGCGCCAGCCGTTTCGGGGCTGACGCCGGGCTTGAGATGGCCGACGGTCCAGATTTCGTTGGACACAATTCCAGCGCCGGGCACAAAGGTATCCTTGGTGATATTCAGAGGCAGCCAGAGATCGAAACCGCCAATTTGAAAGCGCGGGGGCATGATGCCGACTAGGGTCATGCGAGTAGCGTTGAGCGTGTGGGTGCTGCCGAGGATGTTCGGGTCGCGATGGAAGAGCTTGGTCCACAGTCTGTAACTGATCACGAAAACGGGAGGGGCGCCGGGCTTTGCGTCTTCGTCGGTGAGAGACCGTCCAAAGAGGGGCGGTATGCCCAGGGATTCGAATGTGCCGGAGGTGACCGAGGCGCCGGTAAGTTCCTCGGTGCCATTGATGCGAGTGAGATGGACCTTGCGGTAGACCAGGCCGAATATGTCGTCGAAGGTGTGGTTCTGTTGTTTGAACTCAACGAATGCCGCGGCGGGAAAGCGCCATGCTCGGAATTGTTCGGCGGAAAAAACAGCGAAAGTCGCGAGGCGTTCGGCATTTTTGTAAGGATAGGGCTTAAGCAGAACGCCATCGATGACGCTGAAGATGGCTGTGGTGGAGCCAATGCCGAGAGCGAGAGTTAGAACGGCGACGGTGGTGAAGCCGGGATTCTTGCGGAGTTGTCGAATGCCGTAGCGGCAATCCGAGAGGACTGAATGGAGCCAGTTGCCAATGAACTGTTCGCGGACCTGTTCTTTTACCTGTTCAATACCGCCAAGTTCGATCCATGCGGCATGTTGTGCTTCTTTCGGCGACATGCCTGCGCGAATGTTTTCCTCGATCAGCATTTCGAGGTGGGAACGAACCTCCTGGTCGAGGTCTGCCTCCACACGACGAGATGAGAAGAGATTTCGCAGGAAACTTCGAGCTCTCACAAAAAGCGGCATGCTAATTATCTCTCTACGACGTTTCCAATGCCTGACCGATCGCCCAGGAAATGCGCCCCCATCGCTTGGTTTCGACTTCGAGTTGTTTTCGTCCCGCCTTGCTCAGGCGGTAGTATTTCGCGCGGCGATTGTTTTCGGAGTCTCCCCAAAAAGAGGAAATCCAGCCCTCTTCTTCCATTCGATGTAGAGCGGGAAAGAGCGAGCCTGGCTTAACAACGAAAGTGCCGCCCGTGATCTGCTGGATTCTCCGCGAGACCCCCAGTCCGTGCATTTCGCCAGCGACAAGCGATTTCAAGATCAGCATGTCCAAAGTACCCTGCAAAAGGTTTGTTGGCTCAGAGTTCAAGATATGTCTCCTATTGGTATTCTATAGGATAATATGATCCACATATAGAGTGTCAATAGGAGGCGAACCATCAAACGGCCGACACTGGCCAGAACGGCGTTCGCGGAGATCGGAGTCCCTAGCTGCTGATTTCCTCATCCGCATCAATCTCGTCCCAACGGGTGGGACGTCAGAACTATTCGGAACAGACCCATCGCGCTCTCCGACAATCGGAAATCCGATAGTGATGGAGGCTCCCGTGGCGTGTCGAAAGACACGTGACCGAGAGACCGGCGATGGAAGTGCGTCCGGGAAAGCAGCCGGCGAAGATGGTCGGGAAGAGAAAGGGCCCGACAACGTCCTCGCATTGCGTTGATCGGCAAGCTGCGAGACCCGACGCACCGCATCGCTCAATTCAGCTGGGGATGAGTTGGAAACGGCGGCAGGAGCTCCTAATCGAGTTTGAGCGGCATGAACATGCCAACCTTCATGATGCCAATGCGGATTAACGCCCGTGAAAATGCACGATGAACGTCGCTTCCTGGGTGTTTGGATTGCCATCGCACACAGCAGGCGTGAATACCCATTGCTGAACCAGAGCCAACGCTTCGGCTCCTAAATCAGGGTGCTCCGCGCTCTGCACCACGGCTTCATGGACTTTTCCGTCTGTCGAGATGATTCCTCGAATGGCGACATCGATATTTCTGCCGCCCTTCCCTGCCTTGGGCTGCGGCATGGACGTTCCGATCGCACGCCGATAGGTTTTGCAAAAATTGCGGATCTGGGCCTCGGGC
>WNGC01002488.1_pt1 | contig 11264 bp, 12 predicted proteins | sample 5400051 | NCBI WGS metagenome assembly WNGC01 (sample SAMN13153368, study PRJNA577476) | soil metagenome | isolation source: 20 cm soil or saprolite under grassland replicate 2 | place: USA:California | collected 2016-06-15 | reverse complement strand
TCCCGCGCCATCGCACGGGCAAGCTCTGAGTGCGTGTAGTCTTCTTCGGGACGCCCGAGTTCGCCGTCCCCTCCCTCGAAGCGCTGCTGGGTGAAGGGTTCGACGTGGTCGCCGCCGTCACGCAGCCGGACAAGCCTCGAGGTCGCTCCCGCTCGACCAGGGTCCCGCCGCCCGTGAAGGCGGCGGCCGAAGCGGAAGACGTGCCGGTGCTGCAACCCGAGCGGCCCAGCGACCCCGAGTTCGTCGAGCGGCTGCGGGCGCTCGCGCCGGACGTAGGAGTGGTGGTCGCCTACGGCCACATCCTCAAGCCCGACCTGCTCGCGCTCCCGCGCCACGGCATGATCAACCTGCACCCGTCGCTCCTCCCTGAGCTGCGGGGGGCCGCGCCGGTGGAGTGGGCGATCCTCAACGGCCTGACGCACACGGGCGTCACGATCATGCGGATGGATGAGGGCCTCGACTCCGGGCCGATCCTGCTGCAGATCCCGCGCGCCATCGACCTCGACGTGACGGGCGGGGAGCTGTCGCAGCATCTATCCGAGATGGGCGCGCAGGCGCTGGTGGAGGCGCTGGCCCTGTTCCAGACCAACGGCCTCGAGCCGCATCCCCAGGAGCATGCGCGCGCGACCTACGCGCCCAAGCTCACACGCGATACGGCGCACATCCGCTGGACCGATCCGGCCGAACGGGTCGCGCGGCTGATCCGCGCGCTCGATCCCACACCCGGCGCCTGGACCGAGCTCGACGGCCGCGAAGTAAAGCTGTTCCGCGCCCGCGTTGTCGAAGGCCAGGGAGCCCCCGGAGAAGTGCGGACGACGGACGACGGATTACGGATAACCACCGGGCGGGGGACAGTGGCAGTCGACGAAGTCCAGCCCGCCGGCAAGGCGCGCATGCCCGCCGCGGCGTGGGTGCGGGGGCGTGGCGCTCGGGTGGGCCAGCGCTTCGGGTGAAGTCGGTCCCGGCCCTGCCGCGGCTGCACGCCATCACCGACGAGCGGATCGCCCGCCGGCCGGACTTGGACACGGTGGCGCAGCAGCTGGCGGCTGGGGCTCGCGAGCACCTCGCCTTCCACGCCCGTGGTCGCGCACTGTCGGGTCTCGAGCATTATGACCTTGCCGTCCGCCTGTCCGCCTGTCCGCCGGCCCGCCTGTTCGTGAACGACCGCCTCGACGTGGCGCTCGCGGTGGGCGCGGCGGGCGTCCAGCTGGGACAGGGGAGCCTCGCGCCCGAGGATGCGCGTCGTTTGAACCCCGGCTGGTGGATCGGCAAGTCGGTGCACGACTTGCGCGAGGCCGCAGCCGCGCACGCGGGCGGCGCCGACTATCTTTTAGTAGGGCCGGTATTTCCGACCGCCACGCATCCGGACCGAGCGCCGCTCGGTTCCGGGCGGCTGCAAGAGATCGTCGCGCTCGGGCTGCCGGTCGTCGCCATTGGCGGCGTGACGCCCGAGCGGATTCGCGGGCTCATGGCCGAGGCCTCGATCCACGGCGTAGCGGCGATCAGGGCGCTGTGGCACGCCGCCGATCCGGCGGACGCCGCGCGGCGGATGCTCGAGGAGCTGAACGGATGAACGACCTGGTCGACGTCACGGTGAACGGGGAGCCTCGCGCGGTGGCGCGGGGCGTCACCCTGCTCGAGCTGCTGGAATCGCTCGCGCTCGACCCGCGCGCCGTGGTCGTGGAGCACAACCGCACGATCGTGCGGCGTCCGGCGCTCGGGGCGGTGACGGTCGCGCCCGGCGACGCGATCGAGCTCGTGCATTTCGTTGGAGGGGGTTGAGCACATGAGCACGGCTGTCGAGACCGTTCAGGACATTCCGTTCACCATCGGCGGACACTCGTTTCACTCGCGCCTCATGGTGGGCACGGGGAAATACCGGGACAACGACACGATGGCCCGGGCGATCGACGCGTCCGGCGCCGAGATCGTGACCGTGGCGGTCCGGCGCATCGACCTGGACCGCACGAAGGAGGAGGGCGTCCTGTATCACCTCGACGCGAAGCGGTACTTCCTGCTCGCGAACACCGCGGGGTGCTACACCGCCGAAGATGCCGTCCGCTATGCCCGCCTCGCCCGTGAGGCGGGGTTCAACGAGTTCATCAAGCTCGAGGTGATCGGCGACCAGGAGACCCTGCTCCCGGACGTGCAAGGCCTGCTGGTCGCGGCGCGCACGCTGGTCGCGGAGGGGTTCAAGGTCCTCGCCTACACCAACGAGGACCTCGTGACCGCGTTGCGCCTCGAAGACGCGGGCTGTGCCGCCGTCATGCCGCTCGCCTCGCCCATCGGAAGCGGGCTCGGTCTCTTGAACCCGTTCGGCGTGCGCACCATCAAGCGACGGCTCAAGCTGCCGGTCGTGGTCGATGCCGGCGTCGGCACCGCATCGGACGCCTGTCTCACCATGGAGCAGGGCGTGGACGGGATCCTGATGAACACGGCCCTCGCCGCGGCGCGCGATCCCGTCGCCATGGCGCGCGCCATGCGACTGGCCGTCGAGGCCGGGCGCACGGCCTACCTCGCCGGCCGCATGCCCAAGCGCGAGGTGGCAGTGCCGTCCTCGCCGCTTGAAGGGATGCTGGATTAAGGACGCCACGGCCGCCCGGCGCGCGGCACTGCAGATGCTCGACGCAGTGCGCGCGGGTGCCACCCTGCAGGGCGCCCGCGATGGGGCGCTCGCGAACCTGATCGAGCGTGACCGCCGCCTCGCGTACGAACTGGCGGCCGGTGTCCTGCGGCGTCGCGCCCAGCTCGACCGGATGCTCGAGCTCGGCAGCGCCGATCCCCGCCTGCACGACGTCCTCCGGCTCGGGGCCTATCAGCTGCGCGCGCTGGCGCGAGTGCCGCCGTACGCCGCGGTGTCGACGAGCGTGGAGCTGGCGCGGGAGCTCGCGGGCGAACGGGCCGCGGGCTACGTCAACCGGATGCTGCGGCAATTGAGTCGGGATGCGGGATGCGGGATGCGGGATGCGGGAGAAACGCATCCGCGGTGGCTCCTCGAGCGGTGGCGGCGCCGATTCGGCCACGCCGAAACCGAGCGGCTGGTAACGTGGAACGACTCCAAACCGGGCTTGATCGTCCAGCCGGCCCGCTGGGACACGGAAAACCTGCGTAGGCAGCTCAAAGCCGTCGGTGTTGGGGTACAAGAAGCGCCGTTGGGAGCGGGCCTGGAGGTGGTCGCAGGAGCAAACGCATCCCGCATCCCGCATCCCGCGCAGTTACCAGGATTCGCAGAAGGCGGGTTTATCGTCCAGGATCCCGCCCACGCGCTCGTCTGCCGCTTCGCCGCGATCCCGCCGGGCGTGATCGTGTACGACGCCTGCGCCGCCCCCGGAGGCAAGGCCGTCACGCTGGAGCGGCGCGGCGCCCGCGTGATTGCCGGCGACGCCCGGCCCGAGCGGGTCGGCCGGCTCGTCGAGACGGCGCGGCGTGCGGGAGTGGCGATTCGGGTCGCGGTCGCCGATCTTTTGGCGGCCCCGTTTCGGCCGCAGTCGCTCGCGGCCGTGCTGGTGGATGCCCCCTGCACCGCAACCGGAACCATGGCCCGGCACCCGGATGCCCGATGGCGCCTGACGCCTCGGACCATCGCGCGGGCCGCGGAGCGCCAGCGGGCGCTCGTCGCCGCCGCCGCGGCGCTGGTGCGGCCGGGCGGATTGCTCGTCTACGCGACGTGCTCACTCGAACCAGAGGAGAACAGCGACATCGTGACGGAGTTCCTGGCGCGCCACCCCGCGTTCGCCCGCGCCCCTGCGGCGGGCGCGGTCCCCACCGCGCTGCTCACGCCCGCCGGCGACTTCCAGTCGCTGCCGCAGCGCCACGGGACGGACGGCGCGTACGCGGCACGACTCGCCCGAGTGCGGTGATGCAGTTCCGTCGGCATATTCCGGCGGTCCGGGAATGGAACCTCCCGACGCTCGACGCGCTGGGCGCGCGCCGCTGGGGGCTCGCGCTGCTCGGCGCCCTGCTGGGCGGCTACCTGACGGCGTATCTGGTCTTGTTCCCCGCGCCGCTCCTGCACGGGCACGGGGTGGTGCCCCGCGTCCTGGGCCTGTCGCTGCAGGAGGCGTCGGACCAGCTCAAGAAAGCCGGCCTCCACGTGCAAGACGGCGGCGCCGAGCCGCACCCGACGGCGCCCCAGGGGACGATCGTGTGGCAGGACCCGCCCCCCGGCGTGAGCGCTCCGGCGGGGCTGCGGGTGACCCTGGTATCGAGCGAGGGTCCGCCCAAGATTCCGGTACCCGACGTGACGGGCCTGGACGGCGAGTTGGCGCGGCGCCTGATCGCGGCGGCGGGGCTCACGGTGGCCCAGATGGAGTCGGTGCAGGCCGCCGCGCCACCGGGCATCGTGATGCTCACGCGTCCGGCCGCGACCTCGGTGCTCAGTCCGGGAGCACCCGTGACCCTGGTCTTGAGTCGTGGAGCCCCCACGATCGCCGTCCCCGACCTGCTGGGGATGTCGCAGGCGGACGCCCGCACGCGGCTCGAGCTGGACGGTCTCGCGCTGGGTACCGTGACGCGGCGGCGGACCGGCGACGCGAACCCCGGCACGGTCGTGGGACAGAAGCCGGCGGCGGGCACCCTGGCCGCGCCCGGCACGGTGGTGGACATCGTCGTTGCCCGGAGCCCATGATGACCAACGGGGCGGGAATTCGTATCGCGCCCAGCGTGCTGTCGGCGGACCTGAGCCGGCTCGCCGAACAGGTGAAGCAGGTGCTGGCGGGAGGCGCCGACTGGGTGCACGTGGACGTGATGGACGGGCGTTTCGTGCCGAACCTCACGTTCGGCGCGAACATGATCGCGGCGCTACGCGGACTTACCGACAAGCCGATCGACGTTCACCTGATGGTGGTCGAGCCAGAGCGCTATCTCGAGTCGTTCGCGGCTGCGGGCGCATCGATCTTCACGTTTCACCCCGAAGCGACTGTGCATGTACAGCGCCTGCTCGGCGCGGTGCGGGGCCTGGGCATGCTCGCGGGGCTCGCGCTGAACCCCGGGTCGCCCTTGCAGCTCGCGGAAGAAGTCGTCGCCGACCTGGACCTGCTGCTCATCATGACCGTGAACCCGGGATTCGGCGGGCAGACGTACCTCCCCACCTCGAACGACAAGATTCGCCGGGCGCGCGAGCTACTCGCCGCGCATGGCTCTCGCGCGTTCCTCGAAGTGGACGGCGGGATCACCGCGCACACCATCGCGACGGCCCATGCGGCGGGCGCGGACACGTTCGTGGCAGGCAACGCGATCTTCACGAGCGGCGACCCCGCCCGCGACGTGCGGGATCTCCGGCGGCGCTGTCTGGTGACGGTATGATGCAACCGCGGCAGTGGACGATCGCGATCGGGGTGGTCATGGCGCTCGTCTTCGGCACGGCGCTGGTCATCAAGATCCGCCCGGAGATCGACCTCCTGGGCGTGGGCTCGGGCGCCCCCGACTTTCACGCCACGGACCTGCGAACCAGGCGCCCCGCCACCCTCGCCGCCTACCGCGGCAAGGTCGTGCTGCTGAACGTATGGGCGACGTGGTGCCAGCCGTGCCGCGTAGAGATGCCGTCGATGGAGCGGCTCTACCGCCGGCTCGGGCAGAGCGGCGACTTCAAGGTCGTGGCGGTGAGCATCGACGAGCAGGACGATGCCGTCGTCATGGCGTTCGCGCGCGAGCTCGGGCTCACCTTCGACATCCTGCATGACCAGACGGCGGCCATCAAGCAAGCCTACCAGGCGACCGGCGTGCCCGAGAGCTGGGTGATCAATCGCGACGGCGTGATCGTCAAGAAGGTGATTGGCGCGTCGGAGTGGGATGGTCCCGTGAACGAAACCCTGATCCGGCGGCTGGTCGATGACCGTCCGCGCTAGCCTGGGGCAGCTGATCGTGCGCAACTGGCCGATCAAGCTGGCCGCCCTGTTCTTCGCGATCATGCTGTACGTGGCAGTCGCGGCGCAGCAGCCCCTGTCGCAAAGCTTCGTCATGCGACTCGCCATCGGCATTCCACCGGGCCGGGCGGTGCGCCAGCAGCCCAGCGGCGTGACTGTCGTGATCGCCGGAAAGGGCAGCGAAATCCTCAAGCTGCGATCCTTTCCCCGCGTGATTCGCAAGGTCATTCCCGACACGTTCTCCGCCTCGCTGTGGCGCATCCAGCTCCAAGCCGCCGACGTGGAGGTGGAGCTGCCCAAGGGGATCGATGTCCAGGTCGCGGATATCCGGCCGCGCGATGTCGAGATCCTGCTCGACTCCGTGTCGCACAAGGACGTCCGGATCGTGCCGCGGGTGAAGGTCGAAGCGGAGTCGGGCTACGTGCTCCGCGGGCTGTCGATCACGCCCAGCCTCGCTCGCCTGGTGGGGCCGGAGAAGACCCTCGCCAAGCTCGACTCAGTGACCACGCTGCCGACCGTGATCTCCAGCGTGAGCGGACCCTTTTTCCAGACCGTCCCGATCGACACCGCCCCTCTCGGCGTCGTGCGGATCTCCCCCAAGGCGGTGCGGATGGCGGGGGAGGTGACGGCGATCATCGAGCGCTCGATCGGCGGCGTCCCGATCACGACGGCGGCGTCGGGCTTCACCGGCTTCCTTTTGACGCCGGAACGCGTATCGGTCACGGTGCGCGGCCCGGCGTCGCGCCTGAACACGCTGACGCGGGACAGTGTGCGCGTCGTCGCGCACCTCGTCGGCAAGGCGGGGCCGGGCGGATACGCCAGGCTGACGGTGAGCGGGCCGCCGGGCATCGTCGCCCGCGCCGTACCGGATTCCGTGTCCCTCAAACGAAAGACCGGACGTGGCTGACGTCGTGCTCGGGATCGAGACGTCGTGTGACGAGACGTCGGCCGCCGTCCTCGTCGGCGAGCGCCGGCGCCCCGAGCTCGCCGGCCTCGTCATCCTCTCGCAAGACGTGCACAAGGTCTTCGGCGGCGTGGTCCCGGAGCTCGCGAGCCGCGCGCACCTGGCCGCCCTGCCGGCGGTCGTGGATCGCGCGCTCGCTGAGGCGGGACTCGCCTGGAGCGCGGTGGACGCGGTGGCGGTGACGCAGGGCCCGGGCCTCGTGGGTGCGCTGCTCGTGGGTGTGGTGTATGCCAAGGCCCTGGCCTACGCTGGCGATCGCGAGCTGATCGGCGTGCATCACATGGAGGGCCACCTGTTCGCGCCCGCACTCGAGGATCCGGAGCTCACGCCGCCCTTCGTCGCGCTGCTCGTGTCCGGCGGCCACACCCTGCTGCTCGATGTCCCCGCCTGGGGCCGCTACCGCCTGCTCGGCGCGACGCGGGACGATGCCGCCGGCGAGGCGTTCGACAAGGTGGCCGCCCTGCTCGGACTGGGGTATCCGGGCGGCCCTGCGATCGAGCGCCTCGCGATCCAGGGCGAGGCCGGGCGATTTTCGTTTCCCCGCCCCATGCGGGACGAAGGGTACGAGTTTTCGTTCTCCGGCCTGAAGACCGCGGTGCTGCGCGCCGTACGGGCGAGCGACGACCTCGAGCGCGACCGGCCGCAGCTCGCCCGCGCCTTCCAGGACGCGGTGCTCGACGTGCTCGTGACCAAACTGGAGCGGGCGCTGCGAGCCACCGGGTATCGCACGGCGGTGCTGGGCGGCGGGGTGGCGTGCAACCGCACGCTCGCGGAGCTCGCGGCGCGCCGGCTGTCGGGACTGGCGCGGGTCGCGGTCGCGAGCCCACGCCTGAACACCGATAACGCCGCCATGATCGCCCGCGCCGGGTGGCACCGCCTCGCGCTGGGCGAGCGCAGCGACTGGACGCTCGACGCCAGAGCGGACCTTCCGCTTCCTGGCCTGGAGCCTGCGGACAATCCGCAATCCACAATCCGAAATCCGCAATCCCGATGACCATCTACCCGTTGATGTTCCGGCTGGGCCCGCTCACCATCACCGGGTACGGCCTCATGATGATGGTCGCCTTCCTCATGGCCGGCTGGGCCATTCAGATGGATCTGCGCCGCCGAGGCATGAACGAGGACTACGCCGCCGATATCGTGTTCGCCGCCGTGGTCGGGGGGATCGTCGGGGCCAAGATCTGGTACGTGCTGCTCACCGGGGAGTGGGACGCGCTGTTGCGGCGCGGCGGGTTCGTCTGGTACGGCGGGTTCCTGGGGGGCGTGGCCGCCGTCCTGGGGCTCGGCTGGTGGCGACGCGTGCCGGGGCGCTGGGCGATGGAGCTCACCGCCGCTCCGCTGGCGCTGGGCTACGCGCTCGGGCGCGTCGGCTGCTTCCTTGTGAACGACGACTACGGCATCCCGTCCACCCTCCCCTGGGCGATGACGTTTCCCCAGGGGCTGCCGCCCACGACGGTGGCCAACCTGACGCAGATGCACGTCCGGTTCCCCCCGGGGGCGAATCCCGCGGAGCTGGTCGCCGTCCACCCCACGCAGATCTACGAGACGGTGCTGATGATGCTCGCGTTCGCGTGGTTGTGGCGCCTGCGCGACCACCCGCACGCCGTCGGCTGGCGGTTCGGTGTCTACCTCGTCCTGGCGGGCGCCGAGCGGCTGCTGGTGGAATTCGTGCGCGCGAAGGACGACCGCCTGCTGGGACCGTTCACGCTGGCGCAGGTGACGAGCATTCTCGTGATCGTCGCGGGAGCGCGGGTGATCGCGCGACTGCGCGAGCCCGAGGCCGCTCCGGTGACGCCGACCGCCCTCACGGGAACGACGGCCGCCGACGATCTGGCTCGGCGCCACTGAGCCGGTTGCGCTGGAGCCACACGACGGCGACGAGCAGCAATACGATCAAGAGCAGCTGGAGCGACAGCGACTGGACGGTGGGGTAGATGCCGAGCACCGGGATACGCGGCGCCCACTCGACGACACTCGTTGCCAGAATTCCCGATTCCTGCAGATCGGCGATCCCCTTGCCGGCGAACACGAAGGCCATGTAGTAGAGCACCCCGCTCGTCACCGCGAAGAACGGCTTGAGCGGCATCTTCATCCCGAAGCGGCTGACCGCGACGTAGACGATCACGAGCGCGACCGCCCCCAGGACGACCCCCACCGCCACTGGCCCCGCCCCAGAGCCGCCGCCGGCCGATCCCGCTGACGTCAAGAGCGCCTTATAGAAGAGGATGGTCTCGAAGCCCTCGCGATACACCGCGAGGAAGGCCACCGAGGCGAGCGCGAACCCCGAGCGGGTCGAGAGCGCCTCTTCCATCCGGCCCTTCACGAACGCGTTCCACTTCGCCACTTCGATCTTCGAGAGCAGCCAGTAGCTCACGTAGAACAGCACCGCGGTGGCCAGCAGCATGGTCACGCCCTCGAGCGCCTCTCGCTGGCCGGGCGTGATCTCGAACAGCAGCTCCACCACGGCGGCGGTGACGACGCTCGCGGCCACGGCGGCCCAGGCGCCCTGCGCCACGTGGCGCCGGCGCTCCACTGCGCCGGCCTTGGCCAGGAACGCCATCAGCGCCGCGACGATGAGGATGGCCTCGAACCCCTCACGCAGCAGCAGCACGAACGACTGCATGAGGAGATTCGCGCCCGAGCTGCGGTCGGAGACCAGCCGCTCGGCGCGCTCCAGTCCTGCGAGCAGGCGGGCGTGAATCGCGTCGAGCTCGTCGCGGCCCGCACCGGCTCCGGCCCGCGCGCGCAAGCTGGCAAACGCGTCCTCGAGCTCGCTCGCGAGCGCGGCATTCCTGGCGCGCACGTCCGTCTCGACCTGCTCGAACGTGAGGTACGCATCGAACGCGATCTTGTCGGATCGCAGCGCCACCGCGGAGTCGAGCTGGCGCCGCACGGTCGAGAACGTCGCGGCCGCGGGCGATGTCGCGTGCTGCTGCCGCTCGGCCGTTGGAATGACGCGGAGGAAGGCGACGAGGCTCGCGACCTGCCCGGAATCGAGCGTGCGCGCGTAGCCCGGCATCGGCGTGCCGGGCCGGCCCTGCAGGATCAGCCGCCCCAGCTCCAGGTCCGTGAAGCGGCCCAGTACGGCGAGGTCGCTCAGCGCGGGCGGCCGCACGGAGAGAGACTGCGCGAGCGGACCGTCACCTCCCCCGGTCGCACCATGGCACGCCGCGCAGTGTGCCCCGTACAACCCCTCACCTTCACGCACCACCGCGTCGTCGGCGGAGAGCGTCGCGACATAACTCGCCACCGCCCACCGGTCCTCGGGTGACAGCGTCTCCTCGAATTGCGGCATCGCCGTGCCGGCGACACCGATCGTGAGCTTCCGGTACACGTCCACAGGGGACACCGCGCTCATCGCCACACGGTCGGCGAGGCTCGCGGGCGGCGGTCCCTCGAGCTGGCGTGCCTTCGGGCCGTCGCCCCGGCCCGCCGCGCCGTGACACTGTACGCACTGCTCCCGAAACACCGCGGCGCCGTGGGCGAGCGACGGCGGCCGCCGCGGATACGGATCGAGCGCGCCCCCGGCGGCGGCGGCGATGCGCTGGACCAGCGTGGCCGCCCGCCGAGCCACCGCGTCGGGCGGCGCCACACGATCGATCATTGCTTCCAGGGCCGCGAGGTCCGAGTCCGCGGTGGCGCGGACGCCCGTCGGCAAGGACCCCACGTCGAGCCGCGCTTGCTCCAGGAACTGCCTCGCCTCCGAGACCTCCTCGGGCACGGTCACGTGCCCGCCTCGCGGGGCCACCCCAATGGCGTACTCCTTGGCAGCGAGCGAGGCTGCCGCCACGATCCGGCGGGAGACCGACAACGAATCCGTCGCCTGGCCTGCCGCGCGGACCGCCACGGAGGCGCTCAACAGCAAGCCAAGGAGGGGCTTACAGTAGATGGGAATGATTCTCAATAAGGGGGTGTAAAATACTAGAGTAAAATAGTCGGGAATTCAAGCAAACCGATCACCCGCGTTCCAGCACGACCACGGCGACCGCCGCCTGATGGGTGTGCGAGAGTGACAGCAGCACGCGCTGCACCCCCAACTGTTCGGCCCGTTCCGCCGCCAACCCGCTGAGTCGCACATCGGGCCGACCATCGGGCGCGCGGACGACCTCGATCTCCCGCCAGCCGATTCCCCGGGCCGCCTCGCTTCCTTGGAGCGCCTTGTAGACCGCTTCCTTGGCGGCGAGTCGTACGGCCACATGGGTTGCGGGGTCCGGGCGGCTCTCGCAATAGGCGCGCTCAGCCGGCGTAAGCAGGCGCTCGAAGACGCGCGATCCCTTGTCGGAGATGATTGCGGCGACGCGAGACACCTCGATCAGGTCGACACCGACGCCGATCGCGGTCACGGCCCGCCGCTCAGAACCCGAGGCGCGCCGCGAGCCACGCGGGGGCGGGAAGGTAACCGCCCAGCACCAGGCCGAGCCATACCAGGGCCACGG
>WNGC01003948.1_pt1 | contig 11271 bp, 6 predicted proteins | sample 5400051 | NCBI WGS metagenome assembly WNGC01 (sample SAMN13153368, study PRJNA577476) | soil metagenome | isolation source: 20 cm soil or saprolite under grassland replicate 2 | place: USA:California | collected 2016-06-15 | reverse complement strand
GGTGAGCTTGACGAATTCGTGCGAGAGCCAGTCGTAGCGGGCGTCACGCGTCCGCCAGCCGATGAGCTCGATGATCACCGCGAAGATCGGCACGCCGAGGATGAAGGCGGCGAAATTCAGGTGGAGCTGGGCGACCGCCCAGACCGCCAGCCGCGAGCCGATGACCGGGAAGGCGCGGTACGCCGGCTCCTGGGCGGCGTCCTGGGCGTAGGCGGGAAGGGCGGTGAGGACGGCGACGACGGCGACGAGGATCCCCGCAGCGAAGGCCGTCCAGGCGGCCCACCGGAGGGTGCGGAGAGGCCTCATCCTGACTCCCGGAGTAGAGCCCAGCAACGACGTTGGTCGGCCCTCGCGAGACGCGCGCTTGTTCTCGGTTTCACAGGAGCGATCAGCGCCAACTTTTAGGCCAAACTGCTTGGAGTGTCAAGGGAAAACAACCCAGCCGCGTTTGACACGCGAGGGACCCGACGCTAGCATCCATCCAAGGGATCGCCGATGAAACCGCGGCTCTCGCAGCGCTTCCAGTTCTCGCTCGCCTATGTGCTCGTGGCGGCGGTCGTCCTGTCCCTGTTGCAGTCCTGGTTCCTGGCGCCGCGGACCGTCGAGATCCCGATGTCGAAGTTCCTCGAGCTCCTGCGCGCCGACAAGATCGAGAAGGTCGCGCTGACCGATCGCGAGCTCCGCGGCGTCGCGAAGCCCGACGCCCTGCCGGCGACGCCCGACGGCGCCGGCGACCGCCTCCGGCGCTGGCTCGGCGGGGACGACGACCTGCGCGTCTTCACGGTGACGCGCATCCCCGGGGTGGACGAGCAATCCCTCGTTCGCGAGCTCGAGCAGCACCACGTCGAGTTCACGGGCCGGATCGAGTCCACGTTCCTGCGCGACCTCTTCTTCGGCTGGGTCATCCCGCTCGGCATCATGGTGGCGATCTGGATGTTCTTGATGCGCCGGGTGGGCGGGGGGCCGACGCAGGCGCTCTCCTTCGGCCGCTCGAAGCACAAGATCTTCGACCGCAAGGAGCTGAAGACCACCTTCGGCGACGTCGCCGGCGTCGACGAGGCGAAGGCCGAGCTGATCGAGATCGTGGATTTCTTGAAAAACCCCAAGAAGTACCAGCGACTCGGTGGGCGCATCCCGAAGGGTGTCCTCCTCGTGGGCCCGCCGGGTACGGGCAAGACGCTCCTCGCGCGCGCCGTCGCGGGCGAGGCGGACGTGCCCTTCTTCACGCTCTCGGGCTCCGAGTTCGTCGAGATGTTCGTCGGCGTCGGCGCCGCTCGGGTGCGTGACCTCTTCGAGCAGGCCAAGGACAAGGCGCCGTGCATCATCTTCATCGACGAGCTCGACGCCATCGGTAAGTCGCGTGCGGGGGCGACGGGCTTCATCGGCGGCCACGACGAGCGCGAGCAGACGCTGAATCAGCTCCTCGCCGAGATGGACGGCTTCGACTCGTCGAAGGGCGTCATCATCATGGCGGCCACCAACCGGCCGGAGGTCCTCGACCAGGCGCTCCTGCGCCCCGGCCGCTTCGACCGCCAGGTGGTCGTCGACAAACCCGACGTGCGCGGCCGCGAGGCCATCTTGACCTTGCACGCCCGCAACGTCGTCCTCTCGCCGGGCGTCGATCTCGGCGTGATCGCCGCGCGCACGCCTGGCTTCGCCGGCGCCGACCTCGCGAACATCGTCAACGAGGCGGCCCTGCTCGCCGCCCGCAAGGAGAAGGACGCCGTCGAGATGGCCGACTTCGAGGAGGCCATCGATCGCGTCGTCGCCGGACTCGAAAAGAAGAGCCGTGTCCTCTCCGACAAGGAGCGCGATATCGTCGCCCACCACGAGATGGGCCACGCGCTGGTCGCGACGTCGCTCCCGCACGCCGACCCCGTGCACAAGGTGACGATCATCCCGCGCGGGGTGGCGGCGCTCGGTATGACCTACCAGCTCCCCACCGAGGACCGCTTCCTGCTCACGCGGAGCGAGCTCGAGGATCGGATCGCGGTGCTGCTGGGCGGCCGCGTCGCCGAGGAGCTCGTCTACGGCGAGATCTCGACGGGCGCGCACAACGACCTGGAGCGCGCCAGCGAGCTCGCCCGTCTCATGGTCACCAAGTACGGAATGTCGGAGCGGCTCGGTCTCGCGACCTACGGCGACACGACGCCGCTCTTCCTCAAGGGCGTGGGACTCGGCGGTGAGCACAACTACAGCGAGGCGCGACCGTGTCTGCGGCGTTCTCACGACGAAGAAGGCCGTCCTGATCGCGGCGGCTCGGGAGCTGAAGCGCATAGAGACGCTCGAAGGCGACGCGCTCCGCCGCGCGCTGGCCGGCGAAGGCGTCACGGAGGAGACGCGGTCATGATGCAGGTACAGCGCAAGACGTTCCTGGTCGCACTCGGGCTGGCGCTCGTGGTCGGCGCGTCCCTCGGCGTGTGGGTGAAGGGTCGGGGCGACGCCCGGGCCCAGGCGCTCGCCCAGGCGCCCCCGGTCCAGGCGCCGATCCTACCCACGCAGATGCCGCTGCCGAGCGGCTCGTTCGCCACCGTCTCGGACGCGATCAAGCCCGCCGTGATCAACATCAACACGGTGTCGCGCGGGTTCCAGGGGCGGACGCCCTTCGAGGAGTTCTTCGGTGAGGAATTCTACCGTCGCTTCTTCGGCGAGGTCCCCGAACGCATCCCCGAGCGGAGCCTGGGCTCCGGCGTCATCGTGGACCCGACGGGCATCGCGCTCACCAACGCCCATGTCGTCGAACGGGCGACCGACATCGAGGTCGTCACGCTCGACGGCGGCAAGCACAAGGCGAAGGTCGTCGGCCTGGACAAGAAGACCGACCTCGCCGTGCTCAAGCTGGACGACGGCAAGAGCAATTTTCGCTTCGCTCGACTGGGCGACTCGGACAAGGTCAGCGTCGGCGACTGGGTGATCGCCGTCGGCTCGCCGTTCGGCCTGCAGGCCACGGTGACGGCGGGGATCATCAGCGCCAAGGCCCGCCAGATCGGCCAGGGCCCCTTCGACGACTTCCTCCAGACCGACGCCGCGATCAACCCAGGCAATTCCGGCGGGCCGCTCGTGAACCTGCAGGCCGAGGTGATCGGCATCAACACCGCGATCGTCGCGGGCGGCTCGGGCATCGGCTTCGCGATCCCGTCCAACATGGCGCGCAAGATCTACACGGAGCTCCGCGACAAGGGCCGCGTGGTCCGCGGCTGGCTCGGCGTCTCGATCCAGCCGCTCACGCCCGACCTCGCGCGCGAGTTCGGTGCCAAGGAGCCGAAGGGCGTGCTCGTCAACGAGGTCGTATCGGACAGCCCCGCGGCCAAGGCCGGCATCCAGCGCGGCGACATCCTGCTCGAGTTCGACGGCAAGAAGCTCGAGGGGCCGGGCGATCTCCAGCGCTCCGTCGGCCTCTTCTCGCCCGACCAGAACGCGAAGCTCAAGGTCTGGCGCGAGCAGAAGGAGGTGGCGCTCGAGGTGAAGATCGGCCAGGCGCCGGACGAGCGCGAGGCGCAGAAGCGCCTCGGGGGCGGCGCGCGCTCGCTGCTCGGGCTCGAGGTGCGGCCGATCACGCCGGAGGTCGCGTCGCGGCTGGGCCTCCGCTCCCTCGAGGGCGTGTTCGTGGCGCGGCTCGAGGACGGGAGCCCCGCCGCCGAGTCGGGCGTCCAGCGCGGCGACATCATCAAGCAGATCAACCGCCAGAACGTGCGCAGCATGGCCGACTTCGAGCGCCTCACGCGCGGCCTGAAGGAGGGCGACCGGCTCACCCTGCTCCTGCAGCGCGGCCCGATGTCGCTCTACGTCGCCTTCACGGTCGGCCGGGGATGAAATGACCGGCGGCGACGGCCGCCCGGGCACCCAGCTCGAGAAGCTCCGCGAGCTCATCCACAACCGTCAGAAGCTCGCCCCGGTCGCGCGGCTCGTGGACGCGCACGTCGAGGCCATCGATCCCGGCCGGGTACGGATCCGGTATGCCGTGAAGCCCGAGTTCATGCATCCGGGCCGCGCGGTCCAGGGCGGGATCGTCACGGCGTACGCCGACATGGCCATGGCGATGGCGGCCCACACGCTCTGCGCCGAGGGCGAGTTCTTCGCGACGAGCCAACTCTCGATCTCGTTCCTGGCCCCCGTCACAAAGGGCCCCGTCTTCGGCGAAGGCTCCGTCGTGAAGCGGGGCCGCTCGACCTTCTTCATGGAGGCGGTGGTCAAGGACAGTGAGGGGGCGGAGTTGGCAAGAGCGACCTCGATCGGCACCTCGAAGAGACCAAAAAGCTAAATATTTCAAAATCTTACTACATTAGACGTCCTTCGGCATGAGCGAGATAGACTCATTTGATCTGCTATACTCTTTGTAGGGTGTGACCGCAATGGGCGTTGAATTCAAGGATTACTACCGGATTCTCGGTGTCGACCGGAACGCCGGCGACAAGGCCATCAAGTCCGCCTACCGTAAGCTCGCCCACAAATACCACCCCGACGTTGCCAAGACCAAGGACGCGGGCGCGCGGTTCAAGGAGCTGAACGAGGCCTACGAGGTCCTCTCGGATCCCGAGAAACGGCGCCGGTACGACTCACTCGGGCCCGACTGGCAGCGCACGGCCCAGACGGCGCCCGGCGCGCCGGGGGGCGGTTTCAGGACCGAGTACCAGGGCGACCTCGGCGACCTCGGGGACTTCTCGGAGTTCTTCCAAAGCGTGTTCGGTGACCTCGGCGCGCGGCGCGGCGGGCGCGGGGGCGGCTTCGGCGCCGCGGCGTGGCCCGGCGCGCGCCGGCCGCGGCGCGGCGAGGACGTGCAGGCCGACATCGAGATCTCGCTCGAGGAGGCATTCAGCGGCACGCGCCGTGCCTTCGCGCTCGACCTCGACGAGCCCTGCCCGGCCTGCCAGGGCAGCGGCAACGTCAAGGGCCAGCCGTGCGCCGCGTGCCACGGAAACGGCTGGCAGCGTGTGCAGCGCCAGGTGGATGTGAAGATTCCCGCGGGCGTCCGGAGCGGCCAGCGCGTGCGGGTCTCGGGCGAGGGCGCGGGCGGCGCCGGGGAACGGGGCGATCTCTACCTCGCGGTGACCGTGTCGCCGCACCCGACGTTCGAGCGCAAGGATGACGACATCCGCCTGACGATGCCCGTGACCGCCCCCGAGGCGGCGCTCGGTTCGACGCTCGAGGTGCCGACGCTCCGGGGCAAGGTCGCGATGAAGATCCCGCCGGCGACCTCGAGCGGCCGCGCGTTCCGGCTGCCGGGCTACGGCATGCCGCGCCTCAAGGGCACGGGCGCCGGTGACCAGTTCGTCACGGTGCAGATCGTGATGCCGACCGATCTCAGTGCGGCGGAGAAGGAGCTCTACGAAAAACTCGCGGCGCTCAGGCGGGACAACCCGCGCGCCTACCAGGGGTGATGCGAGCATGAGACTCGACAAGTTCACGGTGAAGGCACAGGAAGCGCTGCAGGCCGCGCAGGCGCTCGCCGACGGGCAGAGCCACCAGGCGCTCGAGCCCGAGCACGTGCTGGCGGCGCTCGTCGAGCAGCGTGAGGGCATTGTCGGCCCGCTGCTCGCCAAGCTCGGCGCGCAGCCCGAGGCGATCCAGCAGGCTCTCCGGGCGGAGCTCGCGAAGCTGCCCGCGGTCGGCGGCGGAGCCGGCCAGTACCTCGGCGAGCGCACCCGCAAGGCGCTCGAGCGCGCGCAGGCGGAGGCCCAACGTCTGAAGGACGACTACGTCTCGACGGAGCACCTCCTGGTCGCGCTCGCCCAGGACCGCGACGGCGCCGCGGGGCGCATCCTGGCGCAGCACGGCGCCACGCCGGACGCGATCTACAAGGCGCTCGTCGAGGTCCGAGGGAGCCAGCGGGTCACCGACCCGCACCCCGAGGACAAGTACCAGGCCCTGCAGCGCTACGCGCGCGACCTGACCGAGCTCGCCCGCAAGGGCAAGCTCGACCCGGTCATCGGCCGCGACGAGGAGATCCGGCGCGTCATCCAGGTGCTCTCGCGCCGGACGAAGAACAACCCCGTGCTCATCGGCGAGCCCGGCGTCGGCAAGACGGCGATCGTCGAGGGGCTCGCCCAGCGCATCTTCAAGGGCGACGTCCCCGAGGGGCTCAAGGGCAAGACCCTCGTCGCGCTCGACATCGGCGCCCTCGTGGCCGGCTCGAAGTACCGGGGCGAGTTCGAGGACCGGCTGAAGGCCGTCCTCAAGGAGATCACGGAGTCCGACGGGCGGATCATCTGCTTCATCGACGAGCTCCACACGCTCGTGGGCGCGGGCGCGGCCGAGGGCGCGGTGGACGCGGCGAACATGCTCAAGCCCGCCCTGGCGCGCGGCGAGCTGCGCTGCGTCGGCGCGACCACGCTCGACGAATACCGCAAGCACATCGAGAAGGACGCCGCGCTCGAGCGGCGCTTCCAGCCGGTCATGGTCCGCGAGCCCTCGGTGGAGGACACGATCTCGATCCTGCGCGGGCTGAAGGCGCGCTACGAACAGCACCACAACATCAAGATCAAGGACGCCGCGCTCGTCGCCGCCGCGGTGCTCTCGCACCGCTACATCGCCGACCGGTTCCTGCCGGACAAGGCCATCGATCTCGTCGACGAGGCGGCGGCGCGCATCCGGATCCAGATGGAGTCGAAGCCGCAGGCGCTGGACGACGTCGAGCGGCGCATCATGCAACTCGAGATCGACCGCGTGTCACTCGCGCGCGATAAGGACGATTCCGCGGCGCGCGAGCGCCTGAGCCGGGTCGACGCCGAGCTGGCGCAGCTCAAGGAGCACGCGGACGCGCTGCGGGTCCGGTGGCAGGCGGAGAAGGGCGGCATGGATCGCCTGACGAAGGTGAAGGCGGAGATCGAGGCGGCGACGCACGCGCTCGCCGAAGCGCAGCGCGCGTCGGACTGGAGCCGGGCCGCGGAGCTGAAGCACAGCACCCTGCCGCGCCTGGAGCGGGAGCGCGCCGAGCTGGAGGCCCGGGTCATGCAGCCGCAGGACGGCGGCCCGATGGTGCGCACCGAGGTGGACGAGGAGGACATCGCGGCCACCGTCGCCAAGTGGACGGGGATCCCGGTGACGCGGCTCCTCGAGGGCGAGGTCCAGAAGCTCGTGCGCATGGAGGAGCGGCTCGGCCAGCGCGTCGTGGGACAGGATGACGCGATCCGCGCCGTCTCGAACGCCGTCCGGCGGGCGCGTTCCGGCCTCTCCGATCCCGACCGCCCCATCGGCTCGTTCCTGTTCCTCGGGCCGACCGGCGTGGGCAAGACCGAACTCGCGCGCGCACTCGCCGAGTTCCTGTTCGACGACGAGCGGGCGATGATCCGGCTCGACATGTCCGAGTACATGGAGAAGCACACCGTGGCGCGGCTCATCGGCGCGCCCCCCGGCTACGTCGGCTACGACGAGGGCGGCCAGCTGACCGAGGCCGTCCGGCGGCGTCCGTACTCCGTGATCCTGTTCGACGAGATCGAGAAGGCGCACGGGGACGTCTTCAACGTACTGCTCCAGCTCCTCGACGACGGCCGCCTGACCGACGGCCACGGCCGCACGGTCGATTTCCGCAACACCGTCGTCATCATGACGTCGAATCTCGGGAGCCACATCTTCCGCGAGTACGAGAAGCCCGAGAAGGTGCGGCCGCTCCTGATGCAGGAGCTGCGCGCCACGCTGCGGCCCGAGTTTCTCAACCGGATCGACGAGGTGGTGATCTTCCACCCGCTCGGGCGCGAGGAGCTCGCGCGGATCGTCGAGATCCAGCTCGGGCACCTGCGGCGCCGGCTCGAGGCCCGCCGCCTCGTGCTCGAGGTGACCGACGCGGCGAAGGAGCTGCTCGCCCGCGAAGGCTACGACCCGACGTTCGGGGCGCGGCCGCTCAAGCGCACCATCCAGCGCCTCGTCCAGGACCCCCTGGCGCTCCGGCTGCTCGAGGGCGAGTTCAAGGAGGGCGACACGGTGCTGGTGGACGCGGCGGGCGACGCCCTCACCTTCAAGCGCCAGGTCGCGGCGGAAGTCGTCAGCTGAATCCGGGACGTGGGGCATGGCATCCTAAGGCCCATGACCCCACGTCCCCGGCTCCACCGGGCCTGGATCGTCCTCGGCGGCGTGACCCTCTGCATGATGGCCGGGTCGGGCCTCCGCTCGGTCTTCGGCGTCTACATCAAGCCCATGGAGGCCGAGTTCGGCTGGGGGCGCGGCGCGCTCTCGGGCGCGGCCGCCATCTCCCTGCTCCTGCTGGGCGCGGCCGGCCCGGTCGTCGGACGACTCGCCGACCGCTGGGGCCCGCGGCGCGTCGTCGGCGTGTCGCTCGTCCTCCTGAGCGCCGGCGCGATCGGTGCGTCGTACGTCCAGACGCTCTGGCACGTTTACCTCACCACCGGGCTCCTCATGGCCCTCGGCGCGGGCGGCCTCGCGCTGACTACGGGCTCGACCGTCGCGGCGCGCTGGTTCGAGGCGCGGCGCGGCGTCGCCATCGGCATCGCGGCGGGCGGGATGTCGGCGGGCCAGCTCGTCGTGATCCCGCTCGCCACGGCGCTCACCCTGTGGCTCGGCTGGCGGGGAAGCTTCCTCTGGCTCGGTCTCGGGCTGCTCTTCACCGTGCTGCCGATCGCCCTCTGGCTGGTCCGGGACGATCCCGCCGACGAGGGGCTGCGGCCCTACGGCGCGACCGGGCCCGTGCAGACGGCCGCGCAGGCGGCCGCGGTCCAGAAGGCGCAGCGCGTGTCGGTGGCGGACGCGATCCTGGTGCCGCAGTTCTGGCTCCTCCTGGCCACCTTCTTCGTCTGCGGCTACACGTCCAACGGGATGGTGCTCACGCACTTCATGCCGCACGCGCTCGAGCACAACTTCAGCGAGTTCCAGGCCTCGAGCGCGCTCGGCGTCATGGGCGCGATGAACGTGCTGGGGACGGTCGGCTCGGGCTGGATCTGCGACCGGTTCGGCCGGCGCGGGCCGCTCGCCTTCTACTACTTCGTGCGCGGCCTCTCGCTCCTGTTCCTCCTCTACGTCTGGAACGTGCCCTCGCTCCACCTCTGGGCGGCGATCTTCGGCCTGAACTACATCTCGACCGTGCCCCCGACGACGACGCTCACGGCGAACATCTTCGGCCGCTACTCGGTCGGCGAGCTGTCGGGCTGGATCTTCTTCTCCCACCAGGTGGGCGCGGCGCTCGGCGCCGCGATCGCCGGCTGGATCTACGAGTGGACGGGCGCCTACTCGATCGCGTTCGTCTCCGCCGCGCTCATGGGGTTCCTCGCCGCGGGCCTGGCGCTGGCGATCCGCGAGGAGCCCGTCGGCTCACGCCCCGTGGGCTCGCCCGCGCCGGCCGTCTCCTGAGGCGGTGCGCTACTTCGAGGACTTCAAGCCGGGCGACGTGATCGAGCTCGGCTCCCGGACGATCTCGAAGGAACGCATCCTCGCCTTCGCCCGGGAGTTCGATCCGCAGCCGTTCCATACCGACGAGGAGGCGGCGACGCGCTCGATCTACGGTGGCCTGCTCGCGAGCGGCTGGCACACGGGCTCGTTGCTCATGCGGATCCTCTACGACGGCCTGCTGAAGGACACCGCGAGCCTCGGCTCGCCGGGTATCGACGAACTGCGCTGGCTCGAGCCTGTCCGGCCCGGCGACACGCTCACGGCGCGGATGACGATCGTCGAGGCGATTCCGTCGCGAAGCAAGCCCGACCGCGGCCTGATCCGGTCACTGATGGAGATGCGGAACCAGTACGGGCGGGTCGTCCTGACGATCCGCGGCCTCTCCCTCCTCGGCCGCCGACCCGCCTGAGCTCGTCGGAGGGGACTCGGCCGCCCCTTCGGATGATCGAGAAGCGTATCGACTGACCTCGGTCCGAGCGCCGGCTTTGCCGGCGCAACCGATCCTAGGGGGAGGTTTCGGAAGGGAGACGAAGCCCTCTGCGAGTGAACTAGCGAGCGATCGCGTGCGAGCCGCGGCGCGGGTCGGCGCCGGCCCAGCGGGTGCCGTCGGACCCCACCTGCACCGCGCACACGGCGCCGGCGCGCCACTCCCACTCGGGCCACTCGACGACGGCGTGGCCGAGCGCGGTGAGCGCCGCGCGCGTCTCCGGCGGGATGCGCCGCTCCGCCTCGACCTTGCCGGGCGCCGTCGCGTGGGGCCAGAACGAGTCGGGGAAGCTCCGCGAGGCGACGCGCGGCGCCTCGACCGCGCGCTGGAGCTCCATGCCGAAGACCGTGGCGTTCAGGAACACCTGGAGCATCGCCTGCTGCTGCACGTCGCCACCCGGTGTGCCGAAGGGCATGAAGAGCCGGCCCTCGCGGAACGCCATCGCCGGCGCGGGCGTGAGCCGCGGCCGCTTGCCCGGGGCCACGACGCTCGGGTGCTCGTCGTCGAGCCAGCCCTGCGAGCCGCGCGGCGACACGACGCAGCCCACGCCGGCCACCACGGGCGAGTCCACGTTGGGATCGCTCGGTGTCGCCGAGAACCCGTTGCCCGCCTCGTCCACGACCGCGACGTAGCTCGTGTCGAGCGCGTCGGCGGATCCCCCCGCGACAGGGAGCGCGGTGTCGCGACGGCGCTCGGCGGCGAGCCGGTGGGGGTCTCCGGCCGGGGGCAGGTCGGGCCAGGCGCGCTCACGGATGAGCGCGCGCCGCCCCGCCGCGTAGGCCTTCGAGAGGAGCCCGTCGGCGGGGACCCTCACGAAGTGAGGGTCGCCGTAGTAGGCATCCCGGTCGGCGAACGCGAGCTTGACCGTCTCGACGAGACGGTGGAGGTACGCCGGGGAGTTGTGGCCGAGGGATTTCAGGTCGAGGCCCTCGAGCAGGTTCAGCATCTGCAGCAGCGACGGGCCCTGGCACCAGAACCCGCACGCCGCGACGTCGTACCGGCCGAACGTCGTCCGGAGCGCGGGCGCGACCTCGACGCTGAACTCGGCGAGGTCCTCGTAGGTGAGCGGCCCGCCCTCGGCCTCGTGGAACCGGGCGATGCGCTGGGCCGTCTCCCCGCGGTAGAACTCGTCGCGCGCCGCGCGGATGCCGGCCTCGCGGCCCGCGCCCGCCTTGGCCTCCGCGCGCGTCATGCGCCGGAGCGTCTCGCCGAGCTCGCGCTGGACGAGCACCTCGCCCGTCCGGTACGCGCGCCCGTCCTTGAGGTAGAGCGCGGTGGACGTCGGCCAGCGGCGGTACTTGTCGGCGTTCGAGGACATCTGGAAGGCGGAGAAGATCGAGAGCGGGAAGCCGCGCTCGGCGTGCTCCGTGGCCGCCGTCGCGACGGCGGCGAAGGACATCGTCCCCCAGCGCTCGAGCGCGGTCAGCCACGCGTCGGGCGCGGCCGGG
>WNGC01003239.1_pt1 | contig 11271 bp, 6 predicted proteins | sample 5400051 | NCBI WGS metagenome assembly WNGC01 (sample SAMN13153368, study PRJNA577476) | soil metagenome | isolation source: 20 cm soil or saprolite under grassland replicate 2 | place: USA:California | collected 2016-06-15 | reverse complement strand
TTGTTTGATCGTTCGGATCGACCGAAGCAGTGGGGTCGCATGCCGGTGCGGCAAGCTGCAGTAAGAAGGCAATAAGAATGGCGCGCACAGAGTCGCGTCGGATCAATGCAGACATGCTCCGCTCCTGTGAGTGTCCATCAGGAAGAACGGACCGACGACGAACCTTTGCGCGAACTATTACTGCTGCCCGAGAACTTTGAGGGGCGTTCCGCTATTGGTTGTAGTGCCGACACCAAGCGCACCACTTTCTTTGTCTCCCCAGCAATACCACACGCCGGCGGTTGTGCGCGCGCAATTGTGCGAGGCGCTCACCGTTAGCCTGTCGAAGGTGTGACCGCCGACAACGCGTTGTGGCGTTGCGAACTGGTCAGAGGAGACGGTGCCGACACCGATCTGGCCCGTTCTGTTCCATCCCCAACAATAGGCGATGCCTGCGGCATCGAGGGCGCAAGTGGCCGACCCAGCGCCAATGGTAGAGAAGCTGAGATTGCCGGCGACCGGTACGGGAACCGCACTGCTTCCGTGCTCGATTCCGTTTCCCAATTGGTCATCGCCGTTCACTCCCCAACAGTAAGCAGATCCGCTGCGCGTCAGGCCGCAGGTGTACCCATAGCCCGCAGAGATCGATGTGAATGTGAGGCCGCCACTCACCGCCAGCGGAGTCGCGCTGCTCTGGCCAAAAGTCCCGATACCTAGCTCACCATCCCCGTTCCAGCCCCAGCAATACGCGGCTCCGCCTGCTGTAAGACCGCAGGCGTGTGATCCGCCCGTTGTCAACTGAGCGAACGTGATTCCACCGCTGACTGGTAATGGAACGGGGCTCGAGATTTGTGATGGAATGACGCTCGAAACTTGGCTGCTGCTTCCCAGCTGGCCCCAGTAATTCCATCCCCAACAGTACGCGGCGCCGGTCGCCGTCAGTCCGCAGGTGTAGGCCCCCGCCGCTTTGATTGTCGCGAAGCTGAGTCCGCCACTCACGGGAACTGGGCGCCAGGAGTCTACGAAATTTCCCGACCCGAGCTCACCTTCGCCGTTATAGCCCCAGCAATATGCAGTGCCGCCGGCTGTCAAGCCGCAGGAGTGCCCGCCGCTCGCAGTGATGGCAACGAAGGAAAATCCCTTCGCAACGGGGACCGGAGTCGAGTAGAAAAGCTTGGATGGAGAGAAGGTGCTCAATCCAGGTCTTCCCGACTGCCCGGACTCGTTCGCTCCCCAACAGTAAGTCGCCCCGCCGGCCGCAAGCGCACAAGTATGCGTCCCGCCCGCGCTCATCGCCTCGAATGTCACCTCGACCACGGCGATGCGCAGTCGCGGAGCCTGTCGCTAGCGCGGTGATAATTCCCTCTGCATCAACTGTAGCAACGCTGGGGTCCGAGCTTTCCCATTGGATCTGCGCTGGGGGCAGAGACGTTCGTCCACCGGCGGCGTTGACACTGTAGCCGCTGACCGGCGCCGCCTGGTGCAGCAGCAGCGTACTGGTGTCGGCGCTTAACACGAAGCCTACAACGGGCGATGAAGGCGCAACGGTAATGACCGTGGTGCCACTATGACCTTCCGCTGTCGCGACGATTCGGGCGACCCCATTTGCGATACCACTCACCTTCGCCCAATAGACGGCAGACTGCGGGACGACATAGCCGTGGAACCAAATTCGATCGATGTTGACGTTTCCGATCTGATCGTTCGACGTAGCTGCTACCGTCGCGACGCCAGAATTGCTGCTGCTCCACTCTAGCAACCGTCGCTCGAGCAGATTGCCGTCCGCATCTATCGCTATCGCACCAACGAGCAAGGTGCCGCTCGAGACAAGAGCCGAATCGAATGCGACGATTACTGATGTCACCGCAGGTAGCGTGTCAAATACTCGAACCCCGATCACAGCGCCGACTTGATCGTTCACACCAGCAAAGACCGTCCCGACCCCTGTGTGCCGCGCTGTGACCAGCCCGCTCGTAGTTACCTCGACCGCGCTGGAGTCGGCAGACCATTTCACAGGGTAACCAGTCAGAATGTTCCCAGCGGCATCCTTTGCGACGACGACGGCCTGGAACTGTTCACCGACCGTTAGGTCCGCGCCGTCAGGAATGATACTAGCCGATGCCGCTGGCCCCTCGATCGACGCGCCAGTTGTGAAGGAAACTCTGACCACGGAGTCGGCCGGATCTCCATCGAGATCGCGGACACCGTTCGTCACAACCAATTCGTAATTGGCGTTCGCCTGGAGGTTAGCCGCCGGCTTGAACACGATGGCCGCGGTAGTACCTTCCAGAATCGCCGCAGTACCGGAGACGGCCGCGTTGCCACGGAAAAGCTTGACCGATGCGGCTAGGGAGTTTTCTGCAACAGGCTCGGTGAACACAACCACTATGTTCTTGTTGAGCGGAATGCCGGTCTTGCCGCGGCCGGGAATGGTGCGCACGATTTTCGGCGGCCGTCGGCTCGGAACGGAAGTGTTCACAGTTGCGATCACACTGCCTTCGGTGGTTTGAATTGCGAGCGATATGCCGTCGCCTGCGTTCGCGATCACGGGAACGGGGTCAATTCCCCCATCCACCATTGGCGTCGTTACGCTCGCGGCCGATCGCTGATTAGTGATTGTTGCAGTGGTGCCGCCGGGATATGTCTGCGGCTGCAATGAGATGTACGCGACGTTTGATTGGGCAACAGAGATCGACATTGAGGCTGCTGCGCCCATCCTCGTCGATGCCGCACGGACGAACGAAGTCGACGGAGTCCGGGCGTTGGACGCATTGATTGGCGACGGAGGCTCACCCGAACCCGAACCTGCCGGTCCCGCCGTATCCTGCGAGCAACTCGCGAGACTGATTGCGATGACGGCGAAGCGAAGATTGCGGAGTGACACGCTGGCTGAAAGCATCGGTCTCATCGTCCCTCGCTCCCGCCTACCAGAACAAATGCTGCCCAGAAGAACGGATCGGAAGTACGCGCATTGCGCAGCGTTTCGCGCTGCGCTTTTGAAAGCGCTGCCACCACTGCGTCGCCCCCGCGCAACCGCTCGTGAAGGCGCTGCATCACTGTTGCGGTCGATCTATCCTCCACCGCCCACAACGTGGCGATCACGTGCTGCGCGCCAGCTCCGAGAAATGCGCGGGTGAGTCCTACCCAGTCGTCACCGGCGGGAACATCGGAGACCGCACCGGATCCGAGCGCTGTCTGACAGGCGCTCAGTACCAAAAGTCGCGCGTGCAGAGTCAGGCCAAAAACTTCGCGCACCTCGAGTCGGCCATCATTGGCGCTCCCCGCGTTCAGCTCGACAAAAGAGAACAGCGGATTGTGCTGGTTGAGCACGCCGTTCGTCGCCAGATGAATGATTCCGAATCGACCGGCGTTGACGCGGAATGCATCCTCCGTCGCATCATCGTTGCTCAGAACCGTGGCATCACTCCGATACAATGATCTGATTGCTTCGACCTCGTCTCGAGAGCCAGGCAGCGTTTTCGCTCGTGGGGCCAATGCGAGGACGTTATTGCTCGCCGTGGATCCTCGCTCGCCGAGTCGTAGCCACAGCGATGCGGATGGAGCGTAGCCGATATCATAACGCTCAACCAGAAACTCGTCGCGATCCCGCCGTCTCAGTAGCGCTCCGAATGGCAGATAGTGCAACTCGGCGTGAGGAACGATGACGAGCTCACGGACGTTCTTCAGCAATCCGGATTGCTCGACCGGCGCGATGAGCTGCGCATACAGCCTGCGGAACGGCGCGCGCCACGCACCCGTCGGGACAGCGCTACCCGATCTGCCGAGGGTGCCGCGCGCAAAGTCGACGAGCGTGACGAGTGATCGTCTGCCGACGCCGAGATCCAATAGCTGGATGGTGTCTGGTTTTACGACGAAGACCAGCGTCGTTGAATCGGTGACCAGGTACTCGAGCAGCGCCTGATCGCGCGTCAAATGACTGGCGACCGCGCGCCAATCAGCGACGGAGGAGCTGCCGCTGGGAACGATGCGATTGTCATTCAGCTCGATAAGGAGATGCTCATATTCTTCCTGCGCCTGAGCGAGCGCCTCCCTCGTCACGCCACTCGCTGTGTCCGACAGATTGGGACCACGCAGTGCGCTGCCGCTGCTGCCGCTGCTGGTCTCGAGACGCTGTGTCAGCATTGCGATCCGCCCTCGCAGACTGTCCTCCCGTGCGACGACAGTTCCGTCGGCGACAGCTGGCAGCGCGACACGCCCAAGACTGAAAAGCTCGAGCATTTGACGCGCACGCATCCGCTCGCTCGCGGCGAACGCGGCCGCAAAATCGCCACGCTCGCGCTCAATCAGCGCGAGCTGGGCATAAGGTTCCCACTTGTCGGTGAGAAAAATCGATCTCCTTTCGGAGCTGGGCAGCGAGCGCGCTAATCGCTCGACATCGGCAATCGCTGCGCGAAACTCGACGGCGGCGTCGGCCGCGGCGCCGCGACTGTGAAGCGCCTCACCCAATGCATCGTGGAGCTGCCACGATACCGTCGGTGCACTGCGCGTTCTCATCAGGACGAGACCCTTGCGGTACGCCGACTCGGCGGCGAGTGGCGAGCCGCCTTCGAGCTCCAGATCCCCTAGAGCAAGAAAACCAGCTGCTTGTCCGACGGCGTCGCCCACAACTCGCAAGGTGTCGAGCGCCTGCCGAATCAAACGCCGTGCGGCCGAGGTGTCGCCGGCTTCCCGCTGCGCGCGCGCAAGCGTCAGTCGTGTAATAGCGCTGGAGCGGCGATCTCCCGCAGCGAGTTGCGCGCGCACCACAGCTTCGAGCTGCGATTCGGCTGCTGCATACTCGTGGCGCAGGATGAGAAGCCCGGCTCTTCCTTCGCGTGCCGCCACTTCTCCGCCGGCGTCGCCGGCCTCGCGATACAGGTTCTGCGCACGAGCGTATTTGCGGTCCGCGGCAGAGTAATCATTCAATTCAACGGCGAGGTCTGCCTGCGCCAGTGCGACGCCCGCACTCAGGTCGTACGCTCGCGGAATGCGGGTAATCAATTGCTCGGCGCGGCGCAGCTGAGTGAGGGCGTCACGGAGATTGCCCATCGCTGATTCCACCGTTGCCAGATCTCTGCGTATCTGCACGAGATCTTCCGTGGTGCCGACGCGCAGGAAAAGAGCGAAAGCTTCGCGCAAGCGGTCGCGCGACACCCGGTAATCGCCTGTGCGGAGCGCCAGCAATCCGAGGTCGTGCAGCGCGAGTGCAGCGTCCGCGTCGTCTCCCAGCCTGCGATCTATGGCCAGCGCTCCCGAATAACTCTTCGATGCCTGAGCGTAGTCGCCCTCGTTGCTGGCGAGGTTGCCCAGGTTGAGCAGACCCGTCGCCGTAGCCTCATCCAAGCCATGTTCGCGCGCGATCTGTAGCGCCGCCGAAAAATGCAGTCGCGCTTCCTCGACGTCGCCAAGCGCCGACGCGATGAGACCGAGGTTGTTTTGATCGGCGCTCGCTCCCTCGACATCGCCAATGCGTGTACGCAGCTCGAGTCCAACAGTGTATGACCGCTGCGCGCTACGCAGGTCGCCGCGGTCCTTTGCAACGCTGCCGAGGGTGCCCATTGCGTTAGCCCCGGTACGGCGATCGCCAATTGCGTCAGCGATCTGCCGTGCGCGGGTGAGGTACAGTTCGGCGGTGTCCAGTTGTCCGGCGTGGTAGAAACCCGATCCGATGTTGCCGAGCGCCGCAGCGATACCCGCGCTGTCCGGAATCGACCGTGAGCGGCGCAGCGCGTCTCGCCACAGCGCGATAGCTGGTCGAACGCCTCTGCTGCCAAACGCGGTGTTGCCAGCGATACGAACGCTGTCCGCTTCGACCTTGGTGACGCGCTGCTGCGCGCTCATTCGGTGGAAGCGGGCGAGGTTGGTGACTGGAAACGAATCGTCCCATACCGAGCTGTAAGCGGACGCCAGACGATATGAGACGCGGAGAATGGAATCACTCTCGGCGGCGTGTGAATGAGCGGACGCGGCGATTAGATCCCTGAGCAGATCGCGTGCGTCACTTGGACGTCGGCGCACCTCGCTGATAACGGCCGCACTGTCGTTGCGCTCAATAAGCGAGCGCAGCCGCGACGGTTGCTGCGCCTGCGCGACGTCAGCGAGCCCAGCGAGACCGGCGAGACCGGCGAGAAGGAGTCCGATCGTGCGCATCATCGCCGCGGTTGTCCACGAATCGAGAATGCGACGAGGTCAGTCGAAGTACTTCGCTCGATTCCTGTATGCGCCTGAACTTTCCAGTAGTACGTGACTGCCGGCCGCAGGCTAACAATTCTCGGAATGCTGACAACTGTGTCCGTCGTTTCAGTCTGCCAGACCACAGAGGCATTCGAGTCGAAGACGCGAAGCTCGTAACGATCGGCGTGGGGAACCGAGGACCACGCAAAAACGTTCGCGGATTCTACTGCGCCGACAGGCGCAAGAGTCACGGGGGCAATTGTCGTCGTAAGCGGAGCCTCCCGATGTTGCTGCTGCCTGATCGGCTGGTCGGTGCGAGGCAAGAGGAAGACGAGCAGCACCGCCGCAATACCTGCAGCAGTGATCAGGACCCGTCTTCGTATTCCGCGCGCGCGCGGAAGGGTATCAATGATGTGCGCGGCCTCGCTGACCTCAGCGCGGCATTCCGGGCAACTGACGAGATGAGACTCGATGCGCGCTCGCGCGCTCGGCGTTGCGACGCGGTCGACATAGGCCACGATGTCCCTGGGGTCCAGGTGTTGATCGCTCACGCGGATCGACTCCGCCACCTGCATAGACATTCCGCTCTCCGCTCGTTGGAATTGTGCCTACTGATTCGAACGGACCACGGTGATGTTTTTGCGGCCTCGCCAGAGCTCAAGGCTCCGCCGTATCGACGCCGTGACTTTCCAGAGCCCGGCGCAGTTTGGACAGCACGCCGCCCAATCGTCGATAGACGTGAAATACGCTGGGGAGACCAAGAGTACGCGCGATCTCGCGTACCGGGCGCTCATCCTCGAACCGAAGCGTGAGCAACAAGTGATCGGCAGAATCCAGCTCTTCGAGCGCTCGGGCCAATGCGAACTGGAGCTGCTGTCGCCGAATTCCTGCATCGGCCTCATCATACGATTTACCTGTCAGCCGGTCGGGCTCGATTTCGTCAGCGACGAGATCTTCAAGTCGTTTGCGTGCCTTCTGTTCCTGCTGACGATCCGCATCTTCACTGCGAGACCGTCCGTAACGCTGGCGAAAGTAATCGTGCGCGAGTCGTCGGGTGACGACGACGAGCCATGATGAGAACTTGATGTCCGGCTCGGGTACGTACGCGCGAAGCCGGCGACAGCCGTCTTCGCGAAGAGCCTCTAGTGCGTGGGCATATGCGTCCATCGCCGCGTCACGGTCGCGTGCGACTGCGCGGCAGGTGTGGAGCAGCGTGTCGCTGTAGGTGGCGACGAACTCGCTCCAGGCATCGTCGCACGCATCCGAGTCGGCTGCGTTATGCAGCCGCAACAGGGGAAAGGGCAGGGTTGGCCGAGCGTACGCCATGACGATAACGTCCTCTGGCCGGAACGAAGGTTCCTAGCATACAGCGGATGTTTAGCGGCCGCCAGCAGAACATCGTCATCAATCCCTGGGGGGTTCGGTCATCCTGGAGGACCGAGGCCCGAGGACCAACGGCATCTATGAACGCGGACTAATCGAGGATTGCGGACGATGTCCTCAATGGTCCTCGGTCCTCGATTAGTCCGCGATGATCAATGCACTTGGTCCTCGGCCCTCGGTCGTCGACTGACTGCGCTAGAGCCTCAGCAACTCGCGCCCGCCAGAAACCAGCACTGCGTCAGCGGAGATGTCTTGAAAAAATCGAGGAGCAGGCGACCCACTTTCTGCTCGCCCGACTGCGACGGATGGGTACCATCGCTTTCGACGTCGGCGGTCGTCCACACCAATCCGTCCGAGCGGCCAGCGGTACCACGTGTCCACAGGTAAGGACCCCAGCCGATCCACGGCGCGACGGTTTGATAACTCAGATCGCCGGCGCGCGAATTCTGCACGCTTCCTTGCGCCATCTGGTCGATCTGCGCTTGCACCACCCACTTGACCGCCAATCCCGATTCGTACGCGTACGGCTCGGGGTTGAGTGCCGTCGTCGCGTATCCGGCGTAGATGCGGCTCGAGAAAAAGATCTGCCTGAGGTTTGGGTACCGCTGCTTGAGGGTGCGCGCGATAGTTCCCATCTCAGAAACCAGCACGTAAGCGTCTGACGACGCCGAAGGCAGCGACACCGTTGGCTGGGCGTCGGCGACCTTGACCCACGCGATCTGCACCTGCAGCTCCGAGAGTCCCGCCGGCGTGAGCCACGTGTCGCGGATGCGATCGTATTCGGGGCTCGTGGGCGAGATCCAGGACGGAGCGGCTTGCCCGCCGCGTGCGCCATTCACAATAACGAGCGTAGCGCTATTGACGGTCGGATCGGCGGCGGCCTGTCCCATGAACGACCACGAGGTGCAAGCTGCCGGGGTATTGGCCGCGCAGAATTCCTGCGTGGTGTTGGACATTCCGATCGAGAGGAGAACGTAGTGACCGGACGCGCTCGGATTGCCATTCACATCGAGCGGCGCGATCGATTTGGCCCGCGCAGTTCCAGCCGCGAGATGCGTCGCGGGAATGGTGTTGCCGCCAGGATAGAGGCCGCCCTCGAAACCGAGGTATCGCGCGTCCGCTGTCATGTCGCCCAGCGGAAGCTTTGTCGTATCCGCGGCGACACCCGGTGGCCCGGATGCAGTACCGTGACCGCAGGCGCCTAACGCCCCGGCTGTAAGAATCGCGGCAACTGTCGGGAATCTTTTCATCATAAGCTCGCTGTGTCCGTCGACCGATGATCGAACCTGCTTAGAGTGGGACGAGCGAACGAAGTCCGAGTTAACGCATCGCCGCCGAGTCACCTCGTGGTTGCGCTTCGGCGTGCGTGAGTGAGTATTGGGCCAGCGCGGTGTTCCACCCGCCCGCCCGGCATCCTCTGCATCCTTCTTCCCCGGGACCCCATGCATCCGACGCTTCGTAAGACACGCTCGCTCTCCACGCTCGACAAACACCCAAACCGAAATGGGTGGGCAATGTTGGTGGCGCTTGCTTCGCTCGTTCCGCTCCACCTCGGAGCGCAGACGACCTCCGGCATCTCTGGTCGCATCACCGATGGCGACAATGGACAGCCGCTCGCTGGCGCGCACATCTCGCTCCCTGGCACCACACAGGGCGCTGTCTCACGCGCGGACGGTACCTATCGTCTTCCGATTGCTCCGGGCAGACACGTCGTATTCGTCAGCTACCTCGGCTACGCGCCGCGTCGCGATACTGTCGATGTTCCGGCCGATCAAAGCCTGCAGCGGGACTATGCACTCCTGCGCGGTGTCTCAACGCTAGACCCGTCTGTCGTTATCGGAACCCGCTCTCACGATCGCACCGTTCTCAACTCGCCGGTGCCGGTCGACGTTCTCACTCCGACGGAAATCCGTGCGACCGGTCAGGTCGAAACGAGCCAGATAATTCAGGCGCTCGCACCGTCATTCAATTTTCCGCGCCCGACGATCGCCGATGGAACTGATCACGTGCGTCCTTCGACTCTACGCGGACTGGGCCCCGACCAGGTTCTTGTGCTCGTCAACGGGAAGCGCCGCCACACCAGCGCGCTCGTCAATGTCAACGGCACCATCGGCCGCGGCTCTACCGGCGTCGATCTGAACGCAATTCCTGCGAGCTCCATCGAGCGTATCGAGATCCTGCGCGATGGCGCGGCCGCGCAGTACGGCTCGGACGCGATCGCGGGCGTCATCAACATCATCCTCAAGTCGGACGAGTCCACCGACCTGGAATACGAGTCCGGACAGAACTACACGACGTTCAAGCGGCTGCCGGGCGACAACAAGCTGCGTGACGGAGATGTCAATTCCGTCTCCGCCAACGCCGGAACGTTACTCGGTGGCAACGGATACTTTCACGCAACGGGGCAGTACGAGAATCGTGGATCGACCAACCGGTCGCTCCCCGATCCACGGCAGCAATACTTTACCGGAGATCCGAGGAACCTCGACCCAGCTCTCAACAACCGCATCGAGTTCCGGCAGGGTGATGCTCACGTCAACGATGTCGCGGGATTCTTCAATGCCGCCCTGCCAACTTTCGCGAATGGCGCGCAGGTGTACGCGTTCGGCGGCGTCGGTCGCCGCAACGGACAGGGCGCCGGCAATTGGCGCATCGCTGCCAACAACAACACCGTCCGCGCGATCTATCCGAACGGATTTCTGCCACTGATCAACAGCAAGATCGGAGACTATTCCGGCACACTCGGCGTGAAAGGCGATTTGCTCGGCTGGGGATATGACCTGAGCGGCGTGTACGGACACAACCGCTTCGACTTCAACATCACCAACTCCGACAACCCGACATTGGGGACGGCGAGCCCGACGAGCTTCTACTCCGGATCGCTTAAGTTCGGCGAGGCGACGGGCAATCTCGATTTCGTGCGCGCATTTCCGGTCAGCATGTTCGCGGCGCCGCTGAACGTGGCGATCGGCGCCGAGGCGCGTCGCGACGGCTATGGGATCATCGCGGGCGAGCCCGATTCGTATCGGGATGGCGGCGTGAAAGTTCTCGACGGCCCGAACGCCGGCGCGCAGCCGACTCCCGGCGCGCAGGTATTTCCCGGCTTCCAGCCGGGCGATGCCGGCGATCACAGTCGGACCAACTACGCCGGGTACATCGACTTCGAGACCAGCCCGTTGTCGAAACTGCTCCTCGGAGTGGCCGGCCGGACAGAGCACTACAGCGATTTCGGATCGGCGACGATCGGCAAGGTGTCGGGCCGGCTCGAGCTCTTTCCCGGCTACGCGATCCGTGGCGCCTACAACAGCGGATTCCGTGCGCCATCACTGGGGCAGGAATTCTTCTCGTCGACGGCGACGAACTTTATCAACATCAACGGCGTCTTGACCGCTGTCGAAGTGCGAACGCTTCCCGTTTCGAGCGGACCGGCAAAGGCGCTGGGCGCGCAGCCGCTCAAGGCGGAGAAGTCGGAAAATTCCAGCCTTGGCGTCGCGCTACAGCCATTGCGCGCGCTCTCGCTCACGGCGGACTATTATCACATCGTCATTCGCGATCGCATCGTGCTGTCGGGCAACTTCGTCGGCGCCGCGATGACGAACTTCCTGGCGTCGCAAGGTTTCCCGGGTGTGGGAAGCGCGCGGTATTTCACGAATGCCATCGACACCAGGACGAACGGCATCGATGTCATCGGTCGATACCTGCTGGATTGGGGCAATCGCGGTGTCACCGGCCTTA
>WNGC01019481.1_pt1 | contig 11272 bp, 10 predicted proteins | sample 5400051 | NCBI WGS metagenome assembly WNGC01 (sample SAMN13153368, study PRJNA577476) | soil metagenome | isolation source: 20 cm soil or saprolite under grassland replicate 2 | place: USA:California | collected 2016-06-15 | reverse complement strand
GATGCCGAATGTTTTCCGGAAGGAATGCCGTGTCCGGCCGCTTCGACGCCGAGCATTTTGACCTTGAGGTCGCGGACAAACGGATAGAAAAGACCCATCGAATTGCTGCCGCCGCCAACGCAGGCGACGAGATAATCCGGCAGCCTCCCCTCCTTTTTGAGAATCTGGCGGCGCGCCTCGCGACCGATAACCGATTGAAAATTGCGCACCATCATCGGATACGGATGCGGCCCCGCGACTGAGCCGATGAGATAATACGTGCTGCGCACGTTGGTCACCCAATCGCGCAGCGCTTCGTTCATGGCGTCTTTGAGGGTCTGGCTTCCGGCTTCCACGACCCGCACCTTGGCGCCGAGTAGCTTCATGCGAAAGACGTTCAGCGATTGCCGCTTGACGTCCTCCTTGCCCATGAAAATCTCGCACGTCAAGCCGAATCGCGCCGCCACCGTTGCCGTCGCCACACCGTGTTGGCCCGCACCGGTTTCGGCGATGATGCGCTGTTTGCCCATGCGGCGGGCGAGCAGGATCTGCCCGATGGTGTTGTTGATCTTGTGCGCGCCAGTGTGACACAAGTCCTCACGTTTGAGATAAACCCTTGCCCCGCCGATCTTCTCGGTCAAGCGCTCGGCAAAATAGAGTGGCGTTTCGCGCCCGGCATAGTCGCACAGATAGAAGTGAAATTCTTTCCGAAAGCCGGCATCGCGGCGCGCTTTCGCGTAAGCCGTCTCGAGTTCGGCAAGCGCCGGCATCAAGGTCTCGGCGACGTAGCGACCCCCGTAGGGACCGAAATGGCCGCGCCGGTCAGGCACCCTTGGCGGCAATGATAAATTCTTTGAGTTTGCCATGATCCTTAATACCCGGACGCGATTCCACGCCACTACAAACGTCGACCCCAAAGGGTTGGATTCGCTTGATCGCCTCGATGACGTTTTCCACGCCGAGCCCGCCCGAGAGAATTAACTTGCTCGCATCAACACCGTCAATCCATTCCCACGGAAACGGGGCTCCCGACCCGCCGTAACCCGCCGACCAGGAATCAAGCAGATAAAAATCCGCCGGAAAATCGCTCATACCCGCGAGCGACGACTTTTCCTTGAGGCGAAACGCTTTGATGACCTTCATGCCCCAGCCACGGCAATAAGCCGCGCTCTCTTCACCATGAAACTGCAAGCCGCGATACGCCTGTCGCCCATTGGTGAGGTGCCCCCCGGCAATCACTGCCGAAACTCTTTCCCTGGCGTCATTAACAAACAGCGCTACATTGAATGACGCCGCCGGCAATTGCTCGATAATTTCACGGGCTTTTTCCGGCGTGAGCGAGCGCGGACTCGGCGCGTAGAAGTTAAACCCGAGCATGTCCGCGCCGAATTCAAGCGACTTTTCTGCGTCGGCTAGAGTAGTGATACCGCAAACTTTGACTTTTACCGCCATGGGGTAACCAGCGCTGAGAACTGAGCCCGGCTCCGGGCTCAGTTCTCCAATAATTTCGCCAGCTTTTTTCCCGGCGCCGGTGCACGCATCAGCGCTTCGCCGATCAAAAAAGCATGGACGCCGAGTCTTTCCACGCGACGAATGTGATCCGTACTATCAATGCCGCTCTCGCACACAGCGAGCATGCCGGCGGGAACCAGCGGCGCCAGCCGTTCGGTGGTCGAAAGGCTCACTTCAAAGGTTTTGAGGTCGCGGTTATTAATGCCGATCAGCTGCGCTCCGGCGGCGACGGCGGACTCCAATTCTTTCTCCGAGTGCACCTCGAATAAAGTATCCAATGATAGTGAAACCGCTTGTTCGTGCAATTCACCCATTAATCCCGGATCGAGCATCGCCACGATGAACAGCACGGCATCAGCGCCGTAGCTCTTGGCCTCGACGATCTGGTACGGATCGAGCATGAAATCCTTGCGCAACAACGGCACGGTCACCGCACCATGAATCTGTTCGAGAGAATCCAAACTGCCCTGAAAAAAGCGTTCCTCGGTTAAAACGGAAATCGCGCTGGCGCCGTGCGCGGCATAGTCCTTGGCCATCGACACTGGATCAAAGTCAGCGCGAATGAGCCCTTTCGACGGCGAGGCTTTCTTAATCTCGGCGATGATTCGCCGCGTGTTGCCAGTTAAAGTGCGTGCGAACCCTCGAGTCGGAACATTGAATAGCGGCCGGTCGCGTAAAGCTTCAAGCGACCTCTCGCGACGCCGCCGCTCGACGACGGCGCGCACATGCTCACCGATGTTGGCGAGAATCTCGGCCATGCAAAGCTACGCGGCGTTGGTCATTTCGACCAGCTGGGCAAGTTTCTGCCGCGCTTGGCCCGAATCGATGGACTCGGCAGCGAGCCGGATTCCGTCCTCGATCGTCGCGGCCTTACCGCTGACGCAGAGCGCAGCGCCGCTGTTGAGCAAAACCACATCTCGGGTCGAACCTTTCCCGCCTGCCAAGATACCCCGCACGATCACCGCGCTCTGTTCCGGATTGCCGCCGTGCAATTCTTCCAGACGGCAACGCTTCAAGCCAAATTGCTCCGGCTCGACACAGTATTCTTTCACCTCACCATCGCGCAGCTCGGCGACTTTCGTCGGACCGCACAGGGAAATTTCGTCGAGACCCTCCAGCCCGTGTACCACCATCGCGCGCGCGCTCCCGAGGTTCTTGAGCACCCGCGCGATCACTCCCACCATCTCGCCGCTATAAATGCCGATCAGCTGGTGGGTTGCCATCGCCGGATTGGTGAGCGGACCTAAAATATTGAAGATCGTACGAATCCCGATATCGCGGCGCGGCTGCACCGCGTACTTCATCGCCTCATGAAGCAACGGCGCGAACAGAAATCCGATGCCGATCCTAGCGATGCACTGCTCGACCCGCTCCTTGGAGGTATCGAGCACGGTTTTCGCTCCGACGTTCACCCGGTGTGCTTTCTCGCGCATCACGCGCGCCGCCCCGGTGATTTCTTCGACGGTTTCGCCTTTCATCCGCAGCGCGGTAAGAAAAGCCGCGACCTGGAGCGGCGAAGCTTCACCGGTCATGATTTGATTCATCACCTCAATCGTTTCCGCTTCGGAAAGATTGATTCGATTCACCAATTTCTCTATCGCTTCGCGAATAGTCATGCGGATTTTCTTGGGGTCATCTGCTCGCGACAAACGTCTTCGGAAAATTTTCCTTGCCGCGCAGCAATTCGGCGACCTTGTCCGCCTCATCGTGCGACGTATACTTGCCCACGCTCACGCGGTACCACGTCTTGCCACGATTTTGCACCTCGGTAACATACGCGTTGTAGCCCTTATTCTTGAGCCGATCAACAATCTGTTTCGCCGAGCGATCATCGGGGTAGGCGTTGACCTGCGCGCGCCAGGTTTTGCCTAGCTCCTTGGTATCACCAGGCGCAGAGTCGGTCTTCTTCGGGGCATTTTCCGCGAGCGCAACTTTTTCAACATTTTTCTCGGCCACTTTGGCAGGGAGCGCTTCGGGCTTTAGCGGAATGGTTTTTTCTTTGACTTCCTGCGCTGCGACTTTTTCCGCCGCCTTTGTCTCTTTGGGTTTTTCTTCCGCCAACGCTACCGTTCCGCCGACTGGAGGAAGAGAATCATTGAAGGTGATCTCATCTTTGGCTTGGGGCGTCGCCGCCGCGCTGGATTCCTGAGCGCCCGGTTTTACCGGAATCTTGACCAGCGGCTCTTCCCTTTTTACTAACTTTCTTTCTTCAATCCCTTTGCCGACAAAGATCCCAAGGATAAAGATCACCAGCGACGCCAGCGTGAACGCGCCGCCAAGGAGTACCATCTGACCGCGACTAAAGTAGAACCGATTTTCCTTGCCTCTGCGATTTTCCGCCATGAATCCTTCCTCGCGCCCCAGGGGCGATTTTTCAAATATCGACTTCCGGGCGGGCCGCCATTTTCATGGGCGCATCGACGCCCAGGATTTCCAGCCCCCGGCGAACGGTTTTCTGCACGCTTTCAATCAACAACAAGCGCGCTCGGCTCAACTCGGCATCCTCGGAAATCACCCGATGACGGTTATAGTAGCGATGGAATTCGCCCGCCAGATCCAACAGGTAAAAAACCACGCGATGCGGCTCGAGGTCGCGCACGCTTTCTTCCAAGACATCGTCGAACTGAATCATTTTGCGGATCAATTCGAGCTCCTCGGTGAGCTCCAGTCGCTCCACCGCGACTGCGCCGCGCTCGCCCAGCGCCACGCCGCTTTTTGCCGCTTGTTCGAAAATGCTGGCGACCCGCGCGTGCGCATATTGCACGTAGAACACCGGGTTCTCGCTGGACTGTTTCTTGGCAAGATCCAAGTCGAAGTCGAGATGGCTGTCCGATTTGCGCATCAAAAAAAAGAATCGCGCCGCGTCCCGCCCCACTTCTTCTAACACTTCTTCGAGCGCAACGAATTCGCCGGTGCGCTTGCCCATGCGCACCGGCTCGCCGCCGCGCGTGAGCTGAACCATTTGCACCAATACGACCCGCAGGAGATTCGGCTCATAACCGAGGCCCTCCAGCGCGGCCTTCAAGCGCGGCACGTAGCCGTGATGATCCGCGCCCCAGACATTGATCAGCTTGTCGAATTTGCGCTCAAGCTTGTTCCGATGATACGCGATATCACTGGCGAAATAAGTCAGCTCGCCGTCGCTTTTGACGACCGTGCGATCCTTGTCGTCGCCGAATTGCGTGGAGCGGTACCATTCGGCGCCGTCCTGGGCATAGAGCAAGCCGCGGGCTCGTAACAACTCCATCGACTGCGTGACCTCGCTTCGCTCGCGCATGGCCTTTTCGCTGAAGAACGAATCGAAGGTAATTCCGAAATCGCGCAGCTGCCCGCGGATCGTGTTCAGCAGCGCGTCACCGCCGTGCGCGCTGAAAAACTTCAGCGCTGTTTCGCGGTCGTGATTGAGATATTTGTCACCGTACTGTCGTTTGATCTCGGCGGCAATCTCTTTGACGTAATCGCCCGGATAACCGCCTTCGGGAAAATCAGCTTTCTCACCGAATGCCTCGCGGTAGCGCGCCATGATGGAAAGCCCGAGGTTTTCCATCTGATTGCCGGCGTCGTTGACATAATATTCGCGCTCGACGTTAAAGCCTGTCGCCTCATGCAAGCGCGCCAGCACGTCGCCGATCACAGCGACGCGGCCGTGACCGACGTGCAACGGACCGGTGGGATTGACGCTGGCGAACTCGACCTGAACTCGTTCACCCTGGCCAAGATCGAGCCGCGCATTCTTTCCCGCTGCGACCTCGCGCAGTCGGGAGTAATAAAATTTTGGCGCGAAGGTGAAATTTAAAAATCCCGGTCCCGCGATTTCCTTGCGCCCAAGAACTCCGTCTGGGTCTTCGATGTTTTCGAGTATTTTCTCGGCGATCGCCCGCGGCGGCTTTTTCGCACTCTTCGCCCACAGCATGGCGACATTTGTCGCCAGGTCGCCGAACTCGCGCTGCTTCGGCGGCTCAAGAAGCAAAGGAGGGATCTCCGTTGAGTTGAGCGCTTCCCCTTCTGCCGTCTTCTCGACGGCGCGGGTCAGAAGCTCCCTAAGATGACTGCGCATTTCGATTCTTGATAATTCTATTCCGTACCGGTCGCGCGAACCGTTGCCGGACAGAAACTCTAGCAAAATATTGGGGAAACGATCGTTAAACTACTCTAACGTAATGATTTCCGCCGTGCAAACAAGTGTGCACAAGGGTTACAAAGGGCCGCTGGGTCAGGGAGGTTGCGGCGGCGGACAACGTCGGCGCTATTTTAACGACAAACACTTGGCTGGCACCGTTTCCACAAGGAACAGCGGGCCGGCCTGGTGAAAGTGGATTCCCTCGCCGTGGGCGCCTCGCGCGTCCACGGCGATGATCGCCGGCGTGGGATCGTGCCGTCGAGCGACTGACTCGGCTTCCTCGGCGGAAACACTCAAGTGAACGTATTGCCGATCGCGCGGCTTGAGGCCGTCGCGGAGCATCGACGCCGCCAGGTCGCGCGCCGTGCCACAGTAAAGTTTGTCCGGCGGTTCCATCGTTTCCTCCCCGAGGTCAAGGGGGAACGAATGGCCGTACGTGGCGCGCACTTTATTTTCTTGCTCTTTTGCGAGTCGGTGACGACGGCGCGAATGTCATTTTCGGTTACGTCATAGAAGCGCTCTTCCACCAGCTCCACCAAGTCGCGCCAATCGACGAAACCGCGCTTGTCGAACACCAACGGATACTCCTTGGGCCGATGACGCAAAAGATAAGTGAGAAATCGCGAAATACGGTCCGGCGGCAGTCCTGCCATTGAGTTAAACACCCCGCTTCTGCCCGGTGATCACATCGTACACGTTGCAGGCGATGCCGGTGGCTTCGTAACCGTCCGTGCCGGTCGCCTGGGCGATCGAAAACATTTGATAGGCGAGCGCGACAAAAGGCATGGGCACTTCCATCTCGCGCGCCATATCGAGACCGAATCCGACGTCTTTCGGCATCCACGATTTACGCGGCTTGTATTTGCGGCTGACGACGATTTCCATGATGCGGTCGATGGCGACGGAGTCCTGCTGCGAGTTTTTCAGGATCGTGCGAAAAGTGTCTTCGGTCAAGCCACCCTTTTTGAGCCAAGAGCAAATCTCCGCCAAAGTTAAATGCGTCACCGCGGCGAACATCGCCATGGCGTTTTTTACCAGCTTGGCGTTGCCCAACTCGCCGACGTAGAGCACCTTGTTTCCCATGGCTTTAAACACCACCTGATGCTCATCGAAGACTGCTTTCGATCCCGAAAGCCACAGGGACAACGTCCCGGCCGCCGCCGCTTCTTCGACGCCGCCCGCCGAGCCGTCGACAACGGTCCAGCCTTTTTTCGAAAGCTCGGTATGGACGCCGACGATGGTCTTCTTGTCGATGCTGCTGAAGTCGATCCAAAGTTTCGCACCGCTAGCCGCTTCGTGCAAACCGCCGGCGCCGAGGCCGACGGCGCGCACCGCTTCATTGTACGGCAGCATCGACAGCACAATCTCACAGGACTCGGCCACCGCTTTCGGCGACTCCTTGAAGACCGCCCCCTGACTTTCCAACCCCTTGGATTGCTCGCGGCGCAAGTCGTTGACAAGCAGTTTATTTCCCGCCTTGATCAAGTTGGCCGCCATGCCGCTACCCATGCCGCCCGTGCCGATGAATCCTAAAGTTTTCATTTTGCCTCCCATGGCTGAACTGAGAAATTATTGCGGTCAGTCGACGAGGCGAACTCCGGCGGGCCAAAAAACTAAAACGATGGTCTCGCCAATCGCCCGCGGCGTGTGCATGGATTTGGGATCTAAAAACACGACGTCGCCCTTTTCATACTCGCCGGTCTCGTCGGCAATCTTGCCTTTGAGCACCAGATAGAATTCGCCGCCGATATGCTCGTGCTTTACAAACGCGTTAGGCGAAGCGGCGGCGGCGATCCGGTAAAGCACCAACTCGCGCTGGCCTTCACGCGCGAGGCGCGACATCGACAGTCCGTTGCCGAAATCACGCCATTGGAGTCGCTTCAGCGCTGCTTCATCAAGCTCGAAGCGGAGAAAATCATTCAACGACCGATGCAACGCGCCTTCACGATTCTGATTCATCGGGGCCTTAATTATCACGACTAGGCGCCGAACAAAAGCACGGCCATACGCGAGCAAAGGCTATGTCACGTGTTCGCCCATTGAGATATTTTCCCAGGGATGTTGGCAACCTCACTAGGGGAACGCGGCAACGGCGATCGGCCCTGAAAACGATCTCAGATGCGGTGAAGCGAGTTAGCCATCGTCGGCCCTCGCCGCAGTTTACTTTGGAGCGGACGCGGCTGGAAACACCCAGGGCGAAACCGGCAATGGCACTAATTTTTCACCGGTCGTGATCTAACCAGTTGCGCTGTTTCCGGGATAATAAAATCCGAAGTGCCGCAGGCAACGAAGCCGATGCGTGGCTCGCATCGCGTAAATAAACTGCTTGATTACCGGTCAGAAGTTTAAACGGTAAGCACGGGCGCATCTGCACTGCGGCTGGACTCAGAGGGGTGAGAACCGGTCAATTCTGCAAGGCAAACGCTCAACACGGCCGCGGTGGAGCAGCCGTCAGGTTGATAGACAACCCGCGCCAGAGTCTGAGGTGGGGCCCAATGGTCGAAATTGTTGTTGCGGAAGATGGCAACGGTGCGGGTTCCCAAAGCAGAGGCCAGATGCATCGGGCCGCTGTCACATGTGACAAAGAGATCGCAATGCGAAACCATGGCGGCAAAATTTCTCGACGAGGATTCATAAACCAAAGGTTGAGTACCCAAGGCCTTCTTAAGAAAGCCGACCAGCCTGGTCTCTTCAGGCCCCACGAAAGTAATGACGTTGATGCCGCGCCGGTAAAGCGTCCTGATCAGCTCACAAAAATTGTCGATGGGCCATCGCTTTCCCCAGCTTTTCCTGCCTCCGACAAAAACGCCGACAACGGGAGCGCGATCCGCTGCGATCAAATCGTTGATTTTCTTTCTTCCATCCTCCTTTTCTCCGTGAGAAAGCACTAAGAAGGGAAGGTTTTCTTCGGCAGGCAAGCCAACGGCTTGCAATAGAGCGGGCAAGACGCTGTACTTGTTTCTCTCGGGCGGTCTGTCGATCCTGACGTTAAACCAACGATCCCATTCGCCACGCAAGCCGACGCGAAAGCGCGCCCCTGAAAATCCCACGATGAACGATCCCATGGCTGACTGGGAACAGCTAAGATCAATCGCGAAGTCGTAACGTATGGATCTGAGCTGTGCGAGCAAAACAAGGTAAGACCATGAAGCATGAGGAAACCGCCGAGTAATGGTAAAATGATTGTCGATGGGAAGGTTCCGGAGAAGCGCTGAAGATATCCGCGAGCCGACAAAGTCGATCCGCGCGTCGGGAAAGCTTTTCCGGAACGCTGGGATCGCACCGGTCGCGAGGATGGAGTCGCCCATGCGCGAAGTCGCTCGCACGAGCAATATTCTCTCGATCTCTTCACATTGAAAATCGAGGCGCTTCTCTTTCGACTCGTTCGTCACCCAACGCATGACCGTTTTAGCGATGCGGCGAATTTTTTGATTGAGAGCGTAACGGAAATTCTTCGGCCGTGCCATCTTGTGTCACTACATCAGACGCGCTCTGAAAGCATCACCCCGCTATAAAACCGCAGCAAAGGCACCAGAAGTCGGCGGGCTTCCAACGCCAGCAGGAAGTATCGTGGCCTCGCGGAATCATCGGCATACTGTCTCGTCGACCCTCCATAAATTTTTAACGTTCCAAATCAGCGATAGCAATAGCAACTCCTTTTAAATCGATTATTTTTCGCGGCTCTCCACCGTCCAGTCGAAGCGAGATTTCCGTTTCTATAGCGAATCCAGCAGCTAATCGTTCATGACAGTCCGTTTTCAGAAATCTAAGTAGCTTGCTTGGCAAAAAACTAGAACAGCCCGCCGGATCGTCTCGGATCGCGCGCGGGCTGTTCGATCAAAAAAAGATGAATTGAGCCAGCTTCTATGCAACTGCCTCTTGTGGTCGTTGTTCGGCTCTCTGTCTGCGGCGCGCACGGCGGCCCTTTTTTGCACCGCCCTTGCTCGCTTCTTTTTCATTCTCTCCGCCGACGAGCTCGATTACGGACATTTGCGCCGCATCGCCGTGCCGGATGCCGATTTTTATAATGCGCGTATGTTCGGATCTTCTCGTCGCGCAACAGCGACGTGATGAGGTTTCGCATCAATGCCCAGCGATGAGCGGAGTTGCGGCTGAGTTGTCTCCCCGACTTCAGATGGCGCATGGCTTAGACCGGCTCCTTCTCCGCGGCGCGCTTGCGCGCGTCTATCTCTTCGCGGGACGGGAAATGCTCGATTTTCATGCCCAGTTCGAGCCCCATTTCCTTGAGAATTTCCTTGATCTCGTTGAGCGATTTGTGGCCGAAATTCTTGGTCCGAAGCATTTCCTGCTCGCTCTTTTGCACGAGCTCGCCGATGTATTTGATATCGGCGTTTTGCAGGCAATTCTGTGAGCGCACGGAAAATTCGAGCTCATCGACGCTGCGAAACAGGTTTTCGTTTAATGGAATCGCCGGGCCGTCGTCTTTTTTCTCGGGGCGCGGCTCCTCCTGGAAGTTGACGAAGATGCTGACTTGATCCTGCAGGATCTTGGCGGCGTAAGCCATGGCGTCATCGGGCTTGACACTGCCATCCGTGTGCACTTCGAAGACTACACGGTCATAATCCGTGCGCTGGCCGACCCGCGCGTTGGCGACCGTGAAATTGACCTTTTGGATCGGCGAGAAAACCGCGTCGATAAAAATTGTGTCCACCGGTGCGCCTTCTTCTTTGTTGCGCTCCGCCGGCACGTAGCCGCGGCCGAGCTTGACCAAGAGTTCCATTTCAAGTTTGGCGTCGCGCGATAAGGTGGCGATCTTGTGATCAGGGTTTAAGACTTCGACGCTCGGCGGAGCGACGATGTCTTTGGCGTAAACGATGCCCGGCCCCTTGGCATCGATGCGCGCGGTCTGTTGTTCGCTTTCATTGAGCCGCAGGCGAATTTCTTTCAAGTTTAGAATGATATCGGCAACGTCTTCGGTCACGCCAGGCACGGTGGAAAATTCGTGCAAAATGCTTTTGATGCGCACCGCGACGATCGACGCGCCCATGAGCGATGACAGCATGATGCGGCGCAGTGAATTGCCGATGGTTTGGCCGAAGCCGCGCTCGAAGGGCTCGGCGTAAAACTTGCCATAGGTCGAGGTCAGAGTTTTCTCTTCTACCTCCAATTGCTTGGGTTTAATCAAATCCGTCCAATGTTTATACATTGTAGACATAGCCTCTCCCACATTCGAACTTTACTTCGAATATAATTCGACGATTAGCTTTTCATTGATGGGCATCGTGATATCGTTGCGCGACGGCAATATCTTGATCCGACCGCTGCAAGATTCCCGGTCCACTTCCGCCCAGTCGGGAATACCGCGACGTTGAGCGCCTTCCATGGCCGTCTGCACGCGCCCGAGTTGGCGACTCGGTTCTTTTACCGAAACCGTGTCGCCGACGCGCACGGTGTATGAAGGGATGTTCACCTTTTTGCCGTTGATAAGAATATGCCCGTGTCGAACCAAGGTTCGCGCCTCGGCCCGCGAGCTGGCAAAGCCAAGCCGGTAGGCGCAGTTATCGAGGCGGCGCTCCAGCAGCACCAGCAAGGTCTCGCCGGTGATGCCCCTGGTGCGCGAAGCTTCGGCAAAGGTGCGGCGAAACTGCTTTTCGAGCAGGCCGTACATGCGCTTCACCTTCTGCTTTTCCCTGAGCTGGA
>WNGC01002486.1_pt1 | contig 11272 bp, 12 predicted proteins | sample 5400051 | NCBI WGS metagenome assembly WNGC01 (sample SAMN13153368, study PRJNA577476) | soil metagenome | isolation source: 20 cm soil or saprolite under grassland replicate 2 | place: USA:California | collected 2016-06-15 | reverse complement strand
GTCTAGGCGCTTTCGCCTTGCACACGCGGCTCAATGCGTGAACGGTCTTGAGTGAACGCCCCGCCGAGTACGACAAGCGGTATGAGAGTTCCTAGAAACACAAGGTGATACCACACTGGAAATCTCGCCCAAAGCTGAACGTGCAGGTTACTTCCAAAGCTAGGCGCGCCCTGAACTTGGGGGTTCGACTACACGCATGCGTGGCGCACGTCTGACGTAGGTGCTTGACGTCTCGTTTCATTCCGCACCGCCACTGTAAAGACTTACCCGAGAATCATGTGTAAAGCGACGATTGTGCGTAATTCTTCCGATCCCTCATCTGTTAGGTCGCCCCTATGGTGATCACCAACGACGCTATCCTAACTAAAGGTTGTTGCAAAACCCCTGTTTTTTAGTGCTGAGGTTAGGAATTCGTGGAGCAAGCGTGCTCCTCCTCTGCTTTTGCGCTGCCGGTTTGGCCGGCAGCTCTACAGTTAACCAAGGTACGCACGGTGCGCCGTGGTGGACCTCGGGTGTCCCACCAAGGTGGACCGACATCATCAGCTCTCCAGAACGCCAAGTGGATGGGAAGAGATTCCCGCGGTTCGGCACGAGTGGGATGGAATCCAAAGGTAGTGACGGCCGAAACTCTGGGCCAGGTCGATGCAGGTGCCCTCCCCAGAACCACGGATCCAGTCTCATCGGGGGTGCGCGGATCGTAATTCACGGCGGCTTGCTGACCCAGGCTCAGCAGCAGATACACCACTACCCAACAGGCCAGGGCCCAACCCAGCCATTGCTTCACCGCGAATCGGCCTCGCGGGCACGCCGCAAATTGCGTTCCTTATTTAACTCCGCCAGTTCTCGCAAATGTTGCTGCATGGTTTGCCAAGCCTCTACCCCTTGGCGCGTGGCCTGCTGCGCTCCCTTGGGAACATAGTAGCCGGTGGTCTTACCCTGCTCCCCGCGGTAGCTCACATTCAGATGCGGACCATGCTTGGGTCCGTCTCCCTGGCAATGGCAGCCCGCTTGTCCACAGGTGCGATAAGTTTCCGATAGTGTTCCGAAGATAACGATCTCTGCCAGACGTGCAATCTCGCCAAGCAGCTTGCGTCGTTGGGCAGCACAGCATCAAGCGATCTGGCCATGGCCGCCCCTCCTGCGCTCTTGATAGCGAGCGATGGAAAACAGATTCTTGGTAATCACATACCAGCCCACGTAGCGCTGAAATCCAGGATCTCTTTTGTACCTGGCTCGCAACATCGAGAAGGGATGCTTCAGCGTGCTGATGGTAGCTTCACAGCCGGCACGCCAGCGCAGCGCTCGCCGGAACCAGCGCTGCTTCTGCTGCTTGGCCCGCTTGACCGAGAGCCGTCCGCGCGCCGGCAGCGCTACCTTTTTCACTCCGAGGTCTTGCGCCTCACGCTCGTTTTTGGCGGAGAAAAAACCTCGGTCGGCGGTGGCCATCACCGGCGCTCGCCCGAAGCGAGCTTGATGTTGTTGCAGGGCCGGCATCCAAGCGGTGGTATCGGCCGGGTTGCCGGGCAGAACTTGGTAAGCGCTCACGATGCCGTTTTCCACCTCGTCAATGCGCACCAGCCTACCAAACTCGTTGGGCTTGTGCGCTTTCCCTTTGCGAATCACTAACGATTTGTGCAACGCGGACGACTATTTCTGCGTGCGCGAATCTATCGCACACGCCTCTTTCTCGCATTGCACCTCGGCTTCGGTGAGTATTGAGAAGTCTCATGTCACCTCTTATCGTCCCTTTATTGTACCCAGGATTTGGCCGAGTTACTGATTTCCTCAGACCCCATTTCAGAATAACTTCCGGTTTGCTAACCATCCAAGCGCAGCGTCCAGGTTTTCGAGGGCCGCGCGGCTACAGTGGAATCTCCCAATCGGGCCTTCTTGTGCAAACACACAGCGAACCGAACGGCGGAGCGATTATTCGTAACGGAGGGCGACGAGAGGGTCGACTGCGGCGGCGCGGCGGGCTGGGAGCAGGCAGGCGGCTAGACCTACGAGAATGATTAGGGCGATTACGGCGCTGTAGGTCCAGGGGTCGGTGAGTGAGACGCCCCAGATTTGGCTCGCTAGGAAGCGGGTTAGAGCTAGGCTCGCGCAGAGGCCGATTACGATTCCTGCGGCCACCAAGCGGAATCCGTTTAGGAGTACGAGGCGAAGAACGTTTGCCTGCCGGGCTCCTAACGCCATGCGAATGCCAATCTCGTGAGTCCGCAATGAGACCGTGTAGGCCATGACGCTGAATATGCCGATGACGACGAGGGCCAGGCCGGCTGAAGCGAAAGCAGCGAGCACTACAAGTTCGAATTGGGGTCCACGGTAGAACTCTTGCAGCGAACCTTCCAGCGTGCCAGACGTGGAAATCTGCGCGCCTGGATCGAGAGCCCGAACTTCCTGGCCCATGTTTTTCAATAGCGAGCTCGGATCGACAGACGTCCTGGCCATAAACAATCGCCAGTTGATTCCCGCGACGCTGTAAGGGACAAAGGCTTGCGGAAAAGACTCCCAGGATGGGTTGTCATAGCCGCGGGTCTTGAAATCGCGGACGATGCCAACGATTTCGAAATAAGTATCCCGCGGCGCGGCGGGGACAAAATATGGTTTGTCAAAAACGCCTAATTTCACCTTGTGGCCGAGAGGATCCTCGTTGGCAAAGTACTGACGGGAAAAGGCTTCGTTTACGACCATCACATCTCGCGCCGCAGAAACATCGTCTTCGGAAAAGAACCGTCCGCTAAGCAGCGGCAATCCGAGTGTTTGAAAATAACCGTCGCTGCACATTTCAAAGCGTGTGTCCCATGGATCGGCGTGAGGTTTGCCGGGAATAATTGTGTCGCTGAGTTCGTACTTCAGCGGCGGTGGATCAGCCATTTCGGCAACAGAGGTAACACCCGGGAGAGCCCGCATACGCTCCAGGAGTTGGCGCGTCAGGGCATTTTTCCTTTGCAACGAGCCGGCGAGATCGGTGTTATAGGACGGCGGGAGGTTCAGCTCGAAGTATAGAACATTCCGGGGATCGAAGCCTAAGTCGACGCGAGTAAGAACGAGGAAACTGCGAACCAAGAGGCCGACACCAATCAGTAGGACGATCGAAAGCGCAACTTCACCGACCACCAAGGCGGCGCGAAGTTTTCCGTGTCGAAAGCTCCCCCCAACGCCTTTGCCAGTGCCCGCGAGACGCGGCTGCATGTCACCGCAAACGACGTGAAGGGCGGGCGCAAGGCTGCACAGAACTGTCGTGACAATGGTCAGCGCTAGGGCCAGAAAAAGGACGGCCGCGTTCATGCGAATGACGGTTTCCTCGGGGAGAGTACCGGCGGGAATGAGTGCGATCACGGCTTTTAAGCCGAAGTACGCCAACCCACAGCCGACGAGCGAAGCCGCAGCAGCAAGGATAAAACTTTCCACCATCAACTGCCGGATCAGGCGGCCTCGGGTTGCGCCCAGCGTCGCGCGCACGGCTATTTCCCGTTCGCGCGCAGTGGCGCGAGCCAGCAAGAGGTTCGCGACGTTGCTGCAAGCGATCAGGAGCAGCAGCAAGACTGCCGCGAACAACACGTAGAGTGTTTTCTTGAATGTTCCAATCAGGCTGTCTAGCAACGTCTCCGACACAATGACGAACTTGTCCTCTGGAAAAACCCCGTCGGGATTCGGCTTATGCATGCGGTGCGCGATGGCATCGAGGTCTGCTGCGCCAGTCTGCAGGTTAACGCCTGGTTTGAGTTTGCCCAAGAGAGAGCCTCTTGCCTCGTCTGGACTGACAGGCAGCCAGAAATTCGCGCGAAAAGCATTGAACTGCAAGGGCATGATACCGACTAGGGTTGTCGGCTTGCCGTTGAAGATAAAAGTCGTGCCGAGGATTTTAGGGTCGCCACCGAACTCTCGCTGCCAGAGCCGGTAGTTCATGACGAACACGGGAGGAGCACCAGGCTTGCCATCTTCCTGCGAGATCGTGCGACCGAGCAGCGGTGAGACCCCAAAGCAGTCAAACGTATTTGCGGTTACCTGCGCTCCGAAGGAGAAAAAACGAACGGACTTGCCGTCGTCGTACTTGGGGCGGAAGCCAATGTAAGCAATAATTTCTTCGAACACATGGTTCTGTTCGCGAAAAGCGCGAACCTCCGCGGGAGAGAAGTACCGGCGAACTTTCCCCACGTCAGCACTTCCTAGCTTTTGCAGGCTAAGAACAACCGACCTGTTGTAGTCCTTGTAAGGGAGCGCATGGAAGAAGACGTCGTAGACGACGCTGAAGACGATGGTGGAAGCGCCGATACCGAGGGCAAGCGCCAAGATTGCGATCAAAGAGAAGCGGCGGTCTTTGCGGAGGGTGCGGAGGGCGTAGCGGAAGTCTCGGATGACGTTGTCCAGGTGAGTTTCCCAGCGGGTGTCGCGGACTTCTTCTTTGACGCGTTCGAGGCCACCGAATTCTTGTTGGGCGCGGCGGCGGGCTTCGTCGGGAGTCACGCCGGCGGTGATGTAGTCGGAAATTTGGCGTTCGAGATGGAAATGGAGTTCTTGATCGAGTTCTTTCTCCGCGCGAGATTTTCGAAAGAGGCGGCGAATGCGGCGCATCATCAGGACTCCTCTTCCGCGCTCAAGACGAGCCCGACGGCATCGCAGAGGCGTTCCCAATTGACGACCTCGGCTTCCATATGCCTGCGGCCCTTCCCGGTCAGCGAGTGGAACTTGGCCTGCCGACCGGTTTCGGATTCTTTCCATTCCGCTTGCAACCAGCCTTTGTCTTCCAAACGATGGAGCCCGGGATAGAGGGAGCCCTGATGGACCTGGAAGAATTCCTTCGAAATTTGTTGAAGGCGTTGTGCGATGGCATAGCCGTGGCTTGGGCCCAAGGCGACAACCTTCAGGATCAACATATCAAGGGTTCCGCGGACGAGTTCTTGTTTGCTTTCGGTCATTGCGATACCTAGAAACTCGACACGTATGCCAGAATCAAGCAAATTGGGGATTCCGATAAAGCCGATCAGCATTCCGCTGTGATGCCGATCAATGTTCCGGGATGATCCGATCAGTCCTCGGAGCGAAGCGACGCTGGTTTTTGCATTTTGTTGAAAGTGATCGCGATCGTCAAGCTTGTTGTTGTTGAAGCTGTGGGAAAGTGGAAATCGCTCCTGTGATTTCCAAGGGCGCTTTTCGCCCGTCTTTTCCACAGCTTTTGGCCCGCCGATTCATTCACTTTTCCCCCTTCACTCCTTTCAGTTTTCGTATCGAATCCCCGCGCATCTCGATGCGATGCGCGTTGTGCACCAGCCGGTCGAGGATGCCATCGGCCAGTGTGGGATCTCCGATCTGTTCGTGCCAGCGGGACACTGGCAACTGCGAAGTCAGGATCATCGAGCGCGTCTGGTAGCGATCCTCGGCGATCTCCCAGAAGTCTCTTCTCTCCGCTTCCGCCATCGGGGCCATGACCCAGTCATCGATGACCAGAACATCGATGCGGTTCAGCCGTCTCAACAGTTGCCGTAGACTGCCATCGGCGCGTGCCAGGCTCAGATCCCGGAACAGCGCCGCGGCCCTCGTGTAGTACACCCGATAGCCATCCCGGCAAGCTTTCTGCGCCAGTGCCGAAGCCACATAACTCTTGCCCACACCGGTGGGACCCTGCACGAAGATGTGTTCATGGTTGGCCACCCAGGTAGACTCTTGGGCTAATGCGCGGATCACGCTCCGGTTCAGTCCTCGCTCGGCACGATAGTCGATGTTCTCGACGCAGGCAGCTCCCCGTAAGCGAGCAGCAAGGACTCGTCTGGTGAGAGCCTGGTTCTGACGCCAGTTCCACTGCTGATCGACAAGCAGTGCCAGACGGTCAAGGAAGCTCAACTCCTGCGTCGCTTCATCCTGTTCCTGATACTCCAGTGCTTCGACCATTCCCTGAAGCTTGAGGGCATGGAGTTTTTCTTTCATTGGTTGTTGCAACATGATCGTCTCTCCTTTTTACTCGAAGTACTCAGCGCCACGAATGTTGTCATGCGATGGCGGAAGGGGTAGCGGTGACGGTTCTGGGAGTGGTTGTTGATCGAGCGAGTTCTTCAGGATCGATTTCACGCTCTGGTAGCGGCAAGCACCGGTCCGTATGGCGCGATCGGCAGCTGCTTCCATCCTGGTCGAGGAATACTGTTCAGCCAGTCGGATGATCCCAAGGCAGGATCGATACCCCATCTCCGGATGCGGCTTCTCGGCGAGGATCCGCTCAAACAACTTTGCCGTGTGCGGTCCGATCTGTGCGGCCCAGTTCACCATGCGTGAGGGAGTCCACTCGAGATGCGCTTGGTGGCTCTTCGGCTGGTGCTCTGTCTGCGTGATGGCCTGTTCTCGTCTATGACTACGGACGTGCGAGGCTACCCGCTGTCCCTTGTGAAAGATCTCGATGGTGGTGGGTGTCGCTCGAACTTCCACGCGTTCTTGCACCAGCGTGTAGGGCACGCTGTAGAAGTTGGCGTCGAAGGCGATGTGGTAGTCGATGTTGACTCGGGCGTAGGACCACTGGCTCACGTCGAACGGTTCGGCGGGCAACGGTCGCAAAGCATTGCGTTCAACCGCTGCGAACACACTGGCACGCGATCCCTCGCGCTTCCGGAACGGTCGCTGGTTCAGCCGCTCGAGCAGTTCGCGAATCGCATTATTCAGATCCGCCAGCCGAAAAAACTTCTGGTGGCGTAGGGCGGCAAGGATCCAGCGTTCGACGACTTGCACACCCACTTCGACCTTGGCCTTGTCTTTCGGATGACCGGGGCGCGCCGGCACAACCCCCACTTGATAGTGCATGGCAAACTCTTGGTAAGTGGGGTTGAGATCCGGATCGTAGCGGCACGCGCGGCTCACTCCGGTCCGCAGGTTATCGGGGACTAGGAGTCTGGGCACTCCAGAAAAGTATTCAAAAGCATGAATGTGAGCGCTGATCCAAGCGCTCAGCTGTTGGTCCCGGGTGGCTTCGGCATAAGTGTAGGAACTCGTGCCCAGCACCATCACGAACAGCGAGGCTGGCCAGGCTTCGCCGGTAAGCGGATCGTGTACCGGAATCGTGGCACCGGCCCAGTCGACGAAGCCCTTCTCGCCAGGCTTGTGTACCTGGCGAAGAACTACATCCTGCTTTCTGCGCCAACGTTGGTAGAGCTCGCAGAAGCGACTGTAGCCGTATCCTTCCGGATGAATCTGCCGGTACTCTTCCCAAGCCAGCTGCAACGTCAGATGGCGATGCTGCTGCAACTTAGAATGCAAGGCGGGAAAATCCGGGAGGACTTGTTCGGGGAGTCGTTTTACCACCTGCTGCTCTCCGAACAATGCCTGCTCGACGCGCTGCTCGTCCCACTCCTCTCCGAGCGGCCACACCACACCGGCTGCGGCGGCCCTGTTGAGGTAGTCATGAACGGTGGTCTGGCTAATCGAACAAGCGCGGGCTATGGCCCGTTGCCCCAGCCTCAGTTCGAAGCGGAGGCGGATGACTTCCTTGATCTTACGCATGGACAATCTCCTGGTTGGCACTCTGTCTCTCCCGTAACTCAAATAGGAGAAACAGCTTGCCTACTGTGATGTCCAGCGTCACCTCGCCCTGTGGAAAACGTTCCGGGGCATCGCGATCACCGTTCCGACGATCATGATCAACTGATCGGGATCATCCCGGAACGCGTGATCGGCATGCCCCGGAACACTGATCGGCATCGTCCGGAATCCCCAATGTCAACCGCTTCCTTCAACCATCAACCAAGAGTTTGGTTGAAAGTAAATCGGACATCTCTCTTCGCTGTCCCGTTCTGGGAAGTTGCGAATCGAGGACGCCGCAGTGACAGTGAGCGATTCATGAGTACTTGCAACGACTTACAAGAGCACGGACGGCATCCTAAGTCATTGCAAGACAGTCTTAGGCATCGCTGTTGTGTACCTCGGTGTGTACCATGCTCTTCCGGTGATCTCGCGAAACTCGTCGATTGGTTGCGGGGCAATTCGCTCTGCCTGGGTGTCTAATCTGGTCGACATGCTGCGTGGTGCATGCTCATTTCTAAGGGATGGTCATCATTTCTGATACTTATTCGCTATGGCTCGCAATGATCGTAGTTTCAGAAACGGGGGAACTTCCCTTCTGTCTCCATCCCCCATCCCCACACTTTTCCTATTCTTCCCGGAACACCCCCTGCTTCCCCTGAGCCGGATTCAACAAGGTTAAGGTTGTGGATTTGAGTGAGCGTGAACGGCCCGTTTGATTATTTTGAGGGTCTTCGCGCTCGACGACATCATGCTCCACGATTTTTCATCTGTGAATTTATATAGTCCGGAAACATCGAAAGGCAACAATTCCATTGTTTTTGCCTGCGGGGGGAGAACCCCGGCGTCTTTGAGTCTGGCATCAGATTCGCTCATCCTTGACAAAAAGAAGATAGCCTCTTTTCCCGGCTCAACGACATTTAGGGCATCAAAGGAAACCACGTCTCCGCCGCTGACGAATAGTTTCACAAGCTCGCCATTTTTGACTGACCCTTCTCCTTTAAGCACGTCGACCACCTTTGCGTTAAAAAGTCGGCCGACAACCTGGCCGTTAAGTTGAGCGACATCAGGCACGCGGCCCGGCGCGAGCGCAGCCTTAAATTTGGCACGGTCCACGATCTCGTCTGGCTGTGACGCAGGGATTGCCACAACGACAAGAGAACTGCGCCGAACTAATTCTTTGCAGATCCCTTCACGTTCTTTGTCGCCAGGAAAGGACATCTGGGCGCGAGCCAGCAAGGGCCCCAGAAGCAGAAAGCTGAGGATTTGAAGGGCTTTTGTCACCTTGGTTCTGTTCATCCGTTCGTTAATCACCCGGCGTTTTTATATGAGCCTAGACATCTTTTTGCTGCTTTCCGAACTTCCGAGTTTGGATCCGAAAGCACGAACTTCTCAAGAATCGGCTGGATCTTTTCAACGGGATATACGCACGTGAAAGCCACCGCCTCTTCGCGGATGCGCGAATGGTCAGCAAACTCCAACAGAACAGCCAGCGCTCTATCCGATTTGAATAAACTCAAGAGTCGTAACGCCACTCGTTGATGGATGACATCTTCATTGTTAGCGTATTCTGCGAGAACCTCCACTGCGACCCCTCCAAGGTCGCGCACCCTTTCTTGCTCTTCTGCGGTCGGATTCATGAGCATCAAAAGAGCATAGGGCTGGCCGTCGGAAGTCTTTCTAAATGAACGTTTAATGGCTGCCTGAATTACGTCTTGAACCACAGTTCGCGCATTTTCTCTAGTATTTGCTTCAGGCCTATTCTTCTGCGCCAATGCAGGAACTAAACTGAAAACCAAACCGCCAAACAAACTATCGCAATGTTCTTCATGCGGTCTCCTTCACTTCGTCACCCCGACAGTAAATTCGGTGGGACGTGTGGCTGGCGAATTGTTATTTCGCCCATGATTCCTCAGGGTTTCCGTCCTGCGCCGATTCTGCGATGCAATCTGGTCGTGCTAAACCTCGCGATGAGAATGTAATGTTACATCGGGTTGCAAACCGCTGAATGGAGTTTTTCGGTAACCACAGTTATAGTAATGGGACTTCCGAACACGTGCGCCGGGCGGCGGACTTTGAATGAAGTCTCAATGCTCTAGTTTTGCGTCCAGTCCCGAGACTTGCCGACTTGCTCCCACCAGACTTTGCAGCGCGATATTTGAGGCTCGACATCTTGCTCCTGCCAGTCGCGGGGCAGCGTACAGGCTTTTTCCCTGGTTATGTTCTTGAGTCCGTCCAGTGCGTCATAGCGCGCATAGCGGTCGAGGTCGGAGAGATGAGCCGCGAGTCTAGGCACTGCACGTGGATCTTTCAGTTTCTCGCCCAACGCCACCAGAACGCTCGTCCTCGTCAGGTCACCCGGAGCACTATCGAGGATCGCGATTAAGTCAGGCACTGCGGTGCCATCCGTGACATTTTGCAGCTCTAGCGAAATTGCTCTCTCAGGCCAGTCGTGATCGCCTACTGAAAGCAGTTCCTTCACTCTAGGTAGCACTGTGACGTCACCGGTACGCAGGGCCGCATAAATGGCCCACTTCGATTCGTCATTGATCCCCTTTTCTATCACGCGATGAAGTGCGCCTCGCGACGAGGGCAGCTTCAGACCCCCGAGTCTCTGGATACTTAGTACTCGCGCAGGAGAACTGCCGTCACTCAGTCCGGCGAGGAAGTCGGTTTCCATTTGCGCGAGCCAGCCTGCATCGCTAAGTTCCGAACCGAGGAGCGACGAAATAGCCAAGGCACCCTCACAATCGTCAAATAGCTCCAATCGCCCGCCTTTATTAGTGGCAAACACCAGCCAATAAGTCTCGGGCTGAAAGTCCACGCAATAGTGGCCATTGATTCCTGCTGGTGATCCGCCGTACGCGAAATAAATCGAGGATTCCGCGGGAACCTTACCCCGATACAACCGATCTACCTCAATTGTCGCGATCGAGTCCAAAACGATTGTGTGGTGCGAGTTCTCACCCGGGGAGCCTACCCTCACGACGCGCCCCCGAAAAACTACGGGAGCTTTCTCGGCCAGGGCTCGAACGTCAACCATTGACGCGGGAGGCATTAGACGGGACCAAAGCTGAACTGCGCACAGACATAGGACGGTACTGACTAAGACGACGAACAGCAGTAATTGTCGAATCCGCAGGTTCAGTAGGTTTCCGAATGGCCTTGGGTCGGGAAGTCGCATGCTCTTGCTCCGATTAGATGACAATAGGATAGCATTTGCTAGTTCCTGTTAAACGCTTATCGGAGAAGTGGTAGCCTCTGCGGAACCTTTTCGTCTAGCGGCGTGTGAGGCCATCGCACCAATGAAAAACAGGGTCAAATACAATTTTGTGATGCCTGGTAAGTCTTACCGGAGAAGTTCCCGCACCGCCGAATCATGCTGTCAGCCTCCTAAAGGCTATTCAGGAACTCCTGGAGAGCGGTGCGGTATTGAGTTGGGGCGATGAGGGGCGCGTCATCGAGAAGCTTGGTAGGGCGGCAAAGAAAGTGTATATCATGTGTGTGCGGTGCCTTACGCAGAGTCCAAGGGGCACAGCCCGAGTCAGAACAAATGAGAAAATTTAGCTATCCCGCGGTGATCCTGCTGCTGGTGTCGTTTTCTTTCTCGATGTCCCCTGTCCCGATGCGGGCGGGGGCAGAGCAACATCTTCTGTATGTAGCCAGTCCGGGAGTCCGCAATTACGTGGAATATGGTGGCGTTGGTGTCCTCGTTTTCGACGTGGACAAGGAATATAAGTTTGTCCGGCGCATACAAACCTGGAGTGTT
>WNGC01002485.1_pt1 | contig 11272 bp, 14 predicted proteins | sample 5400051 | NCBI WGS metagenome assembly WNGC01 (sample SAMN13153368, study PRJNA577476) | soil metagenome | isolation source: 20 cm soil or saprolite under grassland replicate 2 | place: USA:California | collected 2016-06-15 | reverse complement strand
ATGGCGGAGAGGGTGGGATTCGAACCCACGGTACGGTTTCCCGTACGCTCGCTTTCGAGGCGAGTACTTTCAACCGCTCAGTCACCTCTCCGCGGTTGTTGCAGGCTTAATCGTAGCAGAGCGCTGCGTTGTTCGGCAATCCAGGGGCGGACCGTTTGCAAATGCTTTGCGTAGAGCAAACCTTAGCTGCAAAATGACCATGGACGGTGGGGCATCACGAAAGTCCCGAAGAGCGCTTGCTAAGCGCGGCGTTTAGCGAAGAAAGACTGGATGATGGCGGCGCAGTCAGCGGCCAGAACGCCGGCGGTGACTTCTACCCGGTGGTTGAGGCGCGGGTGGGAGAGGATTTCGAAGCAAGAACGGACGGCACCGCCTTTGGGGTCGTCGGCGCCGAAGACAAGGCGCGGGACACGGGCGTGGACGAGGGCGCCCGCGCACATACTGCAGGGCTCAATGGTGACGTAGAGCGTGGTATCAGCAAGGCGGTAGTTGCCAAGCCGGCGGGCCGCCTCTCGCAGACTGACGATTTCGGCGTGGGCGGCGGGGTCGCAATCGCGCATGGTGCGATTGCCAGAACGGGAAAGGATCTTGCCGTCGTGGACGAGCAGGGCGCCGACGGGCACTTCGCCGGCCTCGGCAGCGGAACGCGCTTCAGCGAGTGCTTCCTGCATGAACTGGATGTCAACATCCATCGTCGGCGAGAGAATAACATGCGCAAACGCGGGGAAACGAAATTAACAAACTGCTGGGTCGAGGGAGGCACCATGCACGAGGAGAACAAAGAGGGCAGAGAACGGAGGCATTAACGCGGAGAAGCAGCGGCATAGAGAAGAAAGAGATAAAAGCAGTTGCTTGACAATTACGGAGTGGGGAAACACACTAAGCGCATGCGGGAACTCCTGGAGCGGTTGTTTCAAGTGGATTTTTTGAAGGGCCTCGCGGTTACTTTCCGGGCGCAGCATCCCAAGAATATTGTCACCGAGCAGTATCCGCTGGAGCGGCCGATGATTGCGGAGCGCTTTCGTGGGGCGCCGCGGCTCAACAATAACCCCGAGACGGGCGAGACGCTGTGTATAGGCTGCAATTTGTGCGCCTTAGCCTGCCCGGAAAACCTAATCGTAGTGGGCTGGCAACGTGACGACGCGACGCGGAGGAAAGTGCTCACACACTTCACCTACGATACCTCGCGGTGCATGTTCTGCGGACTCTGCGAAGATGCTTGCCCCGTGGACGCGCTGGAACTGACGCAAGATTTCGAGATGGCCTACTTCACGCGGGAAGGCGCGATCTGGGACCGTCACCGCCTCGAACAAGGGCCCACGCCTGCACGCTATACCCGCTGAAGATACCGAATGGAACTTCGCAGAGATCCCATCACACAAAGCTGGGTCATCCTGGGACAGGGAGAAGCACTTGCCGCTGCGCCGGAGGAATGCCCGCTGGAGCCGGCCAAGATCGAGAAGCTGCGGTCCATTCTGACGTGGCCGGCGGAAGGGGCATGGCAGGTGCGCGTGTTGCCCCATCCGCAACCGCTCTATCACGTTGAAGGGGACCCCGGACGCCTGGCCGAAGGGATGTACGACAAGATGGTGGCTCTTGGCGCCCACGAGGTCGTGGTGGAGACGCCGCTCCACGACAAGCGAATGTCGCAGTTCAGCGACGAAGAGATCGAGCGCGTCTTATGCGTGTGGGCGTCGCGTATCGCTGATTTGAAGAAGGACGCGCGGTTTAAGTATGTCAGTGTATTTAAGAATCAGGGTGCGCTGGCGGGAGAAGAATGGTCGCATGCACACTCGCAGGTGACGGCGACGATTTTCGTGCCGCGGCGAATCAAATACGAACTCAGCTCCGCGCACGAATGGTTCAAAGATAAAGAGCGCTGTATTTTCTGCGACACGGTGCGGCAGGAGGAGAAGCAGGGGAAGCGCATCGTGGACGTGCAGGGAGATTACTATGCGCTGTGCCCGTATGCGTCGCGCGTACCATACGAGGTGTGGCTGATGCACCGGCGGCACAATCATTTGTTCGAGCAGCCGCGGCCAGGATCGAACCGCAGGCAGTTGGCGGCGCTACTGGGGCGGGTATTGCGCCGGCTGGAGAAAATGTCACTGGCATATCATCTCGTCGTGCATACATCGCCCAATACGAAGAACAAAAAGGGTGAAATGGCGGGCTACTGGAAGACGCTGGCGGATGATTACCACTGGCATATCGAAATACTTCCGATAGTCGAAAAGACCAGCAAGTCTTACAGCATCAAAGAGGTGTATTTCAACGCCGAACTGCCGGAGCAGGCGGCCGCGAACTTGCGAGCGTTGGACCCCAATTCATGAAGCACGGCCATGCGAATCCAGGTGAATTAGGCAGAATCCTCCTTAACTTGATCATTTTGCTGTTTTTTGTGATTTTTTCCGCGCTGTTGTACCTAGTGAGGCGTCCGATTCTCCGCTATACGGCGGAATCGTGGATCATCGAGGATCCTCTCGACAGAGCAGACGCGGTCATGGTTTTAGGCGACGATAATTTCTACGCCGATCGGGCAACGCGAGGAGCAGAATTGTTCAGGGAAGGGAAGGCGTCTGTGATGGTCGCGAGCGGAAGACGTCTGCGGCCGAATGCGGGGATCGCGGAGTTGATGGAACACGACTTGGTCGAGCGCGGAGTGCCCAGGGATAAGATCGTGCGGTTTGCCCACGACGCGGATAGCACGCTGGAAGAAGCGCAGGCACTTGCGCGACTCGCAAAAGAGAGAAAATGGCACAGCGCAATCGTGGTGACATCGAATTTTCACACGCGACGCGCGCGCTATATATTCCGGCGAGTTTTCCCGCAGGGTTTGGAGGTGCGTATTGCGAGCGCGCGGGATGGAGACTTTGACCCCCAGCATTGGTGGGAAAAGCGTAAGTCTATCAAAGAGTTAACGCGGGAATTCGCCGGCATGCTGGTGGCCTTGTGCGAGCTAAGCGGGGGAAAGGAGACAAGTGGGACACCGCAATCGGTAGTGGGTTTGGGGGTGCTGATTCCGCCATTAGTGGTATAGGCTTTCAGGAAACACCCCAGATTGCGTTCCCCCATTCTTGTTTACACCCACTAAGTCGTGTACTATGTTCAATCTTCCGAGTCGCAGTTCCAACCAGCCCTGCGATGAGCGGCTTCGAAAATCCAGTTTTCGATGTAGAGGTGTCGGATGTGGAAAAAAGAAGATTCGAAGCCCGCAGGAGTTTCCGGCGACCCCGTGAATTCTGCGACTCGGTCCAGCCTCGCAGCGAGCAGTTCACCTGCAACGGTGGGTGCGCTTCCAACTTCACCGCGAGCGGCGGCATGCATCAGCCAGGGTATCAGGATCAAAGGCGAAATAACGGGCAGTGAAGATCTTTTTGTCGATGGTATTATCGAGGGAAAACTGAATTTGGCGAACGGGAGTTTAACTATTGGCCCCAACGGACATGTGAAGGCAGATGTGCACGCCCGCGAAGTCATCGTGCGAGGAAAAATCGAAGGACAAGTCACGGGGAGAGACAAGGTTCAACTCTGGAGCACCGGTCAAGTCACCGGGGAAGTGCAAACGGATCGCCTGGCCATAGAGGATGGCGCGCTGTTGCGCGGAAAGGTCGAAGCGGGACGGCAGACGAACAAGCCTGCAGAGATCAAGGCTTCAGTGGCAACGCCGATAGGCAAGACTGCCGACAGGATCACTGTGAACTCCGGAACGGCGGCGGACTAACAATGAGCTTTCTGCACAAACTGGGTCTTGGAATGGGAAGCGGGACAAGCACAGGCTTTTCCCTGCCTCTACACTCGAACTCACGCTCGCGCACGCCCGGTACGCCGATCTCCGACGTAGGCGGTGCGCGCTCGTCGGACGTGCCTGGATCGACGCGGGTATCGAACGGGCTGAAAGAATTCTTGTGGAATCTTGACGGTCTTGGGCGCGGTGCGCTGCTTGATCTGGGGCCCGCCTGGCAGACCACTTTGAGTTTCTTCATCGACCGCGGCTTTCGCGTTTCGTCGGAAGACATCCTTCGGGGATGGAAAGCATTTCTCACCGCGGAAGAGACGCGCTTGCGCGATAACGCCGATGCATGCGAAACGCTGGACATGACGCCGAGTGGTCGGGCGGCGCGCTTCCTACTCGAGAACCTCCAGTACCAGCGCGCATCCTTTGATGCCGTGCTCTTGTGGGACTTGCTGGACTACCTGGAGCCGACGCTCGTGAAGCAGATGGTAGCGAACCTGACGGAGGTTCTGCGGCCCGGCGGCGTGATTCTGGCATTGTTTCACAGCAAAAAGCCGGAGGGTTTTCAGCGCTATCGTGTAGCTGATTCAAATACATTGCAAGTGATCTCGTCCGAGGTCATCTGCCCGGCGCAAAAGGTCTATCAAAACCGCGAGATCCAGGACCTCTTTGCCCGCTGTCGAACAATGAAGTCGTTCGTCGGCCGCGACCAATTGCGCGAAACACTTTTCATCAAGTAACCGGCGGAACTTTCCAATCGACGCAAAGATTTATGGGAATTGCGGGTTCACCCTCTATTCGCTTGCTTTCAACGAACCAGAGGAGTACAAGCAAGGTGTGAGCTCAAGGAGCTCCGGAGGGACTATGACTCCACCGGGCTTAGAGCTGCACGACAACTGATCACACCGCTTTTGCGGTGCGCGTCGCTCGCGAAACATACGTGCTCTTAGCGCGCTTCCGAGTCGACACAGTAAAATAGCGAAAGGGGGGAGCCGCCAGGCTCCCCCCTTTGCTTGCGTTTGGCGCTGACTTTTCGAGCTATTGTTGCGTCGCAGCCTTGCGATGCTGGTGGTGACGCTTGCCACTGCTGTGCTTACGATGGTGGCGATCGTGCGAGGATGCTTGGTTGGCCGCCTGCGGCTGAGCGGAGTTCGCAGTATTGGGTGGCGCCGATTGCATGGCAGAAGCCTGTAGCGTGGGCAGAAAAAGCGCCGGCGTAGACGCCAGCAAGAGGAATTGAACCAATCGTTTCACGGCAATTCTCCCAAAAGATAATGTCTCCCGTATGAATATTGAATCACAGGTTGCAGAGAAAGTCTTGGGGAATTGAGTTCGAGAGGGTATCTAAATTTGAATGGTCGGTCTTCGCAGGATTCTTCTCTTGTTGCGGGGGCTACGGAAACGTTTAGTTGGTTTTTCTGACCGGCGCAATTAACCGCCGAACTTGAGTCGCTCGAGCCACTGGATGGCCTCACGCTGGCTGGCAATGATCTGCGCCTGCCAGACCAGAGCGACGGACATGAAGCTCAGGGAAATAACACAAAAGAGGAGAACGAGGCCGATGTTGGACTCGTGAGCGGGAAGACGCAAAACGCGCCGAAACCAAGCCATAGTAAGGGATCTCCTAGTACTCGGGTCGATCTGACTGTTAGCCGCGGCTCGCGAATCCGAGCCGGCAGCGCTAGGGGGCGGGGCGTCTGCCTGAGAATCTCAACGCAATTGCGGGGCCAAGACTCTCAGGTTGTGCCCGACCTCTTATACCGCGGAAAATAGATGGTTTGTGAAACCAGGCGGAGGCGATCCATACGATGATTCGAGTTGTGGTGGGTAATTTTACACGCATTTGCGCAACATTTTTTCCAGACACATTTAGTTTCTAGTGGTGATCGCCGCCATCAGGCGCTCCCAAATGTCTGGAACCTGGAGTGGCAGACGTCGCGTATGGAGAGCGTCAGGCCGGTCCTGTGAGTCTCCTTCGGACTTGTCGCCGGTAAGTAGGATGGTGCGGTCGCAAAAGGGGAAGAGACTAGCACCCGAATCGGACGTGGCGATGCCCACAGTGTGGGCATGATAGCGGAGTGCCCGGTCGTAGAGCTTCGTAAGGGCGCGAATACACCCCTGGACGCTCGAGCCGATAGCCGTGGACCAGAGAACGCCGTGTTGGCGGAATTGCAAGTTGCGGGCGCGTCCCTCAGTAAGGAATTTCCGGACTTGTTTATCAGAGGCGCCGGCGAAGAAAAATATGTCGTCAAAATCGCGTTGCCGGGCAAGTTCAGCCTCTCTTCGCGGCAGGCCCGTGTTTTCTACGAGTTCGCGGGGAGAGAGCGAGCGTAAGGTCACAACGGGCACGCCGGTATCCTGGGAGAGCGTTTGCAGGGCTTCAGCGGCCGCTGGAAGAGCTTGCGCGACCGGAATGCATCTAAAGCGGCCAAGGCGAACGGTCGCCGCTCCCTTGGTTCGAGAAGCCTCGGATGCGGGCCGCAAGTGGAAATAGTCTTCCGGCAGGTAAACCGCGCAGCCGTCTTCTGCGATGAAGGGATGCATGTGGCCGTATTTGCGGCGAGGATCGTCGAACTGGAGACGCGATCGACTGGTTAGCCAGACGGCCGGAATGCCTTGGTGGTCGAGGGCCGCAGTGAATTCGTCGAGGCCATGAAAGCTGCTTCCCCGGACGGGAATCAGGACATCAACGGCGATGTAGAGGACGCTGGAGGTCTGGCGCAAAGCGAGGCTCCGGAGTTGGGAGGCCCATTCTATCGGAGTTTTGACAGGTTGCTGTGTGCTTGGAAAGAAAAAAGGCGGGCAGATTGCTCTGCCCGCCTCATGCTCTGCCCGGCATTCTCAGCCAGGATGCTGCTCTGGGTGTTTAGTTGCCAGACTTTGAGGTGGAGTTGGAAGCCGTCTGCGAATTCGCCTTCGGAACGCTGACGTATCCGCTGATGGTATCCTTGCTTACCTTGTTGATGACGATCTCTTCGGGAATGTGCGTGCCAGAGACGTAGAAGAAAATCGGCTCGTTCATGGCGCGGTTCTTCTTTTCGAAACGCTTGTCTTCGACGGTCATGGCGACGCTAAACTGATTGCGCTTTTCGTTGATGCCCTTGAGCTCGACGGTAACGTTGCTCACCTTCTGCGGCTTGTTCTTACCAGTGATGGTGAATTCCACGTAGTCGCGCTCTCCGAGGCGTCGGAGTTGGTCGATTTCGTCATGGTTGCGCGCGATCAGCGTGCCCATTTCGCTACGAGCCATTTTCAAGTCTTCGCGAGTAGCGTCGAGATCGGTCTTGACGCCAACAACCTTGGTGTCCACAGTCTTGACGTCATCACTGGTGGCCTTTGTAGCGAGTTCCGAGTGTACCGAGGTGTCCAACGCGGTCAGCTTTTCGGTGGTCGCATCGTTGAGCTTGGCCGCTTCCTCGCGGGCCTTCTTGAGTTGGCCCTGAGTAATCTTTAGCTTACCGGTGACAACCTTCAGGTCGCCCTGTAGGTCAGTGCTGGCCTTTTCGTCTTGAGCAAGACGGTCCTTCAATGAGGACATGTCTTGCTGTGCAGACTGTTGCGCCGTCTTCAACTGGGCGGCAACGGACTGCTGAGTGGCGTCGAGCTTTGAAGAGGCATTCCAGCCAAATGCCAGCCCGCCAACGGCGAGCAAGCCCAGAACGATAATCGCTGGCAACATCCAGGCCGGAGATTCCGTACGTGTTTCCAGAAGTCTTTCGTCCGACATAGTCTATCTTTCTCCTCACCCCGAGTAGGGCAGAAACGTCGAGCAGCAAACCTGTAACCAGGGGAATGCATGCGCCGCGCCAAAGCCGAGAGTCAGGGGACGCTCGTAAGTGCATGAAAATGGAGCTGGTTGGCAGAGCTGGGGGAAAGGACATGCGGTACTAGTCCTAGCAAAGTTTACGCGAACAGAGGGCGAACAGCGGATTTTTTGCTTGGCCTTAGGTCAGTCGATTTGAATTCCTAGCTTGCGGAGATCGGATTGGAGTTGTGCGGGCGATTGAAAGACGATTCCTGACATCCCGAGGCCTTGAGCTGCTTCCGCGTAGGCGGCAACATCATCAATATAAACGGCTTCCTTGGCCCGGACCTTGCAGGCTTGGAGAGCTTTACGGTAGATGACTGGGTTGGGCTTGCTCGCCCCCACGCGATAGGAATAGACACGCACGGGGAAGAAGCGAAAAAAAGGGAAGCGGGCCTCTTCATTGGACATGTGGATGGGATCGGTATTCGATAACAAGGCGAGGCGATAGTTCTTGGAGAGCTTTTCCAGGAACGCTTCGGAGTGGATCGGGTTCGGGTCCAGGGCACGATTCCAGACTTCGGTGAACTGATCGAAAGTGAGCGAAGCGCCAAGACGTTTGGTTATATGAAGATGCCAGTCGCGGGGAGAAATGCGCCCCTCCTGCCAGTCGAGCCAGTGCGGATCCTTTTCGATTGCGGACCATGCCTCCTGGGGGGTCGGAGACAGGCCGGAAGCCAGCCCGTCCATGGCTCTCGAAACGTCCACGCGGATCAGAACGCGGCCGATATCGAAAATGATGGCGCGAAACTTGGCTGGGGCCACGGCCTATCGGCCCTCTGTGCGGGGAGTGTTGGCGGAGCCACGGTCAACGGGAGCACTGAACTTACGCCTGGCACGAAGGATGCTGATGACCGCGGGCAGGACTGAGAGCACGACAATAACGGCAATGACGTAGTGGATGCGCTCGCCAATGTTCGGGACCGAACGGCCCAGAGAGTAGCCGCCCAGAATCATGGCGCCCACCCAGAAAATCCCTCCACAAATGTCGAAGGCCAGGTAGCTGGCGTAAGGCATCTTTGCGGCGCCGGCCACCGGCGGGCAGAACGTTCGAACGATAGGAACAAAGCGCGCGAGAATGACGGCCCGGCCGCCATATTTCTCATAGAAGTCATGAGCGCGTTGAAGGTGGCTGCGCCGGAAGAAGAAGGAGTCTTCGCGGCGGTACAGCGCCACACCCGCCGAGCGCCCAATCCAGTAGCCGATCTGATCGCCCACGATGGCGCAAAACATGACCGGCAAGAGAAGCCACTTCAGGGGGATGACCCTAGCAGCGGAGAAAATTCCGGCGGTCACCAACAGGGAATCACCCGGAAGGAAAAATCCTACAAAAAATCCGGTTTCGACGAAGACGATCGCACAGATGAGTGGTGCTCCGCCCGAGCGGATTAGTTCCTTGAGCCCTTCCGGGTTGTACAGCGAGTGGAAAAAGTGAAGGATGGCGTCGAGCACTCGATGTTGTTCCTCGCGGCCGCTGCATGAAGTGAATTTGTTACGGGCACGGGAACAAGCGCACGTGAGCGCAAGCTTGTAAATGCACCCAGTCCTATACGGTAGCAGAAAACACCAATATCCTCTCCACATTCATGCCAGAGGAGGAGTGGGATGGTAAGAACTGCGAGCCAGATGCTGATGCGAATCATCGGAGCGCCTCCGCGAGCCATAGGTAACCTTGGTCTTCGGCTTCGAGCCGGGTCTGGAGATCGTGTTCGTCGTCTTGCTTCTGCTTCAGCATTTTTTCAATACGCGGGAGAGCGCGGAGCGTGGCAGCGGCGCCCGCAGCGATGGCTTCATCGGCGCGGTCAAAGTCGTCCCAGGCCAAGGATTGAACGTCTGGCCGGAGGACGAGGTCGGCGTCACGTTCCCAGATTTCGAGCTGGTGCTTTTGCGCCGCGTTCACCGCCCGGCTCACGACTTGAAAAATGTTTGTGGGAGCGCCGCGGTGGCCGTCTTGCATGCCGACGGAGATACCGATTACCGCGCCGGCACCAAGGTCGCGAGCGGCGCGAGTTGGAACCGGGGCGACAAGACAACCATCGGCAAGACACCGCGTGCCGATCTGGACCGGTTCGAACAAGCCCGGGAAAGCGCAACTCGCGCGGATGGCGTCCACGAGATTGCCCTGCGTGAACACCACAGGTTCGCCGGAGGTTAGGTCCGTGGCCACTACAGCAAGAGGAATGCGGAGATCTTCAAAGTGGCGCGACTCGAAAACACGTTCGATTAAGTTCTCAAGGCGGTGATTGCTTGCCAAGCCGAGCCGGGAGACGCGCCAACGCGCGATGTCCCGAAAGCGGAGAGTACGACAGGTCTCAATAATGCGCTCCAGAGGCGCGCCACTGGCGTACGCAGCGCCAAGGATGCTGCCCACGCTGGTTCCCGCGATGTGAGTGACGGGGATCCGGTTCTGCTCGAGGACTTGCAGAACGCCGAGATGCGCGAATCCGCGCGCGAAACCTCCGCCAAGGGCGAGACCTAGGCCTGCCCGCGTGGCCATAACAACTGAACTTTCGTTCAGGACCTTGCGCGAAACGTGCCCTGGCCTCGTCATACCAGCAGGATCGCAGGGAAAACATCCTGGTCCTATGGTCCGCGCGTCCCGAAAGAGCAGTACTTCTGTACTGCGATGGAAACTGAGTGTGAATTGATGTTCGAGTTTTGAGCAGTACCTTCTTACTACTCCGCTGCCCTCTCTGTACCATTGTGACCGGCAAGGCCGTGCGCGATTCTCTCTCCCGTCAGGCTGAATCACTGAGGGGGCCACGAATGGATGACGCGTTCAATGCTTGGATCGGGCAGCCGGTAGTCCTACAGGTGGCGCTGGGTGAGATCAAGGTGCCGCTGCGGGGCAAGCTGCTGAAGGATGGCGGCGATACCGTGCGGATGCGGATCGGGGAAGGCTGGGACGTAGACATCTATAAGACCATGATCCTGGCTGTTGAAGAAGACTCCATGGTTCTTCTTCCTGCGTGAGGGACACGGCCATGAAAACGCAAGAACTCAAATACGTAACGCGACGCCGCGCGGCAGTACTGCTCGGCCTTTCGGAAATGGAATTGAGCCGCATCTCGAGCGAATCGGGATTCGGACACAAAGAGGTCGCAGGCGAACAGGAAGAGACGTATTTCACTTACGAAGAACTGCGACAGATCTGCATGCTGGCCGTACAACAGGTGCACTAGACAAAACGAGTTTCCTCCGGCCCCCCTCAGCAACACCCCCCACCCGGGTCGCTCCCCCCAGCGATCCGGGTTTTTTTTTCGCTAAAGACACCAAGTGAACGGTTCGAAAGTCGTTGAATCGGTTTAGAAAACCTTTGACAGACGGAGTCCACACGAAGAGACTTAGCGCCACACGAGGGACACCGGCCAAATGTCAAGCTCTAGAGTTGGTGGATGGTGGAAGTGGGCAGCGCCGGTGGTGTTACTTACCGCCACTGTCGTGATCACCGCCGGAAGCGGCGCAAGCAATGGAAAAGAAACCTATGACCTGGTGATCGTCAATGGGCGAGTGATGGATCCGGAATCAGGGCTGGATGCGGTGCGCAACATGGGAATCCGCGGCGGGAAAATCGCGGTGATTGCGACCGGGCCGCTTGAGGGGAAGCAGACCATGGAAGCACGCGGCCTAGTTGTTGCGCCAGGTTTCATCGACCTACACCAGCACGGGCAGGACGCCGAGAACTATGCCGTGAAAGCTGCGGACGGGGTGACGACGGCGCTGGAACTAGA